>Ga0187851_10004977_pt1 | contig 10715 bp, 7 predicted proteins | sample June2016WEW_6_10_FD_132997 | JGI IMG/M metagenome (GOLD analysis project Ga0187851, IMG submission 132997) | Peatland microbial communities from SPRUCE experiment site at the Marcell Experimental Forest, Minnesota, USA - June2016WEW_6_10 | ecosystem: Environmental > Terrestrial > Soil > Wetlands... | reverse complement strand
TCTGTTCCCGCTCGCCCAGCGAATGAACATAGGAGTGATCGCGCGCGTGCCTCTTGATGAAGGGGGTTTGACTGGCGCGATCGCGGAAGACACGAAGTTCGAGCCGGGCGAGTTTCGCGCCGCCTACTTCAAGGGTGATCGTAAGAAACAGGTGGTGGAGCACGTCAACGCCGTGAAGAGGGATCTCGAAGGCGTGGCCGATGGGCCGCTGGCGGAGATCGCGTTGCGCTTCACCATCAGCCATCCCGCCGTGTCCACGGTGATTCCGGGCATGCGACGCGTTCGCAATGCAGAGGCCAACACGAAGGTGAGCGATAAGGGCCCGCTCGATGAGCGAACGCTCGCGGTGCTGCACCGCCACGCCTGGGAACGGAATTTCTACGATTGAACGGCGTCAAATGGACACGCGACGTCAGTCGCGTTTGTGCTGCCCCGAAGGAACGCGGCTGGCGGCCGCGTGTCCCCCTCCCGGTTAACCCCACGGACCCCGGGCCGCGTCGAGCTACCGCGTGTACTTCAGGCTCAGCATGAGCTGATTCGAACGGAAGTCTTCAAACGCGTACAGGCGCTCCGACATGCTGTACCAACGCCACTCCGAGTTCCACAGAACGCCTTTCGCCAATGGAACCGAGAGGCGGGCCGTGGGCTGGTAATAATCGGTTGGCCTGCTTCCCGCCGAAGTGAACAGCGAGCCACCGAAAGAGAAGCGCGGAGCGAAGCTGCCAAAGGCCTTCGGGGCGAGGTCGATCAGCGCGGTCGCGGTGTTTCCGTTTTCGAGATACGTGGAGAGAGCGGTGCCCAGCGTTCCGGGATCCAGATACAGAATATTCGAGTTCACATTCGAGCGCGTGTACTCGAGCAGCACATCGACGTTGTGTCCGCCCTTCGGCAGCCATGACAGCGATGCCGATTCGGCCCGGCTCACGAAGTGCAGGTCCACGGACGGATCGGGATTGTTGTTGTTCAACTCGAAGAAATCCCCGGCCAGACGCCAGTTGGGCAGGAACTCCCACTGGGCGCGCGACCGCAGTCTCCAGTAGTTGTGCAGGCTGGTGCGGAAGTATGCTTCGCCGTTCGAAGACGCCTCGAAGTCGGCGCTGGCGCGCACGGTCTGCTTCATACGGAACGAGACGCCGCCAAGACCTGTATTCCGGCTCAGGCTTGACGATTCCAGTGGAAGCTCCGACAGCGTGGATCCGCGGACCGTGGCATCGCCCCATTCATAGCGCTCGCCGCCGTGAACCGTGAGTCCGGGCAGCACCTCATAGAAGGCCTCAAGCTGCTGCTGGTTGTCGGTAAGTACAAGGCGGTCGGTATCGGGATTGGTATTAAGAAACGTCGAGCCGGTGGTCAGATACTCCTCGGTGAGAAGTGAGTCGGCGGCATTGTGCAGGCGATCGGTGGACCAGTATTCGACAATGCGCAAACGGCGCATCGGCCGCGCCTCCGCCGTCAACGATCCGCTGCTGTGCGGCATGTTGGCATCGGCGGTAGCCATGTCCTGGCCCGAGTTGTAAAACGCAAACGTGGCCGGCAGGAACAGCGTCCCGTTGGCTGAGGATGTGTAATTTGTGGTCAGGCTCGGGTCGGCATACATGAAAGTGCCGGAGACACTCAGCCACTCCCACGGGTTGGAAGCGATGGATGCCTTCGTGTAAATCGAATCGCCACGGACGCGATACAACTCGCTCAGGCCGCTCAGATTGAGCTGTTCGCCGAAATACGGGAGGGTCAGATCGCCATTTTCCGTTACGCTGTCAGAGGCGCCCTGATCGTCTTTGAATGTCGTTCCGCCGCCTTCCAGAACCACGTGCGTTCGCGGCAATTGAAGCTGGACCCCGCCGCGAAACGTGTTCGTCGAATCGCTCTCCGAATTGGCCACCGGGTAATTGTTCGGAAAATCCGTGAAATCGGTGGTCCCGCTGCCGTACCAGCTATCGCGCGACCATCCCAGATACGGGCTGATCCAGTGTCCGGGCAACAGGTCGAGCTCGACGTCGGAAGTGCGGATATGAGTGTCGAAGCTGCTCTCGGTGAGCAATGATCCGCTGCTGGCCGCCGGATTCGCGAAGGATGGAAGGAAGTCGAAGTAGGCGGTATTGCGATAGTCGGCGGTAAAGCGGTACAGGCCGTTCTTGTCCACTTCCACGCGCGCGGAGTCGTACGGATCGCCCCAGGAGCTGGCCTGTACTTCGAAGTGATCGAACAGCGATTTGACCGGGCTGACGGTGAAATCCAGATTGATCAGGCGAAGCCCCTGCCCAAGATTCACCGTGCTGTCGTAAACGTTTTGATTGCCGCCGACGCCCGGAACAATGCGATAGCCAACTTCGACGCTTCCGGAGATCGGGAAATCGGATGCGGCCGGGGCGGATTGATCCGGAGTTGCGGCGGGGGGCGTCGTCGAAGGCGTTGCCGGGGGAGGCGGGGTGGCGGGGGGTGGCGCGGGCTGTACCTGTGCCCATGCAACGCCCAAAACTAAGGGAGCCAGCAACAGGAGTCTCATCGCAGCAGTGTCCCGTCCACATACGAACCATGTATCTTCACATGGCACACGGTGCAGTTCTGGTAGCGCGGATTGCGCAGATCGTGAAATGACGGGGGCGTTCCGCCCAGCGTTTGGTGACCCGCCGAAGGTGGATTGGAGACCAGGTTCGAGTGGCACTCCAGACAAACGAAGCGCACCTCATGACGAATCAGCATGCGCGGATTGGCGGACCCGTGCGGTTCATGGCACGCCATGCAGCCTTCCAGCCGCACCGGCGCGTGCTCATAGGTGAACGGGCCGCGCATCTCGCCATGGCAGCGGAAACATCCCGGTTCGTTGGCAAAGGCCACGCGCTGCGTCTCAGAGCCGCTGCCGTGCGGATTATGGCATCCCACGCAGGACATCGCACCCTCGGGCAGGCGATGTTTGTAGGGCCGCTGAAAATCGGCCCATACCGATTGGTGGCAGGCCGCGCACATCTTGTTCACATCAGCGCTTGCATGCACCACCAGAGGACGATGGTCGGTTCCATGGATCGAGTGGCAGCCTACGCAGCCGGGACCTCCCTCGGGATGGCCGCCAGCAATGCGGCCTACCGGCGTGCTTTCGTTGCGATGGCAAGTGAGGCAGAGTTTGTTCTGTTCGTCGGGACTGAGTTTCGCCGGGTTGCGAATATCGGCGGCGGAAAGCGAGTCGGCGTGCTTTGCGCCCGGTCCGTGGCAGGTTTCACAAGCGAAGCCGGCATGGCCGAGATGCTTGTCGGTGTCGACTACGTGATGCGGATTCTTTTCGAATGCCTTCGAGATTTCGTCATGGCAGGTCCCGCATTGTGCGGTTCCCCCAAAGCCCTTGGGCGTCTGCGCGAACGCGGCCGTCATGCCCACGAGGAGCACGGCGGCCGCGGCGAAGAGGCAGACTTTCTCTAATAGCATCCGGTAGTCAGCGGTGCTCAGAAGCCTGCGTGCTCCTGATCGACAGCAAACGCCGCGCCGGAGCCGTGACAAACCGCGCAAGCTTCGCCGAGCGAAGTAGTATTCGACAGCGCGTGTGACGCGGTCGGTATTCCAACGTGGCAACCCGTGCATGCCGAAGTAAACGGCTGAACCGGATTGATGAGCCCCTGTGGGTCGGTCACCGGATTCAGCCCCGATATAGTCAGGTCATTCTGCTCGGAGCTGTTGACGTGGCACAACGCGCAGTCGGCGAGATCGGTGGCCGACCCCGACGGGCTGAACGCCGGGAACAGCACGCCAGAGAAGTCATTGTGGCTTCCGCCGTATCCTACAACGATGTAGGGCTTGCCGCCGTTGGCCACGACGTTCACGCCATCGTGAATGCGGTGAACCAGCAGATTGAAGTTGATGCCCTGCGGCGGCAGCGCCTTATCCGAGGCAACCACGGCGTTGACGCGTTGGGATGCATCCGTGTTCGATGGATTGTGGCACAGCACGCAGTACTCGGTCTGGTTGCGCAAATTGCCGTGCAGCGACAGCGCGACGTGGCAATTATTGCAGTTGCTGAGCGCGACCACTGTGCGCCGCGGCGTTACAGGCGAGCCGTCGACCGAGAAGTTGATCAGCGGATTCATGGCGCCCAGATTGACTACCTGCGTGGTAGTTGTGCCGCCGGTCAGCACTGGTACCGACACATTCATGCGCGCCTCACCGCCCATGGTGTACGTTCCAGTGGCAGTTGCCGGTATGGCATGGGTGAACGTGTACGTGCAGACCCCGCCAGCGCTGCAAGTGGCCTTCGCGGCACTCTCAGTCACGTAGCCCGGCGTAGTCACGTCGCTTCCGAAACTGGTGTAGCCGTAATCGGTGGTGGGACCGGCCATGGTGAATTCCAGCGTGGTGGCCTGGGACAAGGGGATATTGTTGCCGCTGTCATCCTGCAGAGTGAAGGTGACGGTGGGTGTTTCCCCGGCGGAGTTGTTGGTCACGCCACTAATGGCTAAATTGATACCGGCCAGCAAGGTATCGGGGTTTTGCGGGTAAGTCGCCGGGGTATCGGTGTTCACCACATGCGCTCCAAGGATGGAGGCGTCGAATGGCATCTCGCCCTGTGGGATGTGGCAGTCGGCGCATTCCTTGTCGTCGTTCTGGATGCCGCCGGGATGGTTGGCGCCGGTGGCGAAATTCACATCGTCGTGGCACGCGCCGCAGGCCGCGCGGCTCGGTTCCGTCAGGAACGCTTTTTCTTGTGCCGCGCCGGTGGTCTGGCTGTGGCAAACCTCGCACCGCTGGGCACTGGCGGGATCGATCACCGTGGAGAAGTTACTGAGGAAACCCATGTAGCCGGCGATCTCATACGGCGTGCCGGCAACGACGCTGGGCAGCGAAGAGCCCATGTGGATCTTATGCGCCATCACTTTCAGGTCCAGGGTGTTACCGGTAGTCGGATCCACGTTTTGCGGCTGGTGGCACAGAACACACATATTCGTGCCGTGGGCATAACCGCCATGGAACACCAACGTGTCGTGGCAGGTGTTGCAACTCGCCGTTCGGACGACATCGCGGGTAACCGTGACCGGCGAGCCATTGGGAACAAAATTGAATGTCGTCCCGGCGTAATACGTTTGAAGGCCGAACGCCGTAAGATTGCGGTTTCCATCCACCGCTACCGTCGTGGTCACGGTGGGGTCGAATCCCGCCGGCGCCTTAGCGATGAAAGTGTATTGATACTGTCCCGGCGTGCCGGTCGCGGTGGCCGTGCCTCCCAATTCGAAATCCGGGCGGATGATTGTCCCTAGCGCTTTGCCGGTGGCCGACGCAGTCGTATAGGCCACATACTGTTCCTGGCCCTGGGGGATGTACGCGGCCACATAAGCCAGCGAAACCGCACCAGGCGTCGTCACGCCAGCGGAGTCCAAAGGCAGGCCCGCGGGATCCGTCAGGGTATATGTAACGCTGATTACACCGCTGCTGTTAATCGAGGCCGAGTTGATGGTGATGACAAGGCCGGGGCGGACGAAATCAATCACCGCCTGATCGGCGTAGAATGCCTTGTCGCGTTTCGAATAGAGCGAGTTATGAGTCCCGGTGAGCGCGAGAGTTCCGGTCAGTGCAACGAGGCCGGCAAGGATTCGGATAGCAGTCCCTGTAATTCGCATGAGACGACTCCCTTCGTACGGCTACTAACGCAGTTATCGCCAAACCCGGAAGCAGATTGCCAGCCAAACGCCGGTACTGGCCAACTGGCGGTATTCACTGCTCCGATGTTGCGTTTTCCGGCGTGCATTGGGGAAATCCTGGGTGAAAACCCACTCCCGCTCACCCATCATCGGGCGACAGAACCGTAAGACAACACACATTATCGGCGTTTCCTGCACGAGCACTGTCGAACTTTGCACTAGTGGGTGTACAAGCGGGAATTCTCAGCACGGTGACTCATCAGAGAATGCCGCTGAGCTTTTTTTGATCCCGTTACTTACCGAGCGCGCGGTCCAATGCTGCTTCGAGCACCAGAATAGGATGGCCGCTGCGCTCGAACCCCTGAAGCACATCGGGGCCGGGCGCGCTTCCGGTGCGGACACGATCCTCGGCGGTCCTGAGGTCGAAGAACCATTCCTCGGGCGAGTCGCGCTGGAGATCGGATTCGATGGCAAAGCCCACCATTTCGTCAACCAGGCGGGCGCGCAACGGACCGGAGGTCACATCGAGCAGCCCTTCATAGGCGGTCATCTTGCGATGGAAATAACCCGAGGCGGACTCGTCCGTCCCCTGCTGCCATGCCGTCATTTCGGCAAGAAAGGCCTCGAAGCGCTGTTGCCAGTCGGCATCGTCACGGCCCGCTTTCGAGATCAGCGTGCCGCCCTTGAACATCAGATTCATCTCATCGGCAGCCACCTGCTTTTCCTCAGGCGATTGCCCGCCCTCTTTCGGCACAGGCTCCGATGCGCTGCACACCTGCGCAGTGGAATGGCTGGTCATGAAGATCTGTAGAGCCGGCAGCAGTTCGGCGGGAAGGCCCGGGGTGATGGCGGCGACCACAGGCTGATACGACCGGTCGTCGGCGGGCACCGTGCTCATCGCTGAGCCCAATTTGGCCAGCAACAGATGCCGCTGGGCAGGCGTGACATGCAGGCCGTTAATCATGCTCAGGGCAGGATGAAACTGGAGCGGCGATGTAATGGCGGCCAGAGCGTCAACGATGAGATGAATATCGTCTTCACGGGCTCGCTCAGCGGGCGTGGAGGACTGATCGAAGACGAATGCGAGGGTGGTGTAGAAGTCGGCGGGATCGGGCCCCACCCAGTCGTCGCAGGTGAGAGGCTCGGGCGAAAGCTTCGGCATTTCCAGAAAGAGATCGCGGGCACGGCTCTTGTCGAGAGCGAGCATCAGGCGGACGGCATGCGTCTGCAGAGACAACCGGTCCAGCCGAAGTTCACCGAGCCGAACTCGCGCCACGGATGCCGGGCCCGCACCCGGCAGAGTGCGGACGCGCCAGTGATCATGCGCCTGGGAAGCGAGCTGAAAGGCGCGTTCGATCAGCTCGCGGCGTGTTGGCGGGTCGTCGATGCCGCCGGACTCGAGCATTCGCTCAAGGGCCTGTGCACCGAACTCCGGTGGAGCGGCAGTGACCATTCCCATGAGCGGGCGAAGCTTTTCAGGAAGCTTGAGGACGACTTCCCGATGATCCTTATCCGGTGGAGACGCAGGCTCGGGAGCCTGTCCGAGCAAAAGCACGCTCGTGAGATACGCCACGAACATCGCGCTCAATAATTGACGATCGCAGCAAAGCCTTCCGGTTTCAGACTGGCGCCACCCACCAGCACGCCGTCGATCTGCTCCTGCGACATCAGCTCTTTCGCGTTCTCCGGTTTCACGCTGCCGCCATAGAGAATGCGCAGGCTTTCGCCGGCGGCCTTGCCAAACTTTGCCGTGACTAGTTCGCGAATACAACGGTGGGCATCGGCTGCAATCTGCGGCGTTGCGGTTTTGCCGGTGCCGATGGCCCAAACCGGCTCATAGGCGACAACCACGGCGGCAAATTGCTCGGCGGTGAGCGGACCAAGTCCGCCCGTGAACTGCGCGTGCAGAACATCATTCGTGCAGCCCGCTTCGCGATCATCCAGAAGCTCGCCGACGCAGACGATCGGCTTCAGCCCCGCGTCCAGAGCGGCGATGGTCCGCTTGTACACGGTTTCGTCGGTCTCGCCGCAATACTGGCGGCGTTCGCTGTGTCCGATCAGCGTCCATTGCGCGCCAACGGCTGTCAGCATGCCGGCGGATATCTGGCCGGTGAAGGCTCCTTCCTTTTCCCAGAAGACATCCTGTGCGGCAACCTTCACACTCGATCCTCGAGTGGCCTCGACAGCGGCGGGAAGGTCGATGTATGGCGCCGCGATGACGATTTCGCGGCCACTGGTGGCGGCTACCAGCGGCAGAAACCTGGCGAAGAATGCGGTAGTCTCGGCGGGCGTCTTGTACATCTTCCAGTTGCCCGCCATTACGGGTGTTCTCATGATGTGAGGTCGCTTAAGAAGCTGGTTCCCTTCATAATATGTACTCCAAAATTTTGCGCCACGGTCTGGCCGATATCGGACAGCGTGGCACGCGTTCCCAGGTCGGCGCCGGACGGCCGTTTCGATGAGTAAGCCAGCAACGGAACATATTCGCGCGAATGGTCGGTGGATGGGGTGGTCGGGTCACATCCGTGATCGGCGGTGAGAATCAGCAGGTCGTCCGCGGTCAGTTTATCCATCAACGAAGGAAGCCAGGTATCGGCTTCTTCGAGCGCTCGTCCATAACCGTCCACATCGTTACGATGGCCGTACAGCATGTCGAAATCGACGAGGTTCACAAAGACAAGACCGTTCGGCTCCTCATCCAGGGCGATCAGAGTTTTCGCCATGCCGTCGGCGTTGCTCGTTGTCTTCGCATGCGGACCGATACCGCGGCCGAGAAACACATCGAATATCTTGCCGACGCTGTACACGGGCACGCGGGCCCCTTCGAGCTCATCGAGCAGCATCCCTTTGGGAGGCGGGATCGCGTAATCCTTTCGATTCGAGGTCCGCGTGAAAGCTCCGGGCGAGCCCGTGAACGGACGGGCAATCACCCGGCCCACTTCGTATGGACCGGTCAGAATCTGCCTCGCGATTTCGCACATCCGGTAGAGTTCCCACAGCGGAATCACTTCTTCGTGCGCGGCGATCTGGAACACGCTGTCGGCGGACGTGTAGACGATAGGCGAGCCAGTCCGCATGTGCTCCGCGCCAAGCTCTTTGATGATCTCGGTGCCGGACGCCGCGTAGTTGCCGAGGGAGGAGCGGCCGATGCGCCGCTCGAATTCATCCATGATCTCGGGCGGAAAACCATGCGGAAACAAGGGTAGAGGTTTATCCAGATGAATGCCCGCCATTTCCCAATGACCCGTCGTGGTGTCTTTACCCGGCGAGGCCAGCGCACACCGTCCGAAAGATGCCAAAGGCTCGGCAGCGGGCGCGATACCGTCGAGCGGGCGAATATTGCCAAGACCCAGCCGCGCCAGATTCGGCAGATTCAATCCACTCTGGCGCGCGATATTGCCAAGCGTGTTGCTGCCCACGTCGCCATAGGCGGCCGCATCAGGCATTTCGCCAATGCCCACGCTGTCGAGCACGATCCAGACGACGCGGGCAAACGGGGGCGCGGTGGTCATGTGGACACGCGACAGCCGCGTACTCGCCGGATCCCGCAAAAACGCGGCTGACGCCGCGTGTCCAATCGTCGGTTGCTCATGGCTTCGCCGCCGCGCTCGCCCCGCCCGATTTCAGCGCTTCGTCGATACGGTCGCTGAGCATGGCCACGAAGCGATCGGGATCGAAGCCGGTCATGCGGCTCACCAGTTCGCCCCGCCCATCGTAAATCAGCGTGGTCGGAATCGATGAGACTTTCAGCAGAACCGAGAGGCCGTCCTCATAGTAAGAGCTGTACGTCCACTTGTTCGTAGAGAGAAACGTGGGAACCAGGGAGCGGTCCTCATCGGTGTCGATGGCCAGGAAAACCACGTCATCGCGGCCGTTGTATTTCTGCTTCACTTTGTCGTAGAGCGGATGCTGGATACGGCACGGACCGCACCAGGTGGCCCAGAAATCGAGGACGATCACCTTACCGCGCAACGATGCCATCTTCAACCGGGCGCCATCCACGCCGGTGAGCGTGAAGTCCATGGGGTCCGCCAACTGCATGTTGGGATCGAACTGTTTGAGCATAAGACGGCGCTGCTCGACGACTTCGCGGTTACGGTCCCAGGCAGCGAGAACAATCTCACCCAGCCCCGTTTCGGAGCCTTTCCACTTGCGATAGATCTCACCGAGTTCCTCGCGGTCGCTGTTGCGGTCGGATTCGGTGGCGCGTGGGTCGCCTATGGTAAACGCGTCGGCGTACCAGCGCACCGCGTCGGCGGAATTGCCCAGCTTCTCATACCAGAAGCCGGCTTCGCGCGCGGCTTCGGCGCTGGGAGAGATTTCGAAACTATGCCGGGCCAAATCGGCGGCTTTGGCGGGCTCGCCAAGCGTCCCCTGTGCTCGAGCTTCGAACACGATGGCTCCGGCGAGCCGCAGATCGGCCTGGATGACCTTATGAGTAGCCGACGGGCCGGAGCCCGCCGTATGCCGGGCCTCCTTATCACTGGCGGTCAGAAGCGTTTCGAGAAGCTCCGCGTGTGCCAGAGCTTTTCGGGCGTCATCCTGTGTAGCGCTCTTCAATTCGGCATGAGCGACTTGTTCGAGGACATCGACATCATTAGGATCGCGGGCGAGTACGCGTTCGCCGTACAGCGCCACGCGGCGATAATCCTGCGCGTCCACCGCTCCGCGAACCAGCCCACGTTCAATTTCCGCGCGCCGAGCGGTGTTCGGATACTTCCGCAGATGATTCTCGAGCGCGCGAGTAAAATCCACGGGGCTCGCGCCAGCGTCTTCAAGAGCGTGATTGAGCTCCTGGGCTTCAGAAGCGGAGGTCTGCGCGGAGGCGACGGCACACAGGAGCAGCGAACAAAGAAGGCACAACAGCTTCATCGGGATGACTTCTCTACCGGCGGCTTGCCGCTGCGAAACTCGTCGGACAGGCTGGCGGCGCGTTCGCGGTCAACGTGCATGAAAGATTCGTTATTGGCAATGCGCGCGAGCATGGGCAGAAATTGTTCGGGGCAGATGAGACGGCCCGAATCCCAGAGCATGCGGACTCGCAGGATCGCATGGTCCACGCCAAGCTTGTCGAAATGGATGGCACTGTCGAGA
>Ga0187851_10004971_pt1 | contig 10723 bp, 10 predicted proteins | sample June2016WEW_6_10_FD_132997 | JGI IMG/M metagenome (GOLD analysis project Ga0187851, IMG submission 132997) | Peatland microbial communities from SPRUCE experiment site at the Marcell Experimental Forest, Minnesota, USA - June2016WEW_6_10 | ecosystem: Environmental > Terrestrial > Soil >... | reverse complement strand
GTGGAAATTCGCGTGCAGCGCGACCCGGCGCCGCGATCGAGCGTGCAAGAAGCGCGCGAATCGGCCGAGCGCGATCATATTCTGCGCGCGCTGGAGGAAGCGAATTGGAACGTGTCCGGCGCGGCGCGGGCGCTGGGGATGGAGCGGACGAATTTGCATAAGCGGATTCGGGCGCTAGGGTTAAGTAGGGGAGCATCGCATGGCAATTGATATTCGTGGAATTGCGCCGCTGCTGTTTGTCTTCGACATGCCGGCGGCGATTCATTTCTATCGCGACGTGTTGGGGGTTGAGGTCGTGAGTACGTCAGGCGGGGGCGACAACTGCGGTTGGGCGCTGCTCAAGCTGAATGGCGTAGAGGTGATGCTCAACACGGAATATGACGATGGCGAGCGTCCGGCAGTTCCCGATCCCGCGCGCGTGACCGGGCACGCGGATACCTGTCTGTATTTCGGACTCGAGGATCTGGACGGAGCTTACCAGCACCTGCGCGCGCAGGGCTGCGACGTGAACGAGCCTAAGGTGGCGTACTACGGCATGCGGCAGTTGTATGTCCGCGACCCCGATGGATTCGGACTGTGCTTTCAGTGGCCGGCTTCGCGGGAGATGCAGGAACAGTGGCGGAAATGGTACGGGACGGGTGAACAAAGCACGCGCGAGGCTGCCGACGCATTAACGCGATGAGCCGCGGTAATATGTCGGTAATGGTAGCGTGCCTGCAGCTTGAAAACCGTGATCTTGTGAAGGACCTGCGGGCCGCCAAAGGGCACGCCGAGGCTCTGAACCAGCAACTGGAGGTGCGTGTCCAGGAGCGCACAGCCGAACTGCACCGTTCCGCCGAGCAACCGCGCGCGGAGAATCATGCAGCGCGAAAAGATAGAAGACCAGTTGATGGGTGCGCGCAAACTCGAATCGCTCGGAGTCATGGCGAGCGGCATCGCGCACGACTTCAACAGCAAAGCCAATTACTAATTTCCCACGATAAGATAATGTGAGGAGTCCGTGATCGCTCTTCGGGAAGCAAAATTGCCGGAAGATGCCGAGCAGATCTCGCGTATCGACACCAGCTTCACGACAGACACGATCTATACCGCATATCGTGACGGCGACCAAATGGGTCTTCGGCTGACTAAGCTACGGGCACTTATCACGAAGCGCTTTCCATTGGACGATGCGGATAAGCCAGACAGGCCATGGGAATTCGCGACAGTTGCTATTGTCGACGATCGAATTTGCGGATTCCTAGCGGCCGGTTATCAGGTTTGGAACAGAAGGCTGACTATCCGGCATCTGTATGTCGATGCTCCCCAGAGGCGGCGGGGGATTGCGCGCCTGCTCCTGGATCGAGCACAAATCCATGGGGCCGCAAAAGGCGCTCTCAACATGTGGCTGGAGACGAGCAACCTGAACACCCCGGGCGTTCGGGCTTACCGGCGGCTTGGCTTCGAGCTCTGTGGGTTTGACACGACACTCTACGACGGCACACCCGCATCGGGGGAAACGGCTCTTTTCTTTGCCCGTCCGATTCCGAGCGGCCTTGCCTGACGTGGCGGGGAGGCGTGCCTGCATCACCCGGAACACGACAATGAACACGCGTCGCACGAACGCGCCGTGCGCAGCGCCAGCGCGCCGGTGGGGCAGGCCTCGGCACAACGCCGCGCGGCGTGGCGCAACCCTTCCGCTAGCGGTTTGCGGAACGGCACTGCCACGGCGACGTCGAAGCCGCGGCCGATCATGGCCAGTCCCAGCGTTTCGCCCGCCGCGGCGGCGATGCGCACGCAGGCGTCGCAACTAATGCATTTGCCGGGCTCGTAGACGATCTCGGGATGGGACAGATCTTGCGAGAAGCGGCGGCGGGCGCCGGCGAAGCGGTACACGTCCACTTCGTATTCGTTCGCCAGCGATCGCACCAGGCAGCAATCCTGCTTGCGGCAGCCGCAACTCAGGCAGCGGCGGGCTTCGCGCATGGCATCGTCCGGAGGCAAGCCGCGCTCCACTTCGTCGAAGGTTGCCGTGCGCTGTTCTATCGGGATCCGCGGCGCCGGTACGCGGGCGGATCTCTCGATGGCGCGGAAGATGGCGGCCCGCTCCGCGTCGTCGATCGGCCGCATCGCGATGCCGGTCACGGACGGTTCGCCGGTCACTGGTTCGCCACTGAGGTACTGGTGGATGGAGGTAGCGGCGATTCGGCCCGCGGCGACCGCCCGTACGGCGAGGTCCGCACCCAGGACCGCGTCTCCGCCGGCGAAGACTCCGGGTAGATTCGTGGCGAGCGTCCTTTCACCGGCGGCAATGCCCCATCCGGTCACGCGCAGGCCTTCGCGTTCGGCGAGCGAGCGCTCCACGGCCTGGCCTATAGCCGCGATTACAGTGGAACACTCGATAACGAAATCGGAACCTTCCACCGCGCACGGTCTGCGCCGTCCGGAAGTATCCGGTTCGCCGAGCGTCATACGCCGGCAGGTCAGCAGCAGACCGCGGCCGTTTCTTTCGAGGCGCACCGGCGCCACGAGCAGGTCGATGTGCACGCCTTCGGCCTCGGCAGCCTCCACTTCCTCCATGGCGCAGGGCATCTCCTGCCGGCCGCGGCGGTAGAGAATGCGCACGTTTTGCGCGCCCAGCCGCACGGCGGAGCGGGCGCAGTCCATGGCGGTGTTGCCGCCGCCGACCACCACCACATCGCGGCCGAGTGAAGCCGGGTTGCCATTGGCGACGAGTTCCAAAAACTCGACGCCGGCGAGCGCATTCTCCTCGCCCTCGCAACGGAGACCTTGCGCGCGCTGCGCTCCGATCGCCAGGAAGACGGCGTCATATTGTTTGCGCAACTCGCCCAAGGTGAACTCCCGGCCCCAGCGTGCATCCATTTGGAACCGCGCGCCCAGCCTGCGTACGGCGTCGATCTCCGCGTCCAGCGCGTCCTTCGGCAGGCGGTAGGCGGGGATTCCGTATCGCAGCATGCCTCCGGGCTGGGGATGCGCGTCGTAGAGTGTGCAGGCGTGGCCTTTTTGCAGCAGATACCAGGCGGCGGCCAGCCCTGCGGGACCCGCGCCTACGATGGCGACCGACTTCCCGCTCGAGGGCGCGCGCGGCGGCGTGTATGGCGCGGCCGTGGCGAGGTCCAGATCGGCGGCGTAGCGATGCAGCGCGCCGATGGACAAACCCTGATCGAGATCGCAGCGGCGACAGCCTTCTTCACAGAGGCGCGGACAAATGCGTCCGAGAGAGCCGGGCAACGCCAGGCGGTCGGCGATTACCTCGGTGGCGCGGCGATGGTCGCCCGTGGCGATGCCGTAGACGAAGCCCGGGATGTCGAGACCCGCCGGGCAGCGGGCCGCGCACGGCGCTACGCATTCGCCGGCGTGATCGGAAAGCAGCAGTTCCAGCGCCATCTTCCGGGCAGTGCATATGTCGGCGCTGTCCGTGGTGACCACCATGCCCTCCGCGACCGGCATGGCGCAGGCGGGCGACAGCGTCCGCCGGCCCTCGATCTGTACGGCGCAAACGAAGCACGACGCCGCAGGTTCAATGCCGGGGACGTGACACATGGTTGGGATGCGGATGCCCAGCCACTGCGCCGCCGCGAGCACGGTGGTTCCGGGTTCCACGCCGACCCTCCGGCCGTCGATGGTGAGGGTCACCATGGATTATTGAGCCTCGGGCTCGCTTCGCTCGCCTGCGCTGGCAAGAGTGCCAGCGCGGCAGGCAAGTGTGCCTGCGCCACGTCGATGGCGTCGTCCTGGCAGGCCTGGCGGCACATATCGCAACGCGTGCAGAGGCGCTGATCGACTTCGTGCTTTTCGTATGGACGATACGCGATGGCGCCGACTGGACAGGCCTGCGCGCAGAGGGTGCAGCCGATGCAGTTGTCCGTGACGCGGTAACGGATCAGGGCAGGGCAGCGCCCGGCGGGACAGCGTTTCCGGTGCAGGTGGGCTTCGTATTCTTCGCGAAAGTAGCGGAGCGTGGTGGTCACCGGATTGGGCGCGGTCTGGCCCAAGCCGCAGAGGCTGCCGCGGCTGACGTAATCGGCGAGGGTCTCCAGCTTTTCGAGGTCGTCACGGCGGCCTTCGCCCGCGCAGAGCCGTTCGAGAATCTCGAGCATGCGCTTGGTGCCGATACGGCAAAAGGTACACTTGCCACAAGATTCGGCTTGCGTGAATTTCAGGAAGAAGCGCGCGATGTCGACCATGCAGTCGCGGTCGTCGAGCACCACGAGGCCCCCCGATCCCATAATGGCGCCGGTCCCGGCCAGCGCCTCGTAATCGATGGGGGTGTCCGCGAGGCGCGCCGGGATGCAGCCGCCGGAGGGACCGCCGAGTTGTACGGCCTTGAATTGCCGGCCGTTCTTGATGCCGCCGCCGATCTTCTCGACGACTTCGCGAATGGTGACGCCCATGGGCACCTCCACCAAGCCGCCGCGGTTGATCTTTCCGGCCAGTGCAAAAACCTTCGTGCCCTTGCTGGTTGCGGTTCCGAAAGCGGCGAAGGCGGCGGGGCCGTGGCGGACGATCCACGGTACACAGGCGAGCGTTTCGACGTTGTTGATAATGGTCGGCTTGCCGCGGAAGCCGCGTTCGACGGGGTATGGCGGGCGCAGCCGCGGCATCCCGCGCTGCCCTTCGAGCGACTGGATCAGGGCGGTCTCCTCGCCGCAGACGAATGCGCCGGCGCCTTCGCGCACTTCCAGATGCAGCGAACCGAGGTATCCGCGCTCACGGGCTTGAATGATCGCGGCGCGAATATGGCGCACGGCCAGCGGGTATTCGGCGCGGATATACAAGTAGCCCTCGGCGGCGCCGATGGCGTACGCCGCAATGGCCAGGCCTTCGAGGACGCGGTGCGGATCGGATTCGAGCACGGCGCGATCCATGAATGCGCCGGGATCGCCTTCGTCGCCGTTGCAGACCACATACTTTATGGGATCTGGCTGCGCGCGGCCCAGGGCCCATTTGCGACCGGTCGGGAAGCCCGCGCCGCCGCGGCCGCGCAGGCCGGATTCAGCGATGGCGGCGATTACTTGATCGGGGGGTTGTTGGCGGCAGAGGGCAAGGCCGCGGTAGCCGTCGCGCGCCAGGTAGTCGTCGATGTTGAGGGGATCGATTTCGCCGCAGTTTTCGAGGACGATGCGCTTTTGTTTGGTTAGCTCCGAGGCAGGCGGCCGGCGAGGCCACCGCAGGCTGCGAGCCTGCCCCACTATCAGGCCGGCGGTTTCGGCGGTTACGTTGCTGTAGAAGGTGATACGGCCATCGGGCTCCACGACTTGGACAAGCGGCTCCAGGTGGCACATACCATTGCAGCCGACCGTTTTGACTTTCGCGGACCGTTGCAGGATGTCGCGGATGGGTTCCGCGCCGCTGGCGATGCCGCAGGAGCCGAAGCCGATCCGGATTTCGACTGCGCGGCGCTTCATGCCGTCTCCGTCTCTTCGATATGCGCCAAGGCGACCGAGGCAGTTGCGGGGGTCAGTCGGCCGGCGGTGTGGCCGTCCACCATCAGCACGGGCGCCAGGCTGCAGCAGCCGAGGCAGGCGACTTCGTCCAGGGTGAACATGCGGGCGAGATCGGTGTCGGCGCCGTCGGGGATCGCCAGATAGCGGCGCAGTTCATCGGTCACGTGACGCGCTCCAGCGACGTGACAAGCGGTGCCGTGGCAGACCCGCACGGTGTGCTTGCCGGCCGGTGTGCTGCGGAATTGGCCGTAAAAAGACGACGTACCGGCGAATTGGGCAGGTGTGATTTCCGTGAGTTCGCAGAGGCGGCGGATGGCTTCGTCGGGGAGGTATCTGTAGTGTTTCTGGACGGCTTGAAGGAGGGCTATGGCGTTTTCCTTGCTGCGGCCGTGGTGGGCTGCTAGTTCGTCGATGAAGTTGAGGTCCAGGGGGGCGGGCTTCAGCCCGCGCGGGGCTTTAGCCCCGCTAGCCCCGCTGTTGGGAGAACGAAGGCACGCCACAGAGCGGGGCTTAAGCCCCGCGCGGGCTGAAGCCCGCCCCCCAGACCGTTTTGCGAAGGTGAGAAAGATACTGGCGGCGGCGATCAGGATCCAGGCGACGGCGTTGTCACGGGATTTCCGGGTGCGGCGGGCGTTTGTGATTCTCTTTTGTTCGGTGGCGAGTTTGACGGCCAGCGCGGCGTCGGACTGCACCTGTGCTTGCAGGCTCTTGATCGATTTATCGTCGCGCGGAGCTTGCCGGGTTGCCAGCGCATAATCGGCGAGCAGGATCCCGACGCAGGCCACTACGGCCGCGCCCGCTATCCATCTCCAGCGTGCCCGGTTGCGCGCGGTCATGACAGCTTCACCAAGCGCGTCCCGGCGCGGGGGCATGCGTCGTAGCAGCGCGCGCAATACAGACAGTTGCGGCGTACCGCCCGCATTTTCTCGATGGCGCCGTAGGGGCAGGCTTCGCTACACAGGCCGCAATCCAGTTCCTTGTCGGGTGTGATGGTGACTCCGCGGCGGGCCAATCGCGTACACCAGGCCAACAGGCCGCCGTAGGGACAAAGGTAGCGGCAATACGGCCGTCCGATGAACATGCCGGCCAACAGAAAAGCGCCGCCGATCAGCAGCATGTAGGGTGCGCCGGTGCGGCGAAAGAAGCCAACGAACGGATCGAACCGGCAGATCACGAAGTCGCGCGTGGCGGCCGGCTTGAGCGCGAAAAAGAGCGCCAGCCCGAGATAGACGTATTTCAGCAGGCCCAGCGCCCGGTCCAGCCGCCGCGGCACCTGGACCGGCTTGATCAGCACCAACTCCTGCAGTGCGCCCAGCGCGCAGACGCCTCCGCAGAAGGCTCGCCCGAAGAACACGGCCATGAGCAGCGGGAGAAAGAAGGTGGCCGTCACCACCATGGGGATCGAGACGCGCGGATCCGTCAACGCCACCGCCACGTTTTGTATGGATCCGATCGGGCACACGCATCCCTCGCGGTAAAAGCCGAAATAGGCTACCGAACCGATGGCCAGCGCGACCAGCGCTTTCCGGCTGCGGCGTTTCAGGACCAGCCATGAGGAAATTCCCATGGCCGCGGCGAGCACCCCGACATCCATCAACTGCAGCCAGGAGCTGCGCGGCAGGGGCTTTTGAACCGGGGGCGTTTTGTAGCCGCCGCCGATGCTTTTTTCCTGAGGGGCTTCGTCGACCGGACGCTGGTAGGGGAGGGTTTGGGCGGGCAGGGGGCCGGTAGCGGCGAAGAGGAAAAACATCGCCTGCAGAGCTATGTGGGGCAGGACTCCAGTCCTGCGGCCGACGTCCACGCCGGCCTGTCTGGGCGCGGCTATCGAAGAGCGGGTCCTGGAGGAACCGCGCAGACCTGGAGGTCTGCCCCACAGGGCTGCACTCATGTCACCGCCTGTTCCACTGGAACGCGAATGAGCGCGTCCTTCGGACAGGCCTTGGAGATGGCGCAGCGGTTGCAATCCACGCATTTGTTATAGCGAATGCGCAGGACAATCGAGCCCAGCCCCAAGGGCTCCTTGCACTGCATGACGCACTTGCCGCAGCCGTCGCACTTTTCCTCGTCGATGAGGTACTCGTAGAAATTGTTGGCGGGGTCCTCGGGATCGGCCTTGCCTATGGGCCGGCGCGTAATGGCGTCGCGCGGGCACAACTTTTCGCTGGGCAGCCCGCGCTCATCCACCGCGCTGGTGATGTTGAAGTAGGCGGGACAAATGTTGCAGCGGCCGCAGCGGGAGTGCTCGTTCACGGCCCGCACGGCCGACAGCGACACGACGCACTCGGTGGTGCAGAGATTGCAAGCGGCCACGCCCACCTCGCCGAGCCTGCTGTTGAGGCAGCGCGCCGCATCCACTTGCCAGACCACTTGCCCGTGCGCTTTGCGGACCAGGAATCCGGCGCCGCCGCCCAGGGTCGCGAGGACCGTCCCGCGCACGGCGTGGTGCAGCAGGTCCCGCCTGGTGAAATGTTCGCTCATAATGCCACCGGTTCAAAAACGAAGATCGCGAGCTTCACGGTATCGGCCACGTGGACGCGCCCGCGCCGGTCCACCGCTACGCTCATGTTTTTGCAGTTCGCATCGAAGACGTCCGATGCGATGACCGCTTCCAACTCACCGCTGAAGCTGTAGACCTTGGCGCGGGGGCCGGCCTTTTCCGTGACGTAAATGCGATCTCGCACGGCTACGTTGGTGGGATTGCAGCATCCGCCGAACCCGGCCGGGTCCGTACCGTGAAAATGTCCAATGTGCCCGAGCAATTCACCGGCGGGCGTGTAGCGCTCCACGCGGTGCTTGCCGGGGTTGGCCGCGTGGACGATGCCGTGCGCGTCCACGCCGAAGTCGACGACGCCGTTGGGGATCAGCAAGCCATTCAGCGGGTTGTCGCGGCCGATGTTGTTGCGGAACTTGCCGGCGGCGTCAAAGCGGCGGATCGCGCGGCTGGTGGCGTCCCCAGCCAATACGTCGGCGTCGACGAAGCCGATGGCCGTGACGCGCCCCAGCAGCGCGTCGTCCCGCCAGGTGTGGACGAGCTTTCCCGCGCTGTCGAAGATTTCGATTTGGCGGATTTGGCCCGTGTATACCGCGCCATCGGGCGCCACCGCCACGGAATGCGCGGGTTGGGAAGTCGACCATCGCCGCCTTAGACGGCCGGCTGCGTCGAAAACGGTGATCTGGGAGTCGTTGGCCGCATAGATGTTACCGGCGGGGTCGAGCGCGATGCCGCGCAGGGAATCGCGGAACTGGCCGGGTCCCGGGCCTTTGCCGCCGATGACGGCCACCTGCTGGTATTGCATGACGCCTCCCTTCTCAAAGACACAAAGGGCGGGGCCTAGAGGCCCCGCGCAGACCTGGAGGTCTGCCCCACAAGATCCAGGCAAATCATTTTGGTCAAATCCCGCAAGACCAGCTTGCCGTCCGACAGAGCCATCGGCGCCCAGACCTCCTGCCCGGCGAGAACCTGCGCGCTGGCGATTTCGTTGTATGCCGTCGTGCCGACTTCGATCAGGTGCAGTTTGCCGGTGTTGCCATCCATTACCAGAAACATGCCGTCGGCCAGCATGAAGCTGCCCAGACCAAACGACGCTTTCCCTTCGCTGGACCAGACTTCCTTGCCTTCGAAATCCAGGCAGGTGAAGAGGCCGCGCTGCTTCTTGCCCACGGCGTACAGATGGCCCTGGTGCACGATCGGCGTGTGCACTTCGGAATTGAACTCGTTGTTCTTGAAGTCGAACAGGCATTCCGTTTTGAAAGCGCCGCCGTTACGCCGCACGCGAATCATGACGCTGCCTGCGTCGTAGCTGGCGGTCATGAACACCCGTTCCCCATCGACGGCGATGGGCGAGGGAGCTACCGCCACGTTGAACTTGCGCGGAAATTCCCACAACAGCTTGCCGTCGGCGGCCGAAACGCCCAGCGGGCCTTGCAGCGTTCCATACAGATATTGCCGCACTCCGCCCAGGGTGGCCGGCATCACCGAAGCGTGCGTCATCACGCGCTGGTTCGGGTTCGGTGTGCGCCAAATCTCCTTGCCGGTGGCTTTTTCGAGCGCTACCAGAATGGCTGCGCCGCCGGTGGCGACCACGATCCGATCGGCTTCCTGCAACGGGCACTGCCCGTTATACCAGGAGGGAATGGTGGCCCGGTATTCCGTGACCAGGCTCTTACGCCAGATCTGTTTGCCGGTGTGGGCATCCAGGCAGTGGAGCACGGCCTTCGGGTCGAGGGAGCAGACGAACCGGCCATCCACCGCGGGAATAGTGCGGGTGATGGCGTGATTCGGACGAATCTCGCGCGGCTCGCGGAACTGCCAGATCGGCTTGCCGTCGGCCAGCGAGCGGCAGTTGACGGACCACTCGGACTTGGCTTCGTCGTAGTCGTGGTGATAGACCCGGCCTGCCAAGATAGCGGCGCCGGCGTAACCTTCGGCCACGGGGACGGACCAGAGCAGGCGCGGTCCGGATACCGGCCATTTGCGTAAGAGGCCGGTTTCCTTGGAGATGCCGTTGCGATCCGGTCCGCGAAACTGCGGCCAGTCGAGGCCACGAGCCGGCGGCAGAACGGCTGCCAGGCCCGCCGATCCCACGCCAATGAGAAAAGTTCGTCGTGTGTACATGCGGAAACGTCTTCTCGACTGTCGAGAAGCACCACACTATGTAGTATATCCCGATATTCAGACTTTGAGATATTGATAATCTAAATAGTGGACGGGATGGGGCGCTCCCGGGCATCTCCCGGGCATCTCCCAATTGCCGGTCTCAAGACTCTGGTATACTGCGGTCGTTCGATATGAAGACAACCATCGCGATTTCGACGGTTCTGTTGGCACTCCTGGCATCGGCGGCGGCCGCCGCGGATGCACGGGCTCCGGACGTCCAGATTGCGGCCGCGGTCCTCGCAGCGCCGGCGGAACTCCGTGAAGGCGCCGCCGTCCTCGGTTACAATCCGCAGGGCGAAGTGGTGAGGCTCCGCGAGGGCAAGAACGAACTCATCTGCCTGGCGAACGACCCCAGCAAGACTTCATTCAGCGTCGCCTGTTACCACAAGGACCTGGAGCCGTACATGGCTCGCGGCCGGGAACTCGCGGCGCAGAAGTTCACTGGGCAGAAACGCAACGACATGCGCTGGAAGGAGGTGGCGGAAGGGAAGCTTTCGCTGCCGCGCGAGCCTCGCACGCTGTACGTACTCACCGGTACCGGCTTCGACGCGAGCAGCGGAAAAGTGACTGACCCCTACCTGCGATGGGTCATCTATGTGCCTTTTGCAACACCGGAATC
>Ga0187851_10004964_pt1 | contig 10734 bp, 9 predicted proteins | sample June2016WEW_6_10_FD_132997 | JGI IMG/M metagenome (GOLD analysis project Ga0187851, IMG submission 132997) | Peatland microbial communities from SPRUCE experiment site at the Marcell Experimental Forest, Minnesota, USA - June2016WEW_6_10 | ecosystem: Environmental > Terrestrial > Soil > Wetlands... | reverse complement strand
TGAGCCAGAGCGGCGGCGCGCGCTGCGTTATGCGAGATCACTCCGGGACCTCGGGATCGGGCTCGGTGAACTCCCTGCCGAAAGAACGGCGAGATGCGGCGCAAGCAGAACCACATGAAAACAAGCCACCTGCAAAATGTTCGCGCTAGAATTGGAGTATGGATGAAGACGTACACGCAGCCGTCGGGGGGCTTCGGTCGCGCATAGCAGCGGAACGGGTATCGATCGCGGCGGTGAATTCCAGCCTCAATCAAGAGCCCATGCGGGAGTTCTTAAAGCAGGCCACTCACCACGTGGATGATGCGGAGGGTATTCTCAGGGGTGTGGAGAAATCACTGACTCCTTGGGTGTTGATCCGCGGTTCCAACCTCTTTCTGGGATTGGCAACGCAACATCGCCAGAAGGTGGAAGGGGCTCGGAGAACCTACGGTCCTGACGTGACGACGGTCGGCTGAGACCGAATGGAAAACCGCCTCCCGGAGGGACGACTGTGCGAGGTCCGTCGAAAAATCACGTATCGCGGCGAGCCGCAAAAGGAATGAGAAACGCGCTTGCCGCCGCCTTACGGCGCTATGCCGTCCTGCCGGCCACATTGTCGGGCGAGGGCTGCAAACCGCCGACCTTCCTCGACCATTTCGCGGTCGCTCATGCTGCCGGGCTTGACTCGCTTGCGCAGGGCACTGATGCCTTACAGGATTGCCTTGTGCGGGAGCTTTGCCTCGGTCGCGGAAATGGGCGTCAGCACGGCGGCGGGATTGCCGCGTCTCGTAATGGTGATGTTCTCGCCTTTCGACACCCGGTCGAGCAGGGACGAGAAGTGGGTTTTGGCTTCGTGGGCGCCGATGGTCTGCACGACAGATCTTTGATTAGCCTCTCGGCCGGTTGACTTGTTCCTATGGGCTTCGGGCAGGGCACGCCCGGGGCCGGGCAGGCGGAACCGCCTGCCCCACCAAAGTCAAGCGCGCCAATCGGGCCGATAGTCTCTCAGAAATGTAGAAACTCCAGGGCCCGGGCATGCCCTGCCACTGGAGTTTCTACATTTTCAACCGGCATCGGCGCTTCAATGCCGAGATCTCCGCGTCGTGTGCGTCTTGTGCTGGCACGCTCCCAAGCCCCGCCAGGGGCGTCAGAAAATAGCCCAGGGCGTAAGCCCTGTGGAACCGGCACAGAAACACGCCAGCCCCGGAGGGGCGTAAGAAGGCTCTTCGCCCCTGGAAATCGATTCTTCCCCGTGGAGCGGTTCTTTCGCCCCTCCGGGGCTCTTTATCGTACGCGCCTGTTCCCATGGCTTACGCCATGGGCTATTTTCTTTCGCCCCTCCGGGGCTCTTTATCCCACGCGCCTGTTCCCATGGCTTACGCCATGGGCTATTTTCTGGCGCCCCTACGGGGCTGATGCCCATGAAGGCGCCGAGCGAAATGTAGCAGGCGCTTCCGCCTGCCCCACCCGGGGCGCCGCGCTCACGGATTCAACTGGTAGCTCTTGCCCAGCGGGCCGGCGCCGGCCAGGTATTTGCGGGCGCGGACCAACTCGGCTACCTGCCTTATGTGGCCCAAGTCATGCAACGCCCATTCGTGCAGCATTTGGGCGAGGGTGATTTCGCCGGCCTCCGGGTGCAGCGCCTTGCGGGCGCCGGCGCTGGCGGGGAGGCTGCGCAGGAATTCGATGTTGTCGTCGCGGCGTTCCTCGAAGTGGTCGAATTCGAATTCGGGGTCGGCGTCGCGGTAACGGTCCAGGTGAAGCTGCGCATCGTCGGCTTCGAACTCCGGCCGCTCCTCGCTCAGGAAGCGGTCCAGGCGCAGGCGGTAACAGTGGCCTTCGCTGTGGGAGAGATGCGCCAGGACCTCGGCCACGGAGAAGCGGCCGGGCGCGGGCTTCCAGCGCGCGTCTTCCTCGGTGAGCTGGCACATCAGGCCGCGCAGGATGGCGGGGGTGGCTTCCAATAGGTCCAAGCAGGGGAGTCCGTTGTCTTCCATGGTTTAATCGATACTCAATTCAAAAGGGGCTGCCGGCCGTTGCGCAGCCATTCGCCGATGGCGGAAACGAGCTTATCGACGCGTTCATCGAGAACGCGGTCGCGCTCGCGGCTCTGCTGGTCAACCTCATGCAGGTGCTGGCCCGTCTCGCGAATGAGCCTGCTGGTCTCCCGGATGGACTCCTCGGTCTCCTGGAAGCGCCGCCCGGTCTCCTGGAAGCTCTCCTCGGTTTTGATCTGGGCTTCGCTCAGAAGTACCAGGACATCGTCCAGCTTTTCCTCCTTCTCGGCCAGGCGGCCCATCAGGTGCTCCAACCGGGCGACGCGGGCGCTGACGTTCTCGGGCATGGGCGCTCCTTTCGTTTTGGACGCGGCGCACATGGGCGGCGCTTCACTCCCTTTGCAGGGTGACGGGTGAGGGCATTTTCAGAGGACAGCCGTATCCCATTCCCCGCCGTCTTCTTCGGCAAATAGAACTCGCCTGTTGCCATCAGAATAGCACGCGGGCCGCCGGGCTTCCGGCCGGCGTCTGGCGCGAAGAACGCCGGCCAGAAGGCCGGCGGCAAGCCCGAAGGCTTGACCCCACAAGAGGAACGCCGGCCAGAAGGCCGGCGGCAAGCCTGAAGGCTTGACCCCACAAGAGGAACGCCGGCCAGAAGGCCGGCGGCAAGCCCGAAGGCTTGACCCCACTGGGCCCGCTATCCCACGATGTTTTCGCCGCCATCGACGTGCAGGGTGTTGCCGGTGAGCCAATAAGTGGCCGGGTGGCATAGGGCGGCGATGCAGCGCGCCACGTCCTCGGGCACGGTGAGACGCTTGTGGGGATTGCGCATCCGGGCGATCTCGAAGATCTTCTCGAAGTCGGGAATCAGGCGCGAGGCGGGGGTGTCGGTGACGCCGGCGAGAATGGCGTTGGCGGTGATGCCGAGCGGGGCCAGCTCGAGGGCAAGCTGCCGGATGTGGGCTTCCAGAATGGCCTTGGCCGCGCTCACCGGCCCGTAGTTGGGGATAGCCCTAGCGCTGCCGCTGCTGGTCATGGCGAAAATGCGCCCGCCGTGTTCGAACAGACCGGCTTTCAGGCAGTCCTGCACCCAATAGACCAGCGAGTGGCCCATGGTATCGGCGGTGATCTCCAGTTGCTTTTTGGAGATCACCTGCCCGGAGCCGGCCAGCGGCTTGAGCGAGCCCCAGGCCAGGGAGTGGAGAAGCACGCGCAGGACGCCGGGCGGATCGACCAGGCGCTGGCGGATCTGCTCGACGGTATCCTGGCGCATCTCGTCGTCGGAGGCGTTGCAGTTGAAGAACTGCGTCTCGCGGCCCAGGGCGCGGATGCGGTTCTGAATGTCCTCCACGTGGGGCAGCTTATCGCGGCGGTCCAGGTGCACGCCGAAAATATTCATGCCGGTGCGGGCCAGCTCCAGTGCGGTAGCCTCGCCGAACCCGCTGCTCGCGCCCAGAATCAGGGCCCAGGGTTGTTTGCTCATAAGTCGACTTGGATTTCCCTTTCTTCGTTTTCGAGGGCGCGGATGCGGATTTCGGAGCGGCCGGCGGGCATCAGTCGCGGGAATCGCTCGCCCCATTCCACCAGCGCCAGCGCATCGCGCTCGAACAGATCGTCCAACCCCAGGCGGGCCACTTCGCGCGGGTCGTCGAGGCGGTAGAGATCGACGTGGTAGACGCGCCCGCCGCCGTACTCGTGAATCAGCGTGTAAGTGGGGCTCGACACGTCTTCGGGCTGGGCCGCGCCGCGCCCCTTCACAATCCCCTTGGCAAGAGTCGTCTTGCCGGCGCCGAGGTTGCCGATGAGGAGCACGACTCCGCGCGCGGGCAGCATCCCGGCCAGCCGCTCGCCCAGCGCGATGGTCTCCTCTTCACTGGCCGTGCGAAACGTCGGCACACTCCTCCATGGCGTCCGGAAGGTATTCCAGGATATCGGTGGCGATGAGGCACTTCTCGCCCAGCGCGCGCGCGCCGATCTGGCCGGCCAGGCCGTGGAGGTAGACGGCGGCGGCCACCGCGTCATCGGGATCGTGCGGAAACTGGGCCAGCAGGCCGGAGATCAGGCCGGTAAGGATATCGCCGCTGCCGCCGGTTCCCATGGCGGGCGTTCCGGTGGGGTTGATCCACACGCGGCCATCGGGGAAGGCGATAACGGTGCGCTGGCCCTTGAGCACGAGCGTAACGCCGCGCGCCAAGGCGAAAGCGCGGGCGGCGCCGACGCGGTCCCGCTGAATATCAGCCGTGGGCTGGCCGGTAATGCGGGACATTTCGCCGGGGTGGGGAGTGAGAACGCGAACCATGCCGTTGCCGTACACGCTTCCCGCCAGCGCGTCGGCATCGAGCACCAGCGGTCCCTCGAAGGTCTCCGCGGCGCGCGCCACCAGCGTCTCGATATCGGGGTGCAAGCCCATCCCCGGGCCCATGGCGAGCACGGTTTTCCCTTCCGCGATGGCGCTTAGATCGACGCTCGAAGAGATGGTTCCGGCGTCGTTTTCGGCGAGCGGCGCGGTCATCAGCTCGGCGGCGTGAGCGGCGATTACGGGGACGGCGCTCGCGGCGGAAGCCACCGTCACCAGGCCGGCGCCGGCGCGCAGAGCGCCCAGCCCGGTCATGGCGGCGGCGCCTGTTTTGCCGCGCGATCCGGCCACCACCAGCACATGGCCGAAGGTTCCCTTGTGGCCCGAAGGCGGGCGCGGGGCCAGCAAATGGCGGAACATGGCCGGTTCCAACAGGGCCAGCGAGATGGATTCGTCTTCCTCGAACATCTCCGGCGGGCTGCCGATGGGCCGCACCACCAACTCGCCCACGAAGTCGCAGTTGGGCGGCATGACGTGGGCGACTTTGGGGGCGGTGAAAGTAACCGTGGTATCGGCGCGCGCCAATTCGCCCGCCCGCTCGCCCGAATCGCTGGGCATCCCGGAGGGGATATCCACGGCCACCACTTTGGCCAGCGGAAAACCGGCGTTGATTTCGCGGATGCCTTCGAGCATGAGGCCGCCGGCGGGCCCGGAAATGCCGGTTCCGAGCAGCGCATCAACCACCAGCGTGGCAAAGCGCGCGGCGGGCTCGATGCCAGGCCAGATGGGGCAGCCGCAGGTCTTGAGCATGCGATAGTTGGCCGCCGCGTCGCCCTTCAATTCCTCCGGAGCGGCCATCAGGACCACGTGCAACAGGCGCGGGTCGAAGCGGGTGTAAAGCTGGCGGGCCACGGCCATGCCATCGCCGCCGTTGTTGCCCTTGCCGCACAGCACCACGATGCGCTGTTCGGAAAGCGGGGAGAAACGTTCGGCCAGGAACTCCACCACGCGATGGGCGGCATTCTCCATGAGGATGACGCCGGGGATTCCGAGCGCCGCGGTGAGCCGGTCCACCTCGCGCATCTGGGCGGCGGTGAGGACTTTCATATGCGCCGCACCACCACCATGGTCATGTCGTCCTGCAACTCGGAGGAGCCGGTCCACTGGACCACCGCTTCCATGATGCGGGCGATGATCTCGGAAGATCCCGCGTAGGCGTACCGCAGGACCAGGTCCTTCATGCGATGTTCCCCGAACATCTCGCCGTAGGGGTTTTCCGGCTCGACGATGCCGTCGGTGTAGGCCACCACGATATCGCCGTTCTCCAACTCGACGGTGCGCTCCTCGTACTTGGCGAACGGGAAGGCGCCCACCACGGTTCCGGTGGGGTCGAGATTGGTGAAGCCGCCGCTGCGCACCAGGATGGGCGGCAGGTGGCCGGCGTTGGTGTAAGTAAGCGCACGCCGGGCTTCGTCGTAGATGGCGAAAAAGAAAGTGGCGTACTTTTCCGGCGTGGTGCTGGCGAAGAGCTGCCGATTGAGCTGGGCCACCAGGCGCGCGGCGGAGAAATGCATGGGCGTGGCGCCATTGGTGGCGCTCAACTGGGTGCGCATGGTGGATTGGATGGTGGCCATCAGCAGGGCGGCCGAAATCCCCTTGCCCGCCACGTCGCCGATGGCGAAGGCCAGCTCCGAGCCCGCCATGGCCATGAAATCGTAGTAATCGCCTGAAACCACGCGGGCGGGCTTGCAGACGCCCTTCAACTCGAGGGTCTTGGACGAGGGAACGTCGCGCGGGAAGAGCTGGTTCTGCACCTCGCGGGCGATTTCCAGCTCCGATTGGAGGCGTTCCTTTTCCTTGGCCACCACGATCAGGCGGCCGAGGTTCTCGGTCATGGTGTTGAACGAAGAGCCCAACTCGGCGAGCTGATCGTCGCCCTTCACCGGGATGCGGTAGGAGAAGTCGCCTTCTTTAATGCGCTGGGTGCCCTGATACAGCTCGTGGACCGAGCCGGTAATGGTGCGGCTGAGCTTGATGCCGGCCCGCAGGGAAGCGATCTCGATGAACAGGAACAGGGCGATTATGGCGATGAAAAACGTGGTCGCCAAATCGTTCAGCGTGATGCGCTGGCCGGCCCTTTGTTCGAAGATAATGCCCAGCACCGTGCTCATGCGCGCCGTCACCACCAGCAGGGCGGTGGTCTGGTCGGTGGGAGAATCCCACGAAGAGATCTGCAAGGGGAATATGCCGTCCACGCTGAGATCGAGGGCATTGCGCGGGGCGGGCACGCGCGCATCCCGCGACACCGGTACATAGGTCTCGGCGCCTTCGCCGGGGAGTTGCTGAATGCTGACGACCTTCAAGCGCCCTTCCCGGTCCAGCTTGGAGAGAACATCGCTGGTCACCGGATAGAGTACGGTGGCCTCGCCGGCGTCGGGCCCGGTTCCCACCACGTGGGCCCACATGTAGAGGCGCCTGGCGTCGCCTTCCTGGCGGAAAACCAGGCCGCTGGCGAGCCCCCACTCGCGAGGCGGGTGGCTGGTAAGGGTGGAGTTTGCGGGATAGCGGACCTCTTCCCGGCCGGTCACCAATATCTGGGACCCCTGGAACCTGCGGACGAGGATGTTGACCATCGAGGACGCGACGCTCTGCGCGCCGGCGGCGGCGCTTCCGGCTCCGGCCGGCGGCGGTCCCGGAAATGGGCCGGACGCGGGGTTGCCGCCCGAGCGGCCCCGGCCGTAGCCGCCGAATCCCCTGCCGGCGCCGGGAAACCGGCCGCCGCCCGGGGCGCCTACGCCGCCGGAGGCCGGAGGACCTCCTCTACCGCCCTGCGCCGCGTCGCCCAGTCCCCCAGGGACGAGATATTCGGTCTGCCGCAACAGGCTGGTCTCCCGATCCGACAGCGCGGTCCGGACGAAATAAGCGGCCACCTGCCCCACCAACGTCCAGCCGGCGGCGTACGCCAGCGTCAATATGAGCGCGATAGGGACCACAGCGATGAAGAGGTAGGCCACAATCAGGCGGTTGCGCAGGCGCCAGATGAGCTTGCGCATCAAGCGGCTGGCGAGGCGCACGAAGCAGACGATGCCTAGCACGAGTGCGGCCAGCGCAGTGACGATCTGCCAATCGGGAGACACGCCGAGAACTTTGAGCAGGACGAAAATAACAACCAGGAAGAGAAAGGCCTTCTCGACCCGGCCGAGCCGGCGCCAGAACTCCCGCAAGCCTTTCCGCATAGATTTAGACTAGCGTACGGGAACGTCCGATGGAAGGGTTTGGTGGGGCGGCCTTTTCAGGCTGCCGCCGGGCTTATGCCCGGCGTCTCGCCGGGACCCGAAGAACGCCGGGCAAAAGCCCGGCGGCAAGCCCGAAGGCTTGACCCCACTCTACGAGAAATCGATGGCCGCGATGACCATCTGCGGCATAGCTTGGTTCCAGTCTTCGGGGACGTTGTCGAAGGCCATGCGGAAGGGCTTGGTTTCGCCCGGCGCCAGGGCGCCGGTTTTGCGGTTCACAATGGCTACCCGCTCGCGCAGCACCACCTGGCCATATGGATCGTAGAACACGCAGTTGATCTCCACCGACTTCAGCACGCGGTCGCCCGTGTTTCCCAGGTCGCCGGTGATTTCGACGATGGACTGCTTCAGGTAGCTTTCATGCGCCTGCATGTCCACGTTGGCAAGCTTCAGGCCGCGGACATAGGCCTTGGCCGCGCCCGTGAGAGGGGCCGGCTCTTTCGGAGGAGCCGGCCTGTCGAGATACCAGAACCCCGCCAGCCCCACCACCGCCATGCCGCCGGCGACGAGGACGGCCGGCGGGATGGAGACCCGCTTCTTTTTCGAAGGAGGCGCTAACGCGCTATTTTCCGCCAACGGTCATTTCTCCGATCTTGATGGTGGGCGCCGCCACCGAGCCGCGGAACTCGAGATCCGAGCCGGCGGCTTCCAATCCCAGCAGCATATCCTTCAGGTTCCCCGCGATGGTGACTTCCGATACCGGGAAGGCCAGCTCGCCATGGCGAATCCACAGCCCCGTGGCGCCGCGCGAATAATCGCCGGTCACGATGTTGACGCCGAAGCCCATCAGCTCGGTCACATAGAAGCCGTCGGCCACGCCGGCCAGGATCTCTTCCGGAGTTTGGACGCCCTTTTCGGCATAGAAGTTCCCGTGGCCGATGCCGGCGTTGCCGGCCAAGCCCCGCGCCGCGTTGCCGGTGGTCTTCATGCCCAGCTTCCGGGCGGCGTAGGAGTTCAATAGGTAGCTTTTCAATACGCCGCGCTCGATCACGGCGGTGCGGCGCGAAGGTACGCCCTCATCGTCGAAGGGAGAGGTGCCGAACAGGCCGGGCAGCGTGCCGTCGTCGATCACGGTGAGATTTTCGGATGCCACTTTCTGGCCCAGTTTTCCGGCCAGGAAGGATTCGTGCCGGTAAATGGACATTCCGTGGACGGCCTCGAAGATATTGTCGAGCAGGGTGCGGGCGGCGCGCGGCTCGAACACCACGGGTACGCGCTGGGTGTCCACCTTCACGGGATGGAGGCGGCGCAGGGCGCGGCGCGCGGCGATGCGGCCCACTTCTTCGGGGGCCTCCAGGCCGGCGAAGCCGCGGGCGATGGTATGCCAATAGTCGCGCTCCATGGATTCGCCGTCGCGGGCCACTGGGACCACGCTGAGCGAGCAGTAACTGGTTCGATATTCGCCCGCGAAGCCCAGCGAGTTGGCGAAAATGCGCCGGCCCACGTGGGAATCGAAGGAGGCTCCCTCGGAGTTGGAGATACGCGGGTCGGCATCGAGCGCGGCGGCCTCGGCGCGTTTGGCGGCGTCGATCCGGAAGGGGGTTTCGAGCGCTTCCACGTCCGCCGAATAGAGCGCCAAATCCCCTGGAATGGCGCCCATTTCTTCGGGCTCCGGCAGGCCCGCGTGGGGGTCTTCGGTGGTCACTTCGGCCAGTTCTATGGCCGACTTCACCAGCGTTTCCACGCCCTCGGCGGAAAGATCGGAGGTATAGGATGCGCCCGTCCGGCGGCCGATGAGGATGCGCAGGCCGGCGCCGCGCGAGCCGGCTTCTTTCAGATTTTCGATCTCGCGCATGCGCACGTTGGCGGTGAATTCGTCGCCCTCGGCGATGGTGCACTCGGCGCCGGCGGCGCCGGCCGCCTGGGCGCGCCGGACGATGTCGCGCGCCAGTTCCGTAAGGGCGCCGTTAGAAGGCATGTCTCTCCAATGTGGGACGGGCGGTTCCGCCTGTCAACCCGAGCGAAGCTCGGGCCTCCGGCTGGCAGGCGGAAGCGCCTGCCCCACAAGATGCCTGCCCCTGATTCTGAGGTTTCCAGTTCACGCCGTTCCTCCCACGGTCATCTTGTCAATCCGAATGGTCGGAATTCCCACCCCCACGGGCACGCTCTGGCCCTCCTTGCCGCACACCCCGATGCCTTCGTCGAGACGCAGGTCGTTGCCCACCATGCTGACGTATTGCAACGCTTCCGGGCCGTTGCCGATGAGGGTGGCGTTGCGCACCGGCCGGGTAATCCGGCCATCTTCGATGAGGTAGCTTTCCGACGCCGAAAATACGAAGTTGCCGTTGGTGATATCCACCTGGCCGCCGCCGAAATTCACGCAGTAAATTCCCTTGGGCACGGAGCGTATGATATCTTCCGGCGCGCTTTCCCCGGCCAACATGAAGGTGTTGGTCATGCGAGGCATGGGGATGTGGGCGTAGCTCTCGCGGCGGCCGCTGCCGGTGGGCGAGGAGCGCATGAGGCCGCTCGACAGGCGGTCCTGGAGATAGCCGCGCAGCACGCCGTTTTCGATCAGGACATTGCGCTGGGTTGCGTGGCCCTCGTCGTCCACGTTGAGCGAGCCGCGGCGGCTGGAGATTGTGCCATCGTCCACCACGGTGCACAAATCGCTGGCTACTTTTTGGCCTATCCGCCCGCTGAAAGCGGAGACGCCCTTGCGGTTGAAATCGGCCTCCAGGCCATGGCCCACCGCCTCATGCAGCAGAATGCCGGGCCAGCCCGGACCCAGCACCACGATGGTCTCGCCGGCGGGGGCGTCCACGGCGTCGAGCATGGCCACCGCTTCGCGGGCGGCCTCGCGGGCAAAAGTCTCGGGAGTCTTGTCTTTGAGGAAATAGTCCAGATCCACGCGCCCGCCGCCCCCGGCATGGCCGCGCTGCGGCGGACCGCCGTTCTGCCGGGCCAGGGCGGAAACGCTCATGCGCGCCAACGGTTGCCGGTCCAGAGTGAGGACGCCTTCGCTGGTAGCTACCATCACATGGCGGAGATTATCGGCATAAACGGCTTGCACCTGAAAGATGCGCGGATCATAGGCGCGCGCGGCGCGGTCGGCACGCTTCACCAGTTCGACGCGCTCGGAAAACGCCGTCTCCGTGGGGGCGATCAGCACTGGGTAGAGATTGTGGCGCGCGCCTTCACTGAGGTCGAACTTGTCGACCTTGCT
>Ga0187851_10004963_pt1 | contig 10735 bp, 9 predicted proteins | sample June2016WEW_6_10_FD_132997 | JGI IMG/M metagenome (GOLD analysis project Ga0187851, IMG submission 132997) | Peatland microbial communities from SPRUCE experiment site at the Marcell Experimental Forest, Minnesota, USA - June2016WEW_6_10 | ecosystem: Environmental > Terrestrial > Soil > Wetlands... | reverse complement strand
ACGCTATCGCTTCGAAGAGCCGTGCCACTCGGTTTGGACCGCGGCTATCGTGCCTTTCCTCCGCTGGTCCTCCGCTGCTCCAGCGGTCGCCAAGGACCTTCTTCTTTGGTTGAAGACCGGCCAGTTTCCCGAAGACTTCGATGCCGAAGTGAAGCAGTGCCTGGACAACATCGGGCTCATTCTGAAAGAGGCGGGCATGAGCTTCGACGACGCCGTGGCGGTGCAGGTGTACCTGACCGATATGAGCCTGTTTCCACGCATGAATGCGATTTACACGACGTATTTCAAAGAGCCGCGCCCGGCGCGCACCACCGTTGGCGTGGCGAATCTGGTGGGCACGGCGCGCATCGAAGTCACCGTGACGGCGCACCGGTGACTCGCGGGCCGTTCAATAAATCAGGCCGTCCCGCAGGGCGCGCGCCACGGCTTCCGAGCGCGTATGCACGTGCAGCTTCTCGTAGATGGAGCGCAAGTGAAAACTGACGGTGTGAATGCTGATGCACAGTTCCGCGGCTGCGGTCTTGTTCTGATGACCTTCGGTGAACAGCTTCAGCAGACGGGTCTCCTGCGGCGATAGGCCCACCCAGGCGGGTTCGCGTACGGGCGCCTTGCGAAACAGTTCCACAACGCGCATGGCTACTTCCGGCGACATCACCGCCCCACCCTCGGCGATTTCGAGGATCGCCTCCATCAACCTGGCCGGCGCCGTGTTCTTTAGCAGGTATCCGCAGGCGCCCGCGCACATCGCCCGAAAGATGCGGTCGTCATCTTTGTACACCGTCAGCATCACGGGCGCGATGCGCGGATAGCGCTCCTTCAGAATCCGCACTCCGTCGATGCCGTCCATTCCCGGCAGCCCGATGTCGACCAGGGCCACGCGTGGCGGACGGACCCCGATCTGGTCCAGCGCGGCTTCCATCGAGGCATAGGCGTGGCGGCACTCGAAACCATCGGTGCGGTTGATCAGCAGCGAGATGCCTTCGCGCGTGTCCTGCTGGTCCTCGATGACGGCCACGCCGATGACCGCAGCTTCAGATTGTTTTCCCCCCAATATATCGTCCTTTTGACGCTCCAGTGTAAACCATCGACGTCCAGCGTCGCGTCAGGCGCTTTGGTGACGATGCAATAACGCGAGACATCGATCTTGGCGCTGCGTTTTCCTGTCGCAGCGGGATAATCGTGACCGTAATCGAGCAAGTGGCTCCGGCGGCCAGCGTGCCCGGCGAAACCGGACAAGTGTTGGTCCCGGCGAAATCCCCCGGATCGGCGCCCGCGATCTTGACGCTGCTTCCGGCCCGGGGGTTGGCAGGTGTTTTCGAGAATTCACCCGGCCGGGCCTAGTGAGAGGGTATGCCTCCCAGGGCGGCCAGCCGTTGCTCTAATCATGCCGCTCAAAGCGTCGTTGAATAGAACATCACGCAGTAAGCGCCCCAGATGTGATCGTTGCCCAGCGCCGGCGGCGCAGCCCCGACGATGAATTTGGTTACGGTGCCGCTGGTGGAAACCTCGTAGACGGCGTCCGGGGTGCTGACAGTCGGCGGAGGATAGTAGTAGGTGGGCACGTAGAGATTGCCTCCACGCAACACCAGATTGCCATTCAGTAAGTTCGGGGGCGAGATCAGTGTAGCTAGCAGAGCGATAGGGCCGCCAGGCTTCACTTCTCTTACCACTTGCCCCGCGAACACGCTGGTGAGGTACAACCGGTTGTCCCCGTCGAAAGCGAGCCCTGCCGGCTGTATGGCTGGGCTGACGCCGCTGGCATGAATCTCGGTACGATAGTCGGCGGTCTGCGCGCTCGTGGAGGTGTCGAAGCACTGCACGTCTTCATCGATGAAACCCGCGATGCAGATATTCCCCGACTTGTTGAACGCCATCTGATCGCCGCGGAACATATCGGCTACGATCGGATTTGGTTGGGCCGGCGGATTAGGCCCGGTGAGGTCGGCGGCCAGGTATTTGAAGATGTATATCGGCTCGCCCAAATCCTCTCCATCGGCAGTGGCTACCCAAAGATTTCCGGACGAGTCGAAGAGCATGCTCAACGTCGACGAAGTGCCACAAGCGAAATCGCCGCATGAGACGGTGAACGTGTCCCAGTTGGTATCAAATTGCCCATTGACCCGATATCGCAGGATGACATTCGCGAGCTGCCCAATTTGCGTTCCCGAGGTCCACATAGTGGTCACGAAGATCTCTCCAGTCAGCGGGCTTTGTGCTATTGAAGTCGGGGCATACGGACCGGTGGTGGCAAAGGTGCGAACCCACGTTCCGCCGGGGGTAAACTGCTCGAGGGAATTACTCCTTTGGCTAGCCACCAGGATCTCCTCGGCAGCGTGAAGCGAAGCCGATCCCAGCAGCAGGGCGAAAACGGCGATCAAAAGTCTCTTGCTCATAGTTGTCTCCTCTCTTTCTTTGTTTGGCTGGTTGAAGCGGCGATGCATCGGCAAAGTCCCGAATGCTCGTAAGATACAACTCAGCGTCGAAGTTTCGTGTTCCTATCAACGATGCATCGGCTGCGCTTCAATCAGATAGCTTTGCCGTACTCCGTTGACCGAGTTAGCGCACGTTCCAGATCTGGCTCGCCGCAGCGATGCGCTCGTCGATCACGGGTTGCGTGCCTCTCTTCGATTGAAGGCCGAATCAACGCACAATCCAAACCTGGCTCGTCGTCGGGCGTAAGCAAAAGTTGGCCAGCAGTTGCGTCCCGCCGCCGATGGAGGGTCCCCCCGACCTGTCCAGACAAAGGGCACTCTGCGTGTTACTGATAACGCTACCCGGGTACGGGGGGGAACCAAATTCCGGGGAAAGGAAATTCCATAACCCGCTACCGTTACAGGTGGACAGCTGCACGAGACTCCCTGGAGCAGCTTCGCTTTCGGTGAGACACTTGGAAGTTCCGTTTTCCGAGCCGACACCGTAGATCTGGCCGTTCTCATAGTTCCACAGTTCATTCGGCGCGTCGTCGCAAGAGTACGCGAGTACAGGCGTGCCATTGGCAGTCTTGGCTCCTTCGACGTTCGCACACACGTAGGGAGCGTTCGCATCAACGAGTTGCATGCCACGCACGATCCAATTCTGGCTCGGCACGCCGGTGCACGTGTTGACCACCAGTTGCGTGCCGCCGCCGACCGGGGGCCCCCCCGAGATGTCCATGCAAGTCCCGGACCCGCTATACGCATTGATCAGGGTACTGGCTGGAAGACCGTCCGACTGACCGGCAAGCATTTGCCACTGCTGGGTTTGCGCGCCGTTGCAGGCGTTCAGGACCACCAGCGTGCCGGGGGCAGTCCCGCCGGCCTGCAGGTCCAGGCACGTGGCCTTCCCGTTTGCCGTGCCAATGCCTTGAAGCTGGCCGGCGACATAGTTCCACTGGTCTTCCGGCCCCCCTGAGCAGGAGTAGGCGATCACGGGCGTACCGGGGGCGGTATTGCCGCCTTGGACTACTGCGCACAGGTAGGGGGCGCCCGCATTTAGTTGAAGTTGTGCGGCGTTCGCCGGGCCCATGCTGGCGGCCAGCATGCCGAACAACGCCATAGTTCCGAGTACTCGCAAGATGTGGCTCACTTTTTCGCTCCCTCGAATCAGGCTGCCGGCAACATTTGCCGCGTATCAGTTACTTAGTGTGCCGCCTTCCGTTAACTGAGTTAACGCACGGCCCAATTCTGGCTCGACGCACTGGAACAATCGTCGATCACGAGTTGCGTGCCGCCACCCACAGTGGGTCCACCCGATCTGTCCAGGCAGAACGCGCCTGAATTCGAGATTTGGCCCGCACGGTTAATAGTCAAATACTGGAGTGGGCTGCTGCTATCGGTACAGGTGGACAAGGTGACCAGGCTCCCCGGGGTGAATGACGCGAGCGTGAGACACTTATTCACTCCGTTTGCCGTGCCAATCCCGTAGATCTGACCGTTCTCGTAATTCCATAGTTCATTTGGCGCGTCGTCGCAAGAGTACGCGAGCACAGGCGTGCCATTAGCAATCCTGCTTGCTTCGACGTTCGCACACACATAGGGCGCGTTCGGCGCCGCCAGTTGCATGCCACGCACGATCCAAGTCGCGCTCGGCTGGCCGCCGCAGTATTCGACCACCAGTTGCGTGCCGCCGCCGACGGGGGGCCCCCCAGAGCTGTCCAGGCAAAGAGTAGGGCCTGTTGTGCTGCCGATATAACCAATCTGAGTGTTACCCAACGGGTCCTCACTGATATACCACTGCTGGTTTAACCCGCCGTTGCAGGGCCACAGGTCCACCAGGGTTCCGGGGGTATCCCCGCCCCCCTTTACGTCTAGGCACATGGCAAACCCCGTTTGCCGTGCCAATCCCTTGAAACTGGCCGTTGACAAATTCCCATTGGTCCTCCGGCCCCCCTGAGCAGGAGTAGGCGATCACGGGCGTGCCGGCGGCCGTATTGCCGCCTTCGACTACTGCGCACAGGTAGGGTGCGCCCGTATTGAGCTGGATTTGCGCGGCGTTCGCCGGGCCCATGCTGGCGGCCAGCATGCCCAGCAACGCCAGAGTTCCGAATACCCGCAAGATGCGACTCATTTTTCGGCTCCTTTGAATTAAGTTGGTTGTCGCCATCTTCGGTTTGGCCGAGTTAACGCACGTTCCAATTCTGGCTCGCCGCACCTGTACACGCATTGAGCACGAGTTGCGTGCCCCCACCGACCGATGCGCCCCCCGAGGTGTCCAGGCACCCCCTGATGGGTACGTTCTTTATCTCGTAAGTCGTCGCGGGCCCCCCCGGGCAGTCGCCAATCTCATAGGTGCAGTTCACGATCACCCAGTCCTGGTACACGTTCCCGCTGGTACAAGTGGACAACGTCACGGGTATTGGATAAGATCCACCTGTTCTAACCACGGAGAGACACCTGGCCGTCCCGTTTTCCGTGCCGATACCGAGGATCTGGCCGTTCTCATAGTTCCACAGTTCATTTGGCGCGTCGTCGCAAGAGTACGCGAGCACAGGCGTGCCGTTGGCTGTCTTGCCTCCTTCGACGTTCGCACACACATAGGGGGCGCTCGCATTGAATTCGAGTTGCATGCCACGCACGATCCAACTCTGGCTGGTCGTGCCGGTACACGGGTTGATCACCAGTTGTGTGCCGCCGCCCACCGCGGGTCCCCCTGAGCTGTCCAAGCACATGTTACTCTGCAGGCCAAGAATCTCGGGTCCCGAGGCCACCAACGAATTCAGGATTTCCCACTGCTGGCTTGGCTCGCCGTTGCAGGGCCACAGATCAACCGGGGTGCCGGGCGTAGTCCCCGCTCCATACACGTCGAGGCACATGGACACCCCGTTTGCCGTGCCAATCCCTTGAATCTGGCCGTTGACGTATTCCCACTGGTCTTCGGGCCCCCCTGAGCAGGAGTAGGCGATCACGGGAGTGCCCCAGGCAGTACTGCCGCCCTGGACCACTGCGCACAGGTACGGGGCGCCCGCATTTAGTTGAAGTTGCGCGGCGCTCGCCGGGCCCATGCTGACGGCCAGCATGCCGAGCAGCGCCAGAGTTCCGAATACTCGCAAGATGTGGCCCATTCTTTCGCTCCTTTGAATTGAGCTATCAGCGCAGCATTTAACGCACGTTCCAATTCTGGCTCGAAGCGCCGGTGCAAGGATTGATTACCAGTTGCGTGCCGCCACCCAGGATCGGTCCCGCGCTGTCCAGGCACAACCCGCTCTGCGTGGCAAGAATCGTACCAGTGTTGAGGATGGCCCACTGCTGGTTTAGCTGGGTGCCGCAAGGCCACAAGTCTACGTAGGTGCCGGGGGTAGTCCCGGCCCCCACCACGTCGAGACACGTGCTCTTCCCGTTGTCCGTACCAAGCCCTTTGAACTGGCCTCCAGTATAGTTCCACAGTTCATTTGGCGCGCCGTCGCAAGAGTACGCCATGACGGGCGTGCCATTTGCTGTCTTGCTTCCCTGCACGTTCACGCACAAATAGGGAGCGCCCGTATTCAACTCGAGTTCCAGGCCGCGCACGATCCAGTCCTGGCTCGCCGCGGTGCTGCAAACGTTTATCACCAGTTGCGTGCCTCCCCCTGCCTTTGGCCCGCCAGAGCTGTCCAGGCACATGCCAGCCTCCAAAGCAACAATCTGGTTTCCCTCGACTTCCCACTGCTGGTTTGGCTGGGTGCCGCAGGGCCACAGGTCCACCAGGGTTCCGGCGGTAACTCCCCCGCCTTTCACGTCGAGGCACATGGCCGCCCCGTTGGCCGTGCCAATTCCTTGAAACTGGCCGTTGACGTAGTTCCACCGGTCTTCGGGCCCCCCTGAGCAGGAGAAGGCGATCACGGGCGTGCCGTTGGCGGTCTTGGAGCCGGCGACCGCTACGCACTTGAAGGCCCCATTGAGTTGGATCTGCGCGGCGTTTGCCGGGCCCAGGCTGGCGGCCAGCAGGCCGAGCAACGACAGAGTTCCGAGTATTCGCAAGATGTGACCCATTTTTCGCTCCTCTGAGCTACACTTACTGCGCCGCTTTGGCGCGCTTCAGTTACTTATAGCCGCAAAAGGCTGCGCCGACAACCCGCACGTTCGTGTAGGTATGCGGTGGGCACGGGGGCGACTGCCGAGCCAGGGCTCGGCGCGGGTCGGGGGACGCGCCCCACATTTTTGTGGCCCCGGCTACAGGCTGGATCTGCCAAAGGCGCCGTGCCGCATCGGCAGCCGCACTTCGACCGTACATCCGCCGCCGGGAGGGGCCGTCCATTCCATACGGCCGCCCAGGCTCTGGGCGCGCTTGCGCATGCTCGGGATACCGGTGCCCCCGTTTGTCCGGGGCGGACCGCCGTTCAGGCCGCGGCCGTTGTCCCGCACACGCAGCAGAATCTCCCGGCCTTCCACCCTCAACTCCGCTTCCACCGCCGTGCAACCGGAGTGACGCGCGGCGTTGTGCAGGCATTCTTTGAAGATGAGCAAGAGCTGCCGCCGGGCTTGCAGGCTCAATTGAGGATGGGTGTCCGGGCCGGGCGCCTGCAAGGCGAAGGCGATGGCCTGGGACTCCAGCAGGTCGTTGGCAAACTCGCGCATGCGCCGGATCAGGGAGTCCACGCCCTCCGGTTCAGCGCGCATCGACCACACAATGTCGCTCATGGAATCCACCAGTTCGCGAGCCAGCGCGGCAACCCGCTCCAGGCGCTCGTTGGGTCCCGATTGTCCCAGGTGGGCATCGCCGCGCGCCACTTCGCTCAATATGGCAATTTGCGAGAGACTGGCGCCGATATCGTCATGCAGATCGGTGGCGATGGCGGTGCGCATGCGCTCGATTTGGACCGCCTGGGACACGCGGTAGCGGTGCGCCGCAAAAATCAGGCCGGCCAGGCTTGCCAGAGCCAGAGTTTCAAACCACCAGCGCCTCCAGACCGGTGGAAGAACGACAAAATCGATCTCCGCTGGCGTCACGCTTTCGCCGCCTGCCGAATTCACCGCCTTAACCAAGAACCGGTAGCGTCCCGGCGCCAGCCCGGGGTAGTTCGCCTGATGGTCCCTGGCCGGCCCCTGCCAGCCGGAGTCGCCGCCCTCCAGCATGTACTTGTAGTGCAAGCTCTCTTCCGGTTCGTCGTTAAAGCCCACAAACTCGACCTGAAACTGATTCTGGGAAGGCTGCAAATCGCCGCGGGAGATTTGCGTTTCTCCAACCTGGGAGACCGGATAGCGATCGCGTCCTACGCGCAGATCGGTAATCCGCACGGAGGGAACGGCGGGTGGCCGGGCTGGCGCGGGCCGCAGCCTGGACAGGCCTTGCTTGGTCGCGAACCACAGGTCGCCGGAGGCGTCGCGCAGCGCCGATGTCGGTTCTCCGTGCGCCAATCCGTCTGCGGTCGAGAAATGCTTGATGTCACCCGTATCCGGATTCAGACGATCCACGCCTTTCGCCGTGGCGGCGTAGATGCCCCCAGCCTTATCCTCCACGATGCAGAGCACGGTGTCGCTTGCCAGTCTCTTTGCGGGCGGACCGTTCGCAGTGTTATACGCTCTCACGTGGAGTTGCGCGCTGCCGGGGTTCTCCACCAATCCAAGCCCGCCGGCGCTGGAGCCGATCCACAGTCTCCCAGCACTATCGGCGAACAGGGCGAAAATGGTACCGGGCGGCGCTCCATGCACGCGGTCGAAGGGAGTGAATTGCCGGCCGTCATAGCGCAGCAAGCCGCCGCCCCAGAAGCCCATCCAGATGGCGCCATTGCGATCCTCGGCGAAGGCGCTCGCCAAGCCATCTGCTTTTTCGGAAGAAAATGCGCCCGTCGAAGGATCCAATCGCATGAGCTCGTCGCCCCGGGGGGATCGAGCGGAGGCCCAGATACGGCCCTTGGAATCTTCGAAAACGCGGAACACCTCGGTGTCCGGGGCGAAGCATGTCTCAGGCTGCGTCCATGCAAGATCCGCCGCCTTCACCGGCGGGAACCGGCAAAGCCCGACCTTGGTCGCCGCCCACCACTCGCCGGTATGGCTTTGGAACAGGATCTGCTGCTGTCCCCACGTGGGGTGGTCGGCAAACACTCCGGGCGCGAGGGCGTGGAACCTGACGCCGTCGAATACGTTCACCGAACGCCTGGACGTTTCGCCCGAAACAGTGACGGCTAGAACAGCGCCGGTGCGATCCGCCAAAACCGCAAACACCCGATCCGATGCGAGACCGTCCTGTTCACGATAGGTGGTGAATCCGGCGGGCTGGATTTTCATTACACCGGCCCCCTCCGTCCCGGCCCACATATTTCCGGCGCGGTCCGTGGCCAACGCGGTGACCTGGCGGTCGATGAGTCCCTGGGCGCGAGTCATAATCCGGAACGCCCCAGGGCTGCCGGCAACTGAGCGCACGATTCCGACCTGGGTGCCGATCCAGATGGTCCCGTCGCTGCCCGCCGCCAGCGACTCCACAATGACGCGTTTCAGTCCCCCTATTTGCTTGTAGACTTGCTGAACGCCACACCTGCCCTCGTTTTTCCCATCCCGCATTAGCACCAAACCATCGCGCGTCCCGGCCCATAGCCTGCCGGACTTATCCAGTAACAACGCATCCACATACTCATTGGGCAGGCCATCCTCTTTAGCGATGTGCTGGACAGCGCCGCCTTTGCCGATGACATAGATCCCGAGTGTGGTAGCCACCCACAGCTTATGGCCGGCGTCCTCTATCACATCGGAGACTTCGATCCTCTCTTGTGGGGGCACAGGCGCTGGCAACGGTTGGCGGCGGAACTTGTGGTCACTCAGCAGTTCGAATAACCCCCCGTCGGTCCCGCACCAGATTCGGCCGCTGGAATCTTGCATCAGAACGCCGACAGTGTTTTCGAATCGATTGTTTCCGGGCAGGTATGTCGTGAATTTTCCGCTGCCCCCCGCGCGGAATTGGCAAAGACCGCCCCCTGTCCCGGCGAGGTATTCGCCGGAGCGGGTCTCTAAGAAAGAGTTTACCCAGCGGTGCGGAAGCCCTTCCGCAACGCCAAAGTCGACGAAACGGTAACCGTCGAACCGCGAGAGTCCTTCCGGCGTGCAGAACCAGACAAAGCCGCGTGAATCGGCCGCGATGTAGTTGATGTGGTCCGCGGCCAGGCCGTCAGCCGTGCTGTAAGACCGGATCGGCAGCAATTCGGCATGGAGGCACAGAGGGAGAGCGACGATTGCAAACAGACATGCCCGCCATCGCATATCGCCTCCGGTCTCCCAGTTTACCGCGTGCCGGCGATGGGCAGTTCCAAGTAACTGGCGTGCCCGGCGTCGTGATATAGCGCGATGTGGGCAGTGCGGGCGTCCTCGGCGGATTCGCCCGCCACCATGCCGCCGGAGTTGTAATTCTTTTCCAACTGGATGGAGTTGGGCGAGCGCAGCATCAGGCGCAGGCGGCTGCCCTTGGCAATGCGTCGCGAGAACCAGGTGAAACCACGGAATTCGTATTTCACGATCTGGCCGGATTCCACCAGGCTGGGCTGGCGCGTCGAGTCGCGGTAGCGGGCGCGCATGGCGTCACCGGTCAGGAGCACGCTGCCGCCGTTGGGCAGGATTTCGTAGAGGCTGGCTTCGAAATCCGTATCGGGCACGTCCATGGCGATCCAGGCTTCCAGGCGCACGTTGCCGGCGATCTCGGTGTCTTCCGCGAAGGGCGCGCTGTGATAGACGAGGCCGCCGCCGAACAGGTTGAGCGGCTCGGTTTGATCCGTCGGCTAACTGGGTGTTGTTGGGGCGCACCACGGGCCGCGGGAAGGACGATCAGACGGGCCGGCCGAACCGCTCGATTAAAGAGATCCTGGGCTATCCGTTGACGCCACGGTTTCGCCAGTTATTACAGAGGGTGGAACCATGAGACGGCCCGGCGTGCCGCCCATCCAGGTTCCCATCGAGGAACTGGAGGGATTGCTGGAACAGGCGCGCCCGGCGCTCTCCGCAGAGGGTTATCAGAAGTTGCATGCCGCGATCCGCACGCTGGTCTATGTGACTGAGTTGTTGGAGCAGAAGGAAACGACCCTGGCGGCGCTGCGCGAGTTGTTGTGTCCGGCCAGCACCGAGAAAACCGACAAGGTGTTACAGCAGGCAGGTGTCCAGACGGGCGGGCCGGGCCCGGAAAGCGCCGCGCAGAAGCCGAAGCGTGCGGCGGCCGGGCATCACGCAGGGTTTTCAAGGGTTGCCTGTAAAACAGGAGAATTGCAGGAGAGCAAACTTCACTATTTCAATGACTTGCATGGGTTTCGGTGCCAATTTATCAGGCTTTCTATCAGGGCAGAAACAGCAGAAGAACCTTT
>Ga0187851_10004957_pt1 | contig 10746 bp, 5 predicted proteins | sample June2016WEW_6_10_FD_132997 | JGI IMG/M metagenome (GOLD analysis project Ga0187851, IMG submission 132997) | Peatland microbial communities from SPRUCE experiment site at the Marcell Experimental Forest, Minnesota, USA - June2016WEW_6_10 | ecosystem: Environmental > Terrestrial > Soil > Wetlands... | reverse complement strand
TATGATTGCAAACCTCTCCCCCAAATTCCTTTCTTTTAGGTCTTGCGGTATCTTATTTAGGATGCCGTTTTCGATTATAATTGGATAGGACTGGTCTTCTTTGCGCATTAAGTTTACTCTTATTGTTGTTCTTCGGATTCGTTCGCTCCCGTCTGATTTTGTCAATTCGACCATTGCAATCAAATTTCTCTATTTATTTAGATATATAATTGTTTGGAAAAGTTAAACCAATTAGAGCACTGCTATTCGATCTGCTTGAAAATCCTCTCTGCAATTTCCCTGCCGAGTATGGTCTTTACCTTGTCCCTGTTCTTTTCTATGTCGGCTACCCTCTCTACCCCGTTGCTGAACAGCATCCTGGCCCTCATTCTTCCTATCTGCTCAAGCCTTACCAGATCAAGCAATTCCTCCTTTATTCCGTAGCGCAGCCTCACCCTTGTCTGTATCAGCCTGTTCTGCGGCTTCTTCATTATCCTTGCCAGCTCCGCCGCAGCATATATCAGCCTGTCCGCATTCGCCAGCTTTGCATACACCGCTCCGGGTGTCGACGCGTATTTCTTCACTATCTCCGGCTCCTTCTGCTCCTCGATCCAGTCATGCAGCATGAGTGCCGTGCTGAATGCCCTTACCGGATAGTATTCATTGCTCATCCTGTAATAATCCCCTGATGTCGTACTCGTGTTTGTCATGAACTGGTATGCTGCGTAGGCCTCCTCCGCCTCCCTTGTGGCCTTCATGTACGGCCTCATCTCTAGGGTGTTTGCGACCATGTACAGCGTGCCTATAGTGTCAAGTTCGTGACTTAGGGAATCCACCATCCATTTCGCCGACAGTGGGTCTATGTACAGCTCGCTTACCCTCTTGCCCAGCTTTGTCGGTCTGTATTCTCTGTTGCTCGACTCCACAAATTCCCACTCCTCCAGCTCTCCCAATATCTCCTCTATTATGTTGTTTATGTGGCGCTGGTTTCCGTACTGGTGGCTGTAGAAGCTCTTTGACATGAAATTCTGCATCTCCTTTTCGTTGTTCAGGAAGTTCTCCGCTATGAATGCGAGTATGTGGGTCCTCAGGACTGGCACAACTCCCAACGCAGAATCTATCGGGTCCGGCGCGGACTCTATGTACTTTGCAAGCTCCTTCACCTTTTCCATGTTGTTAGCGGTCAGCAGCGCCCTGCCCTCCTTGTCGTACTTGGGCCTTCCAGCCCTTCCGAACAGCTGCGTTATCTCGTTTATGCCAAGTCTCTCGCTGTAGCCTCCGTCGTACCTGCTGGTGTCCCTTATCAATACAGTGTGCGCAGGCATATTCACGCCAAAACCAAGCGTGGTGGTCGAGCATATCGCCTTTATCTTCCCGGCCTTGAATGCATTCTCTATCAATGCCCGCTGCTGGTTGAGCAGCCCAGAGTGGTGGAACGCAACGCCGCTGCTTACAAAGCCCGACAGCTTGGCGCACTGCTCAGTCGGCCTGTCCAGCACGTTGAGCACCTGCGCGCTTGTATTTTCCAGTTCCATTATGTCCTCTCTTGACAGCCTGCTCTTCACGTGCTGCGCCAGCTTTGCTGCTCCCAGCTCGGTGTTCCTCTTTGTTGAATAGAAGATCAGCATCTGCTTGTGCTGCTCCAGCGTGTCCTCCAGCAATCTTATCTCAGGTATCTTGCTGCCGCCCTGCAGCTTCGACTCTGCTATCTTGCCTTCCTCCCTGTAGTAGGCATTCTCCCCATGCAGCACGCCCTTCTTCAGCTTGACAGGCCTGTATTCGCTCTGCACCAGCTCAGCCTTTGTCCACTGCGCTATCTCCTCAGGATTGCCTATCGTCGCGCTGAGCGCTATCATCTGCGCATCCGACATCATGGAAAGCTTTGTCATGAGGAGCTCGAGCGTTGGCCCCCTTGACACGTCGCCCAGCATGTGAACCTCGTCGAACACTATGCATCCCACGCTCTGCAGCCAGTCCACCCCATGGCGCAGCAGGCTGTCAAACTTCTCCGTCGAGAAGAATATCATCTTATATTCCCTGAGCCAGAGGTCGTTTGAATCAAGGTCGCCTATTGATATTGCCGCGCTTATGTACGGATATGCCTCCTTGAACTCGTTGTATTTCTCAGTCGCAAGCGCCCGCATCGGGGCGATGTATATCGCCTTGCGGCCCCTTGACAGTATCGCATTCACGCATGCGATTTCGGCGATCAGCGTCTTGCCGCTGGCTGTCGGGCTCGCTATCACCAGGTTCTTCCTATCTATGAGTCCCTTCCTCACCGCATCCTCCTGGGGCGGCGTCAAGTTCTCTATTCCCCTATCGGAGATTGATTCCAGGATTTCGTTCGGCAGCCTGCCCTTTAAATCGTGGACATTCATGGTATTATTACGCAGAAAGTCTATTTTAATTAGTCCCAAGCGCCTGTTTCGCCCAAACGCGGCTAAATGGCCGGTGGATTTATCCTTTTATTGTTTTCTTTAGAATATAACTAGATTTGATGGGTGCAGACCGCAAGAGTTGGGGGGCTCAGGTAGCATTTGAATTCCTCATCGTGTATTCCTTTGTGCTTATAATATTCATATTGCTGTTCGCTGTCATCGCGACACAGAGGGCAGCGACCCTTGGCCAGGAGCAGTATTCGCTGCTGCAGATACAGAGCCAGAACATCGCCGGGTACATAGACCAGGCTGTGATCGCAGGCACGGGATATTCGGCAATAGTGCCGCTCGCCGCAGGGTTTTCAAACAGCAACTACAACCTTTCCATATCAAGCACCGGCGTCATCATAACTAAGACAGTGGTCGGCACGCAGACGATATCAACTTACGCATTCAGTGACGCAAAAAGCATGGTAGTTAACGGCACGCTAAAGACTAGTGCGAACAGCATAAACATATATCAGGTTCCGACATACAGGGGTTCTATCACAATATCAAACCTCGAGGGCACGATATACATAGACACGACTCCGCCGCCGATATCATCTATTGCAGAGGGTGCAGTGGTTACCCAGCCTGCTAACGTCAAGACGATGCTATTCGACAACGTGGTCAAGAAGGGCTATGTTGCCATGAACAATTCGAACATGCTTGCTCTGGGAAGTCCCCAGTCGGTGTCCTTCTGGGTCTATGCCAACGGCTGCGGTACGGTTTTGCGTAAGCCCGATTCGATCCAATTGACAATAGACGTGGTCTCCTCATGCACGCCGGGATACCATACAGATATTATCTACTTCAATTACACAAACGCGGGCAGACATACACTTGGCGCGAACATTCCCTCAATGAGCTGGATAAACATTGTCGCGACATACTCGACCGCAAACGGAATGGCTGTTTATATCAACGGTACTGCGGTTACACCTGTATCTGTTGCGGGAAGCGGGCCTGTCTCCCCAACGAGCAACATACTTGTCGGAAACGGCGATGCGCTTTTCAACGGCTCGGTCGCTAACCTGCAGGTATACAACGGCATCCTTAGCGCTGCGCAGGTATCTAAGCTCTACATCAGCGGCATTGGCGGTATGCCGATAAACTCAAACCTGATCGGATGGTGGCCGCTTGACGGCAACGCAAACGACTACAGCGGGTTCGGGAATTCTGGGGTGACAACCAACTCCCCGCAGTACGCAAGCGTGGTACAGCTGAATGCACAGGTATACTCTCTTTCCGGAAACCTCATTGCTAATGCACTGGTCGGGTTTGTAAGCAGTATCAGATACCTGAACGGAAACAGCGCCTATTCTTCATCATACACCAACGCCGGCGGCGTTTCGAGTTCCTTTGTAATGTCCTCTGGCACATACGGATCAGGCAATGTTATCACGGATCTCTTCAAGGGCAACGGCACAAGCCTGGTAGGGTGGTGGCCGCTGGACACGGGCTACGGCACGAACGCGATAGACCTGAGCAAAAACAGGGACACGGGCAATTTTGTCAATGGCAGATGGAGCCAGTACGTGAACCAGACGAACTTCATCGCCCCGGATTATCCGCCGTGCAACTCCGGCTGCCCCACACAAAGCACATGGGTCATATCTAAATCAAGCCCATCGCTTTTCAACATCGTCAACAATGCAACGTTTACGGCAATTCTATGGCTTTACCAAGTGCCCGGAGGGAATTACTACCAGGGAATCTTTGGCAACTGGAACAACAGCAATGGTTTTCAGTTTGAGATTGACGGTAACTGCCCCGAATTCTATATTGCCAGCACACAACTGGGCGTTCCATGCGGCGCTATTCCGAACAACAATAACAATTGGACAATGGTCGTGATGCAGTATAACGGCGCGACTGGTGCGGCCACGGTTTATGCAAACAGCAACGTTGTTGCAAGCGGTACGCTGCCGGAGAACCTCCCACTCGGGGCCAGCAACACCCCGTATGAGATAGGGTTTGACACAAGCAGCATGACATTACAGAATTTCGACGGATTGATAAGCAACATTCAGTTGTATGATACGTATTTGACTCAACAACAGATAAATTATCTTTTCCGCTCAGGGCTTGCCGATGTGCCATTGGGCAACAGCGGGCTGTTGGCGTGGTGGCCCATGATAAACAACCCCACCACAAACACCGTTGTTGATTACTCATCAAACCACAACAATGCGACAGAGAACAGCCTGACCATCTGTCCGCCGGGGCACATAAATCAGGGGATCTGTCCGAACTCGATAACGTACATAAATGCGGCCTACAACAACACATGGCATACGGGACCTGGCTACGCGACATTCAACGGGTTCTCTTATGTAAAGATTCCATACACCAGCAAGCTAGCATCTGTAAGCAACAGCCTTACAGTAAGTTTCTGGTTCGCGAGCTCCAACAGGTACAGCTCCAACAACCTTTACCAGTCGCTGCTTAGCGTTGAAACATCTTCCGGAGGCACGGGCAATTACCTCAACCTGAGCCTTTGCGGCACTGGTCCATCGTGCTCCCCTACAGGTATCACCGGCTACTTCGGCAACAACATCAAGACAGGCGCCGCCCTTAATTTCGGCAAGAACACATGGTACAGCGTGACCGAAACGTTCAGCCCAAACACATGGGTACTATACATCGATGGGAGCATGGCAAAAAGCGGCAGCTATGCGACCTTCCCGTCATCCCCACCCACATCCGATTACCTATATTTTGGATCTGGGCCCGGCACCTCAAACTTCATCGGCCAGATGGCCGACTTCCAGGTATACAATTCAGCGCTTACCCCGCAGCAGGCCGAGCAGCTTTACCTGCAGGGGCTTCCAGCGCAGTACGCAGTCAACATATCGGTTGGTTGAATGAGGACCCTGAAAGCGCAATTCTGGAGCTTTGACGTCGTTTTCGCGATAATCATATTCAGCTTTGCAATCACAATACTCGCATTCACATGGTTCAACATAAGCAACCAGCTCTCCCTCAGCTACGGGAGCGGGTCCGAGATAATGCAGTTGCAGCTCCAATCCGTGATGCAGAACATCATGTCGCCGGGCATCCCAAGCAACTGGCAGAGCAGCATAAATGCGACAAACCAGTCAACATGGGTCGGTGTGCTTGCCGGGCTCGGCAGCGCGCAGGACAGCTATTCCCTCTCGCCATCAAAGATATATTCGCTGATTTCCGTTGCGAACTACAACGCCTCTGACTACCAGGCCACAAAGCAGATGCTAGGGACGGGGTTCGACTACTACATAACCATAGAGAGCACCTCGAACGTGGGCGCAGGGGTAGACATAAACATAGGCAGCAACCCAGCCAACAACGGCGCCCTGACCGAATACGTAGACAAGGAATACGCGAACCTGAATGGAGTGCCTGTGGTTGTGCAGGTAGAGCTGTGGACGAATACAACGATAGCGACGAGCTGATGATATGAATACAAATAGGAAAATCAAGGGATTCGTATTCACGCTGGATGCAGTGTTCGCGCTGGTTGTCGCTGCCATCGGGACGTCAATACTGCTTTATGTTGATTTTACAGGAGTAGGTGCATATGGGATTACGGCCGGACAGGCCCCTGCTATACTGCAGACGCTGCTCAGGACGAATGTAACTTCTGCCCCTTCCGGGTCCGCATTGGTCAATTACCTTTCGGAGTCCGCATATGCGGCCGTATTTCCATGGAGGCAGGCCGCGCACGACGGCTCGCTGAGTTCAGGAACCGGCTACACGCTGCAATCGCCCTATCTTTTGTACACATTCAGCGTTCCACCAGGCCAGCTGGTACTGCCTGCGGCATCAGCAGACAGCGGCGTGATCGCAATTGCTGCCGCAAATACCATTTATGTCTTAAATGCGACGACAGGAGCACAGCAGTTCAGCTTTGCAGTAGGAACAGGAACACCTTCGAACATCGTCAGTTCGCCTGCGGTCTACAGGAATGTTGTCTACTACGCCAACGTGAACAATGTCATTAGGGGGATAAGCCTCAACGGCACGCTCAGATGGAGCTTCAATGCGAGCAACTCAATAACCACTCCGATTGAGGTACTGAACAACTACATCTCTTTCGGGACATCCAACGGATTCTACCTGCTCAGCCCTATTAGCGGCGGATTGGTGGCCTTTGCGCCGCTTGGCGTGCAGGCGCAGATGCCAGCCTACGAATACGGGGAGTACATAATCCCGACAGCATCCCAGACAAAACAGAACTACATCTATTCCTATTCCCTTTTCGGGGGCACTCTTGCAAGTGTGTGGAACGTGCCACTCACATCAAACAGCGCATCCAACTCTGTGATCACCACGAACCCAAGCTCGATAAACAATACGGTTGCTGTCGGCAGCGGCAATTACCTTTACATTTTCAGCCTGGGGGGCAGCAAGGTTTACTCGAGCAATGACCTGGGCTCAAGAGCACTCGGCATTGCAGGGTATGGGAACAACTACTATGTCCAGGTCGTGAATGGATTGTATTCATTTACGACAACAGGCAACTCGGTCTTTGCAAACAGTACTGTGGTGGATTCCCAGAATTCCATCCCAACGATAGGCCTGTCCACTGTCTACACTTCCATAAACGCGAACATGGTCGTTGCATACAACTGGAGCACCGCTTCGTACATCTTCAACATAAGCGTGCCGTCGAATTACCTCTACAGCAGCTACTCCAATCCTGCGCTGGCATACGGCAACATGTACGTGCCAAGCGGCAACACACTCTACGCATTCGGAACGTACAAGCCGCAGCCCGGTGACAACTTGCTCCAGACAATTGCAGGAATGTACCTCAACGGGCAGGGTGGCTATGCTGACCTTCTCCTACAGAGTATATACAACTCCACGAACTTCGGGATTTTCATAAACAGTACGCAGATTGGGAGTACATACGCACCAGATCTCTCTGCCGCAACATTCAATTCTATTGCAAAAAGCTACATTAGGCAGTCAACGGGCTGGTACTGGATGAGCAACTCTGGGCAGAATTTCAGCATGTCCGTATGGCTGAACACGACGTCAAACAATGAGATGGTATTGCAGGAGATGCCAACGAGCACAAGCTTCATAGAGATTGCCAACGATATTGCCTATGCGCGGGTGGGCGGGATGAGTTGCGTAAGGCTAGGCAGCATAAGCCTGAACAAATGGACAAACATAGCATTCGCCTACAACGGCAGCAGCAACACCCTGACAGGTTACATTAACGGAGTTGTTGCCAACTCGTTGAGCATGTCAAGCAATAGGGTCGTGACACCGAACACATATGTGTATTACCTCCTTGGTGCAGGTGGCACGAGCAGCTGCGGCTCAGGCGGAGGGAGCTACAACGGCATGATGCTTGACTACCAGGCATACAACACGACACTCGGTGCGCAGCAGGTTGGTTCGCTGTACAGCGCTGGTGCATTCGGGCAGCCAATTGGAGGCGCGGGGGCCGTGCTGTGGATGCCATTGGTCGGGAATCCTAATGATTACTCTGGGAGATTTGACTTTGGGATACCGTACAGCATGAAATACGGAGCAGGTGGGTACATACCTCCAAGCCTTCTGAATTCATATCAAGTAAACAAGGCATCGGTGCCTATGTTCCTTAATGTGAACGGCACATACAGGCAATACAGCGTGAGTGTGGTTGAATGGAGATGAAAAGATATGATAAGGGAGTATTGCTGACTCTGGTCACGATAGTGCTGCTCGTGCTCATGGTAGCAGAGCTCGTAACATATGTATACATCACGATAAGTTACCAGGCAGTCTCGGCTTCTGGTGCAGTGTCAACGGGCAGCTTCAATCTCGCAGAGCAGATCGGCGGCGGCGCGGTATCATTGCTCCATGCGAGTCTGTACGGCTCGATAAACGCGCTCGCTGCCTACGAGGCGCAGCCAGGAAGGAAGGCATCATTTGTAAACAACAGCGCCTGGGCGCTCCAGTCCCTTATCCTCAACGGGACAATCTACGGCACCAGCGAAAATGCAATAATGGGTGGGGCCACGATATCCAGCTTCGTCAATTCGGTTGTGCTGCAGGCGCAGAGGGAGGGCTATGGACTGAGGGTAACCAACTCGACCGTGCAGGTTTACCAGACCGGCCCGTTTGCCCTAAACGTGACGTACAGCGCCATTGCTGTAATAAATTCCAGCTCCGGTACTTTCTCATACCCGATAAGCGCATCCTCATGGGTGTACCTCAACGGAAGCCCTGACCTCTACTCCTTCCAGAACGGGGATGACTACCACATAAAGGTATCTTACAACTATCCTGTTGCGCTGCTTATCGGCAATGTCATACAGCCAGCGAACAACGCGGTCCTCACCGGCAACATCGCGACCTCGGGCAACATACTCTCTTCAAGCTTCATATATGGGCCGATTGTATTCGCAAACAGCGTAAATAGTAAGTGCAGTGGAATACCTGCCGCCCTAAAAAATGCAAACTACATATTGGCGACCCAGGACGATGCGGCGTTCGGGGGCGCTTGCGGGTTTGGAGGGGTAGTGACAAACGTCTACAATGGACCTTATGCGGTGCCCTACCTTGTGTACGGGAGCAACAATGTATTCAATAACATAAACAACGGCACTGCTATGCTACTCAGCGGCAACAGCTTATCGCTGTTGCAGATCTCCAACATAAGCAGTGCAATCTACAGTGGCTATTATTACAGCGTCCCGTTTGCACCGTCCTATCTTGAGTGGGCCCAAGGCAATTCAAGCAGCAGGTCCCCATATGGCATATATTCGTTCAATCTCTACAACAGGCTTGTCGCTTCATTCTCAACCAACGGAATAAGCTACATAAGCACCAAACAGATAATACCCAACGGTGCAACCCACTTCAGCGCATCGGTATGGTTCAATCCCTCAAGTTCCGTACAAACAGGTAACATACTCCAGCAAGGTACATTTGCACTGAAGCAGTCGGGAAAGGCGGTATCGTTTGTATCGTCATGCGTTTCTGCCAATTCTGTGGCGCTGAACGGCATACAGTCCAACACATGGCACAACATAATTGTCGTCTACAATTACACATTGGGCTCCAACGCCCTTGTGTACGTTGACGGTGGACTTGTAGGAAACGGCATATCGTGCGGTGCTGGCAGCGGGAACTTCATAATTGGCAGCAATTCATTCGTCGGATCACTGTCCAACATCCAGCTTTATAATATATCGTTAAGCCACTACCAGGTAGCAAAGGAGTACTACGATGGCATAGACGGGATTGCTGTGTCCCAAAACAACCTCACTGGGTGGTGGCCGCTTGACGGCAGCTCGAATGACATAAGCGGAAGCAAAAACAACGGGAACATCGTGCTTAGCACTGCAAACGCAATACCGTTCACCTACCTTTACGGATATACTGGAGATCCAATTTATGACGGCTCGCTCTACAACGCAAGCCCAACCTCCGAGATAGAGGGAATTTACAACTGCGCGAATTACAACCAATGCAAGAATTCCTCGCTGCAACACCTTTACCTTGGCAATGCGAGCTTAACCTCCAAGGCAGGCATCTTAATGAACGAGTCATCCTCCTTGGGCCTTCCTAATGCGATAGTGCATTAGCAGGTCAATCAGTCACGTGCCTATGCCCGCGAACACTCCGGCTATCACGACCTGGACTACCAGGAATATGATTATGCCAACGATTATGAAAACAGGCACCCACCGTATCCCCCTTATGGCTGATCCGGTAGATATCGCGGACATTATCAGCCCGGCAAATCCGGTTATTATCGCTATCGCCACCAGCGAGAAGTTGTGGTACTCTATCGGGGTTATCTGCGGCGGGCTCGGCTTAAGCAATGATATCCCCGCGCTCGGCAGCCCGCCTGGATTCTGAGTCAGTATGCCCTTCCATACCGCATCGGTGACAGTTATCATCTGCGCCGTGAGGCCGTAAAGCACCGGCGCCGCTATTAGGCCGGCGAATGCTATGAATATGCTGTACATGAACAGCTGGCCCGACACCTCCTTCTGCGTCATCTGCTGCGACCTCATGTCCTTGGCTATCTGCTCTATGAGGTCTGACATCGCTCCGCCGAACCTGAGCGACTCCAGTATCATCCTCACCGCGTGGCTCAATTGATATGACCTGTACTTGTTCGTCAGGCTCTTCAGTGATGCCTCGAAATTCTCGCCGCTGTACATCTTCCTGTTCATCTCCTTTATGTCTTCAGTCAGGAATCCGAATTCCGGCCTGGCTGCAAGCATCAGCGCGCGGTCCAGCGACACACCGCTCCTCAAGTTTGCGGAAGTTATCTGCAGGAAGTCCGGGAGTATGTCCTCCAGCTTGTGCTTCCTTCCGTCGATAAGATATTCTAGGACAAGGTAGATTGCTGCTA
>Ga0187851_10004955_pt1 | contig 10747 bp, 10 predicted proteins | sample June2016WEW_6_10_FD_132997 | JGI IMG/M metagenome (GOLD analysis project Ga0187851, IMG submission 132997) | Peatland microbial communities from SPRUCE experiment site at the Marcell Experimental Forest, Minnesota, USA - June2016WEW_6_10 | ecosystem: Environmental > Terrestrial > Soil >... | reverse complement strand
GAGCGCGGGCTGCGGCTGATGGTCTTCTGCTCGATGGAGATGGCCGGCGAAAGCCCATCGATGGAATCCACGTCGGGGCGTTCGATCTGGTCGAGGAACTGGCGCGCGTAGGCCGAGAGGGTCTCGACATAGCGCCGCTGGCCCTCGGCATAGATGGTGTCGAAGGCCAGCGAACTCTTGCCCGAGCCGCTAAGGCCGGTGACTACCGTGAGCGTGTTGCGCGGGATGCGCACGCTAATGTCGCGCAGGTTGTGCTGCCGCGCCCCGCGCACCGAGATGTGAGTGATGGGCATAGTCAAAACCGAATCAGGTGTCCCGTCCCTCAGGGCGGAGGCTCATTCTGTAAAGTACCCCTCGGTCCAATGGTCCATTCCGACCTCATAGGCGGCGACGTCGAACCCCTCTGGATAGGAGGAAAATCCGGGCAATCCGATCAGGCGGCTCTGGGCCGCCATCGCAGCGTCCTGCGTTAGGTATACCCCTATTAATTTCTCGTTGTTCTCGTTGGCGCCCGTCGGATTTGTGTGCCACAAGAGGTAAACTCTTTCCATTCGCTTCTCCGTTCCAATTCAGCCGGGGTCCCCATCCTTCGCGCTCCATTGCAAAGGGTAGGATTGCGCGCTAGAGTCTGTGATGGCTGCCGTCGCAGAAGACGGGATCGGCCGTGTGCTTGCAACCGCAGAAGTAAACCATTTTGGATTCTGCGGCATCATATTTGACCGGCGTGAATCCGCTTCCCTTGTGGCTGCCGTCGCAGAAGGGCTGGCCGGCGCTGAGGCCGCAGGCGCACCAGTAGTAGCTTTTGCCGGCCTCGACTTCGACGGCGAAGGGACTCTTTTGGGCAATCGTTGGTTCGGGCATAGGGGATGCTCCTTGAAAACTTGGTAGAGATATTATCGCCGATGGCGGGAGATTCTGCGCGACTGCGCGGAAAATCGTCCTGCGATTGCGGTTTCAGAGAGGTTTCCGGCGGCGCAGGGGGCCGTTTACCGGATTGCAACATTCGCGTGGGTATTCTATTGGTCAACAGAGAACGGGGGGCAACGCGCCAGTTCTTCTGAGAGAATTTGAAAGAGCGGGAACGCGGTGCCTCCCAGACCAAAAGCGGAGCGGACCAAGGCGGAGCGATGGCGGACTTTTTGAATTTGGTGATGTTGATTTGCGCGTCGGCTGGCTCGCTGGCCTTTGGCATCCTGGCGGCTTACGGGCTCCTGCGCGCCGGCTTTGCCCTCATGAAGCCGCGCGAACGGCGGGTGGGATTGAAAGATGGGACCCAGGCCGCGCGCATCGCGTAGCCTGGGCCGGCACTCTTAAAGAGTCCTTGGCGCGAAGCCGTGCCCTTTTGAAAACCCAGCCTTGTCCAGCGGTTCCTACTGCGGCGGCGGATTCTCGCCCGGCTCGCCCGGCTGCTGGCTCGGCTGGTGCATACCCGGCGGAAACTGGTGTGGGCCGCGCAGGCCGCCGGGGCCGAGGCTGGGCCGCATGGGTGGACGGGGCAGCTGCGGCTGCTCTTCCGGTTCCGTCTCCTCGTCGCTGGGGGGCGTGGTATTGGCGGCTTGCGTCCCGCCCGAGGCGTTGCGGGCGCTCAGCAGAATCTCGCGCGGAGTTCCCTCGCCCTGGTCTCCGATCATGAGGACGTTGTAGCCGGAGCCTTGCAGAAGCTGGGAGAGCACCTCGCGGGCCGGGCCGGGACCGAATCCGCCAAAGATTCGCTCGTCGCTGTCGAGACCTTCCACCTTTGCGCCGGTAAGGGTGGCTACCTCTTTCATAATTTGTTGCAGGCTCGAGTTGGCCGCCTCGATGCGCAGACCCTGGCTGTCCCAGGTGATGGCGGCCTGAGCGGGCTTCTCGTTAGCCGGCCAGTCCGGAGCTTCGGGTTCGGGAGGCTTGGACGGCGCCACCGCTTCCTGAGGTGGCGGGAGTTGCACGGGAACAAGTACCGGAGCGGAACGCTTCTGCCGGCGAATCGGCTCGCGCACGGTCTCAACCGGGGCAGGGGCGGGCGAGATGGCAAACCTCTCCGGTGGAAAGAGGCTGGATTTCGCCTGGGTCTTGATATCGTCCAGACTCTCCAGATCTCCGTGATGCTTCTTGTAGTAAAACTCGAGCTTGGCCGCGAGCGGGGTCTTCATTGGGGCAGGAGCAAAGTTCCAGGTGCGCGCATAGAACCAGATCGCCAGCGCCAGGTCCTCTCCGCCCGGCTTCGTGTAGGCTTCCGCCAGTTGCATCGTATCGAGAAGCCCCGGTCCGCTCATGGTCTGATCGGGCCCATAGAGCATCAGTTCAGTGCGGTACTCGCTGATTCCAGCCTTCACATCCTTCTTGGAGACAACGTCGTCCAAAGCGATGGCTGAGTGAAAAACCGGATAGGTCCCCTCCGTCAGCTTCTTCCAGTCGGTGTCCGAGACACTGGCGGGCTTGGCGTCTGTCAAGCCCTTCTGGGCGAGCGCCGCCGCCTCATTACAGATTCGCGGGTCGTTGCTCAGGCCGGTCTTCCGATCGACGGACTTGGCGCACTGGTCCTTCTTGATGAAGACCAAGATGAAGATAGCTTTCAAGTTGTTGGGGTCCGCGAGGAGCAGGCGGCTGGCCGCGCTGAGCGCCTTGTCGGTCTCCTGCAGGCCCTGATAGGTGTCGATCAGTACATCGAGCACTTCGCTCTTGGCGACGCTCTGCGGATAGGTCGTCAAGAAGCTCTCCAGAGCCGCAGCCTTGACCTTCGGGTCGAATTGTGCCTCGGCCATTTGGTGGTCGCGGAACTCTGCCGGGTCCCTGACGGCGATGAGGCCCTGGGTTATCGGCAGGGGCGCGGGAAGCGCGGCGGCTGCCTGCGTCCGTGGGGACGCCAACTGCGCGCCGCCCGCAGACGCGGTAAGAATTGCCAGCGGAGCCAAGATAAGAGCGCGCGTGATCCCGTGTAAAACAATCGAATATTGCGGGAGGATCGCGCGCATGAGAATCGGTCCTTGGTTTTGGCGGTTGGCTCTGCCCAGCGGCGGCCGGGTGCGAGTACGCCGTCCGGACGCGGCATCTCCGCAACCGCTCTACTGTACTAGACTAGCAGTGACCGGCGGACGCTCATAGAAAGAGATTCCGCGCGGGCGGGAAGGTTCCAGGAAACCTTCCGGGAGAGGGTTGCCGAGATGCGCCTGAACTTGAAGGGATTTGCCGTGCCGGTGGTTCTGTTTGCCTTGCTGGCATGGCCGGCGCGGGCAAGCGCCACCAGTTGCACCATGCAGGGCGAGATGCAGCCGCAAGACCGCGATGGGCTGACGGCGGCTGGGGGACGGTTGGCCGTGGCCATGGCAGGGCAGGATTATGCCGCGCTGAAGGCCGCGTTGCTGCCCGCGGTATCCCAGGACTGGGAGGGAATCCGCGAGGCGGCGGAGGCCGGCGCGGCGCTGATGAAGGGCGGACAAGTGGAGTTGCGCAGTCTTTATCTGCTGGATGCAACCAGCCTGGCCGCGCCCGCCGACACGCAGTTCTTTTGCTCGAGTGCGGATGGCGCGCTGACCGTGACCCTGACCATGCGGGCTCTGCCGCCGGGCCGATATGCCGTGGTGCTGGCCGATGCGGTCGGCGCGCCGCTAGGCGGGCAAGCGGGCTTCATCCTCGTCTGGGACGGTCCCGCCAACGGCTGGAAACTGGGCGGCCTCAACGTGCGTCCGGGGGCCCTGGACGGCAAGGACGGCTTGTGGTGGTGGACGCGGGCGCGCGAACTGGCCAAGAACGATCAACCCCAAGGCCAATCCTGGCCCGCGTGGTACGCCTACGAGACCGCCCGAGGGCTGCTCGTGCCGGTGGATTATCTCTCCTCGCCGAATCTGGAGAAGCTCAATCAGGAACAAGCCGCGATCAAAGGTTCGCCGCGGGATGCTTTCCCCTTGACGCTTCCCGACGGCCCGCGTACGTGGAAGATCGATGCGGTGCGGCTGGACGCGACGCTGCTGCACGCCGACCTGGGCGTGGTTTATGAATCGACCGGAGTCGCCGATCCGGCGGCCCAGCGCACCGAGGCGATTGCCGTGCTGAGCGCGCTGCTCAAGGCGCAGCCGGGGCTGCGGCGGGACTTTCACGGGCTGTGGGGCTACGCGGTGAAGGACGGCAAGGCGGCGCCGGTGATCGAGCTGCCGATGGAGCAGATACCGTAAGGGCAGGGATTGGGATTAGGGAGTAAAGGACTAGGGACCAGGGAACAGTTGTCAGTGATCAGTTTTCAGAGAACAGCGGCCCGAATGCACGCTGTCTTGTATCAGGGCACGACTTCAGTCGTGCCGAAAAGAGTCGAAAACATCGGGCTTTAGCCCCTGAGGAAACTGCGGGAGAGGACAAAGGGGCACGGAGTGTTTTGGTAGCTTCTGCCTCGGGTGCCCCACCCTCGCCGCGTACTTGTTTTGCGGTTGGGGTGGGATAGCTGCAACGAAGGACCGATAGTGGGAAACTCCCGTAGGGAGCAATCGAGAGTAGCCCAGGGTGAAGCGCAGCGGAACCCTGGGAAGGGTGCGCGGAGAGCAGTCTTCGCCCCGTAGAGGCGAAGCGATTCTTCGCCGATTGAATTTCAAAGACAAGGACGGAAAGCCAATGCCAGCTATCATCGACTTGCGTTCGGACACAGTGACTCGGCCTACGATGGAGATGCGGGCGGCGATGGCCGCAGCCGAGGTGGGCGACGACGTTTATGGCGAGGACCCTACCGTCAATCTTCTGGAGCGGCGCGCGGCGGAGACCTTTGGCCGCGAGGCGGCGCTCTTTGTGCCCACTGGAACCATGGGCAACCAGATCGCCATTCGCCTCCACACCCAGCCGGGGCAGGAGGTGATCGCCGAATCGCGGGCGCACATTCTGGATTGGGAGATGGCCACCACGGCGGTCTTTTCCGGCTGCCTGGTGCGGGCCGTCCCGGCCGAGCGCGGCATTCTGACCTGGAAGCACATCGAGCCGGCCATCTTCCAGCGGGGAGCCTTTCGCGCCTCGACGGGGCTGATCGAGATTGAGAATACGGCCAACCTTGCCGGCGGCACCGTAACGCCGCTCAAGGTGATGGAAGAGATCTGGGCCGGCGCGAAGGAGCGCAAGCTGCCGGTGCATCTGGACGGGGCGCGCATCTTCAATGCGGCTACGGCGCTGGGCGAGGATGTGAAGACGCTGACACGCGGCTTCGATACTGTAATGTTCTGCCTGTCGAAGGGACTGGGCGCGCCAGTGGGGTCGATGCTGGTTGGCTCGGCGGAACAGATGGCGCGGGCGCGGCTCTTCCGCAAAGCTCTGGGCGGAGGAATGCGGCAGGCCGGCGTGCTGGCCGCGGCCGGACTGATCGCGCTGGAGCAGGGACCGAAGCGGCTGCACGAAGACCACGCCAACGCGCGCCTGCTGGCCGAGGCGCTGGCTAACATCGAGAGCGTGGAGATCGACCTCGATGCGGTCGAGACCAACATCGTCGTCTTCCGGTTGAAGGGTGGGATCTCCGCTGCCGATCTGGTGGCGCGGCTGAAGGCACGGGAGATTCTGGCCAGCGCGGTTGGGCCTGCGACGATTCGCATGGTCACGCACCTCGACGTGGATCGCGCGGCCTGCGTGACGGCAGCCGAGGCGCTGACTGAGGAGATTGAGGCGGCTGCGTCGCACGGTGTCCGAAATTGAACATAGCTGCGCCGGAAGCGGTCACCCGGCAGCCGTCATTGTCTGCCGCTTGTCGGCTAAGTATCGATCCTGAAAAGACGTGTAAATATATATGGGGCGGAGCGAATTCACAGCGGACATTGAGGGCGATGGCGATTGGTTTAGCGCATTGTTTCCGGAGATTCTGGCGCGAACGGGACTGCGGATAGCATCGAAGAAGTTGAAGAGGGAGTTGGGAGTATCCCTGAAGTTCTGGTTCTGTTGATCGCGCACGAGACGCCATCCACGCTGAAGTTATAGGTGTAAGAATCGGGCGGGATCGGATTGGTGGTGAAAGACCAAACGCCGGCGTCGTTTTTGTTCAGGCTGGGCGCGTAAAAGCTGATGTCACGCGGTTGTCAGCTCCGACTAAGACGGTTTGCAGGGCGTCGCCGGGATTCTGGGTGCGATTGGATGGCTGTGCCGCGACATCAGTGAATCCAAAACCACACAGCAGCAACAGGCAAAGCATTGCATGAACGCTCTTCACGGCGATTTTCCTCCTGCAATCTCATGACGCAAATGGCGAAAAATCGACTGACAAAAAATCAACGCGGCGAGGAGGAGATGGACGACTGGCTCTGGCCTTAAACGTTTTCAGGCCGCTCTATCCGGGAAGAACACGGCGCGTCCCGGAGTTGAGTGGCCTCACATCCCCTCTGGCCCCTGGACGAGACCGATCAGATGGCCTTCCGGGTCGGTGAAGCCGGCGATGATGCCCCCGTCGGGGATGGGCTGCGGGCCGAAAGCCGTCTTTCCACCTTTGCTCTCGATCAGCGCCAGCGCGGCGGCGACGTCCTCGACCGCGACATAAAATGTAACATGGCCGGCGTACTGGTCCCGTGCGCCGATTCCGCCGCCAATGCCGGAGCCGGGCTTGACCAGCGAATACCAATCCTCAAGCGGTTCGATCTGCCAGTTGAAGATGCTCTTGTAGAACTCCTCCAGCAGCTTCTTGTCGCGGCCGAGAATCTCGAAGTGAACGACGGGATTGTGATGGGGCATGGGTGCGGCCTCCTCGCGTGTTGATCTATGGGCACTTTACACGGGCGGCTTGAGGAAAAGCCAATGAATCGACGGTGAGGGATAAGGTCTGGCTGGCTTCTATTACATGAAGACGCCAGAGCCTTCGGGAGATGCCTGTCTTCATTGGGCGTGGAATTTCGTCTAACGTGAAAGTAGAGTTACTGCGCAGTGAAAAGCGGCCCCTCGAGCCGCCACGGGGAAGAAGGCTCCGGCGGGTGATTTATCCTCATAGATAGCTCCCAGTCCGATTCGCCTTCTTTGTAGGTGAGCCGTTCAGAGGGGCGCCGATTCTGAAACTGGTGAATGGATGCGCTTAGGCTTTTTTCTTCTTCTTGCAACGCTAGCGGCCGGGCTTGGCCTGACGATGTTTTCCGCCACTGCTTTTGCCCAAGAACCGGACTCCGGGCTGGCCGCCGTTGCGGAGCTTCCCGATGCACCACGGCCGCAGTATGAGGTAGCCGCGGCCGAGTTGCGGACCGAGCAAACTCCCGCGGCGCAGAGCCAGGCGGCCCCGAACGCCACGCCGGCCCAGACCGCTCCAGCTCAGGCCGGCGCTTCCCAGGCAAGTTCCAGTTCGCAAACCTCCGCCCAGCAGCCCAGTACGGAAAAGAGCCAGCACGAAAAGGCGGAAGAGCAGATCAAGGAGCAGGAGAAGCAGCGGGTGGTGGGCGTTGTGCCGCAATTCAACATCTCCTATCGCGCCGACGCAGTCTCCATGACCGCGGGACAGAAGCTGAAGCTCGCCTTGCGCTCCACAACCGATCCGGTGGCCTTTGCCGCCGCGTTTGTCATCGCAGGCTACCACGAGGCCAATCACGATGACATCGGATTTCCCTGGGGAATCAAGGGTTACGGGGAGCGATCCGGGGCGGCTTATCTGGACGCATTCGACGGCAACATGATCGGCAACGGCATCTTGCCCTCCATTCTTCACCAGGATCCGCGCTACTTCCGCCTGGGCCACGGAACCGTCACGCATCGGCTGCTCTATTCTCTGGCCACAAACGTCATCTGCAAGCACGACAACACGCACAAGTGGGAGCCTAACTATTCGAATGTGGCTGGCAACATCATCGGGGGAGCGATCTCCAATCTCTACTATCCGCCCAGCAACTCCAGCGTTAGCCAGACGTTCACCACCGGGTTCATAGTGACCGCCGAAGGCGGCTTCGGTTCGATCTTCGACGAGTTCTGGCCGGACATCTCGCGGAAGGTCCTTCACCGGGATCCAACGCACGGTCTCGATGCCCAACAGCGCGCGGCTGAGAAGGCCGCAAAGGAAGCCCGGCAACAGCAGAAATAGTGCCAAGGCGCGGACCAAAAGAGGGCCGACAATGTTCCGACTTCATGTCCGGCTTTTCCCAGTGGCGATTGTATGCTCCGCAATCGTTGCGGCTGTGCCTTTTGCACAGGCCCAGGCTGCGTTGCCGGACGGAGCCGGAGCCTTCGCGACTGGAAAGTATCGCAATCTCTTTGCCGAAGACGGCCATTCGGCCAAAGAGATTCAAGCCAGAATCGATGCCGCCTACGCGCAGCTCTTTCACGGCGACCCGCAGACGCAGACTATCGCCTTTGCAGCAGGCAGCAACGCCAGCGGACCGCTGATGTATGTCACCGACTGGGCCAACCACGACGTGCGCACCGAGGGCATGTCCTACGGGATGATGATCGCCGTCCAGTTAGACAAAAAGGCCGAGTTCGATGCGCTGTGGAACTGGGCGAAGACGTACATGTACATCGGCGATCCCAAGCACCAGTACTATGGCTATTTTTCCTGGTCCTGCAAGACCAGCGGCGAGCCGAACGAGGAGACGCCCGCGCCCGATGGCGAAGAGTACTTCGCGATGGCACTGCTGTTCGCGGGCAATCGCTGGCCGGGCGGCCAGGGGATCTACGACTATCGCGCCGAGGCCTGGCAGTTGCTGAGGGCGATGCGCCACCGGGCGGTGATCGCCGGGCCGACGAAATTCGGCGAGCGCAGCGTGGGTCCGGAGGTGAGCGAAGAGAATGCCATGATTCTCTTCGTTCCGGGAATCATGCCCCATCCCTTCACCGATCCCTCCTATCATCTGCCTGCTTTCTATGAGCTTTGGGCGCGCTGGGGTCCGGCGGAGGATCGCGTCTTCTGGGCGCGCGCCGCTGAGGCCAGCCGCGCCTTCTTCATGAGAGCCGCCAACCCGCGCACCGGCCTCGTGCCGAGCTACGCCAACTTCGACGGCACGCCGCGCATCACGCGCTTCCCGCAGTCGGACAAGTTCGGCTACGACGCATGGCGCGCGGCCAGCAACTGGTCGGTCGATTGGTCGTGGTGGCATAAAGCCCCCGCGGAGCAGGAGCTAAGCGACCGCATCCAGCAGTTCTTTGCCGCACAGGGCATCGACACGTATGGGCCGGTCTATACGCTGGACGGCAAAGATCTGGGCGCGACGCCGGGGCTGGCGCACGAAGAACATCCCGTCGGGCTGGCGGGTACCAATGCGGTCGCCGGACTGGCGGCCACCGATCGCGCCCGCGCACGGCAATTCACCGAGGCCCTGTGGAAGACGCCGATTCCCTCCGGAGAGAACCGCTATTACGACGGAATGTTATATCTGATGAGCCTGATGCATGTCAGCGGGGAGTTCCGCATCTGGGGGCCGAAGTAACTCGCTGGATGAACAAGTGGAATCCCCAGTCTCAAAGACGAGACCTGGGAGACCCTTTGATAGTGGCTGGACGATCTTCCTGAAAAATGAAAGTCCGCCAACAACCAAGAAACAAAAGACCAAATCACCAAAGTATCCAATCACAGCCATCATTCTCCGGAACGACGCACACACAGCGCACGCATGTTGTAGCTGAAGCCGAGAAAGCCGCTGTTCCCAGGCTTCTCACCGACGAAATCGAATTCCCACGCCCCCTGCCACGGCTTCCCCGGAGCATCTCCTTGAGCACTGCTCCATTGCCATCCGGTGAGCTTGAGATTCCCCTTTACGTGTATGTTGTGCACGGCGCCAAAATCATACACTCCTTCAAGGTTGACGCTGGGATCATCTATCCCTTGCAACTCCTCAAGGGTGGGCAGACGCCAGTCTTTGTAGTCCGCAAGCTGCAACCTGGAGCAATACTCGCTGGCCTGGTTCCAGTCCACATTCGAGCCGTTGTCCTTCCTGGTCCACATCAGCCCGGTGGCGGGGTCGGTCCAGGTGGGGTGCAGCGCGACCTCGGCATCGGCTGGTTCTTTGGCTGGCGCAGCTTGTTGCATCTTCAGTTGCCGATCATGTTGACTCTGTAGTTCGATCGAGACCCAAAACTTGCCCTGTCCGTAATCGACATCAAATTTGGTGGGCTTTGTGGTGTTAAATGGGATACGATTTGTGGCCACCCCATCGGTGGAAGCCGCCTGGATGAGATGTTCGCCCGGTGTGACCGGAACGACCTTGTGGTCGCCGGCCTTGAGTGGGTCCATGGGCTGCCCATCGAGCTTCCAGTTGCAGTCCATGTCGGTTGTTACAAACAACGTTGTACCGGCTTGTGCCCCTGCGAACGTCGAGAGGCAAAGGTCAAGGAAAAGAAGCGGCAGAATACAGATGTTTTTCATGAAAAACTCACTTTCCTGCAAAATCCGGCCCTTGCCGGGCGGCCCGAAAAGCAAGACCCAAAAAACAGCAGAAGCTGTTTCTACAGTGTTCAACGTTTAATGCTAACAGAGCCATCATCAAATATATTTATACCGATTCAGCTCTGCGACGGGCACTGCACAGAACAGACGGCAAATTGGCCCACTCCGCTCATCTGAAATAGACCATCTAGATAGCCTCGGATGTAAGGATTTTGGGATGGGACACGAGGATGTTGGGGTTCTTGGTTTCTCAGGTCCCAAAGGCGGGACCTGGGGCGCCCATTTCAATTCCGGATGCCCAAAAGACGGCGGCGCATTCGGGAGACCGAACGCGCCGCCGGACTGCATTTCCGTCCGGGCACAGCCTTGGCGTTTTCTCCTTGCCGGTTATGGGTAAATGCCGCGTAGCTTCACCGCCTCGGCCACGCGCCCGATGCCCAGCATGTTGGCCGCGATGCGCAT
>Ga0187851_10004950_pt1 | contig 10758 bp, 9 predicted proteins | sample June2016WEW_6_10_FD_132997 | JGI IMG/M metagenome (GOLD analysis project Ga0187851, IMG submission 132997) | Peatland microbial communities from SPRUCE experiment site at the Marcell Experimental Forest, Minnesota, USA - June2016WEW_6_10 | ecosystem: Environmental > Terrestrial > Soil > Wetlands... | reverse complement strand
CGAGGACACCTCGCCGCAGCTTCACGCAACGGATGAAACAGGCAGCGCGCATGGCGCAAGCTCGTGGCAGGGATTTTGGCGACGGGCGTGGTTGGCGGGTTAGGAGCCATTCGTTTGTGTGGTTTCGGTGAGAGTCGCCGACGCTACCTCGGAGTTTGTCTGAGCGGAAGACTCCAACGTTTGGGGTATGGTTGCGGACACGCTCGGCTGCTCACCGCCGCCACGAGTGGCGCGAACCGCCGCATCGATCTTGTCCAGGACCTTGCGAGCGCGACGGGTTCGGTTCACCAACGGCAGATCGATACTTGCCCCCGTGGTGCGAATCCGCGCCCTTGCGGTCGGTCCGAGCAACAGCTCGAGGCCCACCCACGCCAGACCCATACCGCTGAAGATTGCGCCCGCGGTGGAATTCGCCCACTCCCACAGCGAACCGCCGAGCACCAGAAGCACGGCCGCTGGAATGATGACCCGCCACAGCCAGGAACGCCTTGGCCACACCACAATGGATTCCAAGTCGTGCAAATAAAATCGCCGGTATTCGACTGCGTACATCATGCGTTTCGCGGCAAGCAAACAGTCGTCGCTCAGATACCACTTCGTCCCGCCCGCCGGGCTGCTGACACGCGATATTTTGCGGAATGTACTCTTCAATCAGTGTCGCCTCGCCATCCGATCCGCGATCAACGCGACGACAATCAGTAGCGGCATCCAGGCCAGCAAACCGTACGCCGCCCAGAAACGCCATCCGGATCGTGGAATCAAGTATGACCCAGGGGCCTTCCTATACTTCACGTGCAAGAAAATCACGGTCGGGAGCGCGGCCACAAACGCGGGCCAAACAAGAATCCACACCCAGCCGATCGTCATTGCAATGGAGTCAAAGAGCACATCGCGGTGCCGCCATTCCCCTTTGCCGGCCTCCGTAACAGAACCGCCGCGCCCTCGCTCAAAGCACGCGGGGCAAACGTGTTCCTTGCCCAACTGCAAGTCACACAGCGCGCACACGAACCGGCCGCATCGGTGGCAACAAGCCTGGAACGATTTGTCGGGGTGGAAAAAGCACGTCGCTTGGTCCGAAAGCGCCGCTGCTGCCTGATTGCTCTTTCTGGTAACGGGTCAAAGACGAATCTGAAGCCGGTTCGCGCAGGATGGGCAGTACTGCCATTCTGTCTCCGTCTCAACCGGGAATACATCGCCTCCGCAACTGGGACAGGAGATCGCCGGAGCAGCCGGCGACGCCGAGCCATCGATTACAGACGAGCCCGTCGCACCGTAAGTGAAAGGATTGATACTAAGGTTCACGCTACACTCTGTTTATATATCACCCTCGTATCACATACACGGTCATGCAAGGCTCGTTTCTCGTCGTCCACCCCCAACATGATCGAGCTAACCAGCATTAAGACAATGTTTATGTAGGGAATGCCGCTGGTAACAACATTCCACATGAAGAAGCGCCCAAAGCACACGCCCCAACCCAAAGTGCGGCCGTCGGATCGGATGACCTTTAGCCCGCAGGCCATCTTTCCCAGAGTTGCGCTGCGATACTTCAGCATCAGAACCTCGTCGGTTTCGCCCTGTGGCACACCGACCAAGAATGCCTGCCGGTTCTGCTGTGGCAGGAGAACGGCCTTCGGGGCCGCGAGGGGCAGACCCTCCAGATTCCGTTTGCGCTCAGTGGCTCCGGTCGGCGCTGGATGCTGAACGACGTCCGGGCAGCGATTATGGCGGCAACGGAAGATAGCCAAACCGCCTTCCGGGTAAAGACGGCCCCTCAGCGATTGAAGCTTGGGCGGCCGAAGCCGGTCGCAGTGGGTTCAACCTCTGCGCGCGTCGCGCGCGTCCAACTTTGGCCATGGACGGCGGAAATCAGTTTGCTCCGGCGTGGCTTGTGGCCCGGACCGCGGGTAGGCATCGAGCGGCAATCGCGATTCCGGATTTGGCGTTCGCGACGATGGTTTGATTTGCCCGAGCCTTTGCGGGTCGACGCGGATTTGCGGCCGGGGCGACAGCAGATTCTCCGCAGCCCGGTTTACCGCATGCTGGTGGCGTCCCAGCAGACGCCGTGGACCGGGCACGGGCGCGAGTTCGAGCGCTTGCGGGAATATCAGCCCGACGATACCTACTCGGAGGTTGCCTGGAAATCGACGGCACGCCGGGGTGCTCCGGTTACACGGGTTTTCCAGTGGGAGCAAAAGCAGGAAGTGTATTTTGTCGTGGATCAATCGCGGGTATCGGGGCTTGCCCTCGATGGTTCGACGGGCCTGGAGAGCGTGGCTTTACCAGCGCGCGCAGCGCGACGGATGCTGGATCTCGCGGTTGAAACGGCGCTGGCCGGCGCGACTGTCGCACTGGAACTGGGCGACGAATTTGGATTGGTCACTTACGCGGATGGAGCGAAGTCCTGGTTGCGCGCGGGAAGTGGTCAATCGCAGTTCCACCGGTTTCGTGATTGCCTGCTGAATATCGAGCCTTTGCCAATGAATGCGGATTACGAAACGTTGTTCAGCGACCTTCGAGCCCGGCTGCGGAGACGGGCCTATCTAGTGCTGCTGGCGGATCTGACCGAGCGCTCGATTTCGGACTCGTTGCGGCGCGGCGTGGGCTTGCTCCGCTCCTCCCATGCGGTCCTGATGACAAGCATCTTGCCGGATCATGTGCGGCCAGCCTTCCCCTCAAGGGAGGCTTTGAATACCGATCACGATGTATACCGGGCGCTCGCGGGTGATAGAGAACACCAGCGACTGGGCTCTTTGGCACGGCAACTGCGCCAATCGGGTGTCCAGTTGCGGTACGTTCCCGCGGAGAAGTTCCTGCAAACTGCGGTGGAGGGATATCTGGAAAACAAGCGGGAGCAACGGCTGTGATTTTGGATCTCGAACGATTTCAGGCGCAGGCTCGGCCACGCTGGCGCGAACTCGAATCGCTGCTGGCGGCGTTGGAAGGCCGGCCGGACCGGCGACTGAATCCAGCAGAGGCCGAACAGCTGCAAGAACTTTACGTCCAAACAGCCGCGGATCTGAATCGTGTCACACACGGTGCGTTGGCACACGAGCTAAAACAGTATCTCGAGCGACTCGTGGCGCGAGCTTATGCGGAACTATATTACGTTCCGCCGATGCGCTCTGAAATCTGGCAACCGCGGCGCTGGCTGAGGATCTTCACAGCGTTCCCCGAAGCCTTCCGGCGGCAGGCCCGCTATTTTGCGCTAGCTGTGCTAATTACTCTGCTAGGTTGCGCCTTTGGCGGACTAGCGGTGCGCTACGATCCCGTCTCCGTGGATGTGCTGCTGCCGGCTGATTACTTACGCAATCCGGGCCTGCGCGTGCAGGAAGAGGAGCGAGGTCAGGGACGGCACCGGAACTCCGCGCAGAGCGAAGCAGCATTCTCGGCGCAACTGATCAGGCACAACATCCAGGTGGCATTGCTGGCAGCGGCGCTCGGGGTAACGTTCGGCATAGGCACGGCACTCTTGCTCTTCGAGAATGGCGTACTGCTCGGGGCAGTCGCCGTTCATTACACACGGCAGGGCTTCGGACTGTTCATGACGGCTTGGCTCTTGCCACACGGCGTATTTGAGATTCCCTCGATCTTGATCGCGGGTCAGGCTGGCTTTTACCTGGCGCGCCTGCTTTTGCGCCGGCGAGAGGATCGCAACGTTCGACAAGCGATGCGGGAATGGCTGGTGCTGGTCGCGGGGCTGGCAATGATGCTGGTGTGGGCCGGATTCATGGAAGCTTTTTTTTCTCAGCATCACGCGCCCGTTCTGCCCTATGGGTTCAAGGTTGCGGTTGCCGCAGCGGAACTAGCGCTGCTAACGATCTACTTACTAATGATCGGACGAAGAGGAATTGGCACGGAAGCGTACCCCGGGGTTCCTTCGGAGAACGGATGACGGTTACTCCGCTAACCCGCGCATCGACAGCGTCCGAACTGACCATTGCGACGCCGGAGGGCGTCCTGTTCCGGTTGCCTTTGGCCGGGCCCGCGTCCCGGCTTTACGCCATGCTTGTTGATGCCACTATTGTGTTGGGCACGGTTAACGGATTAGGGCTGCTGGTCTATTGGATTTTCTCCAAAGCTCCAGGTTTTGGGGTCATGGTGATCACGCTCGCCGAGTTCGCGATCGGATTTGCCTATAGCGCGTGGTTGGAGGGGCACTGGAACGGGCAGACAATTGGAAAGCGCCTTTTCCATTTGCGCGTGATTGACCAGGATGGTCTTCCGCTCCTGATCGAACAGGCGTGGGTTCGGAATTTAATGCGGGTTTTTGACGTGCTGCCATTCGCCTATCTGGTCGGCGGACTCTCCATGTTGACCAGTCCCCTGATGCAGCGCTTTGGCGACCGAGTGGCGGGAACGCTCGTGGTCCGCCAAACGCCACTGGCTGGGCCCGGGGAAGAATTCTGGATGCGGCAAAAGTACAACTCCTTCATCGATTACCCTGCAATCGCGATGAAGCTTCGGAGGGCCGCGACGCCGGAGCTCGCATCTCTGATTCAGGATGCACTGCGGCGCCGCAAAGACCTGGCCGCTTACGCGCGGCGAGAAATCTATCGCGAACTGGCCGCATATTTGCAGAGCGAACTCTCCCCATTCCCCGACGAATTGCTTGAGAGGCTCAGCGATGAACAGTATTTGATTAACGCTTCAGGCATCTTGTTCGGAGATACACGGCCGTCGCGCGGTCGGGGTTGACAACTGGCGATTTGCCCTCTGCGACTGGTCGCTTTCAAGCTAATCGAGAGCGATCAGAAAAAGAAATTTCTTCTGCCGACTATAATTTGCGCGTACGTCTGGCCCACGCTATTCGGCCAGTAAAATCGTCTCCTTGGGAACGAACCGTCGATGAAAGAACAAAATTTCTGGCTGGAAACAACCACCATCCCTCCTGCGGAGGCGTCGCGTCCCTTTCCGGACAGCGTTGAGGTTGCTGTGGTCGGGAGCGGAGTCACTGGGCTTTCGGCGGCGCGCGCCTTGGCAAAACGAGGGGTGCATACGGCGGTGTTGGAGGCCGAGACTTTCGGCTGGGGCGCCAGTTCCCGCAATGGCGGGATGGTTCTTACGGGAATGAAACTGCCGGTTCCCACGCTCATCTCGCGTTACGGACGAGAGAGGGTTCGGCGGATGTACGCGGCATCGCTGGCATCGATTGATTGTGTCGAGCAAATCGTGCTGGAAGAAAAGATCGAGTGCGATTTTTCTCGCTGCGGCCACCTTGAAGTGGCGTGCAAGCAGGGGCACTTCGACGGCTACGAGGAATCGGCGCGGCTGATAGAAAGAGAATTCAATCACAAACTGCGCATCGTGCCGAAAGCAGCGCTGAGTGAGGAAATCGGATCGGATATCTATTTCGGCGGCATGGTCGACGATATCAGCGCGGGACTGAATCCGGCGCGGTATGTTGCCGGACTGGCGGCTGCAGCTCAGCGCTCGGGTGCCGAGATGTTTGAGCACGCGCGCGTGACGGGCGTGACGGAGAGCGGCAACAACGGGTCGCGGCGATTCACACTGAGCACGTCGCGGGGAAACCTCAGCGCGCGCGAGGTGATTCTGGCGACGGGCGGGTATACCACGGGTGCGACTCCGGCGCTGCGGAAGAAGATCATTCCGATTGGCTCCTACATCATCGTAACGGAAGTTCTAGATGAGATCCTGGCGCGCGCGTTGAGCCCGAAGAACCGGATGATTTACGATTCCAGGCATTTTCTTCACTATTACCGGTTGACTCCTGACCGGCGAATGCTATTTGGGGGCCGGGCGGCATTCTTCCCGGAGAGTGAAAATACTGTGCGGGAAAGCGCAGAAATTCTGCGGCGCGGGATGACCCACGTGTATCCGCAACTGCGCGACGTCAAGGTCGAATACGTGTGGGGAGGAACTCTGGACTTCGCGTTTGACGTGATGCCGCACACGGGGCGCAGCGACGGTATGTACTATTCGGTCGGGTATGCGGGACACGGCGTGGCCATCGGGACCTACCTGGGCACCAGGATGGCCGACGTCATTTGTGGCCAGCCAAATGACATCCCATTTGATGGCATCCCATTTCCCACGCCTCCGATTGGGTTGCGGAGTGGACATTCCTGGGCGCTTCCGCTGGCGGGCGCTTACTACAGATTCCTGGATTGGGTCAGTTAGGACATCTTTCGTTCGTGCCGGGCCCGCATTTTTCGAACCAACAGATAGGCGACTGGGCCGAGCAGGATTGCTACCGGTCCCCAGCGCAGTGCAAAGCTGTCGCTGCCTACCATCGCTACCACGGACATCACAATTGGGGCCGCCACTACGTAAACGATTCCGGCGCGTCCCCATGGAATATGAAATGGCCGTGGCAGGTCGGGTTGGGTACGGCGGAGTTTCCAGGCTGCCAGAACGGTCATCAGGGTGGTCGCGATGCGGAGCCAGGCATAGACGGTGATGAGTTGGGTCAGCGATTTCAGCGCGAAAAGCCCATAGAACGCGGAAGAAACCAGGATGCCGATCCACGGAGTGCGGTAGCGCGGATGTATCCCGGAAAGAAACGGCGGCAGATAGCCATCTTCGGCCATGGTGGACGGCATGCGAGTGCTGGTGAGAACGGTGGCGTTGAGCAAGGAGATATTGGTTACCATGGCGGCGAGCGTCATCCAGAATCCAAGCCAGCGGCCGCCGATCAGCAGGGCCGCATCCGAAAAATAACGGGTATGCCAGTCTTGCCAATTTCCCAATGCGGCCAGGGAAAGCAGAGTGGGCAGCACGTATGTTGCGATCGAGAGCGGTACTACCAGCGCCAGGCTCAGAGGGTAATTGCGCTGAGGGTTCTCGACTTCCTCGGCGACTGAAGAGAGTTGCTCATATCCTGAATAGAGCCAGAGACCGAGGGCAAGTCCGATGCCGAAAACCTGAAAGCGGGGGACGTGCGGAGGGACGAACGGGACAAATGGGTTGTGATGCCACTTGGTCGCGGCGATCACGCACATGGCCGCCACGGGCAACAGGATAAAGATCTCGAGGACGGTTGCCACTACTCCCACCATCTGGATGCCGCGCACGTTGACATAGGCGATCACGGCGATGAGTGCGAGCGAGGCCAGAAAGTGCTTCCAGCCGACGATTAGCGGAAAGAAGTAGCTGAGATAATCGCTGAAGAGGACAGCATAAGCTCCGCCCAGAACGAACGATGCAGTCCAGTTCCACCATCCCGCGAGAAATCCCCAGAAATCACCAAAGCCGACGCGCACCCAGCGATAGAAGCCCCCTTCGACGGGGATTGCTGTAGTCAACTCCGCTACCACGAGCGAGACGGGGATGCACCAGAAGAAGGGCAGCAGGAGATCAAAAAGAAGCGTGAGGCCGGGGCCGCTGGTGGTGATCTGATCCTCCAGTCCGAATGGCCCGCCCGTGGTGTAGGAATACATCACGAATACGAGCGCAATAAGGCTGGCTTTTCGTGCTGGAGAAGAAGATCTGGACAAGAAAGCTCCTTGAGAGGCGATGATTATACCCGCGAGGGCCGCCGCTTAAGTCGATATTTCCGATGGCGAATTCGGGCGGTGAAACCACGATGTAAAATGCAGGGCACAAATGAACGAGCAACCAACCACCTTACCCTCGCGTTACTACACCGACTCCGGAGTATTTCGTCAGGAAGTCGCGAACTTATTTTGCAAGATGTGGCTCTGTGTTGGCCGGACGGAGCAGGTGGCCAAGCACGGGGACTTTTTTCTTTGCGATATTGCGGGTGAGAGTCTCATCGTCACGCGGGATGGTGACGCGCTGCGCGGATTCTATAACGTGTGCCGGCATCGGGGGACACGGATCTGCCGTGAAGCGGAGGGGAAGTTTTCGGGGCCGATCCGGTGTCCATATCACGGCTGGAGCTATGCGCTGGATGGGCGTCTGGTCGGGGCTCCCCATATGGATGAGAGTTGTTTCCGGCGCGAGGAATATCCGCTGCAATCGGTTCACGTCGGCGAGTGGGACGGATTCGTCTTTCTTAATATGGCGCGGGATCCGCAGCCGCTGGCTGTTCAATTGGCGGATCTGCCGCAGAGGTTTGCTGCTTGGGGAATGCACGATCTGCGTCGATATAAAAGGGTCGCCTATGAAGTGAAGGCCAACTGGAAGCTGATCGTTTTGAATTACAACGAGTGTCTGCACTGCCCGCTGCTGCACCCTGCGCTGAATCGGGTCACGGATTATTTGAGTGGAATGAATGATCCTCCGCAGCCCACTTACATTGGCGGGTCAATGGAACTTCGCGATGGAGTGGAAACCATGAGCGTCGATGGCAAACGGCGGAGGGAGTATCTGCCGGGCTTGAACGGCGCGCAGAGAGCGCAGGTCTTTTATTATGCGATTTATCCCAACTTGTTTCTCAGCCTGCATCCAGACTATGTGATGGCCCACACAGTCTGGCCTGAGGGTTTCGACCGCGCGCGAGTGGTCTGCGAATGGTATTTCCACCCCCGAGAGATGGCGAAGCCTGACTTCGATGCGGAGGACGTTGTGCAATTCTGGGACATGACAAATCGGGAGGATTGGGCGATCTCCGAACTGGCGCAGCAGGGCATCTCCTCACGCGCGTATGTGCCGGGGCCGTATTCTCCTCGGGAAGGATTACTGCGAGCGTTTGATCAGTGGATTGTTGGGCGAGAACGCCGCTCCGAGTAAGACTCGGAGGATAATGCCGGCGCGCGCGTCCGCGCCGCCGAGGGCAGGGAAAATTCCTCTGCAGAGTTCTCGGTTTTGCCCGCGGGCGCCGGCGCTACCCTTGTTTATGTTCCGGTGCCGGACAAAGCTAATTGCTGGGGGCTGTCGGGCTCGGAGTCGTTAACAAAAAGCGTTCCGTCGGTGAGTCCTGATTGATCCGGCTGAAACTCGACCTGGACCGTGCAACTCTGTCCGGTGCTTAGGGTCGCCGGGCAGTTATTGGCGGAGACGATAAAAGCGTCCGTGGTATTGAATGTACCCATAAGAATGGCGGACGAATTCATGTTCGTGATAGTGACAGATCTGGCAGCACTGGTGGTGCCTACGGCTTGTGATCCAAAGGCTAGAGCTGTCGGTTTCAACACAACTCCGTGACCTTTCCCGACCAGGTCGAGGCGCTCGGGGCTGGCCGGATCACCGCTAGTGACGAGGAGCGCTCCGGGCCGTGATCCGGCGGCAGCTGGCGTAAACATAACATTGATTGTGCAGGTGCCACCGGCTGCTAAAGACGCCCCGCAGTTGTTGGTCGTGGTGTAGTCGGTGTTGGCTTTAATCGACGTGATGGTGAGGGCTTTCTTGCCCACGTTGGTCAAAGTTACGGGGAGTGCCGCGTTCGACCCCAGGATGACGCTGCCGAAATCCAGCGGCTCGGGCGATAACTCGACGAGGCTGCCGAGACCGGAAACCACCGTCGTTTGCGGACTGCTGCTGTCGCTGTCCGTGACGGTGATTTTGCCGGTTCTTTTTCCCGTGTGGCTGGGATTGAATGTCACGCAGAAGCTGCAGGAGGCGGTGCAACTTCCGTCGGAGCTCTGCGGGTTGAGAACCGTGCCGGCGGTGCAATAGATCGTGTTGCCGGTGGAGCAGTCGGTTAGCGGCGTACAGCTCTGTCCCGAAACAGAAAACTCCGGATCGCTGGTGGCGATCGAATTAATGGTGAGTGATGTTGCCCGGGAATTGAAAACATCGATACGGCGCGTGATCGCGGTGCTGGGCACGCCTTCCACGGCAGTTCCCATGTTTACCGTCGTGGCGGAAACGAGCGGGCAGGAGCGTGGAGTGAGAATCACTGGCGCCAGCGGCTTCTGGTCGAAGTTGAAGCTATCGGTCATGTCGTTGGCGTTGGCATCGCGATCGCTCAGGGCGGGGAGTCCGAAGCGCTCTTCTATAAACTTCAGCACCGACGAGAACTCGTACTGGGTGGTTGAGACGTAGCCTTTGCGCGCGTAGGGAGAAATGATTAGGAGAGGAACGCGTGGGCCCAGGCCGAACACGTCTACGGGCGGCGGCGCTACGTGGTCGTAATCGCCACCAAAGTCGTCCCATATCAGGAAGACGGCAGTTGAGGCCCAGAGTGTTGGATTATTCATCAGCGCATTTAATTGGGTGACGGTGGAGTTTTCGCCTTCGCAGGTGCTGGCATTGGGATGCTCGCTTTGCCACCAGGGCGTGATGATCCAACTCACTGAAGGCAAGGTGTTTGCCTGCACATCGGAGATGAAATTGGAGGTATCCACAACGTTGTTCCAGTCGGAGCCGTACCGCACGTCGCTGATGGCATTGAAGGTCGACCAGATGTAGCCGGGATCGGTGCTGGGCGGAGCGTAGTATTTCCAGCTAACACCCGCGTTATCGAGGGTTTGCGCCATCGTATTGACGCTACTAAAACAAGGGAACTGCTCGGTGATCACGCCGTTGGGCTGGAGGATCCTGACTTGCTCCTGATCGCCCTCGGTATTGGGCGCATCGCAGCCCCAACTGTACGTATTCAATTGATGAAAAGGATTGTCGATCACGCCAAAGGAATCGGCCGCTATCGTATAGAGATGATTCGGGAAACTGGGTCCGTGGAGGGAGGAAAACATGTTCGCGGCGAGGGCGAAATCATGGGCATATTTGAAGTAGTTGGGGATGTCGGCGAGGGTAAATTGGCTGCAGGTTAGGAGGTCGCCGTTGCTGTCTCCGGCGGTGCTGGTTCCGGCGGCAATGAGATCGAACTGATCCATTTTGCCGCCGTCGATTCCCTGGATGGCGGCCGCCCACTCGTGATCGATGTCGTGTTCG
>Ga0187851_10004947_pt1 | contig 10763 bp, 7 predicted proteins | sample June2016WEW_6_10_FD_132997 | JGI IMG/M metagenome (GOLD analysis project Ga0187851, IMG submission 132997) | Peatland microbial communities from SPRUCE experiment site at the Marcell Experimental Forest, Minnesota, USA - June2016WEW_6_10 | ecosystem: Environmental > Terrestrial > Soil > Wetlands... | reverse complement strand
TGGTCGTTCCTTCCCAAGGGCGTTCATCCCCGCTACCTCTGCGTCAACGCCGACGAGTCGGAGCCGGGCTGCTTCAAGGACCGCGCGCTCATCGACGAGAACCCGCACCAGCTCATCGAGGGGACGCTGATCGCGGCGTACGCGATCCAGGCGCCGATCGCCTTCATCTACATCCGGGGCGAGTACCACGACCAGCGCCTGCTGCTGGAGCGCTGCGTCGAGGAGGCCCGCGCCGCTGGCTACGTCGGCCAGGGCATCCTGGGCTCCGACTTCAGCTGCGACATCATCGTCCACGGCGGCGCCGGGGCCTACATCTGCGGCGAGGAGACGGCCCTCATCGACTCGCTGGAGGGCTTCCGCGGCCAGCCCCGGCTCAAGCCGCCCTTCCCCGCGGTCAAGGGCCTCTACGGCAAGCCGACCGTGGTCAACAACGTGGAGACGCTCTCCAACCTGCCCCACATCGTCCTGCGCGGCGGCGCCTGGTTCGCCTCGGTGGGTGCCGAGAAGAGCACGGGCACCCGGCTCTTCTGCTGCAGCGGCCACATCAACCGTCCCGGCACCTACGAGATGGAGCTCGGCACACCGATTCGCGAGCTGCTCGAGGACGAGTGTCGCGGGATCTGGAAGGGGCGCTCGCTCAAGGCCTTCCAGCCCGGTGGCGGCTCGATGCAGGTGCTTCTTCCCCAGCACCTCGACCTGCCTCTCGGAATGGACGCGGTGCAGAAGGCCGGCTCCGCGCTGGGGGCGGGGGCGATGGTCTTCATGGACGAGACCACCTGCATGGTGGACGTCTCCATGCGCCTGGTCGACTTCTACCAGCACGAATCGTGCGGGAAGTGCGCCCCCTGTCGCGAGGGCACCTACTTCGAATCCGACCTGATGCACCGGCTGGAGGCGGGATCGCTGACCCCGGCCGAGCTGTCAACCCTCACCGACATCTGCGACAACATGAACGGCAAGTGCTTCTGCCCGCTGGGCGACACCGCCACCTGGTTCGTGATGTCGGCGTACCAGGCCTTCCGCGAGGAGTTCGAGGAGCACTGCGGGGCGGGCGGGTGTCCAGTGAAGCAGCGCACGAGAGAAGTGGTCTTTGCGTGATGCCTGACGAGAAGCCGAAAGCCGAGATCGCCGAGACGCCCGACGACGGGCGCGTGGCCGTCACCATCGACGGCCGGGCGCTCCGGGTGCCGCGGGGCACGCTGGTGCTCGACGCCGCCACCGAGGCGGGTGTCCACATCCCCATCTACTGCGCCCATCCCAAGATGGACCCGGTAGCGGTCTGCCGGATGTGTCTGGTGCAGGTCGAGAAGATGCCCAAGCTCCAGCCCGCCTGCGCCACCGTGGTGGCGGACGGGATGGTGGTCAACACCCAGTCGGCTCCGGTCGTCAAGGAGCGGGAGGGAGTGCTCGAGTTCCTCCTGCTCAACCATCCGCTGGACTGCCCGGTCTGCGACCGCGGCGGCGAGTGCGACCTGCAGGACTTCACCGTCCGCTACGGCCCGTCAACGTCGCGTTTCCCGATCACCGAGAAGGTCCATTTCAACAAGGCGCTGCCGCTCTCCGACCGGATCGAGCTGGACCAGGAGCGCTGCATCCTCTGCTGGCGCTGCACCCGCTTCTATGAGGAGATCACCGGCGAGAAGGAGCTGGTGCTCCAGCAGCGGGGTGTCCAGACCATGGTCGCCACCTTCAACGGGCAGCCGCTCCAGTCCGAGTTTCAGGGGAATCTTCCCGAGGTCTGCCCGGTGGGCGCGCTGACGCACGTCAAGTACCGCTTCACCGCCCGCCCCTGGGACCTCCAGCGGACCAAGTCGGTATGTCCCGGCTGCTCCTACGGCTGCAATGTCAACGTCGATTCCCGCGACTTCGAGGTGAGGCGCTTCGCCTCCCGGGACAATCCGCTGGTCGACGACATGTGGCTCTGCGACGAGGGGCGGTACTCCTTCCCGCGGTGGAACTCCACCGATCGGATCCGCCGGCCGCTGGTGAGGGGCAGCCGGGAGGATCGGGCGGAGACGGTGGTGACCACCGAGGCCGCCGTGGCGGCGGCCGCCGCCCAGCTGAGCTCCGTCAGGGAAAGGCTCGGGGCCGGCGCCATCGGGGTGATCGGCTCCCCGGAGAGCACCAACGAGGAGCTGTGGCTGCTCCAGCGCCTGGCCCGCGAGGTGCTGGGCACCCCCCATCTCGACCACCAGCTGGAGAGCTTCCCCGGCCACGATCCGGCCGAGCACAGCCTGGGCATCGCCGAGATCGAGAAGTGCAGGGCGGTGGTCGTGCTCGGGCCCGAGCCGGAGCGCTTCGCCCCGGTGCTGACGCTGCGCCTCTTCAAAGCGCAGACCAAGAAGGGTGTCGCCGTCCACCGCCTGGACGGTGGGGCCCGGGGGGCCGCGGCGGTCAAGGCCGCCGGCGGGGGCGAGGGCCTGGTCGGAGTGATCGCCGACGAGACCGGGCGTGCCGCCGCGGCCGCCGTCGCCCGGGCGCTCACCGCCGCCGGGGCGACCGTCAAGCGGTTGACCATCACCCGCGGGGTCAACGGGCGGGGGGCAAAGGACCTCGGCCTGCTCCCCGGTCTCCTGCCCGGGTATCGAGCCGCCAAGCCGGCGGGGCGGAGCGGTCGCGACATCCTGGTGGGTGCGTCCGAGGGCAGCATCGCGGCCCTGGTCGTGGTCAATGCCGCGGCCCTCGCCGCCGCCGGCGAGGACGCCGAGCTGCTGCGCCGGGCGCTGGCCCGGGCCGAGGTCGTGGTGGCCCTGGAGAGCGTGCCGAGCCCGGCCAGCGAGCTGGCCACCGTGCTCATCCCCGGCCACACGCTCATGGAGAAGCTGGGTACCGTCACCAACTGCGAGGGCCGGGTGCAGCGCATCCGCGCCGCGCTGCCGCCGGCCACGGCAACGCCCGCCGAGACCAGGGTGCTCGGCATGCTGGCCGCCGCGCTGGGTGCCGAGGGTTGGGCCGGTGAGCCGGCCCGGGTCCTGCGCGAGATCGCCGCCTCGATCCCCGCCTACGCCACCGCCGGCAGCGGCGGCCGCGCTCTCTTCGGGGAGCCCGACGCATGATCGCCGGCTTCTGGACCTACCTCATCGGTCCCGACTTCTGGTGGGTGATCATCGTCAAGGCCGTCATCGTCATCGTCTTCCTCATCACCGCCGGCGCCTACCTCACCCTGGCCGAGCGCAAGGTGGCGGCGCGGATCCAGCTCCGCATCGGGCCCAACCGGGTGGGCCCCTTCGGCCTCATGCAGCCTCTCGCCGACGCGGTCAAGCTCCTCTTCAAGGAGGACACCGCGCCCTCGGCCCGGGACAAGCTGCTCTACGTGGTCGCACCCGCGCTGGCCGGAGCTGCGGCGATGTTCGCCTTCGCGGCCATCCCCATCAGCGCGGTCAACTGCGTGGGCGGCCCGTCCATCGGCCAGGCGGCGCTCACGTGCCCGTCGGGATACGCGCTCCACTGGGACATCGCCCACCTCAACGTCGGCCTTCTCTTCGTGCTCGCGATCACCTCCCTCGGCGTCTACTCCATCTTCCTGGGTGGATGGTCGGCGAACAACAAGTACTCGCTGCTGGGCGGGCTCCGCTCGTCCGCTCAGCTCATCTCCTATGAGATGGCCGTGGCCTTTGCGCTGATCGGCCCGGTGATCCTCGCCGGGTCGCTCAACCTGGAGCAGCTGGTGAGCAACCAGCAGCACCTCTGGTACGTCTTTCTCCAGCCGCTCGCCTTCCTGCTCTACTTCACCGCCGCCCTGGCCGAGACCAACCGTGCCCCCTTCGACCTGCCCGAGGCCGAGCAGGAGCTGATCGGCGGATACCACACCGAGTACGGGTCGATGCGCTTCGCCTTCTACTTCCTCGGCGAGTACATCAACATGGTCATCGTCGCCTCCATCGCCACCACGCTCTTCCTGGGTGGATGGCTGTCGCCGCTGCCGACCAGCTGGATCATCGTGGGCTGGATCCCCGGGGTGATCTGGTACCTGATCAAGGTGGCGGTGCTGCTCTTCGTCATGATGTGGATCCGCTGGACCCTGCCCCGGCTGCGCTACGACCGGCTGATGAACCTGGGGTGGAAGGTGCTGCTGCCGCTCGGTCTGCTCAACATCATGGTCACGGGCACGATCGTCGCCCTGAGGGCCGGCTGATGTTCCGCGAGATCGCGCAGGGGATGAGCCTGACCTTCCGCACCATGTTCAAGAAGCCGATCACGGTGCAGTGGCCGGAGGAGCAGAAGCCCGCAACGCCGCGCCACCGCGGACGGCACATCCTGCATCGCTACGACAACGGGCTGGAGAAGTGCATCGGCTGCGAGCTCTGCGCGGCCGCCTGCCCCGTCGGTTGCATCTACGTCGGTGCCGCCGAGAACCCCAAGGACCACCCGATCTCCCCCGGAGAGCGGTACGCCGAGCGCTACGAGATCAACCTGATGCGCTGCATCTACTGCGGCTACTGTGCCGAGGCCTGTCCCACCGAGGCGATCACCCTCGGGCCGCGCTTCGACCTGGCCGACTACCGCCGCGAGCGGACGGTGGTGACCAAGGCCGAACTGCTCGAGGCCTGGCCCCACTTCGCGCAGGGGCGCGGCCCATCGGCGCCGCGCGGAGCCGGCTCCGACCAGCGGGGCCGTGAGCTGCAGGACCCCGGGGTCAGCCCGAGGGTGGCGTGGGACGCGGCGCAGGCCGCCAAAGGAGACCCCACCCCGGTCCCCGGCGCCCACGGGATCATGAGCCGGCCGCCCAGCATCGTCGGCCCCGCGGCCCGCGGCGATGGGGGAGGTGCGGGATCGCCAACGGCCGAGGCTCCGCCCGCGGCGGGCGCATCCGCGTCGGGGGAGGAGCCCGCGGCGAGCGAGCCGCCGGCGCCGCTCACCCCGGGCGGGTCGCGGAGGCGCCGCACGTGAACGCGCTCCTCGCCGTCCTCCTGATCCTGGCCGCCATCTCCGCCCTCGGGGTGGTCTTCTCCTCCCAGACCCTCTACTCGGCGCTCTCGCTGGTGCTGACGGTCGGACTGCTGGCCGCCGTCTTCCTGGTGCTCAACGCCCAGTTCCTCTTTGTGGTCCAGCTGATCGTCTACGCCGGGGCGGTCATGGTCCTCTTCGTCTTCATCATCGCCCTGCTCGATCCGGCCGCCGAGGACCGGCCGCGGCTTCTCGACCTCCGTCTCATCCTCGGGGTGCTGGCGGTCGCCACCCTCTGCACCGCGGTCTTCGTCGCCGCCCGCGACGACGTGACCTACGACACCTCCTGCACCACGCAGGCGGTGACCTGCATGCACGGCTACAGCGTCGGCAGCCTCGCCGAGACGGGCGTCGCCACCGCCGACCCCTTCCACAGCTTCGGCTTCCCGGAGAACGCGGTCGACCGCGCCGGCAACGTCCAGACCCTGGCCAACCAGCTCTTCCACACCTACGTCCTCCCCTTCGAGATCACCTCCCTGCTGCTGCTGGTGGCCGCGGTCGGCGCGGTCTACCTGACCCGTCGCGTCGCCGCCGGCCCGCGACGCGACCCGCAGGCCGAGGAGCGGTGGCGGGACGACCTCGTGGAGGGCCCCGACTGATGCTCTCCCAGTCGATGTTCCCCTGGATCCTGCTCACCGCCGCCTTCCTCTTCACCCTGGGTGCCCTGGGGGTGCTGATCCGGCGCAACCCCCTGGTCGTCTTCATGTGCATCGAGCTGATGCTCAACGCGGTCAACCTGGCCCTGGTCGGTTACTCCAGCTACCTCAACAGCGAGGAGGGCCAGGTCTTCGCCTTCATGGTCATCGTGGTGGCCGCCGCCGAGGTGGTGGTCGGCCTCGGCCTGCTCACCCGCGTGTTCAGCATCGGCCGCGAGCTGGACGTCGACGACCTCGATGAGATGAAGCAGTGAACGCCTCCACCGCGGCGCTGCTCGCCGGCCTGGTGCTGCTCTTCCCACTGGCGGGCAGCGCGCTCTGCGGGCTGCTCGGCCCGGTGCTCGGCCGCCGCTTCGTCAACCTGGCCGGCACCCTCTCCATCGGGGCGGCGTTCGCCGTCACCCTGGTGATCTTCGCCCAGGTCCTGGGCGCGGCCTCCGGCCACCAGTCCACGACCGCCACGCTCTGGAACTGGCTGAACCTCGGCCCCGGCAACCTCAACGTCTCGGTCGACGTCACCATCGACCAGCTCTCGGTGCTGATGCTGCTGGTCATCACCGGGGTCGGTCTGCTGATCCACGTCTACTCGGTCGGCTACATGGAGCACGACCCGGGGGCGGCGCGGTTCTTCAGCTACATGAACCTTTTCATCTTCTCGATGGCGCTGCTGGTGCTGGCCGCCAACATGGTCATCCTGATCATCGGCTGGGCCGCGGTGGCGCTCTCCAGCTACCTGCTGATCGGCTTCTGGTACGAGCGCGAGAGCGCCGTGCTGGCGTCCCGCAAGGCGTTCATCACCCAGGTCATCGGCGACGTTGCGCTGGTGATCGCCGCCTTCCTGATCTTCGTCAACCTGCAGGCGGTGGCCCCGACCTGCCCGCCCACCGCGGTGTGCGGCTTCATCCCCGGGCACCTCTACACCCTTAGCCTGCCCCAGATCTTCGCCAACGCGAGCTCGCTGGGCGCCGGCAGCCCGCTGATCACCCTGATCTGCATCCTGCTCGCGGTCGGGGCCTTCGCCAAGAGCGCCCAGTTCCCTCTCCACACCTGGCTCCCCGACGCCATGGAGGGCCCCACGCCGGTCTCCGCGCTGATCCACGCCGCCACCATGGTGACCGCCGGCGTCTACCTGATCGCCCGCTTCCACATGCTCTTCGAGATGTCGCCGATCGCCTCCGGAATGGTGGCCTGTGTGGGCATGGGCACGGCGGTGATGGCCGGCTTCATCGCCCTTTCCCAGGTCGACATCAAGCGGGTGATCGCCTACTCGACCATGTCCCAGATCGGGCTGATGATCTACGCGGTGGGGATCGGCGCCTACGCCGCCGGGATGTACCAGTTCCTGCTCCACGCCTTCTTCAAGGCGCTCCTCTTCCTCGCCGCCGGCAACGTGATCCACGCCGTGCACGACGAGCAGGACATCCGCGAGATGGGCGGGCTCGACTCGCGGATGCGGGTCACCGCCTGGTGCTTCCTGGTGGGCTCACTGGCCCTGGCAGGCTTCCTCTTCGCGGGCATGTTCTCCAAGGAGAACCTGCTCGGCTTCGGTTTGATCAACGGTCCCGGCGCGCCCACCCTCTACATCGTCGGCATCGTGGTCAACCTGCTCACCGGGCTCTACGCCTTCCGCCTCTACGGCACCGCATTCCGGGGCGAGCCGCGCTCGGAGGCCGCCCGCAACGCCCACGAGTCCAAGGCGGTAATGCTCTGGCCGGTGATCATCCTGGCCGGGCTCTCGGTGCTCGCGGGCTGGATCCTGCAATGGCCGGTCGCCTTCGGGCCCCACCTCATCGACGCCTTCCTCAACCCGGTCTTCAGCCAGTACGTCGGCCGTCCGCCAGCCACCGCGCCGGGCCTCTGGCTGGGGGTGATCGGCTTCGTGATCGGCCTGACCTGCAGCCTGATCGGCATCGCCGTCGGCATCCGGATCTGGGTGCGTCACGACCTCGATCCGTCGCGCGCGCTGGCGCGCCCGGGGTTCCGGCTGCTGCCCCGGCTCTCCTTCAACAAGCTCTACTTCGACCAGATCTACGACGCCCTGCTGGTCCGCCCCACCCGCGCCCTGGCCCGCGGGCTCCGCCGGGTCGGCGACCCGGTGATGGACAGCTGGATCAAGGGGGTCTCCGGTGTCGCGACCGACTTCAGCTCGGCATTCAGGACCATCCAGACCGGTCTGATCCGCGACTACGCCTCGTACATGGTCCTCTTCGTGGTGATCTTCACCGTCGCCGTCATGCTCGCGGCGGGGCTGGCGAAGTGAGCGGATTCCCCTGGCTCACCGCCATCCTGCTGCTCCCCGCCGCCGGGGCACTCATCCTCCAGGTCATCCCGGGGAGAGCCGCCGACCTGATCAAGGGCGTGACCGTGTTGGTGGCCGCCCTTGAGGTGGTGCTGGTCGCCATCGTGGTCCACGGGGTAGCGACCACCAGCGCGACCGGTGGCGGGCCGCTGCCCATGCACTACGTGGAGCAGGCCAGCTGGATACCGGCGATCGGCGCCTCGTACCACCTCGGGGTGGACGGGGTGTCGGCCTGGATCCTCGCCCTCAACGCGGGCGTCTTCCTGCTCGGCGCCCTCGTGGTGCCGCGCCTCACCACCGAGCGACTCAAGCTCTTCTGCGGCCTGATGCTGCTCGCCGAGGCGGCCACCACCGGGGTGCTGATCAGCCTCGACCTGCTCCTCTTCTACCTCTTCTGGGAGGGGATGCTGATCCCCCTCTACTTCCTGCTCGCCTTCTACGGCAACGAGAACCGGGGCCGGGCGACGCTCAAGTTCGTGATCTACACGGTGGCGGGCAGCCTGCTGATGCTGCTCGCGATCCTCTACCTGCACTTCCAGGCGCTGGCGGGAGGGCACAACACCTTCGACCTCGAGGTCCTGCTCCAGAATCCGCTACCCGCCGAGGCCGGCGTGGCCCTTCCCTTCACCGCCACCCCGACACTCTCCCCGGCGATGTTCGCGTTCCTCGCCTTCGCCCTCGCCTTCGCCATCAAGCTGCCCATCGTCCCCTTCCACACCTGGCTGCCCGACCTCTACGAGTCGGCGCCGACCCCCATCCTCATGTTCTTCGCCGGGGTGGTGAGCAAGATGGGCGCCTACGGCTTCATCCGCTTCGGGATCACCCTCTTCAGCGGTCCCGTCCACCAGCTCCAGCCGCTCCTGGTCGCGCTGGCCATCCTCAGCATTCTCTACGGCGCGATGATGGCCCTGAGCCAGACCGACCTCAAGCGGATCGTCGCCTACGCGAGCATCTCCCACCTCGGATTCATCGCGCTCGGCATCTTCAGCCTCGACCGGAACGGGATCAACGGTGCCGTCATCCAGATCCTCAACCACGGCATCATCATCGCGGGCCTCTTCCTGGTGGTCGGCGTGGTCGAGGCCCGGACCGGGACTCGCGACATCCGCGAGCTGGGCGGACTGCAGAAGCGAATGCCCTGGCTCTACGTCTTCTTCCTGGTGATCACCCTGGGTGCCCTCGGCCTGCCCGGGACCAACGGTTTCGTCGGCGAGCTCACCATCATGCTGGGTGCCTTCCAGTACTTCTGGCCGCTGGCCGTGCTGGCCGGCCTGGGGGTGCTCATCGCCAGCTGGTACATGCTCCGCATGCACCAGGGGATGATGCACGGGCCGGTCCGGGCGGTCACCGAGAAGGTGCAGGACCTGCGCTTCCGCGAGGGATTGATGCTCGCCCCGCTGGCCGTGCTGGTCGTCCTGCTCGGGGTCTACCCGCACCCGGTGGGGACTGTCACCGCCCAGGCGGTGCCCGGCTACGTGACGCTCGCCGACGCGAGCCAGCAGCCGGTGGTGGTGCCGACCGCCGCGCACATCGCCGCGCTGACCGTGATCGAGCCATGAGCGGCGCGGCGTTCGACCTGAGCTCCCGTCCGTGCCCGGCGGCGGTGCCTACGCTGTGAACGCACTCGCCGCCCTGCCGCTCGCCACCGCCACCCCGGGCTGGCACGACCTGGTCGGGCTCCTCCCCGAGGTCATCGTCGCCGGCGGATTCCTCGCCCTCATGCTGCTCGACCTGGTGGTGCCACCGGCGCGGCGCACCTGGCTCGCCGTCTTCAGCGGGGCGGTCCTGGTGGGCGCCCTGGCGGTCAGCGTCTGGGGTTGGTACGACGCCGGCTCAGCCGGCCGCAGCGTCTTCTTCGGCGCCTTCGCCTACGACCGGCTCGCCGAGTTCGGCAACTGCGTGATCCTGGTGACCTCGCTGCTCACCGTGGTCATCAGCCCCGGCTACCTCGACCGCCGCAGGCTGCACCACGGCGAGTACTACTCGCTGGTGATGGCGGCGACGGTCGGCATGATGCTGCTCGCCGGCGCCACCAGCCTCATGGTCATCTTCCTCGCCATCGAGCTGCTCTCGATCTCGCTCTACATCCTGAGCGGATTCTCCCGCCAGGAGGAGCGCTCCCAGGAGGCGGCGGTCAAATACCTGCTGCTCGGCTCCTTCGCCTCAGCGTTCCTCCTCTTCGGCATGGCGCTGGTGTACGGCGAGACCGGGCACACCCAGCTCGCCCAGATCGCCGCGGCGATGAGCCGCTCCCTGCCGGTCGACCCGCTCTTGGTGGGCGGGATCATCCTGATGTTCGTCGGCCTCGCCTTCAAGGTCAGCGCGGCGCCCTTCCACGCCTGGACACCGGACGTGTACCAGGGGGCGCCGACGTCGGTGACCACCTTCATGAGCGTTGCCACCAAGGTGGCGGCCTTCATCGTCATCATCCGCCTCTTCGACGACGCCTTCGCCTCCTACTACAGCCACTGGAGCGCGGTGGTGATCGCGGTCGCCATCCTCTCCATGGTGGTCGGCAACTTCGCCGCGCTGACCCAGACCAGCATCAAGCGGATGCTCGCCTACTCGGGCATCGCCCAGGCCGGCTACATCCTCATCGGGGTCGCGGTCGGCGTCGGCACCCCGCTCGGCGTCCAGGGCGCCCTCTACTACCTCGCCGCCTACGCGTTCACCAACCTCGGTGCCTTCGCCGTGGTCACGGTGATGAGCGGGCGGGGCGAGGACCTCGACCGCTACGACCAGCTGCGCGGGCTGTGGCACCGGCGGCCCTACGTGGCCGCGGCGCTGGCATTCTTCCTGCTCTCGCTGGCGGGCTTTCCGTTCACCGCCGGCTTCATCGGCAAGTTCCTGGTCTTCGCGGC
>Ga0187851_10004946_pt1 | contig 10764 bp, 10 predicted proteins | sample June2016WEW_6_10_FD_132997 | JGI IMG/M metagenome (GOLD analysis project Ga0187851, IMG submission 132997) | Peatland microbial communities from SPRUCE experiment site at the Marcell Experimental Forest, Minnesota, USA - June2016WEW_6_10 | ecosystem: Environmental > Terrestrial > Soil >... | reverse complement strand
TGGCCTGGGCTGCCGCGCCGGAGACAGGAATCGCAAGCGCGAAGATGCCCAGCAGGCAATATCCCAGGTGATTGATCGATGAGTAGGCAAAGACGCGCTTCAAGTCTGTCTGCGCGGCCGCGGCCCATGCGCCCATTACGACAGTGATTACGGCCAGGACAAGCAGCGGCGTACGCATCGCAGCGATCTGCGCGCCGAAGATCGGCAGCGCGATGCGCAGCAGGCCGTAGACGCCCATCTTCGACATGGCGCCGGTAAGCAGCATGGTCACCGGCGAAGGCGCCTCGGCATAGGCGGCGGGCAGCCATGTGTGGAAAGGCATCAACGGGACCTTCACCGCGAATCCGGCCAGTACACCGATGGCGAGCCACGGCATGACCGCGCCGAGATGCGCGGCCACCATTTGAGTGAGCGAGCCGTTAGCCGCCATCGCCGATAGCTCACCAAAGTCCATCGAGCGGGTGGCCACAAAGAGGGCGAGAAACGAGAGCAGCAGAGCCACGGAACCGGCCATGGTGTAAACGAAGAATTGGGTGGCCGCCGGGCCACGCTTCGGTCCGCCCCACAATTTGATGAGGAAGAAAGCGGGAATCAGGCTCAGCTCCCAGAACAGAAACCAATGGAAAAAGTTGAGCGCAGCGAAAGAGCCGAAGAGCCCCGACTCGAGCGTCAAAATCAATCCGTAGAAGAGGCCGGGCATGTGGTGCACGCGATGCGAGGCATCGATCGACATGAGCGTGACGATCGCAGAGAGCAAGAGCATCAAGCCGCCCAGGCCGTCGGCGCCGAGATGATATTCGATGCCAAGCGAGGGCGCCCATGAACACAACTCGACAAGGCCAATGCTTCCGTCCGCGGGAAGGCGCGTCCAGACGAAAAGCGCAAGAACCAGGCAGGCGAGCGCGGTGATGAGGGCCACGCCGCGCGCGTGGCGGCCGGCGAAGAGGGCAACGGCAGCGCCGATAAGCGGCAGCACGATCAGGAGCGTGAGAATCGGAAATCCGCTTACGACTCCGCTCATGGCCGGCTGCTCCAGATCAAGATTCCCGCCAGCGCGATCACGGCAACCGCCAGGATGCGGAGATAATCCTGCACGCGGCCGTCCTGGACGCGAGCCAGCAGGCCGCCGCTATTAGAGAGCTCCTCGCAGGTTTTGTCGAAGCTGCCGTCGACCCAGTAGACGTCGAGAGCACGGTTGAGCTTCGCCCAGAGGTCAAAAAGCCACGCAACCATAGAAACGATTCCGCCCCAGATGCGGCGATCGAACCAATCGGCGATGCGAGCCAGCCATGCGTAGAGAGCAATGAACGTGGCGCGGTAGAACTCATCGACGTAGAGGCGGTCGCGCAGCGGCGCCCACATCCAAGGCGCCGATTGCTCGAGGGCATCGGGCGCTTCCGGTTTGGGCGACTTGTTGCCATAGAGCCGCCAGCCGAGGCCGAGACCGAGGAAGACGACGAGGCTTGAGGTGAGCATCAGTATCCCGAGGCCCGGCTCGGCGAAGCCGTGCAAGCTGAGCGGCGCCATGCGATTCTCAAGAAACGCCTGGAACCACGGCCAGGCTGGAGTGCCGATGAAGCCAAGCCCGGCAGCGAAGAGGGCCAGGATGACCAGCGGTATCGTCATGACGCGGGGGCTCTCGTGCGCCGTGCCGTGGCCGCGCCAATAGCCGAAGAAGACGTAGCAGACCTGGCGCGTCATGTAGAACGCAGTGAGCAGCGCGCCAAAGATGAGTAAATAGAAGGGTCCCTTGATCGCAGTCGAGTGATGCGCAGCTTCGAGGATGCCGTCTTTCGACCAGAAGCCGGCGAAAATCGGGACCCCGCACAATGCCAGCATGCCGATGGCGTAAGTTGCGAAGGTGAGCGGCATGTCGACGCGCAGGCCGCCCATGCGGCGAATGTCCTGCTCCTCATGGCAGCCGTGAATCACCGAACCTGCTCCGAGGAATAAAAGCGCCTTGAAAAATGCGTGCGTAATGAGGTGAAACATGCCTACGGCCACACCGCCGAGGCCGAGGCCGGCCATCATGTATCCAAGCTGGGAGATGGTGGAGTAGGCGAGGATGCGCTTAATGTCGTTCTGTGCGACGGCGATGAGCGCGGCGAAGACGGCGGTGGCCGTGCCAATCCAGGTGACGACGGTGAGAGAGGCAGTGGTTCCACCGGGCGCAGCGCCGATCTGCATGAGCGGATACACACGTGCGATGAGAAAAACACCGGCGGCGACCATTGTGGCCGCGTGGATCAGCGCAGAGACGGGTGTGGGGCCTTCCATGGCGTCGGGTAGCCAGACGTGCAGCGGAAGCTGGCCGCTCTTGCCCACCGCTCCGGCGAAGATGAGCAGGCCGATGGCGCCGGCGGCGCTCAGGCCCAGGCCTGCATGTGACGTGAGCAGGTTGACGAGGGCAAGACCTTCAAGCGAGCCCACGCCATGGTTGTAGAGGAGCAGCGTGCCGGTCTGCGAGAACAACCACACGATGCCAAGAAGAAAGAGGACGTCACCGATGCGCGTGGTGACAAAGGCTTTTCTGGCGGCTGCAGCGGCGGAGGGTTTCTGGTACCAGAAACCGATGAGCAGATACGATGTGAGGCCGACGATCTCCCAGCACATGAAGAGCAAAAGCAGGCTGTTGGAGATGACGACGCCGAGCATGGCTCCTGCAAAAAGCGAGAGGAAGCAGAAAAAGCGGGTGAAGTTTTCGTCGTGGGCCATGTAGCCGACGGAGTAGATGAAGATGAGCAGGCCGACGAACGAGACCATCACGAGCATGATGGCGGCGAGGGGATCGAGCACCCAACCGAGGTCGATGGCGGACGTGCCGAAGTGAATCCAGGTGAAGCCGACTGTCTCGCGGATCGGGAAGCCGCCGGCCCACTCTCTTACGACGTGAGCGAACGCAACGAGCGAAAGAAGCAGCGAGATGCTGAGCGAGCCAATGCTAAGACCGGAAGCAAGCTTGCGGCGCGGCTGTTTCAGCAGCGAGATGATCCCGGACGAAAAAATGGGCAATGCGGGTATGAGCCAAAGCCATCTCACGATCCATGCCTGAGGCGGGGTCGGGACGTTTCCGAACTGATATAGGAGCAAAGGGTCTGTTGCGATCATTCCGTTCACCCCTTCAACCTGTTGATCTTGTCGAGTTCGGCGGTGTTGGTGTGGCGATAGATGGAGATGACAAGGCCAAGGCCCACAGCAGCCTCGGCAGCGGCCACAGCAATCGAGAAGATCGCGAACATCATGCCGGTGAGCGCCTCGGGATGCGGGCCGAAGCGCCAGAACGCGATGAGATTGAGGTTGGCCGAGTTGAGCATGAGCTCAATGCCGATGAGCACAATGATGGCGTTGCGGCGGATAAGCGCGCCGGCCAGGCCGATGGCGAAGAGGACCGCAGCGACGAGCAGATAACCCACAAGAGGCGAGGGGAAGGCCGTCATCTGGACCTCTCCTTCTCGTGCATGGCCACGATGACGGCACCGATGGTGGCTGCGGTCAGCAGGAGGCCGACGATCTCCAGAGGCAGCACGTAACGGCCCACGAGAGCATTGCCGATTTTTTGAACTGAGACTTCAAACACGGCGTTTCGCTGCGGCACGGCATCGATGCTTTCGAGCACGGCCCATCCGATGACGGCGAACACGCCGGCCGCAATGATCAGGCCGGCAAGCCAGCTTTTGCTAAAGACACCCTCTCTAGGGAGATCGGCGCCATGGGTGAGGAGGATTGCGAAGACGATGAGGATGGCGACGGCGCCGATGTAGACGAGAATTTGCGCGAAGCCGACGAATTGGGCGTCAAGCTGGAGAAAGAGCAGCGCGATGCCGGCAAAGGCGACGGTCACGGCGAGCGCGGAGTGGATGAGGTGCTTGAGCATGACGGCTGCCACGCCGCCGGCAATGGTGATGGCCGCAAGCAAATAGAAGACCGCGTTCATGGGGTGAGTCTCCTATTCAGCATAGCGGTATCTCCTGGGTCCGATGTGCCTGCGCCGTTCCTGGTCGAGACCCATCAGGACATAGGCGGCAACCAGAATCACGGTGCAGAAAACCCAGCGCTGCCAGCCGAGTCCGAGGATGCGCCAAAGCGCAGTCACCAGCAGATCGAGCAGAGTGAAGGGCAGAACGAATTTCCACGCGAAGTTCATGAGCTGATCCTGGCGCAGGCGCGGCAGGGTGCCGCGCATCCAGATGAAGACGAAGATCGAGAGCATGACCTTGGAGAAGAACCAGAACCAGGAAGGAATGAAGGTGAGGAACGAGAATGGCGCCGACCATCCGCCAAGAAAGAGCGTGGTGCCCAGTCCGGAGACGGAAAACATGGCGAGGTATTCGCCCAGGAAGAATAAGGCGAATTTGAAGCCCGAGTACTCCGTATGGTAGCCGGCGACAAGTTCCGACTCGCCTTCAGGCAGATCGAAGGGCGAGCGATTGGTCTCTGCGGTGGCGGCGATGGCGAACATCACGAAGGCGGCGAATCCCCATGGCGTGAAGATATACCAGTGCGGGAAGCCGTGGGTGTAGTGGTTCTGCTTGTTGACAATGTCGGGAAGCGAAAGCGAACCGGCGATCATCACGACGGAGACGCTGGAAAGCACGAGCACCACTTCGTAGCTGATCATCTGGGCAATAGCGCGCATGGCGCCCAGCAGCGAGTATTTGTTGCGGCTCGACCAGCCGGCCATGAAGACCGATAGCTCGGTTGAGGCGCTCATGGCGAAAAAGAAGAGCAGGCCTGAACCCATATCGACCAGCGCCATGTTGCGGCCCATGGGCAAAACAGCAAACTCCATGAACACGGCAACCACCAACGTGAGGGGCGCGAGAAAGTGCACCGCGGCATTGGCGCTCAAGGGAACGATGTCTTCTTTGATCAGCGCTTTGATGCCGTCGGCAACCGGCTGAAACAGTCCGAATGGCCCGACGCGGTTGGGGCCGAGCCGGTTTTGCATGCGGCCCAGACCTTTCCGCTCGAAGATCGTGGTGAGCGCAAACAACCCCGGAAAAACGCAGACAATGGCGATGACGCCGAGGACCACACTCGCCGCAGGCCGTACGGCGACAGGCAGAAAACCGACGAGCCAATCGCGCAGCAGAATGAAGATTCGGTCGAGATTTGCAAAGAACGGCGTAGCAGCCACGAACTAGGCTCCTCCTTCGGCATGCGGGGCGGGAGCAGCGACGGGCTTGGCCGCCGCAGCCTGGGCCGCAGCTTTGGCTTTGGCTTCGAGCTTGGCTTTTTCTTCGGCGAGCCGCGCGTCCACTTCGCCGGCTTCGGTGGGATGGATGGAGTGATAGTACTCGTTCGACCTTGCCAGTTTCTCGCAGTCGTAAAGCATGCCGCCGAAGCGGTCATCGGTGGCGAGTTCAAACTCGTTGTCCATTTTGATGGCTTCGAAGGGACAGACTTCAACACAGATCTGGCAGCTCATGCAGACAGAGATATCGATGTCGAACCGCGCGGGATAGAACTGCGCTTTGCCGACGTAATCGGGCTTCTTGTCCTTGCTCTTCTCGATGTAAATGCACTTGGGCGGGCATTCTTTTTCGCAGATCTGGCACGCAACGCAGCGCAGGCCGGCCTGCCAGTCCGCGCCGTCATAGACAAGAAACGGAAAGACACGGGCAGCCTCAACGGTCGGGATCCGCTCCTCGGGATATTGCACCGTGGTGAGCCGTTCCGCGGATACGAAGCTGCCGGCAAAGTTTCTTGCCGTTTCCGCCATTCCCTTTAGAATTCCCTCGCCTAACAAGGCTTCCTCCAAAAGCTGCTATTAGCTGTCAGCCGGCAGCTTTCAGCTGGTTCGTAGCAGCGCGTCGGTTCGCGCTAACCCGCACATCTCCTAAGTGGTGAACGAGAACTTCTGGGCGTCGATCGTGGCCTGGATCGTTGTTGTCGGTACGCCAGTGGCGTTCGGGCCTGCGTTTACTGTCACGCTGGTCACGGTTGCATTGGTCAGGATCCACTCGAGCCCGCCACCACCGGAGGTCGAGGCAGGTGCATTGGTCTTGCTCTTGTTTTTACCCTTCGTCACCGCTTCCTGGGTCCAATTATCTTTGCCGGTCATGCCGCTTCCGGAGACTTCACCGTCGATGAGCTTACAGCTGCGCAGCACCTCATTATCTTCGAGCATCGAAAGCAACGTCTCGTAGTCCTTTCCCGAGTCGGTCTGCACAGTCAACGCGAACTTAGTTTCACGCCTGCCGCTCGACATGCCCGTTGCTGCTCCAGTGGGCGCACCTTCGCCCGTCGCGGTCACAGCCACGTTGAAGCCGGTGAGCTGAACCGTGATGGCTCCGCTGCGCGCGGCATCGCAGGTCAACGTGTACGCTCCTGCTGCGCGCGCACCATTGGCGGCGGCGAACAGCAAACCAGCCACTGCCAGCATCCCCAGATTCTTCGTCATCGTCATTTTGACCTCCAACTTGTTCGCACTGCGTTTGAGCCACGGCCGGCCTCGCCACACGCATTTCTACCGGTCCACTTCTCCCAACACAATATCCACGCTCCCGAAAATCAGCACAACGTCGGCAACGTTCTGTCCCAGGCACATGTCTTCTAAAACCGTCAGATTGATCAAGCTGGGCGGGCGCACTCGATAGCGATAAGGGTTTGGGCCGCCGTCGCTGATCAGGTAAAAACCGAGCTCGCCCTTGGGCGCCTCGATGCGGCCGTAGGCTTCGCCGGGCCTGGGGCGGAAGCCGCGAATCTTAGCCTTCACATCCATGATGGGCCCGGGAGGAATGTCGCGCAGCGCCTGCTCGAGAATGACGATCGACTCGCGAATCTCGAGTATGCGCACCATGTAGCGATCGTAGATATCGCCATGATCGCCGAGCGGCACGCGAAACTTGAAGCGGTCGTAGATGCCGTAGCGATCGACCTTGCGAATGTCGTAGTTGACGCCCGAGGCGCGCAGCATCGGCCCCGTGACTCCGGCATTGACGGCAAGATCCCCCTGCAGCACACCGATACCCTGGCACCGCGCCATCAGGATTTCGTTCGATGAGAGCAAGGCCTCGAACTCATCGACAAATGCCGGTAGATCCGCAACGACTTTCCGGGCAGCGTCGAGCCAGGCTGCGGAAACGTCGACGCGACAGCCGCCAAAGCGCATGTAGTTGCACATCATGCGCGATCCGGTAAGCTGCTCGAAGAGGTCGAGGATTTTTTCGCGCTCCTTGAAGGCGTACATGAGCGGCGTGCCGCTGGCGCCCATCTCCTGGAGCAGGAATCCGATGCTTGAAGCGTGGTTTTGGATGCGGGTAAGCTCGGCGAGTATGACGCGAATGTACTCGGCGCGCTCGGGAACTTCCTGGCCGACGAGCTTTTCGACTGCGAGTGCGTAGGCCCAGTTGTTGGTGAGCGAGCAGAAGTAGTCCAAGCGATCGGTGTAGGGCATCGACCCCAGGTAGCTGGCCTGCTCGGCGATTTTTTCGTGGTTGCGATGCAGGTAACCGAAGACGGGCTTGAGCTTGATGACGCGCTCGCCGTCGAGCGCCACGTCCATGCGGAAGACGCCATGCGTCGAAGGATGGTGCGGTCCCATGGCGATTTCGAGAAGGTCACCCTCGCCGTCCGGCTCGACGACCGGCGGCCGATTCCAGCCTGCGGCTCTCTCCGATTTCGTTTCCGTCACGCTCATGCGACGCCGGGCCCCTGTTCGCTTGTTCCCTCGTTCCCTCGTTCCCTGCTCTGGTGCTCTTGTGCCCGCTTGAGCACCTGGTCGTGCGCGGTCGGTTCGTATTCGTAGTCATCAGGCTCGACGTAATCTTTGCGCATAGGGTGATCCTTGAATCCGTCCCACATCAGAATGCGGCGCAAATCGGGATGGCCCGTGAAGACGATGCCATAGAGATCGAAGATTTCGCGCTCTTGGAACTCGGCCGAGCGCCAGATTGGCGTGAGCGAGGGCAGCTCGACCTGGTCGGTGCGGTTCGCGGTGCGCATGCGCAGGACCAGAGGTCCGTGCTTTTTCGCAACCGAGTAGAGGTGGTAAACGGCTTCGAGGCAGCCCAGCTCGATCCGCTTGCGCGCTTCGTCAACGGTCTCTTCGACGGTCTGCTCGACACCGTCGACCATTTTTGAAACCTGACGTGTTACCTTCACTTTCTCTGCGATCTCCTTGTCGGGCCAGTCGACTCCGGTGACATTGGAGAGGGAATCAAAAGCCAGGCCGGGATCGTCGCGCAGAAATGTCGCCACGGCAATGGCGCTTGGCGGCGCGAGGCGCAAGGAATGCTGAGCGGAGGGGCCCGGGTTCGGCACAAACTCCACGCCCGCGCCGGGAATCGCCGCTTCAATCGCCGATTTGATCTCTTCGACCGTCTTCAAATTCAGTTCCTAGCTCCCAGTTCAGGGTTCAGGTGTCAGGCTTCAGTGATCAGTCGTTGGTGTCTCCGTTCTCCGTTCTCTGTTCTCTGTTCTCTGTTCTCTGTTCTCTGTTCTCTGTTTTCTGTTCCCTAGTCCCTAGTCCCTACCCCCTGTATTTGCACCGGCCAGACGCCGGGGTTTGAGGGAGGCTCCAGATCATGCGCGCCCTGCTCGGGAACGGGAAACTCGCCCTGCGCGTTTGCATCGAGAAAGCGCGGGCGGTCCCCGCCGGTCAAATGCTGGCCGTCGATCTTTTTCTGCAGCGTGATGAACGCCTGCAACAACGCTTCCGGACGCGGCGGACAGCCGGGGATATGCACATCCACGGGAATATAGCGGTCGATGCCCTTGAGCACGTTGTAGCCCTGCTTGAACGGTCCTCCAGAGATGGCGCAGGCGCCCATGGCGATCACATAGCGCGGCTCGGCCATCTGGTTGTAGAGGCGCACGACCTGCGGAGCCATCTTCTTGGTCACGGTGCCGGAGACGATCATGAGATCGGCCTGGCGCGGGGACGGTCGGAATACCTCCGCGCCGAAGCGGGCCATGTCGTAGCGCGCCATGGTTGTGGCGATCATCTCGATAGCGCAACAGGCGAGGCCGAACTGCATGGGCCATACCGAACTGCGCCGGCCCCAGTTGTACAACTCCTGGATGGTGGTGACGAAGATGCCCTGTTTGCCAAGCTCGATCTTGAGATTCTGATCAACTGCCATTGTGTCGCTCTGCTCCAAGTGATTCGGTGAAGTGAGTGAAATGAGTGAAGTGAGTGAAAGGAGTAAGACCGCGCCCGAGAAGTTCGCCACTCATTCATTTGTTCGGCGCTTCACTTCTTCGCTCCTTCACTTATTCACTTGATTCACTCCTTCACTTCCTTCACTCATTTCACTCATTTCACTCCTTCACTTCCTTCACTTCCTTCACTCCTTCACAGGTCTTGACCCGCCTAGCGGATCACGCCCACGTTAGTACGCCTTTGGCCCACGCCCAAGCCAGGCCCTCCACCAGCAACAGGACAAAGACCAGCATGGCCAGGCAGGCGGCGGTGGTCAATCCCGTAAAGGCCACCGCAAAGGGCAACAAAAAGACGGCCTCGACGTCGAAAATGAGAAAAATGATGCCGTAAAGGTAGTAGGCCGAGCGGAATTGCACCCAGGCATCGCCCTTCGAAACCAGGCCACACTCGTAAATCGCGTTCTTGATCGGGTTCGGCTTGGGCGGGGCAAAAAAGCGCGCCCAAAGCCAGGCGAGGGCCAGCGGTGCAAGGCCAAAGGCGAGCGCCGCTACAAACAAAACTGCCAATGAAAAGTAAGGACTGGAAGCCATTGTGGGAATGAATGTCACTCCACGGGCCCGTCAGGAGGCCCTAGTCCAAGCTACCAGTTTGGGGACGGTTTTGGCTAAGAAGTTGAGGCACTTTAGTGCCGTTCAGGCTCGATTTTGCACCATTCATCCCATTCTCTGAACCGCTGACTGGTCGGACCCCGACTGGCCCTTGAATAGGCTTCGTCAACACACCTGATGGAACCCGAGTCCCATCAATTCTGCGGTCTTGCGCAACGTGGCCGCCAGGTGGCCTATGCCCACGGCGCAATGGTGCGCGGGACCCTGAGCGTTCCAGGCCTCGATGAAGCTGCGCGCGCCCGGCGGGAAGCGATAGCGGCTGTTGGTGTTGCCTATTTCGAGAATGGCTCCGGCCACAGACTCACCCTCGGCAACGACCAGCTTGAAGCGCGACTGGAGGTCCTCTACGACCGAGAGCAACGTGACGGGCCCGTACCTGACGCTCATCTCCACCGACAATCCGCGCCCGACCTTGCCGTGATAGACCTCGAGCGGGCGAACCTTGGTTCTACCTTCTGCGACGGCAATGTGACCGGGGCCATCGTGGCCCATGAGGACCAGGTCGTCTTTGAAATCGATGGCATAGTACTCCGTGAATGAGCCGCCGGCTCCGAGCAGGTCCATGATCTTCATGGCAATCGCGTTCTTCACTTCGTACTCGCCGGCCACGGGAATGTGGCGCGCAGTTAGGAGCGACATGCCCAGGATGATAGACGTCATGGCGTCTTCATTGGCTTGGTTCCCCGATCCCTTGTAGTAGTAGGCCATGGCGTCGAGTGAGTGGCGCGCGACGAACCGGTCAAGCGCCACGGAGGTGCGGGCAGCACGGCGCACTTCCTCGGCCGGGCAATCGGCCTGCATATCGAATGCGACGGAAAACTCTTCGATGCGGCGCTCCAAGTCGGCCTCACCTACCTCCTGGCAAAGCGCGCTCAGCTCGTCCACTTCAAGCAGTTCCGCGTGAGTGCCGAAAGCGATCGACAGCAACGTAACATCGGTCATGATGTCGAGCATGCCGCTGTAGTAGTGGCCCATGAGCCCGATCCGCGT
>Ga0187851_10004945_pt1 | contig 10766 bp, 10 predicted proteins | sample June2016WEW_6_10_FD_132997 | JGI IMG/M metagenome (GOLD analysis project Ga0187851, IMG submission 132997) | Peatland microbial communities from SPRUCE experiment site at the Marcell Experimental Forest, Minnesota, USA - June2016WEW_6_10 | ecosystem: Environmental > Terrestrial > Soil >... | reverse complement strand
CTCCGTTCGCGAATCGCTCGAACTCTTGCTTCGCCATGAGGGCTTCGATGTGGAGACGTTCGTTTCCGCGCAGGATTTTCTCGGCCGCCCACCCGTAACTGTTCCAAGTTGCTTGGTGCTGGACATTTCTCTTCCCGGACTCAACGGTCTCGATCTGCAGAAGCGTGTTGCAGTGGAACGGCATGAGATGCCGATTATCTTCATCACAGGCCACGGAAATATTCCCATAACCGTGCAAGCGATGAAGGCGGGAGCTGTGGAGTTCCTGACGAAACCGTTCAGTGACGAAATTCTGCTGAATGCCATTCGCCATGCCTTGGTACGTAGCAAGGCATTACTTGACCGCGCCACAGAGATCATGGCTTTGAAAACCCGGTACTCGTGCCTCAGCGCTCGCGAACGCGAAGTGATGGCGCTAGTGGCCGCGGGCTTGCCCAATAAACAGGTTGGCAGCGAACTGGGGATCAGCGAGATTACAGTTAAAGCACATCGCGGCAACATGATGCGAAAGATGAAAGCTGAATCCCTCGCAGAATTAGTAAGCATTGCCGCACGTCTCCGCCTGGCGCGCCCATCTGGGTCCGCTTTGCGCCCGGCAAGGCAGGCTTCGAGCGGACACTGCGATCCGTCGCTTCTTCCTCGCTAGGACTGTGGTCCATCGAATCAGCACAAAGTATCGATCAATACCTTCGTCTGATATAGCGTCTGCATAAATTGCTGCTCTAATAACATCTCTAGCTGTGTGCAGGAGCATGGGCAGTTGCTTGGGCCGGGTCGGGCAAGCAGGAGGAAGACTTCTCCGGGTTTGCCGGGGGTAATAGGAGCTCACTATGGCAAGCGGGAAGACAGTCATCGTCACGGGCGCCTCGCAGGGAATAGGCGCCGCTATCGCTCAGGCGTTTCTGGAGCGCGGCTATAACGTAGTGGCGACCTCGCGGAGCATCTCGAAGGCGGGGTACGCGCCATCTCCCAACCTCGCCCTGGTAGATGGAGATATCAGCCGGGAAGAGACTGCGGAGAAGGTGGCGAAAACCGCGATCGAGAGGTTCGGCTCGATCGACCATGTGGTGAACAACGCGGGCATCTATTCTTCAAAACCATTCACGGAGTACACCGCCGAGGAGCTTCACGGCTTCGTCTCCACTAACCTTGAGGGGTTCGTCTTCATTACGCAGTTGGCCGTGCGGCAGATGCTGGCTCAAGACAGGGGCGGCAGTGTGACCAGCATCAGCGCATCGCTGGCCGATAACCCGATCGCGGGGGTTCCGGCATCGATTCCGATGATGACCAAGGGCGGCATCGACGCGATCACGCTGAGCCTCGCGAACGAATACGCGAAAGACAAGATTCGCTTCAACGCCGTCGCGCCGGGCGTTGTGGACACGCCCCTGCACAAGGGCAACCTGAAGCCGCGCTCACCGATGGGAACGATTTCCGAGCCGAAGGACATCGCAGACGCTGTTGTTTATCTGACGGAAGCCAGTCACGTAACCGGGGAGGTGCTGCATGTGGACGACGGTGCGCACGTGGGCCGGTGGTAGCCGGTAGAGGTTCGCAGCTTGGCAGCGCAGAGCGCCGGCTTCAGGACCTTGGCATTCAGCTTCCGGCCGCCCCAACGCCGTTCGGTAGTTATGTCGAAGCACTGCAGACAGGCAATCTCCTCTTCCTGAGCGGCATGCTCCCGGTTGTGGATCACAAGCCGAAGTATCTTGGCCGGCTGGGGAAGGAATTGGATGCCGAGTCGGGGCGGGATGCAGTACGCACGGCAGCTTTGGGCGCGCTGGCAGCGGCCAAGGAGCATCTGGGATCGCTTGATCGCGTGACCCGCGTGGTTCGACTGGGCGTGTTCATGGCGACGTCGGGAGATTTCTTCGACCAGCCGCGGGTTGCGGATGCGGCTTCGGATCTGTTTCGCGATGTGTTTGGCACCGACAAGATGGCGGTGCGGCTGGTGATTGGCGTTGCCAGCCTGCCGCTGGAGATGCCGGTCGAACTCGAAGTGATCTTTGAAGTCGCAGAGTAGATCGGGGGAAGTATGAACATTACGAGATCGACATACTGGATCCTCGCGAGCATTACAGTCTTGGCACTGATGCTCGCCACCGCACTTGGCATAAATTCCCAGACAAAGGACAAGGCAATGGAACAGCAGGTCTTTTATCGCACAGTTAAGGTCGATGGGCTCTCCATCTTCTATAGAGAAGCAGGGCCGAAAGATGCGCCTGTCATTCTCTTGCTGCATGGTCTTCCGTCGTCGTCTCGGATGTTTCAGCCTCTATTAACGCGGCTTTCAGACAGATATCATCTGGTTGTGCCAGATTATCCGGGCTTCGGGCACAGCGACTGGCCGGACGCGAAAGAGTTTCCCTACACCTTCGACCACATCGCCACCGTGATGGAAGATTTCGTGCAGACGCTGGGCTTGTCGCATTACACGCTCTACATGCAGGACTACGGCGGGCCGGTTGGTTTTCGAATGGCGTTAGCGCATCCGGAGGCGGTACAGGCGCTGATCGTCCAGGACGCGGTGGCGCACAATGAAGGGCTGGGGGTAAACTGGGCGACCCGGCGCGCGTTCTGGGCGGACCGGCCGGGCAACGAAGAAGCGCTGCGCAAGAATCTGTTGTCCATGGCGGCGACGAGGACGCGACATGTCGGGGACGATCCTAACGTCGAGTTGTATGATCCGGATCTGTGGAACGATGAGTATGCATTTCTGAACTCGCCCGGACAGGCGCAGATTCAGAGCGATCTGTTCTACGACTACCGCACAAATGTCGAGAATTATCCGAAGTGGCAGGCATGGATGCAGAAGAAGCAGCCGAGCCTGCTGGTGATCTGGGGCAAGCACGATTTGTCATTCGATCCGGGAGAACCGGAACGCTATCGCAAAGACGTGCCGAACGCGCAGGTTTACGTGCTCGACGCGGGGCACTTCGCGCTCGACACCAAGGCAGACGAGATTGCCGCTCTGGTAAGTCAGTTCATGAAAGCACGGAAATAGGCAATGGTCGTCGTGCCTATCGCCAATGGCTGCGAGCCGCCACAGTTCCGTTTGCACCAGGAGAGCCATCAAGTTCATTGATCTGGACTCGGCAACGGTTGCCAGTTTGTTCGATGAGAATCCAATGCAGGACGGTTGCGAGCGGCCAGAAACGTCTGTTGCATTCACTACCCAGCAACATTCGAATCAAAGGAGACGATCCATGAAGAACGCAGAAGGAATCGAAATCTCACGCCGGCGTTTTGCAATCTGCGGGCTATCGGCTGGAGCCGCGTTGCTTGCACCGGACGCACTCTTCGCGGAAGGGGTCCAGCCCCTAACCGGCAACGCGCAATCGGCAAATCTGCCCACGATTAAGTCGGGCACGAACACCTCGTTCGCCTCATTGAAGCAGATCGATGCCGGTCTCCTCAACGTTGGATACGCAGAAGACGGCCCGGCAGATGGTCCTGCCGTCATTCTGCTGCAGGGCTGGCCTTACGACATTTTGAGCTACGTCGATGTTGCTCCGCTGTTGGCCTCGAAGGGCTATAGGGTAATCGTCCCGTACCTGCGCGGTTACGGCCCTACGCGCTTTCTTTCGAATGAAACCTTTCGCAATGGCCAGCCATACGTGTTGGCCCTCGACATTATCAATCTCATGGACGCTCTTAAGATCCAGAAGGCGATCTTCGCCGGTTTCGATTGGGGAGGAAGGACGGCGGACATCATAGCGATTCTCTGGCCGGAACGTTGCAAGGCGCTCGTCTCCGTGAGCGGCTATCTGATCTCCAGCCCGGTAGGCAACAAAGCGCCGTTGCCGCCAAGGGCCGAGCTCCAGTGGTGGTACCAATTCTACTTTGCAACTGAGCGTGGCCGGGCCGGCTACGACGAATACCGCCGCGATTTTGCCAAGCTCATTTGGCAGATCGCCTCGCCAAAATGGAACTTTGATGATGCTACATTCGATCGCACCGCGGCCGCCTTCGATAATCCGGATCACGTCGCCATCGTGATTCACAATTATCGCTTCCGGCTCGGACTGGCTGAAGGCGAACCGCAATATGACAAATTCGAAAAGCAGCTCGCACAGCTTCCGACTATCGCCGTGCCCACCATTACTCTGGAAGGCGATGCCAATGGAGCACCTCACCCTCCCGACCCAGCTGCTTATCGCCAGAAATTCACCGGCAAGTATGCAAGCCGGATCATCGCCGGAGGCATCGGCCACAATCTGCCTCAGGAAGCGCCGCAGGCGTTTGCCCAGGCCGTAATCGACGTCGATGGGTACTGAGTTGTTTGCGTCCGCAGGTTCGCTTTTCAAAGGGTGGTTCGGATTTCGGGCTATTGGTTGGCGACCCTGCCGAGGCAGAAGCAAGAATGCACAAGCAATCTGGAAATGCGATACTTCCGATGGAAGAGAATCTTCGTGAATCGAGATTGACGCAATGGAAGCACGCAAGGAGCTAAACGAGACCGTTCTTCCTCAGAATGTGGTTGCTCCGCTTACACGCGCGGCGATTTTTCTGGTTGTCTGCATTCGCCAGGACCCAGACGCTTACGCGCTACTGCGGCCGTTCTGCGCAGACCTTTCCGGGCTCATCCGCGCCGTTGAGTCTCGGGAGATTGAGGCAGGTCTTACATGCGTCGTTGGATTCGGGGCAGATGCCTGGGACAAGCTCTTTGGATCGCCACGGCCCGCGGAGCTTCACCCTTTTCGAGAGATTCGTTCAGGCGGCCGCCACGCCGTCTCCACGCCCGGCGACATTCTGTTCCACATTCGAGCCAAGCGCATGGACCTTTGCTTTGAATTGGCGAGCCAGATCATGGACAACATCGGGGATGCAGTTACCATTGCTGACGAGGTTCACGGCTTCCGGTATTTCGACGATCGCAGTATTATCGGTTTCGTCGATGGCACGGAAAATCCGCGGGGAGGGGCCGCTCGCGAGGCTGCAATCATCGGCGGCGAAGACCCGGTCTTTGCAGGGGGCAGCTATGTCATCGTGCAAAAGTACCTTCATAACATGAAGGCATGGAATGCGCTTTCCATTGAGGCACAGGAGCGCATCATTGGCCGCAGGAAACTCTCGGACATTGAGCTGAGCGATGCTGAAAAGCCGGCGTCGGCGCATAACGCGCTGACAGTCATCGAGGAAGATGGAAAAGAACTCAAGATTCTGCGGGACAACATGCCTTTCGGACGGCCAGGCCACGGCGAGTTCGGGACATACTTCATCGGGTACAGCCGCACTCCGCGCATCGCAGAGACGATGCTTCAGAATATGTTCGCCGGCCGCCCACCCGGAAACTATGACCGGCTACTTGATTTCAGCAACGCCGTCACCGGCAGCTTGTTTTTCGTGCCGTCCGCAACATTTCTTGATAACATCGGCGGAGATGGGCCGGACTCAGCGGATACCGCCGCACGACAGGCATTCGACCCGCCGTCGGCCTCGTCCGCGAACGATGCATCACTCAAGATCGGATCACTCAAAGGAGAGAAGGATGAATAACCTCCATCGGGAATTGGCGCCAATCTCTGACGCTGCATGGTCGGAGATTGAGGAAGAGACGACCAGGACGCTGAAGCGCTTTCTGGCCGGACGACGAGTCGTTGACGTTCCTTCGCCGGGAGGAATTGCTCTGCCCGGAGTGGCGACTGGTCACCTGCGATCGATCTCCCCACCTGGGGAGGACATTGTCGCGAGCCAGCGGGAGGTCAAGCCTCTCGTAGAGCTGCGGGCGCCGTTTGAATTATCGCGTCAGGCAATCGATGACGTGGAGCGTGGATCGGACGACTCCGACTGGCAGGCCGCGAAAGACGCCGCGAAGAAACTTGCTTTTGCCGAAGACCGGGCAATCTTCAACGGATATGCAGAAGCAGATATTCAGGGCATTCGGGAAGGCACCAGTAACCCGATCGTTCCACTTCCCGCGGATGTGCGGAATTATCCCGATGCGGTGGCCCAAGCATTGAGCCAATTACGCCTTGTAGGTGTAAATGGGCCTTACTCGGTTTTGCTCGGAGCCGATGAGTACACAGCGCTCGCCGAAACCCGCGATCATGGATATCCCGTCCTCGAGCACATCAAGCGCATCGTTGACGGCAACCTCGTCTGGGCTCCGGCGATCGAAGGTGCATTCGTGCTGACGACGCGAGGCGGCGACTTCGAACTCAACATCGGGCAGGATGTTTCGATCGGCTATCTCAGCCATACCGATTCTCTTGTACGGCTTTATCTCCAGGAAACATTCGTATTTCGCGTCCTTACCAGCGAAGCTGCGGTCGCGCTGTCTCCGACGCAGAGATCTTCGTAACGAGTACAGGCAGATGGTCAAGACCCGTCATGAAAGCCAGAGCATGATCTCGCGGAATGCAAGGAAGACAATTCTAACCGGTAATCCGGGTGAGACCTATCAATCAAGCTTTGCGTTTTGCACTGAGGAAGAGACTGTAAGAAAGTCATGGGCACAGCCATCGAATTCCGTGAACTCAGCTTTGCGATTCCGCAAGGCCGGCTGCTGCTCGACACAATCTCGCTCTCAATAGAAGAAGGAACAACAGCAGCCATCCTGGGACGGAGCGGTTCGGGAAAAACTACGCTGCTCCGCACGGTCAATCGCATGGCTCTGCCGACGAGTGGCGAAATTCTGCTCCAGGGAAAAAGTGTCAGCACCTTTGACCTCATCAAGCTGCGTCGTAACATGGGTTACGTGATTCAGGAGACAGGTCTTTTCCCGCACTTTACCGTCGAACGTAATGTTGGCCTCGTGTTAGAAGCGGAGGGCCGTTCCCGGCAGGATTGCGAGCGCCGCAGCCACGAACTGCTTGAAGTCGCAGGGTTGAATCCCGCCAGCTTTGCGAAGCGCTTTCCGCACCAGCTTTCCGGAGGCCAGCGCCAGCGCGTCGGCCTGGCCCGCGCTTTGGCTGCCGAGCCAGAGTTCCTTCTTATGGACGAGCCGCTCGGAGCGCTTGACCCGCTGACACGTGCAGAGATGCAGGATATGCTGCGGGGGCTGCTAAGCCGTCTGAAGATGACTTGTCTGCTAGTGACGCATGATCTGGATGAAGCACTTTATCTTGCGCAACGCATCATACTCTTGAGCGAAGGCAAGCTGATTGCCTGTCTCTCGCCGAAAGAGTTCATCGCATCCCGCGAGCCGCTGATTGAAGCTTATGTGCGTGCCTTTCATCGCGGATGGCGCAATGCGGCGCCGAAGATCCGGCGCACGGAGAGAGGCGTATGAGCCCAGGCGTTCTTCGACAATACGGAAGCGAAATTTGGACACTGACCATCGAACACCTCTGGCTTACCGGAGCGGCCATGTTATTGGCCACCGCAATCGCCGTGCCTGCCGGCGTCTGGCTTGCTCGTTCTCCACGATGGGCCAAGCCGGTGATCGGGCTAACCAATATCTTGCAGACCATTCCGTCCCTCGCGATGTTCGGCTTCCTTTTGCCGTTGCCCTGGTTGGGAGAACGCGCCGCGCGCATTGCAATTGTTGCACTCTCCGCCTATGCGCTGCTGCCAATCCTACGCAATACCTATGCGGGAATCCGAGGCATCGACCGCTCCATCATTGAAGTTGCGTGTGCCATGGGACTCACTGATCGACAGCGCTTCTTCAAGGTTGAACTGCCTCTTGCTGCACCCTTCATTCTCGCGGGCCTTAGAACCGCGACCGTTAGCTCGATCGGCATAGCGACGATTGCAGCGGCAGTGAGTGCAGGCGGGCTTGGCGAGCTCATCTTCCGCGGCGTTGCTTCGGTTGATAATCGCCTGGTTCTTGCTGGAGCTATTCCCGCGGCCCTGTTGGCGCTTGCGGCTGACGGTACGCTCGGCCTGCTCGAACGCCGGTTCCAGGTTCCCGCTTCATGAGGCGCGCGTGTACTGTTACCGCTGCGGTCGTTGTGTGCGCGCTGCTCACATCGTGCTCCCCTCCGCGGTCCGACCATCCCGTCATCGGCGCGAAGAATTTCACTGAGCAGGCGATCCTCGGCGAACTTCTCGCGCAGGAGATTGAAGCCAAGTCCGATCTTAAGGTCGAACGGCGTTTCTATCTGGCAGGCAGCTATATTTGCCAGCAGGCGTTAGTCGCGGGACGCATCGACGCATATGTTGAATACACTGGCACGGCGCTTACCGCAATCCTCAAGCAACCCGTCGACCGGGATCCTGAATCCGTTCTCCGCACAGTCCGCCAAATTTACGCCTCACGATATGACATCACCGTCGCCGAGCCGCTCGGTTTCGAAAATACCTTCGCCATGGTAGTCCGCGGAGACGATGCGCGGCGATTGCGACTCACTACATTAAGCGAGGCCGCGAATTACACGTCGAATTGGCATCTTGGTGTGGGCTACGAATTTGAGCAGCGTCCGGACGGTCTGCCCGGGCTCAGCAAAGCATACGGACTCAGATTTGCGAGTGCGCCGCGCACGATGGACCTGGGATTGCTCTATCGCGCGCTCAACAATCACCAGGTCGACATTATCGCCGCCAACTCGACGGACGGGCAAATCCAGGCATTCGGTCTGACCGTGCTCCAAGACGACAAGCACTATTTTCCTCCTTACCAGGCTGTTCCGCTAGTACGCGACGATACACTGAAGCGCTGGCCCCGGATTCAAAGCGCCCTTACCGCCCTTGCTGAAAAGATCACCGCGGAAGACGTGCGGGCCATGAACCAGGCCGTTGACGGCCAGCATCGCGATCCAGCCGAAGTGGTCCGCGAGTTTCGCATCCAGAAAGGACTCTGAACAGCTTGGCGCAAAGTGCGGCGTGGACCTGGAGGTCCACGCAACAGCCGGCCAGGAGGCCATCACTACACGTTCTTGGCGCCCAGGCTGTCAGAGCAGATACCTGTCTTCCATCTGGCGGGTCTGGCCTAGCTCCGTCAGCGTCTTGAGAATTTCCGCCACGCGCGTCCGGCTGGCCGGCCTGAATCCGGATGCGATCTGCTGCTGCGTCTGCATGGGCGCCGCTCGAAGGGCGCCCTTGATGGCCCGGACCTGCTCAGTGAGGGTGACCGGCCAGGGCTGCTTGCGCCGCGCGGCGGCGGCTGCTCCCACGGGGCGAGGCCCGCGAAGGCGGCCTGCACGGCCAATTCATTGGGCGCCTGGAACTCAGGCCGCAGCCAGCGGATCGCGCCCGCTGCATCCTGCTCTTCATGCAATTCGCGCAGAATGCCGACGAGGCCCGCATCGTATGTCGCGCGTTCTTCCGCAGTCAGCTCTTCGTTGCTCTTGAGCTTTTCCAGCACGTTGTACATCTCGGTCAGTGTCAGCCACGGTGCCAGCGCCTGCTGCCGCTTGCGGTGCGCATCCATCTCCGACTGTTCCAGCTCATGCAGCAGGATTCTGAAGTTGCGCGGCCCCGGAAAGGGCAGATAGGCTTTGCCGGTCAGGGAAAAATCCGCAAAGAGCTCGATGGAATGGCCCACATCCACAACGATGAGGAAGGGCGGCCAGCCCTCCGAAGCGGGAAGAGCCTTGGCGTAGCGCTCCGCCTGCCCGCGCGCTCCCAGCATGGCGGCATCCCATCCGTGAGTGCCGCGAACGGCTGTGCCGCGCTTTTTGCGGCGAGGAGCTTGCGGCGGTACGAGAGCAAAGGGCAGGCCGTTCTGCTCCGGCTGGGGATTGCTTCCCTGTTTGGCCTCCAGGACAAAGCAATTGCGCTTGTGGAAATCGATGAAATTCGTGGTCGATGAGCCATCGAGATTCTGAAAGACAACGGCCTTGTCGATGACGTATGTATTGGCATCCTCATCGGCCTGACTCGGATCGGGTCTGGGCAAATCCAGAAAATCGCAAAGTTCCGAGAGAAATGGGGCATAATTTGCCCGCTCCGAGGCGGACGATTGCCGCCAGCGATGGATAAAGCCCTCCGTTTCCTTCGACCTGATATTGCTCATCGTGTCAAGACAACTCTAAACTGTTACCCGGCATATCCGCCTCCAGACCACATCACGCTGAACCCGCCTAGACAACTTCTTGAACCGGAAGAAGAGTTTCTGGACCCTTCTCTTAAGAAATGACTATGAGTGAATTGCCGGCCGGAAACTCATCTCCGCGCCTTAGCAACTGTGAACTTGGCGCGAGTCACAACAGTGTTTGACTGCGGATCGGCAACAGGCGACCGATACGAAGAAGGAGAAATCCCGTCGCAATCATGGCGAACGGCAATACCCATGCTTGAAACTGCCTGTGCGTGCAGGCGCCGATGAGCGCGCAAACGGCAACCGGCAAGCAGGCAAGCACGGGGATCAGCATCCCTTCGATCAAATAATCTTTGCGAGCCATCGGAACCGCCTGAGCACGGGGCATGGTGCGCATCAGAATCCAGAGAAGGCCGCATACTGTGCCAGCGAGCGTTCCAGCCGCAACGCCCACAGGACCGAAGTAAACAGCGCCAAGGAGGCTCGCGCACAAGCTCACGATGCCTTCCACCACGGCTCCTTCAATGCCATGGCGCTGCTGGCCCGTGGCAATCAGCATCACGCAAAAGACTGCGTCTACACAGCGGATCGCTTGTGCCACAACCAGGATCCTGAGAATGTAAAAGGCGGGATGTGCGTAGGCGCTACCAACCCAGAGCGTCAGCGCTTGTTCCCCAAAGACGAAGATAAGTGCGATGAGGGCCGCGTTGACCACCACAGTCCAGCGGGTGGCCAGCAAGACCGAGGCGCGAATGCGGCCCAGCTCGCCTCGTGCGTGAAGTGCGGCGATGGGCGTCATGAACGCGTTGATCACCGCAAAATTAAATCCGATAAAACAAGT
>Ga0187851_10004943_pt1 | contig 10769 bp, 14 predicted proteins | sample June2016WEW_6_10_FD_132997 | JGI IMG/M metagenome (GOLD analysis project Ga0187851, IMG submission 132997) | Peatland microbial communities from SPRUCE experiment site at the Marcell Experimental Forest, Minnesota, USA - June2016WEW_6_10 | ecosystem: Environmental > Terrestrial > Soil >... | reverse complement strand
TCTTGTAGAAGAAATAAATGATTCAGAGAATACAGAAGAAATTGATGAGCCAGATATAATATCTGAAGCTAGTCAATTTAACACAAATTTAACTCCTGAGGAGGAAACTAATCTCAAGAAATTTTCTCAAGATATGATAAAAGGAGCTCCTGTATTTTTTGATGTTGAAGATTCTAAATTAGAAATAAATCCTTTAGAAAAAGAATTTGTACAGATGGATAAAGCAAGTACAGAAGACACAGAAGATTTTCTTAAAGAAATGAATCCGTGGAATGAGACCTCAATAAAATCCCTTATAAATGTTGAACAATCTTTATCTGAAATAGAAGTAAAAACGGAAGAATTACCAAAAAGTGAAAACGCTTTTTTGGATGATCTGCTTAAACAGTTTAACTAAAACACAAAAGAAAGTAACCGCACAAAAAAGGTTACGTAAGGAGAAATGGTATGAGTGATTTGATTGAAGATTTTGGTTTTGACAAAGAAGGTATTCGTGGCGGAGTATGGGATAAGTATAAGGGTAAGAAAGGAGAAGTTCATCGTATAGGGCTTATTTATACTGACCCTAAAGCAATATTTTCAGGGAAAAAAACCCACTTTGAGCCTAAAACCAAACGTTTCTTTTTCTGTAAGCAAGGAATATGTTGTGATAAGTTGGGTCCAGCTAAATATCGAATGGGTTGTGTCATTATAAAATACTCAACAGATAAGTTAGGGACTCTAGTGCAACCTTTTGAGTATGCTCTTTTTCCGTGGATTTTTGGAGAAACAACTTTTGTTAAACTAAAATCTCTTAATGCTGAGTATGAGCTTACAACGCATGATATAAAAGTTGCATGCACAAACGAGGATTACCAGCATTTGGATATCACTCCTTGTCAAGAGTCGGTTTGGCAAAAGAAAGATGTTCTTAAAACCAAGATTCTAACAAATGCTAAACCAGTATGGGATTATGTTAAAAAGTCTATTGCTCCTGATCTTTCAATTGAAGAAATCAAAGAACTTTTTAATATGGGTAATCCAGCTGTAGATCCTTCTACAAAGGTGAATCTTGACGACGTTTTGTTAAGTATGTAAAAATCACTATGATAGTAGGATTTGACCCATCTATAACTCATTATGGGTGGGTCTTGCTTGACGAAACCAAAATCTTGCAACCTAATTTTCCCCACAAAGGTTCGGGCACGGTGTCCGAAGGGGTTCTGCTAGTAGATTCTGGTACGTTCAAAACAGACCCATCCACTGGTTTATTAGTCCAACGCCTCATATTGCAACGCGAAAGAGTAAAAAAACTTCTTATAGATAATTCTATTCGATTTGTAACTATGGAAGCCCCATTATGGCATGCTATGAGTACAGAACTTCTCTTTGCCCTTAATCAGTTTATCCACGAAGTATTTTTAAATTTAAATATATTTGTGTTGTATGTTCAACCATATGGTCTTAAAAAAGCGGCGTGTCCAAATATGAATCCCAGAGATGTAACTAAAAATCATGTAACTGATGCAGCAAAATCTGAGTTGGGTCTACACGGTAGAAGATTTTCTGAGCATTTAGCAGATGCTTATTTTGTTGGTAAAATAGGGTGTGTTTTTTATAATTGGTATTTTACAAAAAAAATTCACGACAATGATTTGTCTCCATATTTAAGAGACTTATTTATGGGTAAACATGTTTATACAAAAGGTAAAAAAAAGGGAATCACAGAATACACAGGTATAATTTATAAAGAAAATGAACAATTTTTTGATTATAGTAAACAGCAAATAAAAACGGAAAGTATAATACAGGGGGTATTAAATGCAACTACCTAAAAAAGTTAATCCTAGTGACATTTCTGCAAAACTTTCCAAAGAGGATAGAGAGTTTTTGAAAGATTTGTCTGTAAAACAAAAAATAGATTTTATACCATCAGGATCTTGGGTCATAGATAAGTTAGTGGGAAACGGAGATGGAAACTCGTCAAATGGGGGTCTTCCACGAGGACATGTTGTTGAAGTATATGGAAATGCATCTTGTGGTAAAACAACATTTGCTATATCTGCTTGTACGGAAGCACAAAAATTAGGTCTATCAGTTTTATGGCTTGATTATGAAAGGACTTTTCAAAGACATTATGCTTCATCATTAGGTCTAAAATTTGATCCCAGTTTGTGGACATTTGCTGAACCAGATACTTTTGAAGATGGAGCCCGTCTTATTGAAAAGTATCTTGTTTCATATCCAGGAATTATTGTAGTCGATTCTATTCCGGCAATGATGCCAAAATCAAGTTTTGAGGCTGGAGCTGATGAGATACAACAAATAGGTTTAAAAGCTCGTATGCTTTCAAATCTCTTGGGTGGTAAACTTCTTAAAATAATTCCACGAACTAACACTTGCCTATTTCTTATAAACCAACTTCGATCGATTATTAGAACCGGAGGTTTTGTTCCACCCGGAGCTCCTACGGAAGAATCTACCGGAGGAAATGCCTTGAAGTATTATACATCCGTTCGTATAAAAATGCAAACAGGTGCTAAGGGTTGGGTAGAACGTTTTAATAAAATAACAGGTAAAAATGAAAAACTTCCAATCGATGTAAAAGTAAAAGTTGTGGTTGAAAAGAATAAAATTGATCGACCTTTTTTCTCCGCACCTGTTTATATCAGATCTGGTTATGGGTTTGATAATATAAGTTCTATTATTGATCTTGCTGTAGATTCTGGAACTATTAAAAGTCTGGATCTTTTTATAAGTTTGAAAATAATGGGGAACAAGTTTTCAACTGTCAGGGGGAGGAATCTTTACATGAAAAACTTAGTAATAATCCGAAACTTCTTGAACTATTAAAAAGTAATTGTAAAGTTAAAATTGATGAAGAAGAACGTTTGGCCACACAAACAGAAGAAGAGCAGTCCGCAAGACTTAATGATATCGTTGATAATGCTGCAGAAAATCTTACCCCAACAAATTTTGTAGAATCCAAGCCTAAAAAGAGAAAAGCTTTTAAAACTTAATAGGAAAATTTTGTGGATAATGAAATATTTATCTCTTTAGAAAATAAAATTAATGAATTATTTACCTCTTTAGAAAATGGAACCTTTAGAGTACCTGAAGAAGTTGAAGATGAATTAGATCAAGCCATTAAAGCCCAAAATAATAGAGTTTTAGAGGATAATTTAACATATGCAAGAAGAATTGCACGAGAACATTTTTTTGATTAAAAAGGAATGATTTATGAAGCCAGAAAAAGAATTACCTTGTAAAGTTTGTAATAGCGCAGGGAAAATATACGATTTTGTTCCCGACAAACGTAATCCCCACAACGAATGGGTTGAATGCCCCGTTTGCCACGGGTCAGGGATATTAATATAATAGTGAGCAACGCATCATACCATATTTTTAGGAATTAAAATGATACGTGTTAAAATTAATAATTTCCAAAGCATTTCTTCTGCATCTTTTGATATAGAGGGATTTACAGTAATTGTAGGTAAAAATAATCGTGGAAAAAGTGCAATTGTAAGATCCATAGATGCAGCTCTTACAAATAGAACCGGTGGGGGTCTCGTTAAATGGGACCAACCAAAAACCTCCGTATCTTTAAATGTTCTATCTAGAGATTCAGAAGAACTTTCAATTTTATGGGAAAAAGGAGATTCCACAACTTATAAAGTAAATGACAAATCTTATTCTAAATTAAATAAAGCTGTTCCTCAGCCTATTTTAGATGCAGGTTTTAAAAATCTGGAAATTAATGATAAAAAATTCACCCCTATTATTGGCCATCAATTTAAAGAACTATTTTTAATTAATGAACCGGGGTCAACTGTTACAGAAGTTATTTCAACAATGTATGATTTTGATGTAATAAATGATGCCGATATTTTATGTCAAAAAAGACTCCGAGCATCCAAGTCTCTTCTCAAAACCAGAACAGAGGATTTAGAATCTATACAAGAAAAATTACAAAATTTTAAAGATATAGATTTAATAATTAATAAATTTAATATTCTACGAGAAAAAGAAAAAACACGGATCCAATTAATATCAGAAATAGAAGAAATAACAAAATATAAATCAATACTTGAGCAATATAAAAATACTATAAATAAATTAAAAGATGTGAAACAAATATCTATTCCAAGTACAGAAAAAGAAACTTTAGCAATAGAAGAATACACGTGGTTTTTAAAAACTTGTCTAAAGCTTCAAGAATCGGTTACTAAGGTCAAGGCTCTTAAAGACGGGGCTGAGACCAAGGTACCAAATATAACAAACATAGGAGGCATAGTAGACGAGTACAGGGCCCTGTCCCTGTTCCATAATCAATTAAAACAATCAGTTCAAAATTGCGATCGATATAAGAAAATAATTCCTTATTTAGTAAAAATAGAAGTACAGCTGCAAAATTTAAATAAAATTGAGCAAGATATAAATATAATTACAGTTTTAGATCAATATACGGGGCAATTTTTAGAAAGGTTGGAAACGATTAAAAAATGTGAAGAGTTGTTAGTAACAATAAATACGGAATATATAAATTTACAACAAGATCGCAATGAGTTTAAAATTTGTCCGGTTTGTGAACAGGAATTGCCTAGAAAGGAATAAAATGCAAAATCCAAAATTATCAGGATCTAATATTATTGATTGTATTCCACAAACTGGAGAATGTCCCATAAAATGCGGACACGAACTAAACGAAGATTGTTTCTATAATGGTGGAAAATTTTATAGAACATTAAACGAACCACTGTTCCCAACAATAGAAGAATCTATCAATAAAATTGTCCGTGTTAATAGCGGACACGATTCCAACATTGATAGGAATATGGTTATATCTTCGACAGAAAAATACAAACAAAAATTTTATAACACATCAATACCAAATTTTGATTTTCCAGGACCTGTTGTATTTACCTGTAACGGAAACCAATTACATCTAATTAATCCTGCTAAAAATATAATGTTTGTTCGAGTTAGAGTTTCGATGTGGAATTTGGATGATGTTGATAAGGCTGTTGATTGCTATTTAATACAACAAAAAATACCTGTTGTATTAACATTTATGAGATATTATAAAGAAGAAAATATAAAACCAGAATTCAAAGAATATTATGTATTTACTCAACATATTTTAAATTCCTACTGGTGTTTGACCCCTGAAGGACAAAAAACTATTATGCTTAAATATAAAGGGACGGGAGTGAAGACATGCGGAACTCCTTATTCATCTTTCTGTGTTGATTGTGGAAATTGTGAGCTTCTTTATTATAAATTTATGAAAACGGTTCTAAATGACTAGCCAAAATGAAATTATTCCTCGACTCGGTGATTTAATATTATTTAATTGTGATAGTGAACAAATATTTTTGGCTGAGTGTACAATTGATGAATGGGAACTAAAAACTATTGCCAATAATGATAATGAAGTTGTTATAGATCTTTTATGGCATTATTATGAAGATGTTCCGGTATTTAAAAAAAACTGTAAATTAATAAAGCCAGAAGATTTAGTTCTTTATAGTAATTATAAATATAAATCAAAAAGATTTTTTGATCTTATGGAAATTAAATGAATAAATCTATACATATAGATGAACTTGTACATCGACTACTGTTAGAAGCAGAAAAATCTTTAAGCCCTTATGCTAAAAGAAGTGATGATACTTTAGGTCGTCAATTCCCTATCAGTCCAGATGTATTAAGATTAGAATTTTCTAGGGATGAAAATAGAATTTTACATTCATTAGCTTTTCGTAGATTAAAACATAAAGCTCAAGTTTTTTTATCTCCAGTTAATGATCATGTGTGCACAAGAGTAGAGCATGTTTTATATGTAGCAAGTATTAGCTCCACTATCTGTAGAGGATTAAGTTTAAACAACGATTTAATACGTGCTATTTCTCTTGGGCATGATTTGGGTCATACCCCATTTGGGCATGTCGGGGAATCAGCTTTGTCTGAAGCTTTAAAAAAAAGAGGACTAGTTGAAGGTTTTAAACACGAAATACACGGATTACGGGTTATTGATCGAGCAGCTAATTTTGGGAAAGGACTTAATTTAACCTACGAAGTACGGGACGGAATTCTGAATCATTGTGGAGAAAGTTATGATCGGGTCCTAAGACCGGACAGGGCCCGGGACCTGTCCCGGCTCAGTGAAATAACTACCCGTGAATTTTTTCCTGCCACTCTAGAAGGATGTCTAGTTCGGATGGTTGATAGGATTTCGTATTTGGGCAGGGATTTGGAAGATGCTCTTAAAAATAATATGATTAGAAGAGAGGATATTCCGAAAGAAGTAACTGAAAAAATAGGGATAGAAAACGGAAATATAATTGGATATTTTGTAAATGATATTATAATGCATAGTGTTGGAGAGGATAAAATAGAGCTTGGTCAGGAAGCTTTTGATCTTATGTTACTGATGAGAGATTTTAACTATAAAAATATTTATCATAATGATTTTGAAAATAAAAAATCCAGTAGAGCTAAAACAGTTATAGAATTATTATTTCAAGAATTTGAAGAAGCTTTAGAATATTCTAATAACGGAATGGATTATATTGCAAGAGAAAAACTAATAAATAATATATCTATTATGAAACCGTTTTTTAAATTTATTGACGATATGAATTATGAAGAAGGAACGACGGCTTTAAGAATCGTCACGGATTATATAGCAGGGATGACTGATTGTTTTGCGGAGCAGACATTTAAGAGTTTATTTTTACCTGAGACTTTTTAATACCGGTGTTCTATAGAAATAAAAAGATAGGAACCTGATATGCTAAAATGGAAAAAAGAAGACGAAAATTATGTAGTGGGATATTTTAATAAAGTCCGAGTTGCAGAAATAACTTTATTTTTTCAAGACGAAACCCATAAAAGTGTATATCACGCATGTCTTTTATTTAATGCGTTTGACAATATAGTAAAAATTGGATCCACTTTAAAAGTAGCAAAAACCGCCTGTGAAAATTCTTGGATCGAGTGGCTAGAAGAGGCTGGACTTCAAGAAAAAAGGAGAGATAAAAAATATTAGAAAAATTTTGAGTGATAAATTTAAAAGTAAAAATAAGAAAAAATAAAATAAATACACGTTTTTATACGTGAAAGGATAAAAATATGGCTGCAAAACCACAATTCATTTACACAATCAAATGCCCAGATGGAACTTCTTACAAATATGAAGACTTGAATATATTTGTAAAAGAAGTCGTAGAAAAGAAAGGGTATGAATCAATCACACCTAAAAGAATAAGAGAAGCAGCCCAGACTGGAAAGCCCTGTAAAGGCTACAGTGCTGAACGAACATCTACAGAGACTCCTCGTATAATAAGACCATCTCCTTTAACCCCTGATGAAAAGATTCTCAAATTAACTGAAGAGAACTCATTTTTAAAGCTTCAGAACAAAGAATTAACAAGAGCATCAGGACTTTTTAAGGAATTAGCAGAAGTTATTAAAGAAACCCCAGTTATATCTGATGTAAAGCCGTATATTAAATCTCCTAAAAAAGGAAAGATCGAGGAAAGCGCCATTTTATTATTAAGTGATATGCATGCGGATCAAATCGTTAAGCCGGAAAGAGTGCAAGGTCTTGAGAATTTTAATTTTCATGTGGCTTGCAAGCGTATGGAACGTATAGTTGACACTACTATTACGCATCTTAAAGATAATCTAGTAGGTTATCATTTTGATACTTTAAATATATTATCTCTCGGTGATTTAATTTCTGGTGAAATTCACGGGGCTATAATGCATAGCCAGTATCAAAATATTTTAAAAAATTCTTTGGCTGTTGGAGAATTAATTTCTCAGGCTATAAATGATCTTTCTGAACACTTTGAAAAAATAAATTTTGTTGCGGTGAGTGGAAATCATCCCAGACGATCTGCTAAGAAGGATCATCGCGGATCAAACGATAATTTTGACTTTTTAATTGCAAAATTTGTCGAAGTAAGACTTCAAAAATTAATTGATGATAAAAGATTTACAATAGTAATTCCGGATAGTTGGAGTGCTATGGTAAAGATTCGTGGATGGAATATGTTAATTAATCATGGAGATGATATACGAAGTTTTGGGGGTGTGCCTTTTTACGGAATTGAAAGAAAAGTTAGAAGGTTAACATCAATAGGAGCGGCGGTTGGAGAAATCCCCAATTATTTTTTCTACGGACATAATCACCAAGCTACTACTTTAACAAACAATTTAGGAGAAGTTTTCATAAATGGTGCCTTTAATGCTTCTGATGAATTCTCTTATGATTCTTTGGCGGCTTATTCAGCACCCACACAGATTCTTTTGGGAGTTCATGAAAATCATGGAGTATCTTGGCGTTTGCCTATTCGATTAAGAACCAATAATTGGAAATCTGACGAACAAAAACCGTCACGATATAATATTAAAATTGTATAAAGGAGATTTAATTATGATAAAAATTGACTTACCAGAAAATTTAAAATCTGATCCTTCTTATGAGTGTTCAGAGAATGCTGTCCCGATAATATTTAGTCAGGGCAATATGGTTATAGCCGAAAATAATACACAAGAAGGGACTTTCACTATTCCCTTAATTCCTGTCTCTTCAGAGGTACTGAAAGGAATAGAGCGTGGGATCCGAAAACTTAAAGATATGGATCTTAAAGAAGACATAATACTTTGTATCTTCGACGGGGCCATAGGACTAGGCTGCTCTGACATTCAAAAAACTAATAGCCCAATTCGTCGAGAAATATTTTAATGGAAACAATTTCTATAATTACAGTTGGGGATGTTCATATAAGTGATGTGAATCCTAGATCCCGTATAGATGATTTTAAAGCATCTATATTTGAAAAATTTGATCAAGTTAGAACTGCCGCTAGAAAACTAAAAGCTGATGCTATTCTTATAACTGGAGATTTATATAATATAAAAACTCCAGCTAAAAATAGCCATGAACTTAATAGAGAACTTATAGAATACTTTAGATCCTTGCCCTGCCCTGTTTATTCAATTCCGGGTAATCATGATCTTACCTCAAATGATCTTGAAACACTTCCAATGCAACCTATTTCGGTATTGTTTGCGTCCGGAGCCCTAAAAAATCTTACCCATGAAATTATAACTAAAAATGATCTTAAAATATCAATGATTGGAGTCCCATACACAGAAAATTTAGACTTAAATTCAATTATTATTCCACCCAGAAATGGGGCACAAGTGCAATTAATGTTGATGCATATATATGCAGGACCCAAAAAAGGAAAAATTTTCAAGGAGAGGTTATATGGGTATGAGGAACTTTCTGTTTTGGATTCAGATATTTTTGTCATTGGCCATTATCATGTATCTAGTGGTATCAAACAAGTAAATGGAAAACATTTTATAAATATAGGATCTATTTCTCGTGGAACAATTGCAGAAGAAAGTATTGATCATAAACCTGCTTTAGGGTTTATAAAAATAACAGAAAATTCTGGGGACATTACAATTGAAACCTCAGAAATTCCTTTAAAAGTAAAACCCGCCTCAGAAGTTTTTGATTTAGTTAAAAGAGATGAAGAAAAAAAGGAATCTATTGAAATTCAAAAATTTGTAAACCAATTAATTTCCGAAACTTCTACCACAAATAATAAAAAACAAAGTATTGAAGATTTGTTAGAAAATATGAGTCTTTCAAAAATTATTAAAGATACAGTCATAGATTTAATAACAGAAGCTGCAGCTAATAAAAAATTATCAGGAGTCAAAAAATGAAATTAAGTTATCACGCTTGGAAAAATTATAAAGATTGTCCAAAATATTATAATCTAAAAAAGAATTATGTTCCTCCCCCATTTAAACAAAACGGATATCATTCTTTATACGGAAAGCTTACCGAAAAATTTTTTACAATGTTCAGCAATGTCTGGAGATTAAAAGTTTCCGATTATCTCCCACCAGCAGAAATAGAGTTTAAGCTTGCAAAACTTTACGAAGATTTGTTGACTAAAGAATACGTAGATTGGAACGCTTCTTATGCTACACTTACTAAAGAGGATATTTTTCGTCAATCTCTTGCAGATGTATGTACTATTATGGATTCACACAATCAAAATTATTTTTTAAACACTAAATCTGAAGTTTCTATCGATGTTGCTCTTCAAAATGGGGTAACTTTAACGGGTCGTTTAGATTTTATACATAATGATGCTGTGTCTTGGGAAGCTTTAATTTTTGATGGCAAAGGAACAGATAAAATCGGAAAAAATATTTTTAATCATCAACTCTATTTTTACGCTCTTTTATATTTTATAAGTTTTAAAAAAATGCCTGAATCTTTAGGATTTTTTTATTATAAGTTAAATCTATTTCAACCAATAGAATTTGATACAGATATACTTAAAATGTTTAAAGCAGACTTAGCGCAAGATATAGAACAGATTCTTGCTGATACTGAGTTCAAGGCCACGCCCTGTCCTAAGTCATGTCAATATTGTGAGTATAAAACAGTATGCCAGGAACATCAAGAATACGAAGCTTCCCATCGTAGAGAATCCAAATTAAATCTTCCTAATTCAGATGGGCTAATAGATATCGGTTTTTAAAATAATATTAAAAAAAGGAAAACTATGCAGCCATTAATCATCACGGATATTGAAACAGGCGGTCTCGATTTTCGGATACACGATATAATTGAAATCGGGGCTTTAAAAGTCGATTCAGTAACATTGAATGAAATAGATATATTTGAACAACGAATCAGACCCAAACGACCAATGACCAAAGAAGCAATGGATATAAATGGATAT
>Ga0187851_10004942_pt1 | contig 10770 bp, 7 predicted proteins | sample June2016WEW_6_10_FD_132997 | JGI IMG/M metagenome (GOLD analysis project Ga0187851, IMG submission 132997) | Peatland microbial communities from SPRUCE experiment site at the Marcell Experimental Forest, Minnesota, USA - June2016WEW_6_10 | ecosystem: Environmental > Terrestrial > Soil > Wetlands... | reverse complement strand
CGCGCTCACCCAATCGCGCCAGTAGCCGGCCCAAAATTCGAGCGCGGGCGTGGTTTCGGGGCGGCGCGTGACGCCGGGGACTTGATCGAACAGAACGGCGTGAGCCGCATACTCGAACGAGACCAGCAGGCTCGCAACATCCCGCAGCGGTGGCCGTTTGATCCGGCGCTCGCTCAAAGGCCGATCCGCGCGGCCGCCAAAACCGACGAAGACAAAATCCTTGCCGGTGTGGAGAATCTGTTCCAGTCGCAGGTCGTCATGCAAACGGATGCGCGTGGCGGGAACTCTTCGCTCGGGAACAGGGCGGAAGAAGCGCCGGATCTGTTCCTCTTTTTCGACGAGCTTTTGCGCTTCGCCCTGAGCAGCGGCAGGCAAGCTCGCCAATTGCTGCCGCAGAAGTTGAAGAGTCTGCGTGGTGAGACCGAGCATGCCGTGATAGAAGGCTTGCCGGGCGTGATCGGTGAACTGCTCGGGTGCGAACAACGGATCAGTCGGGTCGGAGCTGAGCGCCTGATGCAACTCGCCGGTCCGGCGGCCCAGCAACTGCGCCGAATCCGCGTAGGTGCCAATTAACTCGTGAACGCGCTGCGGGAAATCCGCGCGCGATAAATCCAACGGATGCCGGCTCTCGCCGGGCGGAATGTGTTCCGATTCGTGACGGGTGAGCGCGCCTTCGAAGAACTGGCTCAACGCATCCAGCGTGTATCTCCAGGCATTGCCCTGGTTCTGGACGAAGCCATGCAGCACGGCGACGCTCATCGTTCCGTCGAGTTGGCCGCGATACTCGATGGTGCCGGTAAGCGGCGCAGCGTACGGGAAGTTTCGTTCCGTCAGGAACGCGCCCATCTCGATCTCGGGGTGAATGCCAGGTTCGATGCGGCGATAAATCTTGAGGATGAAGCGGTCGCCGAAAACGATCGACGTGTTGGTTTGTTCCGCACTGAGAACCGTGGGTGCGAGATCCGGATGGCGCTCACCCCAGGCTTTGCGAAATGCGCGATTGTGGGACCCGATCAACTCGCCGGCGCGCCCACGGAATCGCCGTCTTCTGGCGACGGCCCCCAGCAGCGCGTCACCGAACGCGGGGTTCCAGACGGCGCTGTAGAGAACGCCCTCCTGGCCGCTGGGATCTCGCAAGCGCATCACCGAGACGTCGGATAGCTTCGCCTTCACTTGTTCGGCTGCGTCTCCGGCCGCGACAGAACCAGGCAAGAGGTAAATCTCCGGATCGCCCTCTGTGTACTCGATCCGCGCCAGCAGAATTTGGGATGCGGTGTCGGTAATTGTCAGCGTATCCAGGACATCAATGGAACGGATGGCCCGATTCTTTCCCAGGAACCAGCGGCGCGTCTTCAGGAAATCCGGCAGCATGCGGAGCAGCACCGCCAAACTTCTCCCCTGGAACACTTCGTCAAACGAATTCACTGACACAAGCGGAAGGCTGGGTTGGCCGGCTTCGCTGGGCACGGATTCCTGGCGGACTTGCCTGGATTCGAGCGACAGCCAATAAAAACTGAGAGCGCCGAGCGTGAGCAGGTAAGGCTGATCGCCAATGGGTGGAAATTCGGTGCGCCCGAAAATCTCCACCGGGGTCATTCCCTTGCTCTGGGTGAGATCCAACTCAACGTGCTGAGGAAAGCGCGAAAGGTTGGCGACCACCAAAATCGTTTCGTTTTGATAGCGGCGATAGTAGGCCAGCACTTTGCGGTTGGAAGGACGCAGAAACTCCAGCGTTCCCCGGCCGAACGCCTTGAATTGCTTGCGCTGCTGGATCACATGCTTCATCCACCACAGCAGCGAATGTGGATTATCCTGCTGCGCTTCTACGTTGACCGATTCGTAGTGGTATTGAGGATCGATAGTAATAGGTAGATAAAGCTTCTGGGGGTTGGCGCGTGAAAACCCGGCGTTGCGGTCCGCGCTCCACTGCATAGGAGTGCGGACGCCATTGCGGTCGCCCAAATAAATGTTGTCGCCCATGCCGATTTCGTCGCCGTAGTAAATCACCGGCGTGCCGGGCAGCGAGAAGAGCAGCGCGTTCATTAGCTCGATTTTGCGGCGATCGTTTTCGAGCAGCGGGGCTAAACGGCGGCGAATCCCGAGATTGATGCGCATCCGCCGTTCCTGCGCGTAGACACGATACATGTAGTCGCGCTCTTCGTCGGTGACCATTTCGAGGGTCAACTCATCGTGGTTTCTCAGAAACAAGGCCCACTGGCTGGCGGGGGGGATTGGAGGCGTCTCCTGCAGAATTTCGAGAACCGGAAAGCGGTCCTCCATGCGGATGGACATGAACATGCGTGGCATCAGCGGAAAGTGGAACGCCATGTGGCATTCGTCGTCCGCTCCGAAGTAGGCGATGGCGTCTTCAGGCCATTGATTGGCTTCCGCCAGCAGCACCCGGTCTTTATATTTCGAATCGATGTGGGCGCGCAGTTGCTTGAGATACTCGTGCGTCTCGGGAAGGTTCTCGCAGTTGGTGCCGGCTCGCTCGAATAGATAGGGAACGGCATCCAGCCGGAATCCGTCGACGCCCAGGTCGAACCAGAAATCGATCACTTCGAGCACCGCCTCGCGTACATAGGGGCTGTCGTAGTTGAGATCGGGCTGGTGCGAATAGAAGCGATGCCAGAAGTACGCCTTGGCGACCGGGTCCCAGGTCCAGTTGGAGGTTTCGAAATCTTTGAAGATAATGCGCGCGTCGGGGTATTTGTCCGGCGAGTCGCTCCACACGTAGAAATCGCGCCAGCGGCTGCCGGGCGGGGAACGGCGCGCGCGCTGGAACCAGGGATGCTGATCGGAGGTGTGATTCAGCACCACTTCGGTGATCACGCGAATGCCCCGGCGGTGCGCTTGTTTCAAAAAGGTCTGAAAGTCGCGGAGCGTGCCGTAGGAGGGGTGAACATCGGTATAGCTTGATATATCGTAGCCGTCGTCACGCCAGGGGGAAGGAAAGAAGGGCAGCAGCCAGATGGTGTTGACGCCGAGATCCTGCAGGTAATCGAGCTTTCGCGTGAGCCCGCGGAAATCGCCCATGCCGTCGTCCTTGCTGTCATAGAACGCGCGTACGTGGAGTTCATAGATGATCGCGTCCTTGTACCACAGAGAGTCGGGGTCGAGTCCGGAGGTGAGGTCGTTGCTGGCCACTCCTTTTTCTATTGTGCGACAGAATACCAGGTTCCGACAGGGAGGGATGGACGCTCTACAGGTACTCTGGTATTAGCTGATCATGTTTCCAATTGTTCAAAATCGCGCTGCGGCGCTCGATCCGGTGTGCGGCATGCGCGTGGATCCCGAGCATGCGGCCGGGAAGTCAATCTACCAGGGCCAAAGCTATTATTTCTGCTCGGCCGGGTGCCGGGTGAAGTTCGAGGGCGATCCGGAAAAATATTTGCATCCTGGGGCCCAGCCTGAGCCGATGCCCCGGGCGGCTGCCGCGATCGAATACACGTGCCCGATGCATCCCGAAGTCCGCCAGATTGGGCCGGGGTCGTGCCCGAAATGCGGTATGGCGCTGGAGCCTTCCACGTTCACCGCCGCGACGCTCGACGAAGTCAATCCGGAATACAAGGCCATGCTCCGAAGATTCTGGTTCAGTGTTCCGCTGGCCGCGGCGCTGGTGGCGATGATGTATCTGGGTGCGCACTCGGGCTGGCTGGAGTTGGCGCTGGCCACTCCGGTAGTTTTGGGGGGCGGATGGCCGATCTTCGAACGCGGTTGGGCGTCCATTCGAACGCGCAGTTTGAACATGTTCACGCTGATCGCGCTAGGCTCCGGAACAGCGTATCTGTATAGCGTGGTCGCAACAATGGTTGCAATCTTGGCACCGGGGATTTTTCCGGCATCCTTCCGTGAACATGGCATCGTGGCCGTTTATTTCGAGCCGGCTGCGGTGATCATTGCGTTGGTACTTTTGGGACAGGTGTTGGAACTGCGGGCGCGCAGCCAGACCAGCAGCGCTATCAAATCCCTGCTGGGTCTCGCTCCGAAAACAGCGCGGAGAATCCAGATGGATGGTACCGAGGCGGATGTGCCGATCGAGCATGTGAATGTTCGAGACCGGCTGCGGGTGCGCCCTGGCGAGCGGATTGCCGTGGATGGCGTCGTTGAAACGGGTTCAAGTTCGATAGACGAATCTATGATCAGCGGCGAGCCCATCCCGGTTGAAAAAACGGCTGGCAGCCGAGTGATTGGCGGCACCGTAAACGGAACGGGCGCGTTCGTGATGATTGCTGAACGGGTGGGCGCGGAAACATTGCTGGCTCGCATCGTGAAAATGGTGAGCGACGCCCAGCGCTCCCGGGCGCCGATTCAACGCCTGGCCGACGCTGTGGCTGCCTGGTTTGTGCCGGCCGTGGTCGTGGCTGCGGTTGTCACTTTCATCGCGTGGGCGTGGTGGGGGCCGGAGCCTCGCATGGCGTATGCGCTGGTGAACGCTGTCGCGGTGCTGATCATCGCCTGCCCCTGCGCGCTTGGTTTGGCGACTCCGATGTCGATCATGGTTGCCACCGGGCGAGCGGCACAGGCCGGCGTATTGGTGCGCAATGCGGAGGCGCTCGAAGTGCTTCAGAAAATCGACACCTTGGTCATCGATAAAACGGGAACGCTCACGGAAGGGAAACCGAGGCTGGTTACGGCCGGCGATCCGGAAATGTTGCGGCTGGCTGCAAGCGTGGAGCGGGCCAGCGAGCATCCGCTAGCGGCCGCGATTGTCGCGGGAGCGATGGAGCGAGGATTAAGGCTATCCGAAGCGGGCGATTTCCAAAATCTCCCGGGGCAGGGAGTTTCGGGCGTGGTGGACGGCCATCGTGTTGAAGTTGGAAAGAATGCTTCGCCGGATTGGCTGAAGCGCGCCGCTGAACTGCAGAGGGATGGTCAGACGGTGGTATTTGTATCCATCGACGGCCAACCGGCCGGCATGTTGGGAATCACCGACACCATCAAACCGTCCGCGCGGGAAGCGATCGAGCGCCTGCATCATGATGGCATCCGGATTGTGATGCTGACCGGCGATAACGCAGTGACGGCCGGGGTGGTGGCTCGAAAGTTAGGGATCGATGAGGTGCGCGCGGAGGTGCTGCCGGATGGGAAGGCCGAGGTAGTTGCTGAACTTCAGGCTCAGGGCCGTCTGGTGGCAATGGCGGGCGACGGCATCAACGACGCGCCCGCGCTGGCTCGCGCGCAGGCCGGGATTGCTATGGGCACGGGAACGGACATCGCCATGGAGACTGCGGCGATCACGCTGGTGAAAGGCGATCTCGGCAGCATCGTCCGCGCCCGCGCGTTGAGCCAGGCCACCATGCGCAATATCCGGCAGAACCTGTTCTTCGCATTTTTCTATAACATTATTGGCGTGCCGGTAGCGGCCGGGATTCTGTATCCATTTTTCGGCCTGCTGTTGAGCCCGGCCATAGCCAGCGCTGCCATGACCTTCAGCTCAGTCTCGGTGATCGCGAATGCGCTGCGGCTGCAAAGGCTCAAGCTGTGATCGATCTGCATACGCACACCAACGAATCCGATGGCAGCTGCACGCCGCTGGAGCTGGTAGACCGCGCGCTCGCGATAGGCCTGCAGGCGCTCGCGATATCGGATCACGATACATTCTTGGGCTACGATCAAGCGCTGGAACCGGCGCGGGCTTACGGACTGGATCTGGTGTGCGGCATTGAGCTGAGCGTCCGGATGAACCGTGATAAACGGCGCACGGTCCACGTGCTGGCATATTTTCTGCGCTCCGCGCCCACTGCGGAATTCCGCGGCTGGGTGGGTGAACTGCTGGCCTCGCGTCGCGAACGGAATCTTAAGCTAGTGGCCAAGCTGCAATCCATGGGAGTCGCGATCGAGTTGAGCGAGGTGGAACGATTCGGGCGGACACTAACTGGCCGGCCGCATTTCGCGCGCGTGCTCATCCAAAAAGGATACGCGGCCGATTATGACGATGCATTCCGCAGGTACTTCGGCGAAACGGGTCCGGCTTTTGTGGAGCGCCACGGTCCGGAGATTAGCGAGGCCGCTGCACAAGTGGCCGCGGCGGGCGGTTTGGCGGTGCTGGCGCATCCGATTCGGCTGGGCATCCGCGATGCCAGCGCCGAGGAAGCTTTGATCCGGGACTTGAGGGACGCTGGATTGGGCGGCATCGAGGTGTATCACTCCGACCATTCGCCTGACGATGTCCGGCGCTATGCTGAGATCGCAAAGAAGTACGGGCTGGCGGTGACAGGCGGGTCCGATTTTCACGGCGATGCGAAACCGGATATTGCGCTGGGCACCGGGCGGAATGGGAATCTGGATATTCCGAAGTCCGTGCTGGACGTATTGCGGCAGTAGTAAGCTGGTATCGATGGGAGGCCCAAATGGCACCGGAAGAAAAAATCGACTGGTCACAATGCCCCTTGGCCGAATTCAACCCACGCATACAAAGCGGCGCACCTGTGCTCAGAGGCACGCGTATGCCCGTCAGCGCGATTATCGATAACTTCGACCATGGGCTAAGCGTGACCGAAATCTCGGAGCAGTTCGAGATACCGCCGGATCGTGCGCAGGCGATTCTGGCTTATGCGCAGAGTCATCGCGTTGCGCATCCTGTTTGACAACAACGTCCCGGTGGGCGCCCGACGATTCCTGGTGGGGCATGAAGTCCGCACAGTGGTGGAAATGAACTGGCCTCCGCAGGCTCTCTCGTCGGTCGTACTTGGCTCGAACATTTGGCCGATCGTCCGCAAACTCGACGGAGCAACACCGGGAAGTTATGAATTCATCGAGATGCCGCTCCCGCCAAGGTCTACGAGTGGCCATGTGGTCCGGTGAGAAAAGGATGAGAATCACGCGGACTATTGGCGAGATCGAGGCGATGCGGAGTTGTGGGGTGCCTGTGTCACACTGAATTTCATATGTCCATTTGGTTGAATGAAGCCGATGTCCGTGCTGCGCTTTCGATGGCGGGACTGATTGAGACGATGGAAGCGGCGCTGGCATCGTTTTCGGCTGGCGCGGTTAAGCAACCGGTGCGGACCGTGATCGAAGCGCCAGGCGGGTTTTTCGCATCCATGCCGGCGTATCTCGGATCCACGCCTGCGATGGGTGCGAAACTGGTGACGGTATTTCACGATAATCCGAGCCACGGATTGCCGACGCATCTGGCCACCATCGTGCTGTTGGATCCCGCCACCGGCAATTTGCTCGCGATCCTGGATGGGCGATTCATTACCGAAGCGCGGACCGCGGCTGTCTCGGCCGTCGCCACGCGCTATCTTGCGCGAGAGGACGCGGCCGTGCTCGCCATCATCGGCTCAGGCGTGCAGGCTCGCAGTCATTTGGAAGCTTTGTCGCTGGTTCGAAAGTTCACCGATGTTCGTTGCTGGAGTCCTTCGGCTGCGCACGCTGGGAAGTTCGTAGCAGAATCGAAGGGATATCCGGTGCGCGTCGTGGAGAGCGCGCAGACGGCCACGCGCGGCGCGGATGTCGTCGTGTTAGTTACCGCATCGCCTACTCCGGTGATCGAGGACAGTTGGGTGAAGGCTGGGGCGTGCGTAATATCGGTGGGCGCGTGCCGTCCGAATCAACGCGAAATGGATCCGGCTCTCGTGGCTCGTGCACGGCTGATAGTAGATTCACGCGCGGCCGCGCTAAAGGAATCTGGCGACGTGGTGCAAGGGATTCTCGAAGGCCGGTTCAGCGAGGGTCACATCGCGGCTGAGCTCGGGCAAGTTGTTGCGGATCCGAAGCTCGGACGCCGGGATGCGAGCGAGATCACCATCTTCAAATCGTTGGGCCTCGCAGTGGAGGACGTCGCAGCTGCCAATCTCGCGTACCGGCAAGCGACGGAATCGTCCAGGGGCGTGGCCATTGGCTGAATCTTACGACGTTTTCGTGATTGGCGCGGGCGTTTTTGGCGCCTGGACGGCGCACCGGCTGCAACGCACCGGCCGTTCCGTTGCGTTGCTGGACGCCTATGGCGCAGGGAACAGCCGGGCGAGCTCCGGCGGCGAAACGCGCATCCTGCGAATGGGGTATGGCCACGAGGAGATCTACACGCGTTGGTCGCTCGCGTCACTCCGGATTTGGGTCGACCTGTTTGAGCATGTCAATCAGCCGGAGCTTTTTCAAAAAACCGGCGTGTTGTGGACGCCCGCGGCGAATGATGCGAATACGGTGCAAACGCTTCGGACACTCGAAAAATGTGGCGTAGTGTTTCAAGCTTTGACGCAGGCGGAACTGTCGGCGCGATTCCCGGAGATCCGATATTCGTCGGAACGCGTGGGGATCTTCGAGCCTGAAAGCGGCGTGGCGCTGGCGCGGAGAGCCGTGCGTGCGGTGGTGGAAGAAGCCATTCGGAACGGCGTGGACTATTTTCGCGAGGCGGCACTGGCGCCGGATGGCGAGGAGCTTCGAACAAGATCGGGGCGCGTGTTGAGAGCTTCTACATGTGTGTATTCGTGCGGGCCGTGGTTGCCGAAAATCTTTCCGGAGATTTTGGAGGGCCGCATCCGACCCACGCGACAGGAAGTGTTTTTCTTCGGCACGGAACCGGGCGACCGGCGGTTTACTTCACCGGACATGCCAGCTTGGCTCGATTTCACCGACGAGCGTGGCGCGTACTCGCTTCCCGACATCGAGAATCGTGGGTTCAAGCTGGCGTTCGACCGGCACGGGCCGCCCTTCGATCCGGATACGGGCGATCGCGTCGCAGGCGGGTTGGATTCGGCCCGTGCGTTTCTGGCTGAGCGATTTCCGGCGCTCGCCAGGGCGCCGCTGGTGGAATCGCGAGTGTGCCAGTACGAGAATACATCGAGCGGCGATTTTCTGATTGACCGGCATCCGGACTTCGCGAATGTTTGGCTGGTGGGCGGCGGCTCCGGTCACGGATTCAAGCATGGCCCTATGGTGGGCGAGCATGTGACAGCGCTGATTGAAGGCAGTGCGAGCGTGGAGGAGCGGTTTTCGTTGGCGACTAAGAGTCGCGAGGCGAAGCGCGCGGTTTACTAGGCTGAAGCTCCCCACGCGGCTATTTGCCGAACTCCATATGCAGGCGGATGGATTCCACCCACACCGGGCCCCGATCGCGGTTGTACGCTGGATTCTGGATGTGCTGCAGATCGAAAGTCGTGAAGAAGCCTTTAAAGAGGCGGGCGTTGTAGTAGCTTTCCCAAATATTTTCGGTTCCGTAATTCAGCTTTCCGTCGCCGATCAGGAAGTCGTACCCGCCCAGCGCCAGATACTCGCGGTGAACTGCAGAAAGGCCGCTCACGGTCAGCTCGGTGGCCACCACGTCGTTCTTGCGCTTCCATTTGGTTCCCGCCAGAGAGACTCCGCCAGTGCACAACCGGTCAATAGCGGTGAAGGCGAAGCTCTCGGTCTTTCCATCGTTCCAGCCCAGCCGCCCGAAGACTCCGAAGTCCTTCGTGATCTCCTGATCCGCGCTGACACCCGCGCCGTACTTTAAGGTTCCATTTTTGCGAGTGGCTGTTACATCGGGGCGCGTCCCGGTTTGTTCGCTCAACGCGATGGCATCGGCGTAGTTACCAGCTCGCGCGTGATTTGCATATTCCAGAACGCGCACCGCGCCTGGATGGCCGCGCAGCGAGTAGCGCCGTTCTTGTTCGAATGTGTCGCCGCGGTTGACTAGGATCCGGCGGTCGAAGCGCAGACCGTTGGCGACTCTCGGCTCAGCCGCGCTGGCGTATCGCAGCGACCAGTTTTTAGTGTGGAATTCGTGCACCCAGCCCCAGGTGTAGCCGCGCGTATCGGCCGGATAGTCCCAAGCGCCGTTGTACATCACGGCCCAACCCATAAACTGGCTGCGCGGATCGTGCGAATAGCGATTGTTGTCAAAGAAGTCAGTAAGCGTAAATCGGCCCACTGTGATGCTGTAGCGTGTCATGGGCCGCTCGCCTGCGGGCTGATTCACATCGCTCGATATCGCTTCCTTCTCCATTCCGAATCCGAAATCCTGTGTGATGTATAAACGCGCGATGTAGGGTTTGGGCGTGGCGCTGGCAACTCTGGGCAGTTCTCCATTGGTGGAATTTGCCACTCCGTTCACGCCGCTGAATCCTTTGCCGCCGGCGATCTCCGGATCGAAAACGAATAGAGTGTTCTGGCCCAGACGAAATGCGAAGAACAGCGTCGTTGTCAGCGAAGCATCGCGCTCGGGATAATCCTGAAGGCTGAATGGACCTGCGTAAGGCGAGTTAAAAGTGCCGTGGTACTGGCCAATGGACGTGGCCTGGAAGTTGAGATTCCATCGCTCGGGCGCCGGTGCGGGCTCGGGCGCGTCCTGGGCAAAAATCGCGGCGCAAGCGAGCAGTCCTAGGGCTGTGGAGCGACAAAGCGGCATGGATCTTAATACGCGCGCGTTATTCCAGGATCTCACTCAAGATGCGTCCGATGGAGCCGGAGGGCTGCTCCACTTTGAGGATCTCGGCCAGCGTTGGGGCAATGTCGTTCACCGCGATGCGAGTGGAATACTTGCCGGGCTTGATTCCAGGCCCCAGGAAAATCACGGGCACGTGATTATCGTAGTCGTAAGGCGTGCCGTGAGAAGTACCGGCCGCGTCGAACAGGTAATACGGCTCTTGCAGCACATACAGGTCGCCGGATCTCGGGCCGAAGAATCCCAGACTGAAGGCGCGGCTGATGGAATCCTGCTGCACCTGGCCATTCACTAATTGGGAACGGGTATAGACGCGCGCGATGTGCTGCTGTTCGAGCGCAGCTTCGGAGGCAACGCGCTCGACTTCGGCCGGGTCCAATTTCTTGGCGCGGATGACT
>Ga0187851_10004941_pt1 | contig 10770 bp, 14 predicted proteins | sample June2016WEW_6_10_FD_132997 | JGI IMG/M metagenome (GOLD analysis project Ga0187851, IMG submission 132997) | Peatland microbial communities from SPRUCE experiment site at the Marcell Experimental Forest, Minnesota, USA - June2016WEW_6_10 | ecosystem: Environmental > Terrestrial > Soil >... | reverse complement strand
AGTGCCTTGACTGCTATCCGCCATTGGCGGATAATACCAACAAGTGGAGTTGATTGAGACTTCTGTCTTTACGAAGCAGATCGTCGCTCTGTTAAGTGAAGAGGAGTATCGTGAATTTCAGTCCCGGATCGCCGTCAATCCAGAGCTCGGCGCTCTCATCAAGGGCGGCGGTGGGATACGAAAAGCCCGTGTTGCAGTTGGATCGCGAGGAAAAAGCGGCGGAGCCCGAGTCATTATATTTCTGGGCTGTAAGGCAAGACGTGATCCTCCTGCTATACGCGTATCCAAAAAACGTTGCGGCGGACCTGACTCCGAAACAAGTCTCGCAGCTCGCCAAAGCCGTCAAAAAGGAGTTTGGAAGTGAAAAAACAGATGTTTGAAGAACTACTGGGCAGCGTACGCGAAGCCGGTGCAATCCTGCGTGGCCGGCAAAAAGCTTCGCGGCGCACTGTAATTCGTCCTTCCGGGATTCGGGGCATTCGCGAGCGAACCAACCTTTCGCAGTCGGAGTTCGCGCAATTGATCGGCGTAAGCGTGAAGACACTTCAGAACTGGGAGCAGGCCCGCCGACGCCCCACAGGACCGGCAGCCGCACTCCTGACTATCATTGAGCACGACCCAGCGCTCGCGATGAAAGCCATTCATCGTGTCTAAGGCGGCCTAGCGCAGAACTATTTAATCACCGGAATCGGATACCGGTAAATCCCCTGAAACACGTCGTCGAAAACTTTCAGCATTCCCTCATGAACCAGCCCGTTATCCGCCAGCAAATGCGGATTGCGCAACCTCACTGGACCACCTCGCATGTCCGAGCATTTCCCACCCGCTTCCCCAATCAGCAGGATTCCCGCCGCCATGTCCCACGGGTTTAGCCCAAATTCCCAAAAACCATCCAGCCGTCCGCTAGCCACATAGGCCAGATCCAGCGCCGCCGATCCCGCGCGCCGCACCCCGTGCGTCACCATCGCGAGTTGATAGTAAAAATGTACGTTGACGTTTTCGTGCCGCTTCAGGCTCGGAAAACCGGTCGCCACCAGCGTGTCCTCAACCCGCGCCGCTTTCGAAACGTGGATGCGCTGATTGTTCAAGTACGCGCCGCCTCCGCGCTCGCTCGAAAACATCTCGTTCCGCGTGGGATCGAAAATCACTCCCGCGATCAGCTCGCCCGCTTGCTCCAGCGCGAGTGTGACGTTGAACATCGGGAAACCATGCGCGAAATTCGTGGTGCCGTCCAACGGATCCACGTACCAGCAATAGTCGGATGAGCCGGTATACGAGCTGCCCTCTTCGGCCACGATCGAGTGCGTTGGAAAATGCGATCGCAACCGCTCCACTACCAGTCGTTCAGAAGCGCGGTCAGCCTCCGTCACCAGATCGAACTCGCCCTTCAGTTCAAACCCGATGCGCCGCTCAAAATAAGTGGCGAGCAACGCCCCAGCTTCCCGGGCGATCTCCGCGCTAGTCTCCAGATAAGATGCCATATGCCGGTGTGGCGCACGCACTCGTGCGTGCCGCGTCGGCACTCATGCCGACGCTCTTTGTTCGTCACTCCTCGTACAAATACTTAATATCGTGCTTGAACAAAAACAGATTCGGCGCGTTATGGCGTGTCAGCCGGATGAAGTTGGCATCATAGAACTCAATCAGCCCCTCCACCTCTTCATTGCTGCTCAAACGGATGCGAACGGGGATCTCGTTGTCGATCAAATAACGCAGGTACTTCACTTCTTCGAAAGTCTGCTCCGGGGCCTTGGTTTTCGCCTTGCTCATAGCTTCGCCAGTCTTACCGCCCCATTCCTTTGGTGGACTCATTGAACTCCCCATAATAGCCGCTGCGGGTGATCACCCGCAAATTCCGGCCGCGCACGTCTACTTTCAAAGTGTGAAAACGGTCGCTCGAAGGCGGGACATCGCGCGGATAGTAACCGATCAGATATTGCGTCCTCAGCTCGAGCAAAATTTCAGCGAATGCGCGATCCAACTCGGCCGCCGCGCTAGGCCGGAACATCCGTCCACCAGTGCCCGCGGAAAGCGTAGTCAGCGCATTCTCTCCGCCGATATTGCGCCCGGCATCGTTGGTGATGGGCATCACCAGCACCGGATAAATCACCACATCAGCCATCTGCGCTGCCTGTAACGCCTGATGGTAATTCTTCGTACTGGTAGTATCGCCTCCATCGGTCACGATTACCATCACGTGCCGGCCATCGCGCAGTTCCAGATTGCGCGATGCCAGAAAGATGGCATCGTACATGGAAGTGCCGCCCTCGGAATGGACCTGCTTCAAGCTCGTTTCGAGCCTCGCGAAGCGCCGCGTGTAGCCGCCCAACAGAGTCACCTCCCAGTTGAAGCTGTAGAGCGCGGCGGTATCTAGCGGATTCCCCGTGAACAACAGCGTCTTGAAAAACTTGCGCATGGATTCCAGCTCGTAGCGCAATTCGATCCCCGTAGACGCGCTGCTATCCACCATTGCCGCAACCGAGAGCGGTTGCGCCGTCTGCCGGTCGAAAACTGCGACCTCCTGCGGCACGCCGTTATCGTAAACCGTGAAATCGCTCTTATTCAGCGAGCTGATCAATTGACCGTTCGCGTCCTTCACGGTCGCGAGCAGCCGCACCAGACGAACATTGACCTTGAATGTTGTGGGCGGGTCCTGCGCCCATCCAGGCGCGCTGAGACACACCGCGAAAACCAGGAAACACGCGGCGCGGCGGATCACTTTTTGAGGACGGATTCGTCCCACTCCCCTTCTACCCAAATTTCTCCGTCCGCAAAATGCTCCTTCTTCCAGATCGGAACGGTGCGTTTCAGCCGGTTGATTCCCTCGAGCGCGGCTTCAAATGCTGGCTTGCGATGCGGCGCAGTGACAATCACCGCCACGCTGGTTTCGCCAACGTTCATCCGTCCCAGCCGGTGGATCATAGCAATCCGGCTGATAGCATGCGTAGCGGCCAATTCGCGCCCGATCTCAGCCATCGTTTTCACCGCCATCGGCTCGTAGCACTCGTAATCCAAAAATTCCGTCGGACGGCCCTTGGTATTGTTCCGCACCACGCCCTCGAAATTCACGACAGCGCCATCCACGCCCTGCAGCAATTGTTTTTGGATACCCGCGCTATCGATCACCTCCCGCGTCAAAGCAAAAAAATGCCCCGGCCCGGCGTCGAAAATCTGCTGGGTATAGCGTCCCGATCCGCCACTCACCGGAGGCAGAAACGCAATCTCATCACCCTCGCGCACCATTTCCGATCGATCGCAAAACTGCTGATTTGAAGCCAGCACGATGCTCGCTCGAAGCTCCCCCAGACGCGGAAACTCGACGGCGTAGCGCTCAAAAATCGCATCGACACGGGCCCCCGGATCCACCTCAATGGCCTCCTCAGCGCAGCCGGTAATATCCCTCAACATGCCGAAAAACAAGACTCTTACGCGCACTTGATGTCATAGTAACAGACGGTTAGAACCGGAACCGGTTTCAGCCTTCGTGGGGCATGCCTCCGGCTTGCCCAAACTCAAATAATCAACCTGCGCCTGGATCTCCCGCGGAGTATGATGAACTGATGCCGTGGCCCGAACGCATCGTCGCTGATCCCGAAACCCTGGCTGGAAAGCCGGTGATCCGAGGCACGCGCATCGCCGTCGAACTCATCTTGGAACTGTTGGCTGCAGGCCAGTCCGAGCACGAGATTCTGGCGAACTACCCACGCCTGACCAAGGAAGACATCCTCGCATGCCTGTCCTACGCGAGCTGACAACTGTCCTCGTCCGATGAAAGTTTCTGCTACGCTCGACCGCCTCGAAGCCGCCAAACGCCAATTCGATCCCGGCGCCCAAGCCCCCACCGCAAAACTGCTCGCCGCGCTCGCCCACCGCAGGTTTCCCGACGCGCAATCATGGATCCGATTCCACGAGGCGCTGCTTTTCTTCCGCGCCTATCCCGCGAATGAAGAAATTCGCCGCCTGGCCGTCACGCTCCTGGCCGAGTTCCACGAACGCATCTCCCGCCTCCAAGCAGATCTGGAACCCTTCGAAGAACCGGATGTCTCCGGAATCTCCGGTACTGCGTTTTCCGCCATCTTTACATACGACATCGCGCGCTGGCTCGCCCAGCACCATCCCACCCGCGTCGATATCGATTGGGACGCGACCGACCCCACTCTCCTCGGCCCATTGCTGCGCCGCCTGCATCCATTCTTCGCCGAGGATCTGCTGGTGGAAGCCAACATCCCCTACATGGACTGGTTTCGCGCCGCGAAAAAAGGCCGCGGCACCGATCTCGAGTGGCTGATTTCCCGCATCCAAGAATTTCCCATCTCTCCCGAAGACCGCGCCGAACTCTACGCCGGCGCGAAGATCGCCATTCGCTGGACCCTCGGCCACGGCCCCATGACCCGTTCCAACATTCACTTCCCCGGCGTGCGCAAGTTCTTCTACCATGATGGCCCATTGCTAAAGCGCGGCGATGTATCGCTCGCAGCCGAGCTCGAATCACCCAAGCTCGCCATCCGCAAACTCAACCGCGCCCGCGGCGAGCAGTTTCTAGACCTCGCGCGCGAAACTTCCGCGATGCGCTATCGCGAGCTGCACGGCTTTACCTATGGAAACCCCGCCAGCGTCATCCACGCCGAGCTGGGACGCGGCGTCGAAGTGTTCGTCGCAGGCATTCCTAAGGAGCACCGGCTACCCTTGCGCACCTATCACGCTGGAATGTTCTTCAAGAACGCCGTGCCCATCGGCTACATCGAATGCCTCACCCTGTTCGATCGCATGGAGGTCGGCTTCAATCTCTATTACACGTTCCGCGAGGGCGAGACGGCCTGGCTCTACGCGCGCCTGCTTCATCTGTTCCGCCAACTCCTAGGCGTAGATTATTTCGCAGTGGACCCGTATCAAATCGGACTCCACAACCCCGAAGCCATCGACTCCGGCGCCTTCTGGTTTTACCGCAAGCTAGGATTTCGCCCCACCGATCCCAAAGTGGCCCAGCTGCTCGAATCCGAAGAAAAAAAGCTGCGCGTGGATCCGAATCACCGAACGCCACCCAGCACCCTACGCCGCCTATCCGCCGGCTGGATGATTTATGAAGTGCCAGGCGCGAAGCCCGGCAAGTACGACAATTTCGAAGTCCGCCGCCTGGCCATGCGTGGTGCAGGGCGTGGGGTAGGTCCCTGACCTGCCAAATCCAGGTGAACGCTACTCATGCCGCAGCGCCACCACCGGATCAATCCGCGCCGCCCGCCACGCCGGTCCAAATCCCGCCGCACCCGCCGCAACAATCAATACCAACACCGCCCCCACCAGCACCGCCGGATCATGCTGCTTCATCCCAAATAAATACGACTCCACGAACCGCGTAGTCCCCCAAGCCGCGCCCAACCCCGCCATCACCCCCACCGCGGCAACCACCAGCACCTCGCGCATTACCATCCCCACAATCTGCCCGCGCACAGCCCCCAACGCCATTCGGATCCCGATCGCGCTCGTACGCCGCGCAACAGTATAAGCCATGGTTCCATACAAGCCCACGCACGCGATCCCCAAAGCCAGCGCCGCAAATCCGCTGCACAACTCGGCGAATGTCCGCTCCTGGCTAATCATTTGATCGATCTGCGCGGCCTGCGTCTTCACCTCCGTCACCGGAACATTCGGACTCGCGTCATGCACAATCCGCCGCACTGCCGGAACCAGCGCCAGCGGATCGCCCGCCGCGCGCAATTCGAAGAACACTCGATTCAACCCTTCCAGACTCTGCGTGTAGGGAACATAGGCCAGCGGCGGCGTCTCTTTCTCCTTCACGGAATTGTAGAGCGAAGTCCGCGCCACGCCCACAATCTCGATATCTACCGGTCCCTTGTCCAATCCGAATCGCCGCCCCAACGGACTAACGTTCGGAAAAAACTTCTTCACAAACACTTCATTCACCACCGCCACACGCGGCGATGTCAGATCGCGTTCATCCAATCCCCGACCCTTGAGAATTGGAATCTGCATGGTTGGCAGGAATCCTGGATCCACATTCGACACGCTGGTCTCCTCACCTTCCGGCAGCGCCACGCCGGGAATGTGGATATCCGACGAATTCCAAAAGCTGGCCACCAAAGGAAATTGCGACAATCCCGCGCTCGTTACACCCGGAATCCGCTGGAACCGGCTCAGCAGGTCGCCATAGAGATTCGCCAGCGCGGCGTCCTTATATCCAGCCTGCCGCGCATTCAGACTGAACAGCAGCAGATTCTCCCGATTGAATCCCAGATTGACCGAATGCAGATTCGCGACCGTGCGGACGAACAATCCCGCTCCCACTACCAGCACCAGCGACAGCGCGATTTGCGCCGTCACCAGCACCTGGCCCAACCCAAACCGGCGCGATCTGCCGCCCGCCTCGTTCGCCCGCACCTGTTTCAGTGCCGCCGTCAAATCCACGCGCGTAGATTCCAGCGCCGGCGCTAATCCGAACAATGTCCCCGTGATCACGGCCAGCCCGAAAGTGAACAACATCACCTGCCAATTCAGAGTGGCATGCAATGAAAATCGCTCCTGCCCATTCGCGAGCAGCCAAGTGAGAGAACGTATCCCCCACATCGCGACTAACAATCCCGCCACGCCTCCCATCAGCGACAACAGCAAGCTCTCCGTCAACAACTGTCGGATCACGCGCATCCGCCCCGCACCCATGCTCAGCCTCACCGCCATCTCTCTGCGCCGCGCCGCCGTCCGAGCCAGCAGCAAGCTCGCGATATTCGCGCACGCGATTGCCAGAATCAGTCCCACCATGGCCATCAATACAAACAGCGGTTTGGAATACTGTCTCCGCAAAGAATCCAATCCGCCCGCACCATCCTGTAACCAAAGCGCGGGAAACTCCACTCGTTCTTTCGCCGCCGATGCCGTACTCGCCGCATACTGGTGGAATCGGCCAGCCAGTGCCGTCTGCGCTTGCTCGCGGCTCACTCCCGGCCGTAGCCGCCCCATCATTTCCACCCAGTAGTAGTTGCGGTCGAAAAAATCCCGCTGCTCTGTTTCCTGGCGGAAGGTACTGAGCGATGGAACGGCGTGCAGTGGAACGTAGACCTCCGGCTGCGCCCCAGGATCAACGCCAAAAAACTCTGGCGCCGACACGCCAATAATCGTGAACGGCAGATTGTTGATCAGAATCGATTGCCCCACCACCGCCGGATCCGCGTTGAATCGCCGCTGCCAATATGTCCAGCTCAATACCGTCACCGCCGGCGCACCCGTCTTGTCATCTTCGTCGCTAATCAGCCGGCCCACCGCCGGTGTCACACCCAAGCCCTTATAAAATCCGCCCGAAACATACAGACCCTGAGCGAATTCCGCCTCCCGTTGAGCGAAAATGTTGAGGCGGCGGTATGCCACCGCATAGGCAAACACCGTCGAAAGCCCTTCCGGATTCGCCTTCAGCATCTGAAATGCCGGATACGGAAAATTCGGACTGACTCTCCCTCCCGTGTCGCCGAACATGCTCCCGGTCATTCCATGGATCACGCCCGGCTTGCCCTTCGCTCGCCAGTGAAACACCACTAGCTCCTGCGGATTTTTCACCGGCAGCGTCCGCAGCAGGATCGCGTCCATGAAACTGAAAATCGCCGTATTCGCCCCGATCCCGAGCGCCAGCGAAATCGTTGCGATGGCCGTAAACAGCGGATTCGCCGCCATGGTTCGCAATCCATAGCGCAGGTCCTGGAAGAACTGCTCCCACACAATCCAGCTCCACATAGATCGGCTTTCCTCCCTCAACAAAGTCATATTCCCGAACTGCAGATTCGCCGCCCAAACACTCCCTCGTTGCTCGGCGCTCAACGCCAGATGATGCCGCATCTCTTCCTCGAGCTCACGCTCAAACTCATCGCGACGCATCCAATGCCGAACTCTCCGCAAAAGCTCCCGCATCTTCCCCTCATGCCGGACGGATAACGCGCCCAATCGCCGCCATCACCCGCTCGAACTCTTTCACTTCCCGCGCCAGTTGTTTCCGCCCGTCGGCCGTCAATTGATAAAACCGCGCCCGCCGATTACTCTCCGATTGTTTCCACTCCGCCACCACCCAGCCCTTGATAAGCATCCGCTGCAGCGCCGGATACAGCGACCCCTCCTCCACCTGCAGAACATCGTCTGAAATCTGCTGGATATACTGCGCGATCCCATACCCATGCATCTCCCCCAGCCGCGCCAGCGTCTTCAGCACCAACATATAAAGCGTCCCCGGCGGAATCTCGGATCTATCTCCCATAGGTAGACTATACCTCGTTAGACTACGAAAGTTACCGGCGGTTAGGGAAGAAGAATCCAGGAGCTAGAATTCAGGAGCCAGAAGGCAGAAAGCAGAAGGCAGAAAGCAGAAGGCAGGACGCACAGGACAGGTTGTCGGATTCTTTCCGGGTGCCGTATTATAATTAGAAACAGCATGAAGCGCGACCGTCAACGAGCATCTGCATCCATCAGCGGCCCGCCCCCTCCGCAACCCCCTCCTGATCTTCCTGAGTGGCTCCAAGAAGTCCGGCTCACGGTCGAGAACAAAACGCCGCTGATGCAGGTTTTCATGATGAGAGCTATCAACGCAGTCCTCCGATTTACGGAACTATCCGAGGATCTGGTCATTGATGCCGCGAAGGCGCCGCGTGATCTGGACGTGCTGGTTCGGGGACTCTTAGCGAGTCCAATAGTTGAGGATCTAAGGGCTGTCGAGCCACTCGCCCCGGCATTCATACGAGGATACGAAGCGAAGCGAAAGCTGATTGAAGACAACGGCGGAACCCTCAGCGCGGAGAAGGTCGGAGAGGTTCTCGGCATTACGCGCCAAGCCGTGGAGAAGCGAAGGCAGGCAGGTAAATTGCTTGCTCTGGCCATAGGTCGTCATGGCTACCGTTACCCGGTATGGCAGTTCAGCGAATCCGGAACGCTACCCGGCCTTGAGCAAGTGTTAGGTGTGCTGGCATCACATGACCAGTGGATGCAGACAGCCTTCTTCGTTAGCCGGAATCCCCGGCTCAATAGTCGCACGCCCAAAGAAATGCTCGAAGGTGGAGAAATCGACCGCGTGCTGAATGCCGCGTCAGTATACGGCGAACACGGAGGTGCTTGATCGTGGAACAGATGCCTGGGCCTCCCCCAGACATACACGATAGAAAGATCACTATTATTGAATTCAACGACAGCATATTTCGAACACACGGCATCGATCGAAACCCCATCTATTTTGGAAGAACCGGGCAGCATCGCTTTGACTCCCCAGATGGCTCCTATGGAGTACTGTACGCTGGTCGCGATCAATACTGTGCATTCATCGAAACATTCGCTAGGGCCGCTGGCACAATTATTACAACCAGCGAACTGAGGCATAGGTGCCTTGCTGAACTAAAGGCGGCACGGGCATTGCGTTTAGTTGATCTAACGCAATCGGGCGCGCTAGTTAGGATAGGCGCGGACGCACGCTTGTTTTCGGCGGACCATGTTATTTCCCAGACCTGGTCCAAGGCGCTTTACGACCATCCCTTGAAGGCTGACGGTCTATTATATCCGAGCCGTCTTGATCCCACCAAACACGCTCTCGCGCTCTTTGAGGGGCGCGTTCGAAAACTCGTTGAGCTTGATCGACAAACGTGGTATGCTACCGGAAAATTGCGTTATCTGCTTGCGGAAATCATCGATCACTACGACTTGGCGGTGATAGAGGAGAAGGTGATACCCCCGCGTAAACCCACCTCACGTGCGGTCCAACAAAGACTTGAATGACTTCGAATCCCGGTCGGTTTGATGATTTTGGGGACTATTGACGCGACGTTCTTCCCCTCCACAGGCTTGACGTAGCCCCGCTACCACGCAAACTATCACAAGGCTCACCTTTTCGACTAATCGTGGTATCTCCGCGAATTCCTGCCATCCCGGCTGCGATTTCCCTCAGCGCGGCCACACCCTCTCCGAATTCCTCCGTCAAAGCCGTCAACGATCAATTAATGCTGAACGGATCTCTATTCCGCTTCGGCGGCGGCAACTGTTACGCGCTGATGCTCTTGTCCTAGCTATTTCAATCTTTTTTGAGGACGACCGCTCAATCTATTCGACCGTCCCCTAGTCTCCAGAAAGAACTTTCCAAATGGTGTTTCGCACTTGGCTCTGAGCATAGGTGCGTAACGAATTGCCGCAAAAACCAAAAGGCAGAAGACGCCGAAAGCGCCAAGCGCAAACCACAGGAATTGTGCGCTCATGGATCATTTCCTGCCCTTCTTTGTCACTGCCCATTCCGTATACATCTCTCGGACGGCGGCGGCGAGCTCTTCCGCTTCTACGGTTCTCGCCTTTATTTTGGCAGTTGTCTCGACTGTTCTCTTGATTAGTTCGTCGAAGAGATCGGGCAGCTTGCCTACGCTTTCAACGCACATCCAGCGTGGAGCGTCATTGAAAGGCCAAACCTCCTCGTCATGAACATCGGCGTGATGGTGACCGCTGGTTTTTCTAAGTGCGATGCGCCAGGACTGGCCAATCATTGTATAACCAATATCCCGAGTCCAATAGGAACCATCACGATCTTCGTATCCGGCTATTCGGTGCCAAGCAGGGACTCCAAGATCGAGAGTTTTTAACGCGCCTTCCAGGCTTCCGACGGATTTGCCGAGCCCTTTAGCGGCTTCATTGATTTCGAGGGAAACAGTGGCGAGTTCTTTGAAGGACGAGGCGATTCTGTCCTTAGGAAGGATTTTCTCTTCCGGCATGGGAGTCAACTCCTAATTAATGTAATCGCCAGAACACCGT
>Ga0187851_10004940_pt1 | contig 10771 bp, 10 predicted proteins | sample June2016WEW_6_10_FD_132997 | JGI IMG/M metagenome (GOLD analysis project Ga0187851, IMG submission 132997) | Peatland microbial communities from SPRUCE experiment site at the Marcell Experimental Forest, Minnesota, USA - June2016WEW_6_10 | ecosystem: Environmental > Terrestrial > Soil >... | reverse complement strand
TTCTATTCTTCAGGAGTTATTTTTAAAAGTGTATATCCTATATAGTCTGGGTTTATCTGGCCTAAAAAGATGGCAACTACATTTTGACGCAAAATGTAGTCCTTTTATTGATTTTCGGCTAATTTTCCAGGCTAATGAATAATATATCAGATCAAAATAGCTACCTTTCAATGTTCTGTAGCCATGTATCTACCTAAATATCCCGATTCTATATATACTATGGAGTTGAGATTTAAAATAGTGTCCTAAGAATTATAGATGAAATAAAAGCCGAAATTTTTGGTGTTTGATAAACAAGAAATAGGAACTGTGACTATTTTAATAGACACGAATTCTACTCTATCCTTTAATTATTTTAATATCTATTTAGTATTTAATGTTATATAAATAGATACATTTATAATTATGAAATAAACTCAATCATCATTTTGTCCCAAATACTCCACAAGATTTGAAGACTCTTCTACCACTGTTCCCAGCTAGTATCATCAATTTCAACTACATTAAATTCGTTCAATCATTCATCCGCGTGTATTATATAATAGAACGAGTGGAATTTTAGGATTGACAGAATGAGTATATATTGCTCAAATTGTTACTTGTACTTAAGACCTGGTCGCAAAAATTTATATTACAGTTCAACCGCGTAAATTCTATAAAATGAGTGTTAAATTTGATTTTTTTCTAGACGATTTGTTTCAAGTTCAAATAGATTCAGAAATAAAAGAATCTTCAGTTAATGGATATTTTGTATGAAAAATTACCTCACATATCCGTTTTTCTCTATATGCAATTAATTTTTGAAAGTAAATATGTAAAGTTTTATAAACATGATTAACTGGTCAACAGTCAAACAGCAGACAGTATTTGTTTGCAATGTATAAAACATCTGTTTAATTTCAAATTTTCTGCTCTGAAATTACTGATTGTGCATCTGATTTTAAAAAAATTTGGAAAAAAGAATCACAGCACATGCTTAGAAATCAGAAAATAGTCACATCAAGAAAAAACTTACCCATATCATACTCGAACATATATTCAGAAACCAAAACTAAGCTAAAATAAATGAAAGAACAAAGTATATAAAAAAATTTAGTTAGATTTAAACTTTATCCCCATACATATTGGTCACATTAGCAGTTACTTCAAAGTAAACCGCCAGATTATGCACTTTTGGTACGTATTACACGCTCAGGAACACATCCACAGTCAAAATGGCTAAAGTCTTACAAGCAGATTGGTATCCTGAGCAAGAGCGGGGCCATGCCCTCAGCTGTAAGGCTGTTTTGATCATCCCCTGTTTGGATTCCAAAATCGGCAATTATAATATTTGAAAATTTTTCTATTAATTCCTATTTTTCTTCTCTCAATCTTTTAGTTATTCATTAGCACTGAAAGTAGCTTTAAGTTTAAGTTTATCTTCATGAGAAAGAAGATGTGTGTATTATCGTTGCTTTGAACTTGTTTAATCTAAGTCCTTTTCTTCAGTCCATTTTGCGATTAAAAAAACAAAGAAAGCATTTCTACCAACATATCCAAAAATGCGCCGCCAACGATGCTACATCCATAAGAGGTGCTGCTTGCTTCACTTTGTTTTTGCTATCTAGATTGCAAATAGCAACCGTGATGTCGAGAGTCAGCCCTTCCTATTTTTTAAGCTGATGGATGGTATCATTCATATCATATGCACCGTTTTCACTTTGAATGCAGTGAATTATTAACTCATTTATTTTCTGAAGATCTCTTTTTGACTTTTGGTCCATGTAAAAAATGCCATTAATATCTCGCTATTGTTCAAGGTTAAAACATTTTATGTGAACATAATTTTTATTCTGAAATAATTTTTCACATAATTAATTAAAAATAAATAAAGGGATTATTTCATATTTCAACGAAAATTAATCGGTTAAAAAGTGAAGAATAATCAGTAGATACGTGAATAAAAATTGCCTAGAGTGCTTTGATGCTTTTATAATCCAAATGATAATAGGGTGACAACAGATAAAAAATAATTTCAAATTTTTATTGAAGTTTCTCTGTTAAAGAAGTCTCGTAAATGGGAACATAATTTTTCTGGCTTGGAGTTGTGAAGCTACCATCAAAATTAAATCATTATTAGCTCGATAAGATGCGGTTTACTTATGGATGAAAAAGTTGAAATTTTGCTTTTTGAGGATAATCCTGGAGATGCAAGTCTGATTGAAGAGATGCTTGAAGAATTCGTCGATTTCCCGTATGAACTAATAAACGTTAAAACATTAAATGAAGGTTTGAGTCTTCTTAAAAAGCTTCCATTTGATATAATATTGACAGATCTAGGCTTGCCGGATAGTGATGGTATTGATACTTTTCTTGATATTCGTACAGGGAATTCAAGAATACCGATAATAATCTTTACCGCGTCAAATGATGAAAAAATTGGAATTTCTGCTGTAAAAAAGGGTGCTCAGGATTATTTAGTCAAAGGACAAGTAGACGGTAGATTATTGAAACGTTCTATGCAATATTCTATTGAACGCAAAAAGATAGAAGAGGTGCTCGCAAATATTGAAATTGCTCGTAAAAAGGAAATTTATCATAGGATTAAGAATAACTTACAAGTAATATCCTCACTTCTTGACCTTCAAGCTGATAAATTCAAAAGCAAAATGGAAGTGACGAGTTTAGAAGTCGCAGATGCCTTCAGGGAAAGTCGGGATAGAGTAATATCTATGGCTTTTATTCATGAAGACTTATACATAGGAGAAAATATCGAAGATCTAAATTTTTCATTATACCTTGAGAAGCTCACTAAAAATTTATTCAAAATTTATGATTTTATGAATGCCAATATAAGCTTAAGCATGGATATAGAAAATAACTTTCTCTTTGATGTGGATACTGCAATTCCATTAGGAATGATTGTTAATGAACTTATTTCTAACTCCCTTAAACATGCATTCCCAGACAGGGATAAGGGAAAAATTCAAATAAAGTTTTGCCGTGAAAAAAAATGGGACTGTATTCCTTACATAGAAGAAAGTAAAAATGAAAATTGTAATAGCACCAGTTTCATTCTGACCGTGTCAGATGATGGAGTAGGTGTACCTGAAAACTTTGAGATTGAAGATATTGAAAGTCTAGGATTGCAGCTGGTAACTTTGCTTATAGACCAATTAGATGGGGAAATTGAGCTTAGAAGGGACAATGGGACTGAATTTACTTTGCGGTTTACATTAGCAGAAAAAAGCAAGCATAAACTAATTAGTACTTACGTAGTTGAATCGAAAAATAAACTGCACTAAACCTAATTGTTTAAAAACCGTTTGATCACGACGCTTATTGCGTTTTATTTTGTGCATCAAATGCATAAGGCCTCCTATAATATATATAATTTTTTATATCAAAATCTATGTATTTTCTCATTTTTCAGCCGAAATTGCAAGGGAATTTTTATTTGAATTTAGGATAAATACACCGATTTTATGAAATTCACTGTAATCAAAGTGCCAAAAAGAAACAGAAATAAGTGGCTGCGGGATTAGAGAAGCATTGATAAATTATCAGAGGCCGTATAATCAGATTATGGAATCGGATAGCATAGGTTATAAAAGTGCAGCTACTATGCTTGAAAGTTTCCAGTGTGATATAATTAATTATATGCAGTTTCCAGAGAATCACTGGAAAAAAAGTATAACAATATACACTTCATAACCAAACAGCCAAAAATTGAAGTTGATCAAAATCCTCTAAAAAATCAATGATATGGAAAAGCTGATCAGGCTAAAGAAAAAAAATCATCGCTGACATTCTAAAAGCCCAGAAAATAATTAAATGAAGTACTTAAGTTATACAGAATTAAATCTATTGCGCTAAAATAAGTATAAGCCAACTTATATTTGGTAGGTTGAATAGTTACCAAAAACAAAATCCATTGTAATTTTTAATTTTAACCATAACGATGTGAAACAAAATGTTGAAATATTCATCTAGTAGAATGAAAACGGCACTGGCTATTTTGTAGGCAGTTTTTTGTAGTCTATTTGGCAACCGTGGCAGCGAGTGCAAAAGGTGGTTATTATGGATGCTGAAGCTGCCATGGCTGGATTAAAAGGTGTATGGTTCTGCCCTCAAAAGGAGCATAGTGGCTGTATATAATATGAAAATATGCCAAATGGTAACAGCACTGCAGTGAGAATAAAAACTGCAAAAGATAAATTCTGTCAATTAATTACAAATTATTTCTATAAATCATATACTTGAGCCGGTTGTTTATAAGACCTGTATTAGCAATTTGTTGAAATCGGAGGTTCATTAAAATTTCCGCAGTCTGTATCCTCGCGAGAAGATCTGACTTTTATACTAAAAATGAGTAAATTCTGTTAGGCAAGAATTGAAATCCTGGTTTTTCTGGGATAAAATATGAAAAGGAATTGCCCATCATATTTCATTACTCTGTGAAAAATTTAAAATTTATGTAAGCACTTATCAACCCCATATCTCTCAAATCTTGAGGTTTCAAGAATCTGCTGCTTTATGTAATATAACGAACTAAGAAGGCTATCGCTAATTTCAGATTCTATCTCTCCTGCGTAGGGGTGAATATTTTCTTCAAGGGTTTTTAGAAATCTTGGATCAATATCATTTATAAAGTAAGTATTCAAAATAAGGAGGTTTGAGATTTGCTCGTAGAAATCTGCAAGTTCTCGAAGCCAGTCTATGACTACATAATTTGCTGCATATATCTGCTTATTGAGGAACATGAGGTAACTAAAAATAGTATTTATGAGATCCTCTGTTAGTCTGTTATCCGGAAATTTAATCGGAAAACGTCCAAGGACTGTAGGATCTGTATAATCCGAGAAGATCAGTTCAGACTTGCATAACGCAGGAAAGAGTCTGGCTATTGGGCTGTTAAGCAATGCAGTAACATAAGGATACTTACTCGAGTCTTTGAGAACAATCCCGCAGCCGTTTCTAAACACGTGATTTCCAACAGTATCGTATGTAGCCTGGAGATGATAACCGCCAATTGCAATGATTTTAGGAACATAAAGGTGCCCAAGGAGCTCTGTTCCTTTTATACTATAATCTGCTAAGTTTAGGGGAGAGGCATCATGAAGGAATTGATTTTTGAATTCCATAATTCTCCTGTAAGCCCGCGGAAATTTGAAGTTTAGCTCTTCAGGAGGCATAATTTTGTATTCTCTCTTCTTAATTCCATCGGACGGTTCATAAGGCAGCATAAAACGGTATTGTGAAGGGCGAACCGCAAATTTTTCAGAAAATGATCCTGACACATATGGATATATAATTTCAGATTCTGAAAATACAGGTTTACATAGTCCTTCGCAAAAATAATATGGTTCTGAACTATCTTCCTCAGGAAAGAGAAGTCTATGCATCATAATGTTTTTTGCACTTACCCCTTCAAAGATGCTTTCGGAGATATCTTTAAGTGTAACTGGGATTGTACAAATTTTTTCGATTATTTCTTTTTCTTTAAGTAACATCTAGTTTTCACTTCTATAGAAGTATATCATGGTGGTATCTTCTTTTGTATTTTAGAGCTTATGCAGTTGGACTAAGAGATCAAGAACATTGAGACTTCAACTAGCTAAAAATAGCTTAGGTTATAATGCCTAAAGTACTTGATTTTATATCCCGTATCCATAAGTTTTATTTTTCGGAATTGATTACTAGGATTAAAACCATCAAACGATGGATATCGCAGGATTTCTGCATTTTAACCCTAATTTATGAACCTCTATTAAAAAAACTATAAAAACGAGGTCTGAAATATATAGTATTTTGTTATTTTATATAATATGTAGTAAAAGGTTATAGTATATTAATATATTCTAACTCGATGTATATTATACTTATTTATTAGGATTAATTTTATGTAATAAGGTGTTTTGAGCATGAAATTTAAGAGGCAAAAGCCAAAGTTTTTGCAACAGGATCATTGTAACAAAGATAAGGGACAAAAATGAACACGAAATTCTTTGAATAAAATACCTAACTAAATAAAAGTGTTTCTTACCGGACTCTTTTTTGAGCATTTGCTCTGTTGCTATTTTGGACAAGAAATTTGCCCTAATTTTGATTTTCAAAATAGCCTAAAAGCGAATAAGTGAATCGCCATCAAAAACTCAAATGTAACTTTGATCATGGATGTTAAATAGGTCTTTTAGGAAATTTCACTGGCTAATTAATTGGTTATTAAAATTGGCATAAATAGTAACCAATCAACATTTAGTCGATGCACACAAAAGATATCTATAGGCATTATTATGATATAGAATGGTACCTGATAACTTTTTTAGGAGGAGTTAAATTTAGCGAAGTACCGAAGTTAACTCAAAAATTCAACAAATTTCATTGGGAAACTTTCATCTGTTGTGGCAAAAAGGATAACCAATACATTTATTGACTGAGTGTATATTTCTCAATGACACTGAAAATTGCACTTTATACACGATTCTACATAAAATTAAAGAAAATTGACTAGAGCTTATCCGAAAAATGCTGTGACCTACCATGACCTCCACAATAAGTAATTTGCATAATAAAAAGGATCTCGGATATTATGAACCTATTATACATTTTATAATATTTCATCATTGATTTTTCGGATCGGCTCTTAGATGATGGTCTCTGAAGCATGGTATAGCAAAAAAGAGCTTCAGCGGAGTATGAATACTTGCAGTGAAAAAAACGGGGAAATATATAAACAGCAGAGAATAAAGCAAAAATGAAAATTGTAATGGTACCAGTTCTATTCTGCCTGTTTCAGATGATTATGTAGATATGCCTGAATGCTTTGAGATTGAAGATGTTGAAAGTCTAGGATTCCAGCTGGTAATTTCTCTATAGGTTAGTTTAATGTGAAGCTGAACTTAAAAGGAACAATGGGACGGAATTCATTCTGAAGTTTACAGTAGCAGAAAAAAGTATCAACTAATTGGGGCTCACGCAGCTGAACTGAAAAATCAACTGTATTAAGTCTGTAACTGTTTAATAAAAGAGTTTGTCCATATAGCCTGAAGTAGTTGATTTTATTCGTCAAATGCGTAAACTCTAATCGATAAATTTGTGATCAATCGTGAGAACTTCCTTGATACATATCATTTATATTACTATAGGAGGTATGTTACTACTTGTAAATGCAACTTATGGAACTTGAATTTAGGTTGGAAGTTTTGATATCGGCATCAGAGAAACAAAAACTGTTACATTTTTTAATGATAGCAGATCTGTCTCAACCTTCATGAATGCGCTCTCAGAGTTCCGGTAGCCTTTTGAAAGCCCTTGGTGAATAAGACCTCTTAGATAAGGAGCTTATAGGGGAAAAACCTAAAAAGCTTATGCTATGATAGCGTAAAGATCTCGAGAATATGCAGATCTTCATACATGAAGAATTCATATATAGCCTGTAATACTCTGCCCGACTGGAGTGCTCTTTCTGATACAATCCTCTCCATAATTGATTATGTTCTCAACCGCAGTTTTCAGTATGTAAGGATCTATTTCACCTACTTGCTCCCATACAGGTTTTCCGTGACAGAAAGACTTGAACGTTGGCGTACTCTGAATCCCATACCTTTCTGATGTCCATGTATTTGTTACAATATTTATGCGGGCAAAAACTGCCGAGTTCTTGAATTCGTATGCATAATCCTCAAAATAAGGCTCCATAGCCTTACAAAAGGGACATTCTTGGCTGTAAAACATTACAATAACTGGTTTTGAAGACTCTTCCACCATCTGTTCCCAGATCGTATCATCAATTTCGACCACATTGGATTCGTTCAATCTCTTACCCCCGTATATTAATGAGCGGATAGAATATTGGAATTGACAAAATAAGTACCTATTGCTTTAATTGTTACCTGTAATTGAAATCTGGTCCCAAAAATTTATATCTTAGTTTAGCTGTGTGATTCCAAGATTGATTCTCATATTCTCTAATGAATATTTAAGATATGGCTAGACTAATTATAGAGCATATAGAATATCGGCAAACATTTGATTTTAAGAATCATTTAGACGCTATTTACAGGCGTATGATAAAATCTAGGATTCATCAAAATCCTCTGTAGTTAACTCATTGATTAATTCTATTTTTAAAAATAAATTATAGTTGTAAATATAATTATTGACACTTAAGCCACTAGAAATTCTGCAATCACGGAAAAAAAGAACCCGTATGATACTTTATTTTATGACACAATGACTTGCATGCCTCAATTTCATTTACATTACAAAAGTAGCTAAAAACATAAGTCAGTTAGTTACTGATGTTTCTCAGGAAAATTTCCATCCCGCAAAATCTGCTGGGTGTTCGAATGAAACGAACGCCCTATTGCATCGAAATGTATCTATCATATCATTTCTCGAAGATTATTCAATCTGTATTTTTTTTGCTGGCTCTTCTAGCTCCATTTTTGGGAGTATTATAGTCAGGACACCATTTTCAATTTTTGCAGTGCTCCCCTCCTCTTTAACGCTGGTAGGCAGGCGAACAGCTCGGTAAAAGTGCGTATATTCTCTTTCCTTACGAATATATCCTTCCTCTTCTGTTTCTGTTTCTTTTCCACTCTTTGCACTTATCTCAAGCATGTCTTCTTTAAGGTTTAGCTCAATATCTTCTTTATTAATCCCTGGCAGGTCTGTAGTGACCAAAAGCTTGTTTCCTTCGTCTTTGATGTCAATGGCAGGAGTAAATACATTTCCTCCTCCCAATTTTTTCATAGGCATGAAGTCTTCAAAAAGCAGGTTCAGGCGTTCCTGCGTTTTCCTAATCTCTTCAAAAGGATCCCATCGCATGGGTCCTGAAATTGTTCTCTTAGCAGGCCAGTTCATATAAAATATCTCCATAAAATAAAATTATAACACAATAACTGTGTTATTTATAATTGGAGAAGGAAACTATATAGCGTTTTCTTTACCAATTTCATTTGAATGGGGGCATTAATCATTTTTCAAATTTGTCAAATGACTTAAGGACAAGCCTCTATATATAAAAATTTTTATTCTAATTATAAAGTATTATAATAGCCTTATCTAGCTCTTAAAATCTAGCATTTGATCTAAAATCAATATGCATTGATTCTTTATTGGAGAAGAAAATTATAATGTTAAATTCTGGATATCTTCTAAAATACTAAAGACATAATTAATATAAAATCCTTGTTTGATTTTAAAATATTTTCTAGGAAAATAATTTTTGTTCATAAACGATTTTTTGTATAATTAATTTAAAATAATGAAGTGGTTAATTGTACATTGTTGCTTAAAGAGAACAGATGGATAGTGGAAGAGTAAAAAAGTGAGAGAGTATTGTGTGTGAGTATATGGGGTAATTGTAGAGACTTTCGATAAACCTCCAATTTCAACAAATTGCTGATATGGACTGTATAAATATTTGAATAAAAAGTGGAGTTTATCGAAAGTCTCCAAATATAACGGAACTAAAAAGCAACGGAACTAAAAAGCTACATTTATTTTTAATTATATCTCAATAGCAAAAATTAGTAGTTATGTAATAAAATTGTTCGTCTTTATATATTATCGAAAATCGAGCTCTGTAGAAATCCTTAATTTGATGCAAATTATTTCTATAACTTTTTGTTTAATAAGGTCAATAAGTTCTACAAAATCTCGATAGTCTGTATTAATATACTCTTTCTATAAAACAAGTATCAGAAGTTGATGCTAGTTATAAACGTGTTTTGAATACTTGCAGGAATAAAGCTTCATTCTCGAAGACGGAACAATTTTAAGGCATGCACCAACAAATTTAATGTACTTATTAAGCTTTAATATTGAATGTTCCTTCGTTTTTAGCGAAAAAATAAGAAAAAGATATAATGGAATAGTTATAATATATAATGTAAAAGTTCGATTTAGAGCATTTCTACAGAGCCGAAAATCGTAAGCATAAGATTCTCCTACATTTTTCCAAATGGGTGATATGCTTGTTTTTCACATTTGATCAACGATTCAAAAATACAATATGAAGTCTTATTTTGTGAATATACGTTGCCGACTTTTGTTAGTATGAAATGCACTTAATAAATTATTTGTAATATCCTATGTGAAAAATAAGTACTAAATTGACAAATTGAGATGTTTTATATGTTAATATAGTTTTTGAGGAAGACGTATTCGAGGATTTCCTTATATACGAATTTTTATTTAGCCATAGAAAATCGAATTTCGTATTATTTGTTATTGTGCTGTCTTTTTACAAAAAAAATCATATGATGTCTCTTTTTAGAGATAATATTATTTGGGTAACACAGTTTCCATTTCATGGTGCAGCGGTAACTTAAACCATAAATTAATTGGTTAATAGCGGCTCTCTTGGATATCTTCATCAGGCAGTAAGTCTGCGGGGTATTAGATGTGAATAAACTCAAAAATAAGATACTTTTCCGCAAAAATTATCAAATCATTTTCGTGGAGAATATTGATCATTTCGACTTCAGAATTCTATAATATTGAATTCTCTAGAAGTGATTCAAAAGTGTGATTAAAATGTATGGATGAAGTTTTTCCCACTAACTATTGAGGATCAATTCTAAAAAAAATAAAAGAGTAATTTGGAACTAAAGCAAATTAGAACTACTGATTCATACAAAAAGTTTTTATCTTAAAACGCGTAATTCGTATTTCTCAAAGGAAAAGCAAATTGGGCTCGTGGCTTAGCCTGGATATAGCGCTGGGCTTCTAACCCAGACGTCGGGGGTTCAAATCCCTTCGAGCCCGCTCATTCCTTATGATA
>Ga0187851_10004939_pt1 | contig 10774 bp, 9 predicted proteins | sample June2016WEW_6_10_FD_132997 | JGI IMG/M metagenome (GOLD analysis project Ga0187851, IMG submission 132997) | Peatland microbial communities from SPRUCE experiment site at the Marcell Experimental Forest, Minnesota, USA - June2016WEW_6_10 | ecosystem: Environmental > Terrestrial > Soil > Wetlands... | reverse complement strand
GTCATACGCAAAGCCGAGACGCGGCTGGGGCAGGATTTTCCGCGTGATGACGCCGCCGCTGGGGTAACCCGCGCTCACCAGTTCCATCCCATCGCTGATGTTGCCGGAGCCCGACACCAGTTTTCCGACGTAGTAGCCCGGCATGGTGTTCGACAGGGTCGCGGCGCCGGTGGTGGCCGGGTCGATGGCCCGGTAGCTGGCCGCTCCCGACGAGCAGGTGGAAACGCCGACGCAGACCGGCCGGTAGAGGCGCATGGCCTGGGCGGCGACGAATGCGCTGGGATTGAAGTAGGCCCCATCCCCGGCGGTGTTGTAAACCGGCTGATACCAGGAGAAGCGGACGCCCAGATCGAGCGTCAGGTGGCGGTTGACCTTCCAGGTGTCCTGCGCGTACCCGGAGAGGTCGTGGTAAAGGTAGTTCTGGTACGGCTTTGCGTTGGCCTGGGTGAAAGAGTTGTACACGCCCAGCAAGGCGTTGGAGAAAGGGTTGCCGCTATTGAGCGGGTTGGAGGCATTGGTGGTAAAGTCGATGTCGCTCTCTACGTGGGTTTGATTGTTGCTGGCGTTTGAGCCGCTCTGGAAATAGAAGCCCACCTTGAACTCGTGCCCACCGTGCACCTTGGTGAGGTTATCCATGACTTGCCAAATCAGGAATCGCTGCTCGAAGGGCCCGAAAACGCTGGTACTGACGGCGGTGCCGACGCTGGCGATCCCGCCGAAAGTCAGGCTGGGGATCAAGTTGGCGACGTTGGCGGTGGGATAGAGCATGGGAGTGTTGATGCCGGCAGCCGTGCGGGTGGCCGCGTCGCCCTCCGGCGCGATAGTGACGCCGCCCCGGCCAATTCCGAAGACGAATTCGTTCACCACGGTAGGTCCGAAGCTCTTGGTGAGCGAGATGCTCGGCACGCTGCCCGGACCGTTCTTCCGGTCGGTGATGGTGAGCGGCCAGTTCCAGGTGGCCGTCGTGGTGCCGTAGGCGAACTGTTGATCGTCGTGGTTGTAGGCCCAGCGCACGCTCATCCGGGTACTGCTGTTGATGTTCCAGTCGCCGCGAAGGATAGTCTCGTTCCGGGGGTAGGCGCTGGGTATCTGGGAAGTGTAGTTGTAAGCGTTGCCTCCCAAGGTGGTGTTAGGCTGGGGCAGAAAATTCAAAATCGCCTGGCCGGGGGCGTAGATACGGTTGCTGGGGATGAGGTCCCCCGGAAACGCGACCCCCGTGGTGGGATCGATGATGGTGATCGCCTTGCCGCTGCCGTCCACCGACTGCGAGAAGTCCCCGGTGCGCTCGAGCATGGTGGGGACACGGATGTTATTGGACGTGGCTTGCGGCACCAGTTGGCTGTAATATTCCTGGCTGACGAAAAAGAAGAGCTTGTTCTTTCCATGAACCAGGTGCGGGATGAAGACGGGGCCGCCGAAATTCCACCCGTAGTAATTGTAGCGGTACAGGGGGCGGGGGAAATTGTTGGCCGAGCCGCCGCGAAGGTCGTTGAAGTAGGAGTCCGCGTTCATGCTGTCGTGGCGGCGGAAGTAACTGCCGCCGCCGTGGTACTCGTTGGCGCCCCCGCGCGTGGTCAGCGCGATGACGCCTCCGCCGGATCTGCCGTATTCGGCCTGGTAGTTCGACGTCAGGATCTTGACCTCTTCGACCGCGTCGGGATTGATGGACACCAGCGCCCCGGTGTTATTGCCCAGGTTCAGGTTCGTGATGCCGTCGAGCGTGTATTCGTGCTCGAGGCTGCGGGTGCCATTGACCTGGAAACTGCCGGTGATGTTGGTCACCGTGGAAGCCGCGTTGGCCACCAGGGCGCTGACGTTGATTCCGGGAATGAACTTCATCATATCGATGATGTTCTGGCCGTTGAGCCCGATCTCCCGAAGGTCCCGATTGGTCACGATATCGGAACGCTCGCCCGAATCCGCTTGAACCTGGATCGTCCCGGGACTGGCTTCGACGGTGACCGTATCGGTGGCGGCGCCTACCTGAAGAACGATGTCGCCCACGCCGACCTTGGTGGCCAGCGGCAGGATAACGTCCTTGTTCTCGCTCTTCTTGAAGCCCTTAGCTTCGGCCGTGAGGGTGTAAGTTCCCGCCGGAAGCTGTGGGAAAATGAAGTTTCCTTCCGCGTTGGTACTCGTTGTCGCGCGATACGCCGTATCCTGGTCGGTGACGGCTATCTCCACTCCGGGGATCACCCCGCCTCCGGAATCCTTCACCGTACCGGTGATGGAACCACTGTTCTGCGCAAAAGCACAGATCGATAAGGCGGCCAATATCATGATCGCCGTCAGTGTTCTTTGTATGCTCCGCACCATCTGCGCCGCTCCCTTTCGCACTTCAGATATCCAGGCCGGAAACTATGTTTTGCATCCGGCTTTGAGGAAGTATATACCAAGCCTCCGTTTCTTGAAACTGCAAGCTGCATAGGTGCGAGTTACATAGTTGCATAGGCGTCGGAAGCCTTGGATATCCCCCGCGCGAGCCGCCGCCAGCGTTTTGGCGCCTTTCGGAAGACGGTGTTCCGCGTGAGGTCCGATGCGGCCGCGACGGTCTATTTCGTTCCCGGCGTCCATTGCGCCAGATACGTTTCGGAGACCATGTCCTCGGTCTCTTTATTGACCGCGAGGCGCCACTCTTCCAGGCGGCGTTCCTTCAGCCGCTCGAGCAAACGGCAACGGCGCTGCGCTTCGAGCAGAGCCGCTTTCCGAGCGGCCAGGCTCTTGACCCGATCGGCGCGCTGCCGGGCGATGTCAGCTTCGCGCGAGCGGACCAGCAGCCGGAATTCCCCCAGCGCCGCCAGTTCCCGCCCGGTGATCGTTGGGGCCTGGCGGACCTGCGCTTCGGCTTTGACGCCGGCGGCTTCCAACTCGGCCCGGGCACGGTCCAGAGCGGCCAGCGCGGCAATCTCCCGCCGGAACTTGTTCTCCTCCAGCTCGAGTTGCTTCCCGCGCCACTCGAGGACCTTCTCCAGACGAAAGCGAAATGCGTTCATAGGCCGCTACCGGGAGAACATCAGGCCTGCCTGGACCCCGTGACGGCAAGGGTGGGTTGCCCGGAGCGCAGCCGCGACGCCAGCTCTTCAAGTTTGGAGAGAGTTTGCTGCAGGGTGGACGCGGCGGCCTGGTCCTGCCGCAGGAAATCGACCAGCTCGGGCCGCAGCCGGATGCTCGCGTCGAGCGCGGGATTGGAGCCGGCCGCGTAAGCCCCCAACTGGATGAGATCCTCGGAATCGCGGTACACGGCCAGGGCTTCACGAATGCTCCGCGCGGCCTCCTTTTGCGGCGGGGCGGCAATTTCCGAAGTGAGACGGCTGACCGAATGCAGAATGTCGATGGCTGGATAATGGCCCTGGGCCGCAAGCTGCCGCGAGAGGATGATGTGGCCGTCCAGGATGGCGCGCACCGCGTCGCAGATGGGTTCGTTGAAATCGTCGCCCTCCACCAGCACGGTAAAGAAACCGGTGATGGACCCGCGCTTGAAATTCCCGGCGCGCTCCAGAACCTTGGGCAGGAGGTTGAACACGGAGGGGGTGTAGCCTTTCTGGCTGGGAGGTTCGCGGGCGGCCAGCCCGATCTCCCGTTGCGCCATGGCGAGGCGCGTTACCGAATCCATGACCAGCAGCACGCTAGCCCCCTGGTCGCGGAAGTATTCGGCTACCGCCAGCGCCACGAAGCAGGCGCGCACACGCAGCGGCGCCGGTTTTTCGGAGGTGGCCACCACCACCACCGAATGCTTGCGCCCCTCCGGTCCCAATACGTGATCGATGAACGCCCGCACCTCGCGGTTGCGCTCGCCGATCATGGCGATGACCGTTACGTCGGCCGAGTTGTTGCGCGACATGGAGCCCAGCAGAGTGGTCTTGCCGACGCCGCTGCCGCCGAAGATTCCGATGCGCTGTCCCTTACCGCAGGGCAGCAGCCCGTCAATGGCCCGAATGCCGGTGACCAGAGGCCTGGTGATGTGTTCCCGATCGAGCGGGTTGACCGGCTTTCCGTAGAGCCAGTAGGCCTCCTGGGCCTCGATGGGCGGGCCGCCGTCCATGGGCTTGCCGAATCCGTCGATCACGCGGCCGAGCAGCGTGGGTCCCACCTCCACGCGGGCGTCCTCGCTGCGCGCCTCGACTAGGTCGCCCGCCTGCAGACCGTCGATTTCGTCGAGCGGCATGGACAACACCCTCCCCTCGCGAAAACCGATCACTTGCGTGCGGATGCGGCGGCCCGCGCTGGTATCGATTTCGCAGAAATCCCCGATGGCCGCGCTCGGCCCGTGCGACTCGATCAATAAGCCGACGACATCGGTAACCTGCCCGGTCCAGCGCAAGGTGACGATGCGCTCCAGCTCTTCCCGGTAACCGGCCAGGGAGATTCCGTCCTTCACGATGTCCTCCGCAGGCGGTCGGCTAAGCCCCGCTCGATTTCCCGCAGTTGCGATTCCACGGAAGCGTCCAGATTGCCGCGCGTGGTTTCAAACACCACCGAACCGGGTTCCCGCGAGGGGTCCGCCACCACCTCGATTTCGGCGCCGGTTTTTTCGCGTAGAACGGAGGCGAGCAGGGCGGCGTGCGAAGGGTGGGTCCGCACCCGGTGGATTTCCTGGGCCTGAAGCTTCTCCATGGCGGCCAGGGCCAGCCCGCGCAGGGCCTCGGGATCCACCGCCAATTCGCGGCGCATCACCCGGCGCGCGATGGCTAGGGCAAGCTGAACCACATCCGCCTCGGCCTCACGGCGCAGACGGGCGCGCATGGACCCGATTTCCTCGATGGAGCGCGCCAGCCGTTCCATGACCGGCTGGAGCTCGGCCAGGGCGCGCTGCCGGCCGGAGGCGTCGCCTTCGCGGGCCCCCGCCTGGTAGGCTTCCTTCGAGCGCCGCTCGCCTTCCTGCTCCATCTGCGCCAGACGCGCGGCCGCATCCGGAGCGCGGGGCGCTTCTCCCGCCTGGCCGCGCATTTGCCGCCACACCACGGGCGCGCCGTCCCGCTCCCCGGGCGGCAGCAGCTTACACGACATACTGTTCCCCGACGGTTCCCTTCAGGCTGAGGGAACCCTCCGACTCCAACTGGCGCACAGCCGCGATGATCTGCTGTTGGGCGGCGTCCACCTCCTTGATCTTGATGGGGCCGAGCGCCTCCATATCCTCGCGCAACATCTCCGCGCCGCGCTGCGACATGCAGCTCATCATGTGGTTGCGCAACTGCTCGCTGGTGCCCTTGAGCGCCACCGTCAGCACCTTGCGGTCCACTTTTCCCAGGACTTCCTTGAGCCCCATGGGGTCGATGAGCAGAAGGTCCTCGAAGGTGAACATCAGGTGACGGATGGTCTCGGCGATGTTGGGTTCGGCCTTTTCGATATCGTCCAGAATGACGCGGCTCGAGCTGGAATCCAGGCGGTTCAGCATCTCCGCCACGGCCCGCACGCCGCCGTAAGACTCACGGCTGAACTCGCCCAGCGTCTTCAGCTTCTGCCCGATCACCAAGGCGATTTTGAGGATGATGTCGGGCGAGATCTGATCGAGGTTGGCCATGCGCTGGGCGACGTCGGCGCGTATTTCCCCGGGAAGCGCGGCGAGTACGGCGGCTGCCTGCGAGGGGTTCAGATGGGAGAGCACCAGGGCGATGGTCTGGGGGTGTTCGTTGTGAATGAATTTGGAGAGTTGCTGCGGATCGGCTTTTTGGATGGCGTCGAAGGAGACGGCCTCCGAACCCAGGGCCTTGGTGAGCTTGTCCAGCATTCGGCGCGCGGTATCCGGGGGAAAGGCCCGCTGCAATAGCTTGCGGGCGAATTCGATGCCGCCCCTGGCGACATAGTCGCCGGCCTCGACCAGGTGGTGGAATTCCTGCAACACCTCTTCGGCCTGTTCGGAGGAAATGGCCGTCAGCCGGGCAACCTCGCGGCTGATGTTCTGCACGTCCTCCTCGGCCAGTTGTTGGAGTATATCGGCGCTGGCCTGCTCGCCGAGGGTGACCAGCAGCACGGCGGCCTTCCGCAGGCCGGGCAGCAAGGGAGCAGTATCGTCCAGGGCGTTGACGATCATCGCGGGCGCCTCGCCATCATGGGCCCTCGTCCCCGCGGATCCAGGATTGCACAATCTGGGCGGGCACGCCGGCGTCCTGCTTGATCTTTTCGCGCAGGTGTCTGGCCAGCAGCTCGGAGGTCTTGGTGACGGGCGGCGCCAGTTTCAGCCCGTTCAACGCCTGGAAGTCCAGTTTCTTCTGAAGCGCCTCCCGTTCGGCGAGCTTGGCGTCGAAGGCGGCTTCTATGGAGGCGCCGGAAGCGGTCTCCATACCGGTTTCGCCGCCCGCGCCCGCCTCCAGAGCCGCGGGCGCGCTGACCCGCATGCCGGCGCTCCCGCTGCGCCGGCGCAGCAAAGACGTTGCCATGACCACCATCAGGACCAGCGCCACGCCGCCGGCGATGGCCAGGGTCTGGCTGCTCCATCCGAAAGGCAGGGCGGGCGGCGCCGGTTTGGCGGGCCCCGCCGGGTGGCTGTCGGGCGGCTCGGTCAGGAGCGTGGTTTCAAAGGGCAGCGTCTCGACGATCAATTGGTCGCCGCGTTCCGCGTTGAACCCCGTAATTCCGGCCACCAGATCGTGGATCACCTTGAGTTTCTCGGGATCGGGTGGAATGAGCGCGCGCTTGAATCCGGCGCCCTCCTTCACCCAATTGACGGTCTGATCCACCAGCACGGCGAGCGACATTTTGCGAACCGCCCCCGCCGGCAGGCGGGTCTGCTTGACCGTGCGGGTGGCCTGGTAGGTGATGTTCTCGGTGACGCGCGATAGGCGGCTCGAGGAACTCCCCGGGCGCGAGGTAGGGCGCGGGAGCGTGGACGCCGTACCGGGCACGCCGTTGGCGGCCGAGGGGCCGGAGGAATCTTCGGACCGCTGGGAGCTGGCCATCACCGAGCGCGCGGGGTCGAATATCTCCTCGCTCTGTTCCCCGCCCGTCATATCGCACTCCACCGACACGCCCGCGCGGTACTTCTCGGCCCCCAAAAGCGGCCCCAGGGTGGAGGCGATCTTGGCGAGAAGGTCCGATTCCAACCGGCGCCGGTAGTCCATGGAGGCCTCCGAAGGCCCCGGACCATCCGGCGATTCGGGCGCCCTCGGACGGCCCAGAAGATTGCCGTTCATGTCGACTACCGACACCGCATCCGGGGAAAGGCCTTCCACGGCGCTGGCCACCAGGTGGTCTATGGCGAGTACGTTCTGGGGGGCCAGGCGCGCGCCGGTCCGCAGACGCACCAGAACGCTGGCCTTGGCGGGCTGCTGATCGTCCAGAAAGACCGACTCCTTGGGGAAACTGAGATGGACGCGCGCCTGCTCCACCTCCGCCAGCGCCATGACGGAGCGTTCCAACTCGCCTTCGAGAGCGCGCTTGTAGTTGACGTGTTCGGAGAATTCGGTGGCGCCCAGGTTCGCCTTGTCGAACAGCTCGAAGCCGATACGGCCCGATTTGGGCAGCCCCGCGGCGGCCATGCCGATGCGCAGCTCGGCGGCGCGGGAGGAAGGAACCAGCACCACGGCGCCGCCGTCCTCGAGCCGGTAGTCGACGCCGCCTTCCTTCAATCTCTGGACGATGGCGGCGGCGTCCTCCGGCGCCAGGCCGGTGAACAGCGGGTGGAAATCGGCCTCCCGCCTCCACCCGACAAACGCGTATAGAGCCGCGCCCGCCGCTATGGCGACGGCGACTATCGCAATTCGTTGCCGTAGCGTGAAGCTCGCCAGAATTTTCTTCATTTAGACAGCGCCGCGGGCCATCGGGGTCCACTGCTTAGATCGGCGGATCGCGCCGAAAACCTGAGGTCTTCACAACTGCATCTGCATGATCGCCTGGTACGCGCTGACCACCTTGTTGCGGGTCTGCAGGAAGAGCTCGAAGGCCAGGTCGGCGCGCTCGGTCGCCAGCACAGCCGTGTGCAGCTCTTCGCCATCCCCGGAGAGAAAGCGCTCGACGGAAGCGGAGGCGTCCCGCCCGAAGGCCTCCACCGTCTGTACGGCCGAAGAGAAAACCTCCTGGAACGCGGCCCCGGACCCGCTGCCCGCCCCCGCCGGCCGGATGGCGCCGACCAGGGAATGGGCCGCAATGGGGAGAATCGGTCCGGGCATGTCTCACCTCAACTCAGCAGCCCGATGGAACGCACAATCATGTCCTTAACCGCGCTGATGGCCGCCACATTGGCGTCGTAGCCGCGCGCGGCGCTCATCAGGTCCACCATGTCTTCGGCCGGGTTCATGCGCGGGAAAGCCACGTAGCCGTTGGCGTCGGCGTCGGGATGCCCGGGCATGTAGCGGCGCTCGGGATCGCGCGCGTCGGTCAGCACGTCGGATACGGCCACCCCGCCGCCCTGGGCCTCTTCGAGAAGCGACTGAAATCCCGGCTCGGCCGGAACGCTTTCAAACACCACGTCTTTTCGCCGGTACGGCCCGCCTTCCGGCGTGCGCGTGGTTTCCGCGTTCGCCAGATTCTCGACCAGCAGCTCGGCGCGCGCGCGTTGCGCGGCCATCCCCGATGCGCTGACCGACAACGCCGAGAACAGGCTCATCAGCTCTTGCCCTCCTCGATGGCCGAGCGCACCATCTGGATTTGGGTGCGCATGAGGCTGGAAGCGATCTGGAATCGAAGCGCATTCTCCGCCAGCAGGCGCGCCTCCCGGTCGACGCTGACGTTGTTGCCGTCGTTTTTGACGCGAAGCCCCTGGACTTCGATGGCGCGCGGCGCGCCCGCGGCCGCGTTGCTCAACTCCGAGGGAAAGTCGACATCGAGCGTCTGGTAGCCCGGCGTATCCGCGTTGGCCACGTTGGAAGCCACCAGCTTTTGCCGCGCGACGAGCAGATCCATGTATCGTTCGAGTTGTCCCGTCACCCCATCGAGCATAGTCGCCGTGAGAAGGGCAAGCGGCGTGCCAATCGGAACGCCCAGTGAAATCAGCGGGGCGTCGAGGAGGCGACGCCAGGTTTTTGCCGCGAGCGGCGGATTTCTGGCGCGCCGGCGCCGCTCAACATTTGAGAAACTCCGCCGCCCGCGACAGCATTCGCGCGGGAGATTCCGCCGCCTCCCGGTCCACCAGCGCGGTGCTGACCTGCAAAACCGGGCGGACCGTTTTGCCCTCCTTCAGGCAGGCATAGCGGCCCGAGAGGTTTTCGGCAAGCCACTTGGCGGCGGCCATGGCTTCGGCTTTCCCCAGGGTGACCTGGGCGATGAATTCCTCGTGGCCCCAGCGCCCTATTACGGCTCCCGATGGCAGGCCGCTGCGGAGGCGCTTACCGAACGCCCCGGCCAATTCCGCGGCCACCGATTCCCCCCATTGGCGCTCGGCCAGGCGCAGCCCCTCAATGCGCAGCAACAACAGCGAAAACCAGGCGTCGCCCGAGGCGCCAATGCGCTTCTCCATCTCCGCGCGGCTGAGCAGATTGCTCATGCTGTCCGTCATGGCCGCCGCCTCCAGGCCGTCGATGCGCCGGTGGAGCATGCGGATCTCCACCTGGAACTGGGCGGCCAGCAACTGGCTTTGCAGCCGAATCTGCTCGACCTCGCCCTCGACGGCGTCGGCAGCGGAGACCACCGCCGCGCTGACGGGGCGCGCTTCCGGCAGGGCCGCGATCTCGCGCAGACGCCCGAGGGATTTTCGCAAGGCCTCCTGATGATCGCCATCGCCCTGCGACATAGTCTCCATGATCTCTTCGAGGGCGCGCGTGGAGCGGGCCAGCTCTTCGCGGATTTCGTTGAGGTAATGGGAGGCGCAGTCCCGGTACGCGCGCAGAAGCCCGCGCAGAGTGGCCCGGCTTTCGAGGAGGGCGCTCTCCTCGCCGGAAGCGGCTTCGGCCGCCAGCGCGTTCAGATGGGCGCGATGCGGTCCGGTGGTGGCATCGTCCAGATCGATGGCGTAGTGCGCGGCATTCCGAATGCCGGCGACGTAGCACTCCAGCGTGAGCCGGCGCAGGGCGTCGTAGCGCTCCAGCTCCGCAAGGGACTCTTTAATGGAAATCATAGGACGGACACTCCGTCGGAACCTATATCGGCGCTTTGGGGAGTTTCCTTTAATCAGCCGCCTTTTGAGGCGGTGGCGCGGAGAAAATCGAGAAAATAGGATTCGAACGGACGGGAAGATCGCAAGGGAGCCGCGGTGGAAGGCGAAGCCGCCGCGGGACGATGCCGGCCCGTTGCGCTGTCGGATTTCGCCCTAGCCGCCCCTCCTTTTCTCTTTGATTTTCTCCGCGCCGCCGCGTCTCCTCGTCAAATTCTCGGCTGGATCCTCCGGCCACTCGCTTTCCCTCTTGATTTTCCCTTTTTGTTCGCCCAGAATAGGGTAGGAGCCTTCATGGCACTCACCAAACGGCAGAAGCAGGTCCTCGAATTCATAGCCGGCTTCGTGGAGGAACACGGGTATTGCCCGAGCTATGAGGAGATCGCGCGCGGATTGAGCCTGGCCTCGCTGGCCACGGTCCACAAACACATTTCGATCCTCGAATCGAAAAACTATCTCAAGCGCGGCTTCAACCAGAGTCGTTCGCTTGAAATCACCGCGAAGTATATGGCGGAACTCCAGCGCGCGAAGCCGCCGCAGCCGGAAATCCCGATGCGCGGACGGATCGCCGCCGGAATGCCTCTCGAAGCGGTGGAACAAAACGAGACGCTCAACCTCGCGGATTATATCGGCGGCGCGACCACTTACGCGCTCGAAGTGCGCGGCAATTCCATGATCGATGACCACATCTGCGACGGCGACGTGGTCTTACTCGAAAAGGCCACAGAAGCGCGCGATGGAGATATCGTG
>Ga0187851_10004937_pt1 | contig 10776 bp, 9 predicted proteins | sample June2016WEW_6_10_FD_132997 | JGI IMG/M metagenome (GOLD analysis project Ga0187851, IMG submission 132997) | Peatland microbial communities from SPRUCE experiment site at the Marcell Experimental Forest, Minnesota, USA - June2016WEW_6_10 | ecosystem: Environmental > Terrestrial > Soil > Wetlands... | reverse complement strand
TCGGTCGAGTTGATTTACGATGGGCCCGCCGGAAAGGCCACGCTGACGCTGCAGCCATAGATTGGGCACGCGCGCGCAACCCCAACGGGGTCCTACAATAGAGCCATGAGATTCCGCGTGGTGCTCGAATATGACCCAGTAGGGCAGAGCTACTCGGCCATTTGCCCGGAGTTACCCGGCTGCGCGTCGGCGGGAGACACGGAAGCGGAAGCGCGGCAGAACGTCGAAGAGGCCATTCGTCTTTATCTTTCGCCATCGGAGCTTGATTTGCCGGAGACTGCGCGCCTAGTTGAGGTAACGGTTGCGTGATCGTGGGACACCTCGGCTCACTGCGGATGAAGTGATCGCGTTACTCCGACGGAATGGATTTGGCCTGGCCGGCAGTTCCGGAAGCCACCAAAAGTGGCGCCATTCAGTCACAGGCAAACAGGTGATCGTGCCCTATCATCGAGGACGCGTTTTGCCCTTGGGGACGATGCGGGCCATCATAGAGGGCAGCGGGATCGAAATTGGAAGGTGGTTCGAGTAATCGTCATTCGTAATTCCTGAATCGCTACGGCAACGCAATCCGATCAGCACGGTACACCGTGATCGGCGAACCCTCCGCCAGAAAGGCCGATCGCGGCGGTCCGGACAGAGCCTCAGCAAAACCCGGTCCGTAAAGATGCTCCGCCTCACATGTTAGCGTGGCGTGGTCAACCTGCCACACGCGCCACGGAACGTGTTCCACCCGGTATTCTCTCGCAGTCTCGTGGCGTTGCGCGGTGTAGCCCCAGTAGTGCTGGATGATGAACTCTTCCGCCGATCCGGCCGCGGGTAAGGCGGGCTCACCACAAATGCGTACGTGCAAGCCGTTCCAGCGGCCGCCGATCAGCCACTCGTAGCCGATTTCAACTCGATCCCGTTGATGACGCATGGGGAGTCGGATGTAATTCTCGCCGTACACGCTGCGCGCGATTGCCGCGATGCCGCGTTTCGGAACTATCTCCTTAATGAACACGACACCACGCCGCCAGCCCTCCGGCGCCCGTCTGCGCACGTAGAACCGCAAATTCACTTCCTCAAACTCGCGGTGGAACGGAATCGCCATACCAAGCACGCGCGTGTTGAGAAACAGAAATCCGACCATGCTCGCGTAGGTGATTCCCTCGAAGGTGTCGAGTTCGGTGCCCTCCGGCACATACGGCAGCAACGTCTCGGGCGGAATCTCGTAATTGAGCATCGCCAGACTCCGCCAGTTGGCGGTCAGAAAGCTGCCAGCACTAACCACTGCACCTCTTTCAGCCGCCGTTCTTTTCCGCGTCGCGCGGACGGCCCTTGCGAATGCGGCGAAACAGAAAATCCATACGGTCGCCGATCACGGTGCCAATGTCTGCTTCGAAGTGCAGGTCAGGTACGCGGTAGAGGTCCAGCCGCCGCGAGAGCTCGCGCTTTAGAAAGCCCTTTGCTTTTTCGAGAGCCTTCAGTGCCGGGTCGGCTTCCTCGCGATGCGGAAAAGCCAAGCTCACGCGGGCGCGCTTTAAATCGGGCGACACGTGCACTTCGGTCACGGTGGCTGAGCTGACGCGGGGGTCGGACATCTCATATGAAATCAGTTCGGCCAGCTCTTCCCGGATCGCTTCGGTCACCCGTTCGGCTCGATGTCCTTCCATGCCTGCTCCTGCTCCACCAACTCGCGCGGTTGCGCGTTCATTCGTGGCCCTGCTCAATCCACTCTACCGTGACGTCCGCCAGCACCGGCCCCAGCAGCGATGCCGCCTCCCGTTCCACCTGCTGTAATGTTTGCTCCGCGTAAGGGCGGCTCGCGGAAACCGTGACGGCGGAAATGAGCGAACGCTGCCAGATGTCCTGGAAATCGATCTCGGCCACGGCCACGTTGAACCGGCTGCGCAGGCGGTCCTTCAGGCTCTTCACGGTGTGCCGCTTGTCTTTAAGCGAGTGCGAATCGGGAAGGCGGAGTTCCAGAGTAAGAATGCCGATTGCCGCCATGCCGCTGATCCCCGCCGACTCCGTTGCCGGCTAAACCACAACTTCGGGAGCAACGCGCTCCGTGGTGAAGGCCTCCAGAACGTCTCCGGGTTTTATGTCGTTGAAGTTGTGGAGCTGGATACCGCACTCGAAGCCGCTCTTCACTTCGCTGGCGTCGTTCTTGAACCGCTTCAGCGATTCCACCTTTCCGGTGAAAATGACCACGTTGTCGCGCAGAACGCGGATCTGGCTGTCGCGCCGGATGGCGCCTTCCTGCACCATGCAACCGGCCACGTTGCCCACCTTGCTGATGCGGAACACCTCGCGCACTTCTGCCCGGCCCTGCCACGCGTCCTTGAACACCGGCTCCAGCATGCCGGTCATGGCGCGCTTCATCTCGTCGGCCAGCTCGTAGATGATGGTGTGCAGGCGGACGTCCACCTTCTCCTGTTCGGCCAAAGCCTGGGCGTTGCGCTCAGGGCGCACGTTGAAGCCGACAATGATTGCTTCAGATGCCGACGCGAGGAGCACGTCTGTCTCGTTAATCGCTCCCACGCCCGAGTGAATCACCCGCACGCGCACCTTCTCGTTGGAGAGCTTCTGCATCATGTCGGTCAGCACTTCGGCGGAGCCGCCCACATCCGTTTTCAGGATGACGTTGAGGTCCTTGATCTCGCCTTCCTGCAGATGTTTATGCAGGGTTTCGAGAGTGACACGGGTGCCGCGAGCCATAGCCTGTTCGCGTGTCTTGGCCTCGCGGTAGATGACAATCTGCTTGGCCTTGGCGGTGTCGGTGACCACCTGGAACGTGTCGCCGATTTCGGGCAGCGATTCCAGTCCCAGCACTTCCACTGGCATGGACGATTCGGCGGCGCGGATCTGCTCGCCCTGATCGTCGTACATGGCGCGGACCTTGCCGAAAACCGATCCGCAAATGAAGTAATCGCCCACCTTGAGCGTTCCGTTGCGCACCAGAACGGTAGGCACCGGGCCGCGGCCGCGATCAAGCTTGGCTTCCAGGACCACGCCGACGGCCGGCCGATCCGGATTCGCCCTGAGATCCTGCATGTCGGCAACAAGCAGAACCATCTCCAACAGCCGGTCCAGGCCCTCTTTGGTTCTGGCCGACACGGGCACCATCACCGTGTCGCCGCCCCAGTCGTCCGGCACCAGACCACGATCCGAAAGCTGCTGCTTGATACGATCGCGCTGCTCACCCGCCTTGTCGATCTTGTTAATGGCGACGATGATGGGCACGCCCGCGGCCTTGGCGTGATTCATGGCTTCGATGGTTTGCGGCATCACGCCGTCATCGGCGGCCACCACCAGAATGACGATGTCGGTTACTTTGGCGCCGCGCGCGCGCATCTGCGTGAACGCTTCGTGGCCGGGCGTGTCGATAAAGACAATCTTGCGGCCGTTTTTCTCGACGTGGTAGGCGCCGATGTGCTGGGTGATCCCGCCGGCTTCGCGGTCCACCACGTGGGATAAGCGAATGGCGTCGAGCAGCGAAGTCTTCCCGTGGTCGACGTGGCCCATGATGGTGACCACCGGTGCGCGCGTTACGCGGTCCGTCGCCACCTCGGCCGATTCAATCTCAAAAGTGCTTTCCTGCTCGTAGCTGATCTTATTGGTGGAAGCGCCAAACTCTCGCGCGATCTCTTCCGCGGTCTTCACGTCCAGAGTCTGGTTAATGGTTGCGTAAATCTTTTTGTCGAAGAGCCTCTTGATCACCAGATTGGCTTTCACGCCCAGCTTTTCGGAAACCTCTTTCACCGTGATGCCCTCGCTGACCGTGATCTCGCGATTGATCGCCGGCAGCGCGGTAAACTGCTCGCGCCGCGTGGGCAGGCGCAGCATCTTCTCTTCTTCTTCGCGGCGTTCCACCACGCGCCCGCGCGCCTGATGCTGTCTGCGAGCCTGATCGGTCGGCGGCGGGGCGGAGGGTTCCACGCGAACCGTGGATGTGGGGTGCATGGGCCGCGGCCGCGCTCCTCGCGCTGCCGGTCCCGCCGGGCCGGTGCCCGGACGAACAATCGGCTGGCCGGGACGAATGGGACCGCGATAAATCGGCTGGCCGGAACCCGAAGGTGGCCGCGATGGCAGGCCTGGACGCGCCGCAGGCGCCGGCTGGCCCGGGCTGACGCGAGTTTGTTGTTGCTGCAGCCGCGCCAGCACATCGGGGCGCGGCGGAACCACCGGCCGTGCCGCCGGCTGACCGGCAAGAGGACGTGCCTGCTGCGGACCTGGCTGAGCGGCTGGCGCCAGCGGAGCTCCCGTGCGCGGCTGTTGAACCATTGGGCGCTGCGGGATCATCGGAGCGCGCGGCGTTGCTGGTGTTGCCGGACCGGTCCCGGCGAGTACCGATCCCGGCATCGGCTGCCGCGGACCCGAAGGAATCGACGAGCCGGGTGCACTGCCGCTCAACACCTGACCCGGGCGCGGACCTACGGGAAGAGCTCCGGGCGTAGCCGGTATTGCCGGCGCGGCCTGACGTGCCGGCGGAAGTGCCGGTGTTGCAGGCGCGCCAGGCCGGGCCACAGGAGGCGCCGCCACTGGAGTTGGGCGCACCGCGGGCTTTGGCATCGACGGAGCCGATATTGTTCCCATGGGCGGCTGAATGGGCCGCGTACCACCGAGTGGCGGACGAATAGGCAGGGGACGCGGCCGGGCCGCCTCGGTCTCCGCGGCCGGCTCGGCAGGCTCGCTCGTCACCGGGGCCGGTTCCGGCTCCTGTATGACGGGTGCGCGATGCACGTGTTTCGTTTCCGTCGCCGCCGGGGCCGGTGGGGAGACCTCCTCAACGGACTCCTCGACGGCCGCTACGCTTGCAGCCTCGTGGTCCCGTTCGTGATCGAACGTATCGGCACGCGCGCCGACTACACCGAAGTGCTTGCGAACCAGATCGGCCGCGTCTTCGTCGAGCGAACTGGAGTGGGTTTTCTTCTCAGCCACGCCCACTTCGGGGAGCAGGTCGAGAATGCGTTGAGGCTTAACTTCGAGCTCTCTCGCGAGCTCATTAATCCGGATTTTGCTCATAGTTGGCAATTGCAAAATGGAGACGCACTACCCCGGCATGCACTGGTCAGCTCAGCGGTCTGGACCCCAGATCTCCTATCGTATCAGATTCGTTTTCTTCTTCTATCGCTTCCGGTTGCGCCGCAACACCAGTATCCACGGCCTCTTCAGGGGACGGTTCACTCGCCGTGACCGCCTCTTCGGAAACCGCTTCGGCTTCAACCGGCGCTTCTACTTCAACCGGGGGAGCCTCTTCATCGGTGGACACATCCTCAATCGCCTCAACGGCGGCTTCCGCATCGAACTGGCTGTAGTAAGCGTTTACCGCATCGCGAATCCGCTCCACGGCCGCAGCGCCGACACCGGGCATCTCTTCCAGTTCTTCCGGCGTCATGGCGCCCAGCTTTTCGATGGTTCCCACGCCGCCGGCGATCAACTGCCCCACGATGCTCTCCGCCAGCCCATACTCCATCAGCGCCGACACGGGCGCTCCGGGCGAAACCAGCGCGGCCATGGCCGTTTCCACTTCCTGCCGCTTTTCCTCTTCGCTCTTGATGTCGATTTTCCAGCCCAGCAGCTTCGCCGCCAGCCGCACGTTCTGGCCTTTCTTGCCGATGGCCAGCGACAGCTGCGTGTCGTCGACAATCACTTCCATATGCTTGCCGAGGGCATCAATGATGCCCACGCGCGAGATTTTGGCGGGACTCAGGGCCTTTGTGGCGTACTGCACCGGGTCGTCGGAAAACTCGATGATATCGATCTTTTCACCGCGCAGTTCGCGAATAATCGACTGTACGCGCATGCCCTTCATACCCACGCAGGCGCCCACGCAATCCACATCGCGGTCGCGGCTCCACACGGCGATCTTGGTTCGCTCGCCGGCCTCGCGCGCGCAGCCTTTGATCACCACGGTGTTGTCGTAAATCTCCGGCACTTCCTGCTCGAACAGGCGCTTCACCAACTCCGGGTCGGCGCGGGAAATCATGACCCCGGCATTCTTGCCCGCCTTGTCAACCGTCTTGATGATGGCGCGCACGCGGTCGCCTACGCTGAAGTTTTCCAGCCGGCTCTGTTCTTTCTTAAGCAGCCGCGCTTCCGTCTTGCCGATGTCGACTATCAGGTCCTGCCCTTCGATGCGCTTGACGATGCAGTTCACCAGCTCGCCCACCCGCCCCGAATACTCGGAAAAGATGGTCTCTCGTTCGGCCTCGCGGACCTTCTGCAGAATGACCTGCTTGGCGGTCTGCGCGGAGATACGCCCCAGCGCATCGGTGGGACGTGCAATGCGAACCACCGCGCCGAGTTCCGCCGCCGGGTCCACTTTCTTCGCATCGTGGAGGGAGATCTCTTTCACCGGATCGGCCACCGGATCCGCTACCGTTTTCACCGCGTAAATCTCGAGCGCACCCTGAGCGTTGAACTCCGCAACCAGATCCTCCACGCTGCGGAAATGTTTCCGGGCCGCCACCAGCATGGCGTCCTTCACGGCGTCGATCACGATTTGCGGATCTATGCCCTTTTCCTTGCTCAGGATCTCAATGGACTGATAGATCGTTCCCACTCGTCTCCTCTTTCAACTTGTCCTCGGGGAAATTACCACTCGAACTTGAGGTTGGCCTTCTCCACCAGAGCCAATGCAAAACGAACCTGCCGGCCAGCCGCCGGCTCGATGGTGATCTGGCCGTCCTCAAAACCGGTCAGGGTGCCTGACCAGTGCCGCTGATTCTCCACCGGCTCTCGCAGCACGATGCGCGCCTTTTGCCCGGTGAAGCGCTCGAAGTCCTTCGCTCTGGTGAGCTTACGCTCGAGCCCCGGTGAGCTGACCTCCAGCGTGTAGCGGCCGCCCGGGATGACGTCCTCCACGTCCAGGATGGTGCCAACCTGATGGGAGATGAGCTCGCAATCGGCGTGGCTGACCCCGTCCGGCTTGTCGATGAAGATGCGCAGCAGACGGCCGTTCCCGCCTCCGAGGAATTGCACCTCGACGATCTCGATATTTTCCGTCTGGGCAACCCTCTCCGCGACTTCCGTTATCTTCGCGGTGATGGCTTCCCTGTTCCTGTCGGGCATCCTGCTACCACGTGACGCGCAATAAAAAAGTGGGCTTTCGCCCACTCTTTGCGTTCGACAATTCCAGTATACCCTGGGAGGGGAGCAGGTCATTAGGGCATTAGTCGTGATACGCTCCAACTATATGGCCACAGAACACATTCTGGCCCTCCTGATTCAGGAGCGCGACAAGCTGAACCGTGCGATCGAGTCCCTGCAAGGGGCCAGGCGCCGCGGCAGACCGCCTAAGTCCGCGGCAGCCGTCAGCCCCACTGAAGCCGGTCCGGCAAAACGCCGTGCACGCACTCCGGCTCAACGGAAGGCGCAGGCGAAGCGGATGAGGGAGTACTGGGCTAAGCGCAAAAAGGCAGAAGGTAAGTAAAACCCTTCCGCCCTTCCGCTTACGGTACTACCTGAAAATCGGTCGACGCGGTAGCGGTGTATGGACGCTTATCCGAGGTGTCGACAACCGTCGCCTTTAAGTAGTATTGTCCCGGCGACACCGCTCCGTTCAGCTTGAGGACGCCCTTTACCGCGCGAGCCGATTCGCCGGTCACGGGAACCACATTCACCGGTGTGTTCAGAATCGGCTTGTTATCCCGATACAGTTCGACATGCGCTTCCAGCGCCCCTGGAGCCATGGTCTTCTGACCCTCATCGGTAGAGATCAGGAACCCGAACGACACCTGGCTGCCGGAATGAAATTCGCGCAGAGCCTGAGAGACATCGCTCGTGGGAGCCGGAGTTTCCGCGATCTGCGGAGTGGTGACTATCAAGTGGTCCTTCTTAAGATCGGGAATCTCAAGATATTGCCCCGACGATCCGAGAATTCCCGATGAACCGTCGCGTACCGACGCGCGGATTTGATACGGTCCGGAGTGTTTCACCGGAACGTCCATGGCCAGCACCGCGCCTTTCTCCTGGAACTCCTTCACCTGATCGCTGGTTCCGTCGATGACCAGATGCTTGCTGCGGCTCACCTGGTCGCTTTCATAAGCCTGCGCGGTAATGTACAAATCCAGGTCTGCCTGGCTTTTTCCATCTGCGCCCGGATGAAATGTCACATCCCGCAGGTCGAGGTAGAGGAGATTATGCACCACCGGGCTGCCGTCCGTGGTCAGCGTAAACTCGGGCGTCAGGCGCATGCGAATACCCGCGGCGCTATATAGCGAAAAGGCGGCACGGGCGAGTTGCATAGCGGGCGTGTTCGGCTTCGGACGATCCGCCTCATCCGTTTTACCGAGAAAACCAGCGCGAGTACGTACCTGGAGGCCCTTGACTTTCACTTTCACGCGAATCGAATAGGCAACGATCTTTTTTTGGTCTTCTTGATTTGCCAGGCCCTCCGGCGCCCGAAATCCAATCAGATAATATCCCTTCTGGTCGTCCTCCACCTTCTGCATCGTTCCGAAATAGTCGTTGCTGTTCAGCATGGCGACGCCGCCGGTACGGTCGGCAAACTGCTGCATCCAGTACTGGGGCGTATACAGCGCCCGGGCCATCTGTCCCTCGCCGATGAGGCCCTGAGCGTCCACCATGTCAATCACCGCGCCCGCGCGATTCGCCTTATCCATCAGGCCTTGCACTAAATCGATGGCCCTGGGATCGATCGTGTACAGGGTGCTGAGGCCCTTGATTCCATCGGAAAAATACACGACTTCCTTGCGCCCGCCGGTGTCGCGCAGTTCGTCCAGCAGTACGTCCAATGTCGCGAGTGGAAGCAGCGGCGTTTGGTTCGTCAGATTCTGTTGGCGGATATTCCAGTGCAAGCTGTTGATAGCCGCCTCCAGAACATGTTTGTCCGAGGTGAGCTGTTGAAACACGCCGTCGGAGTGTCCGGTTTGCCAGAGGGCCACCAGGTCTCCGGGCTGCATCTGATGCTCCACGAAATTTCGCAGCGTGCGCCTCACGAAGTGCAAGCTTTGGAACGAAAGCGTCAGATCGTCCACCAGCAGGACCATCGAGCGGCGCACGTCCTCGGGCCGAAGCACGCGCCCGGCGCCATCAGGTCCCGATTCAGACATAGCGTTTTGGTTAGCGTTCGGCGAATCCAGATTCACATACGAGAGATTCGTGATCGCCTGCGGCTTCTTGTCGAGATACACTTCAAAATCCTCAGGCTTGAGGTTGGTGACGTGATTTCCTTTTGAGTCCGTTACCTCTGCGTCAATCTGTACGAGCGTGGTAGTCACACTAAACACCGTTTCGTCGGAGGGAGGCGCGGCAGGCTGTTGCCCCGGCGCGGCCCCACAAAGCAGGAGGAATGCCGATATTTTCCACATAGGAATTGCCAATATGTTGACGAGTGAGCTCAGGTTATTGTTTCGCGCTCGCACCGGCAAGCGGCTGACAGAAGCTGATATGCTCTCCGGTGCTTGACCATCGATCTGGAACGCCGAACCATCCGCCTCGAACTCCGGACCGTCCGCAAGGTTCGGGCGCGGATCATTCCCTTCCTGTTCACGCTCTACGTGGTGGCGTTCCTGGACCGCGTCAACGTGGGCTTCGCGGCGCTCACTATGAACAAAGCGCTGGACATCACCAGCCAGCAGTTCGGGCTCCTGGCGGGAATCTTCTTCCTCGGTTATTTCTTTTTCGAAATCCCCAGCAATCTGCTGCTGCATAAGCTGGGGGCGCGAGTCTGGATCGCCCGAATCCTCATAAGCTGGGGCATCGTCTCGCTATGCACCGGCTTCGCGCAGACGGCCGTGCACATGTACATCGTGCGCTTTCTGCTGGGCATCGCCGAGGCCGGCTTCTTCCCCGGCATGATCCTCTACCTCACCTACTGGTTCCGGCAGCGCGAGCGAGCCCAGTCTGTGGCGCTGTTCATGGCCGCCCTGCCAGTGAGCAACGTAATCGGCGCCCCCGTCTCCGGGCTGATTCTCGACCACGTCCATTGGCTTGGCATCGGTAGTTGGCGATGGCTGCTGGCATTGGAAGCGATCCCCGCTATAGTGCTCGGCATTGCCACGTGGTTTCTGCTGCCCAACGGTCCGGAGGAAGCGGGCTTTCTCGATCTCGAAGAAAAAGACTGGCTGCGGGACGAACTGAAGCGCGAATCAGCTCGCCAACCAGCCGTCAGCGCGGCCGCAGCGTTAGCCAGCTCGCGCGTCTGGCATCTCGCGGCGATCTACTTCACTCTCGTTGTCGGCCTGTACGTGATGAGCTTCTGGCTCCCGCAGGTGGTGAAGGCGCTCTCGGGACATTTCTCGAACACAGTGGTCGGAGTATTGGTGATGATCCCGCACGGGGTGGGGTTGGCCGTCATGGTTATGGTTTCGCGAAATTCGGACCGCACCGGCGAGCGCCGCTACCATGTGGCGATACCGGCGGTGGCGGCTGCTATCGCGCTGTTTACCGTCGGTCCGGTACGCTCGCCGATGTTCTCCATCGCCCTGCTGACGATAATGGCCGCAGGCATTTACAGCTTTCTCGGGCCGTTCTGGGCTTTGCCAAGTCAATTCCTCACCGGATATGCCGCGGCATCCGGCATCGCGCTGATTAATTCGGTGGGAAATCTGGGCGGTTTTGTGGGACCTTATATGATTGGGTCGCTCACCCGCTGGACCGGGAGCATGTCTTGGGGTCTGGTTTTCGCGGGCGTCAGCCTGCTGGCAGCGGCCGTGCTTGTGATTTGCGTTCGCCCATGCTCTCAACCGTCGTCCTGACTGTTATTCTGGCCGCCGCGCTGGATGGCCGCGTGGTGGAGGACCACTCCGGCAATCCCGTGGCTTCGGT
>Ga0187851_10004935_pt1 | contig 10780 bp, 9 predicted proteins | sample June2016WEW_6_10_FD_132997 | JGI IMG/M metagenome (GOLD analysis project Ga0187851, IMG submission 132997) | Peatland microbial communities from SPRUCE experiment site at the Marcell Experimental Forest, Minnesota, USA - June2016WEW_6_10 | ecosystem: Environmental > Terrestrial > Soil > Wetlands... | reverse complement strand
GGCCTGCTCAACGGCGACGAGCCGGGCCCGGCGCCCGAACTGGCCGCCGAGGCGGCCCTGGACGCCTCCATGGCAGGCTATGCGCCCCTGTCCAACCGCCGGCGGCTGGCGGCGGTCGCGGTGGCGCTGGCCTGCCTGCTCGCGCTGTTGCTGCCCGGCAGCCGCTTTGGCGAATCGCCGCGATTCAAGCTGACCTCCGAGCAAGCTCGCGCATCCGCGGACGCGTTCCTGAAGGCCCAGGGCTTCAACCCCGCCGCTTTCCAGCACGTGGCGTATCCCGGGACGCACTCGGGCGGCGACGATAGCCTGGCGCTCAAGTATTTCCTGGAACGCCGTTCCGTGGCAGCCGCCTCGGCTCTGTTCGAGCGATACCGGCCGGTGCGCTACTGGGCGGTTCGCTATTTCAAGCCACTGGAACGGGAAGAGGCGCTGGCAGCGGCGCATCCCGAAAGCGGCAAGGTCACCGGGTTCCAGCACACTCTCGCCGAGGATGCCCCCGGAGCGGATCTTTCCGCCGAAGCGGCGCGGCAGATAGCCTCGGCCTGCGCCGCCGGCCAGGGCTGGGACGTCGGGGCCATGGACCTGAAGGAGAGCAACTCGGAAAAGCGCAAAGCGCGCCGCGACCACACGGTGGTGTGGGAAGCCCGTCCCGGCGACCCACGCAATGTGGAGGAGGCGCGCTACCGGGTGGAAATCGTGGTGGCCGGCGATCATGTCGCCGCCGAGCGCGCCTTCTGGAAACTGCCGGAGGCGTGGACCCGCGATCGCGAGCGCCAGAATGCGCTCTCCATCCTGCTCCTGACGCTGCGCATAGCGGCCATCTCCGGCGCGGTGGTGTGGGCTTTGTGGCTGCTGATCCAGAATATCCGCAAAGGGCTGGTCCGCTGGCGCACGGTTCTGATAGTGGCCGCCATCCCCGCCATTCTCTCGGCCGTGGGCCTGCTGCTGACGTTCCGCGTGTCGATGCTCCAGAACTACAATACCGAGATGCCGTTCGGGACCTTCGAGGCCGCCATGTGCCTGGTGATGGCCATGTCGGCGGTGTTCCTGTTCTGCATGATGAGCGCCGCGGCGGCGTTTCTCACGTCGTTCTTTCCCGACAGCCTGGCCGCCCTGCGGGCGGTCAACCGGCGGCGGATGGGCCTGGACGCGATGGCCGCGATGGCCGCGGCGGCCGGCCTGTTCCTGGCGATCGGCCATTTTCGCGCCTTCCTGGCCCGCCTTTTCCCCGCGCAGTCGCTCCTTTCGGCCGGCGTCTCCGATTTGATCGTCAGCCCGGCGCCGGCTCTCTCGGCGCTGGCCCGCGTGGCCACCACCGTGCTGACGGGCGCGGCCGGACTGGCTCTCATCGCCATCGTGATTCGACGGATGCCGCGGCGCTGGATGCTCGCGCCGCTGGCCCTTGCCGCCGTCTTCGCGGTGGTCTCATCGGACGTCCACACGCCCGGCGAGTTGGCGCTCGAATGCGGAAGCGCCTGCATGGCGCTGGCGGGCGCGATCCTGCTCTGCCGCTGGTTCGCCCGCGACAATTACCTGGCCTACGCCCTGATCCTCTTCGCCGCCGCGCTGCGGGGGCCGCTGGCGGAATTGTGGGGAACGGCGAATCCGGCCTGGCAGATGCAGGGCTGGCTGGTAGCCGGCGCGCTGGCGCTGGCGGTGGCGTGGGCGGTATATCCGGCCTTCGCGCGCGGCGGCGAACCAGAGCCCTGACAGACGAAGGGCGCTGGAAAACAGCTCAGGGCGTAAGCCCCAGCCCGACGGCGTTCCCCTGCTACAATCTGGATATATTACCGGATATACGGAGGAGCCGGCCATGAGTACCCTGCCGCAGAAACGAGCGTTGAGCCGCTATCGGAAGCGCCTCACCCAGCAAGGGATGGCCCGTTTCGAGGTTCTTGGGCTCGACGCCGATCGCGAGTTGATCCGGTCGCTCGCCAGGCGGCTCGCCGGCGATGCCCTCGATTCGGCGCGCATTCGCGCCACTGTCCGCTCGACCATTTCGGGAGAGCAGCCGAAAAAGGGGGGGATTCTCAATGCGCTGCGCCGGTCGCCTCTGGTCGGCGCCGATCTGGATCTGAGCCGCCCACCGGCGCCGGGCCGCGGGGTGGACCTGTGAGCAGGAGCCTCCTCGACACGAACATCATCAGCAGCGTCACCAAACCGGCGCCATCGCAAGCGCTGGTCGCGTGGATGGCCGGGCAAGCCGACCAGGATCTGTTCATCTCTTCGCTGACCGTCGCGGAGATCCGCCGCGGAATATTGGAGAAGCCCGCCGGAAAGAAGCGCAGGGAATTGGAGCGTTGGTTCTCCGGCCCCGAGGGCCCGCCAGCGCTATTCGCCGGCCGGGTGCTCCCGTTCGACGAAAGAGCCGCCCTGGTCTGGGCGCGCCTGATGGCCGAAGGCACGGTGAAAGGGAGCCCCCGGAGTCCCCTCGACATGATCGTCGCCGCGGTCGCCGAAGCGAATGACTGCCTGGTTGTCACCGAAAACGAAAGAGACTTCGCGGGCCTGAAGATCGTCAATCCCATGCGGGCGGACTGACGATCTGCGCCGATGGAGGCCGCCTGGGCGATGGCCCGTACCTTTCCGCGAATCCTAAGCGTGAACGGCTCGGGCGTGGTACGTTGCGCATGCTTCACAGGAGTCATGCCCCTTGGCGTGACCTGCTGGTGATATCCTCACATATGGCGGTGTGCTCACGTATGGATTTGCTAGCCCTTGATAACGACCCCACGTGGGTTACCACTCAACAGGGGCCGTTCCATGGCCCGCGCAGCAGACGTCAACTGATGTTGGCCAGGAGCAAACGGTCATGTCGGAACCACCGTTAGAAACGCTTGAGTTCCTCCTTCAGGTCGACGTGATCGGTTCGCGTCTGCCGATGATCGGCAAGGGGCAATGGCAGGCCCTGTATTTTAGAGTCCATGAGGCTTCCCTTTCATTCACCATGTGGTCCGGCCTCCTTGATGACGCCGCCGCCGCTCGGGCGATCGAGCGTGACAGTTGGGACTTGCGGATTGACGACTACAGGCCTGGGTTCAGCCAGAGCTGGCGAGATGGACGCGAGGCTACCACCTACCACAGTCGCGGTGGGGACGAGGGTGCCAGGCCTATCGTCCGCTGCCGGTCGTTTGACGGTGCATTCCCGAGCTATTTCGAGGTGGACGAGGAGTTTCGCCTTTACCACAACCTGGCCGAGGACAAGAGGCGTGAAGTATTGCTCGACTTCGACGCGTCGGGTAGGGAGATCGATGTCGTTCGGCTCAAGGAGAACGCGGTCGAAGCCCGGATTAAGTACCTCCGGCAGTTCCAGGCTGGGACTGGACTACACCTAGCTGTCTTTATCGATTCGAGGCGCTATTCAAGACTCGCTCTGGCCGACGTGCCCATTGATGAGCGGGAACGCGTCGAGACAGACAGCGGGATTCGTTGGCGGCGAAATGTTGCACAGTGCGATTTCAACCGCGGCTACGCTACATTTTCGCGGCTGCTGTCTAAGGTTATTCTGCCGCCTCCAGCCCGAGGGAAGGCCGGGATTTGGCCATTTGAGGACGATGGCGCCCATGAGCCGGTGAGGTTCATAATCGGCGTTGACGCAGACGGGAAGGATGTGGAGTACACTTCGGATCCCGATGCGCTCGCCAACAACTTCGGGGCGAATCCTAGCGCGCCTCACTACCTGACGCCGGTCTATTTCCGTCGCGAGGTGCTGGCGAAGTATTTTGCGGAACCGGAGCGGTACGAGGTATCGGATGGTCGGTTGACCTGCTTGAGTCTATGGAGCTGCCAAATTGACAACGATCTTGACTCACATGTGGTGGTATTCCTCGGTGACCTCGGCCGTGACCTCCCGTACGAAGAGCGACTGCATTGGCGGCAATTCAACATCGCGCCCGAAGGTGGCATCAGCGAGACAAACTTCCGCAGGAGCTTCCTCTCGCAGTTCGCTGATGCTCAAGCGGCAGACCTGGCGTTCCGGCATGAGTACGCCAACACCATGCGCGATTGGCAGGAGGTCCATGGATGGCCGTTGTTCCTCACGCCTTCCGCCGGTGATTGCCATCTCTTGAGCACGGTTCGCATACCCGTAACGAACTCTCAAGCTGAGCTGGACGAGCAGGTCGGATATCTTACAAAGCTCCTCGTAGATTCCCTCAATGAGAGGGAGTTGGAGGCACACACTGGTAGCCTTGATGAAGGGGCCAAAGGGATCACAAAGTTCGACAGGTTTCTGGAGAGGATTCAATTTCCAGAGCGTCAGAAGATCATCCAACTGCTCCGGGATCTGCAAGCACTGCGTTCGGCAGGTTCGGCGCATCGCAAGGGTTCAGCGTACGACAAGATGCTCGCTAAACTAGGTCTGGATCCGGCCAAGAAGGCCGACATCATGCGGCGACTCTTGGAGGAAGCTGTGGAAGGGCTTCGGGCAATTCGTCTGCATTGCTGCGGGGGTCTGGAGCAATCTGCCCAATAGCCAGCGTAGAGACGCTCGCGGTGGTTTGGCTCCTCTACCATGGCTCGACCCGCAAGCCCACTTTCATGTGTAGTCCCCAAACCCCGCAAACGCCGTCCGCCGGCAAAGCAGGAACGACAGGCCGCCCTGTGCCCGCCAATCGATTCCCAACCCCCGTCAGGTCAGCCCTTCACGACCAGTGTCACGCGGTGGATGGCGTTGAAGCCGGTCCTCAACAGCGGGCGCGGCATAGGCTGGGCGATGCCGTTGCCGTCGATGGTGCGGCAGCACAAGTCGTAACTGCCCGCGGGCAAGCCGGGGAGCAATGCCGCCCAATGGACAATCGTGTAATGCATCGGCCATTGCAGGGGCGTGCCCTTGGCCGGATCGAACTGGCTCATGTTGGCGGGCAACTTACCACCCGGCAGCCCACCGCCCCAGTCGGCGGGAGGCGGCAAGACCGTGGCGTCCTTCCAGGCGGCCTTGGTCCAATCCGGGTCGTCCGCCGGCCACGGTTCCTTTTGAGAATGCACGCAGTACTGAACCTTGCCAAGTCCCGAGATGCCGATCTGCGCCATGCCGGTTAGGGCAGCGGGCTTTTCCGGCGGGATTTCCGCCGGAGCATTGATGAACCTGGCCCGCGTCTTCATGGGGCTCTCCGTATCGTTGTTGAAACTCGGCTCTCCGTCCGAGTCATTGGCCTTGAAGTCATTGGTCAGAACCACTCGCTGCACCCACTTGATGGACTTACTGCCGTATGTGCCCGGCACGACCACCCGCACGGGACCGCCGTGGGAGGCCGGCATGATCTGGCCATTCATTTTGTATGCCAGGATGACGGGCATCTGCCCCGGCGGCGTCTCCAGTATGTGACCGAGCGCCATCGAGCTCTGGAACGGGGGCGCGTTCTCGGGGTGATAGCTCTGATAATAGACCCGGCGAATATTGGCTTTTGGCCTGGTCAGCCAGATGGCTTCACGCAAGGGAACCCCTTCCCATAGCGTCATATGATAGGGATCGGCGCCGTTGGTGCAGGTGCAGACGTGGAGGAAGCGGACCGCGTGTTTTTCCGCCAGGCCCATGAGACCCTTCCAGTCCAGGGCGTTTCCCAGCGCCCGTGAGAGGGGCTGTTCGACGCTGCTATCGCTCGCCGGGTCCGGGACCACATCCAAAGACCAGGTCTCCGGAAGGAGTCCGATCTCGCGCAGGCGCTCCGGCGGGAGTTTGACGACGTTGGCTTTCCCCTTGTCCAAGACCACGCCGCGGTCGAGCGGAGTCAGATATTCCAGCTTGGCAATCGCCTCCCGCAGCAGAGGGTCGACAGCGGCATCGGCCGCCGCGAGTGGGAAGGCGCGCCAGGCTGCCGCCGCCGCGCCGCCCAATCGGCTGAAATGACGCCGCGTCAGCCGGACCGGCTCGGCTCCGCGCGGATCGGGTCTCTCCATGGTGTCCTCCTGAACGAGTATAGCTTCAGGCGACAACCACGCTGGAGTCGGGGATCGGTCTCATCTCCACGTCAGCCGCGGAGTCGGATCATCGACCGCCAGCGCGCCCTTACCCCAGGTTCCGCTCGGCGAAATCCCAGTTGGCGACTTTCCAGAAGGCCTTCACGTAGGCTGCGCGGTCGTTGCGGTAATCGATGTAGTAGGCGTGCTCCCATACGTCGCACGTCAGCAGCGGAACATCGCCGTTCAGGAAGGCGGGTTCGGCGTTTCCGGTGCTTCGCATATCGAGCGCGCCGGAAGGCTTCTTCACCAGCCACGCCCATCCCGAGCCGAAGGTCCCCACGGCGCAGGCGGCGAACTGCTTCTGGAATTCCTCGAAAGACCCGAAGGCGCCGGCTATGAGTCCCGCCAGGCGGCCTCGCGGCGCTCCCAGCGCGGCGGGGGTCAGGCTGTTCCAGTAGAAGGTGTGGTTCCAGACCTGGGCGGCGTTGTTGAAGATCTTGCCGGACGAGGAGCGCACGATGCTTTCCAGGTCCTTGTTCTCGAACTCGGTTCCGGGAATCAAGCCGTTCAGATTGTTCACGTATGCGCGGTGATGTTTGCCGTAATGATACTCAATGGTTTCCGCGGAGATGTGCGGGCTCAGGGCATCCTGGGAGTAGGGCAGCGCGGGCAATTCGATCATGTGGTTCTCCCTCCACCGTGATTCTCGTTGAAAACGGTGTTTCGGGTCAAGAGATTCCATTAGAGCGATTTGACCGGTTGTATAGCCCGTTACAGAATAGGGTAAGGGGGATGCCGTGGCTTACTGGCGATCACAAGAAGTAAGAACCCGTTTCAGGGAGTTTCTGGACGCGGCGATCAAGCGGGGTCCCCAGATCGTGACGCGACGGGGCATGGAAGCCGCCGTCCTGGTTTCAATCGGCGAGTGGAGGCGGCTGCAGAGAGACGCGCGCCCCGGCCTGAAGGCGCTTCTCCTGGCGGCTGGAGCGCGCGTCGAAGACCTGGCTTGCGGTAGACGGAAACTGCGGCGGCGGCCCCGGGTAGGCTTCGAATGAAGAACTAGCTGTCCGAAGCCAGGGCCGGGCGCGCGTGTCAGTTCCCGCCGCCGCCGGCGGCCGGCGCCGGGGTGGGCGGCTGGGTTCCTTTGTCGGGCGTCCGCCCGGCGCTCCGAATGTTGATGAAGCGGTTCAGGGTATCGAACCAGAACGGCGCGCCCAACGAAACCGCAATGGCCGTGAGAATCCAACCGAAAAGGTGGCATCGCAGGATGGACCACAGCCAGCCGAAGAAGCTGGAGCCGGGCGGCAGTTGGTCGCCGCTCCAGCCGGTCACCTCGCCCAGAAGCGCCTGTTCCTGATCCGTGAGCGCCTGCATGGGTGCGGCGGGAGCGCTCGCTGTCGGATTCTGCGGGCCGGGCCGCGCGCTTTCGGCGCGCGCCTTGGCCTGTTCCACCACCACGGCGCTCACGGTGGGACTGATCCACAGGGTCCTCGCCATGCGCAGCGTGTCGGCGTTGAGCGCTACCGTAATGAGGCACGCCAGAATCAGGGCATTGCGCTGGGCGTCCCGCTTATACCAGCCGGAAACGCGCTCCATGCCGTCATCGAACCATTTTTCGAGGTGAACGCGCGCCGCCGCGGCATCCATGCCGGGGCGGTCGAGCAGCGCCGTCAAAGCCTCGTTGAGTTTTTCGTTGCCGGCAGCCGCCAGGCCTATCTTCAACGCCGCCATGTCGCTCGGCGACTTGCCGGGCCCCGTGAGCACGTCCGTCAGGGCGGAGACGAACCGCTCCGCCGGAATGTAGGACGGGCGCGCCGACCCGTCGTTGGCGGCCAGCGTGCGGATCAGGGGATGATTGTAGAGAGCGCGCGTGAGGGCGTCGTTTCCGAGCAGCCTCCCGATACCCTTCTCGAGGAACTTCGACCGCGTTCCTAGCCACCCGGAGACCATTTCGTTCACCGTCGAGCAGATCAGCCCCAGCAACAGGTAAACGAAGCAGATCCCGATGGCGACGTCCAGAATCGGCAGATTCATGACGGAGCCTCGCTTTCTTTGGGAATCAATGATACCACCGGCTCCGGAAATCGGAGGCCAAAATGTGGGGGCAGCCCGTTCGATCCGCCGCCGGCTTTTGTCTCGGCGTTCTTTTCCACCGCCGATACGTTAAGATGGCCTGCACGTGACCAATTCGCAAAGCGAGGCCCGCGGCCGGGCGGGCGCGGGCGACCATAGGGCCGCGGTCCTGGCGGGTTTCCTGGGCTGGACTCTGGACGCCTTCGATTTCTTCCTGGTGGTGATGTGCCTGACGGCCATCGGGCGCGAGTTCCACAAGTCCGACAAGGAAATGGCCCTGGTGTACTTCGTGACCCTGCTGTTCCGGCCGGTGGGGGCCTTTATTTTCGGCCTGATGGCGGACCGCTGGGGCCGGCGGCTGCCGCTCATGCTCGACCTGGTTTTCTACTCCATCGTCGAAGTACTGTCCGGGCTCGCGCCGAACTTCAAGGTCTTCCTGGCGCTGCGGGCGCTGTTCGGCATCGGCATGGGGGGCGAATGGGGCGTAGGCGCTTCGCTGGCCATGGAAAAGGTCCCGCCGCGCCTCAGAGGACTGCTCTCCGGTCTCCTGCAGCAGGGCTACGCCGCCGGCTACCTGCTGGCTGCCGTCTGCTACTTCTTTCTGTTCGGCCGCCTGGGGTGGCGTCCGCTGTTTTTCATAGGAGGTCTGCCGGCGCTGCTGGCGGTGTTCGTCCGCTTCCGCGTGAAGGAATCCGAGGTGTGGGAAAAGACGCGCCACAAGACCTGGGGCGAGCTGGGCCGGTCCATCCTGGGCCATTGGAAGCTGTTCCTCTACATCGTGGTCCTGATGACCGGCATGAACCTGGCCTCGCACGGTACCCAGGACATGTATCCCACGTTCCTCGAACGCCAGTGGCATTTCCGGCCCGAGCAGCGGGCCGTGCTCTCCGCTTTTTCCATGGTGGGGGCGATTCTGGGCGGCACTTTGTTGGGGCTTTTCTCGGACTGGTGGGGAAGGCGCCGGGCCATGATCGTAGCCCTGCTTGCGGCAGTGATGGTGGTCCCCCTATGGGCCTTCGCTCCCTCCATCGCGCTGCTGTGGGCCGGCGCCTTCCTGATGCAGTTTCTGGTACAGGGCGCCTGGGGCGTGGTACCGGCGCACCTATCGGAGCTGTCGCCGGATTCGGTGCGCGGCTTCCTGCCGGGGTTCGGCTATCAGTGCGGGGTGGCCATATCCGGCATGGTAAGCTACGTGGAAGCCTCCATCGCGGGGCGCACGGGCTATGCCACGTCCATGGCTATAGTGGCGGCTACCGTATTTCTGCTGGCCGCCGCCGCCACGGCGGCGGGAAAAGAGCGGCGGGCCGCGTGTTTCGGAGGGCAGTCTTGAATGGGGCGCGGCGTAGGGGCCGGGGGGCAGCCAGAGCTGGTGACAGGTCCGAGACGCGATCCTTGGTGGAAAAGACGACAGGAACGAGCAGGGAAGTGAAACTGCGTGGCATAGACTTACGCCCCGTTCCGGGGCTAGGCGCCTGCCCGACCTGTTCCCGACGGCTTGCGCCGTGGGCTAGGATGTTTCGCCCTCCGGGCTGGGTAGCGGACGACTCCAAATGGATGGTGGCCGAAAGGCGCGGAGTTCTCACTCAAAATGTAAAAACTCCAGGGCCGGGGCATGCCCCATAAGCGCTAAGTTAAGAGGCTACTGGCACAACCAGTTGGCAACTCAATCAACGTCAACCACAACATATGGTGGACGGCATTGATTAGGTCACGTTATCTTAGCGCTTATAGGGCATGCCCGGCCCGAAGCGTTCACGAAGAAACCACGCGGTCGCGGAACTAGCCTGGCCGGCTGGGACCGGCGCTGGAAAAGAGGTCCACACCCATGCCGGCGATGAAGTCAATCCCGGGGACAATCAGCCCTGTGAGACGGCGGTCATTCGTCAGGAAAAGATCCACGCCCGCCTCCGCCGCACACGCCAAGTGAATGGCGTCCGCCGGCGAGACGCGGTTTTCGGCGCGAATCTTCGCGTAGAGTTCGGCTGTCCTGGCCGTGAATGGCAGCAACTCGACGCGCGGGGGGCAGAGGATCTCGCGGATTCGCGCCATTGCCTCCGTGGCCCCACGCTTGCAAGGGAGGGTGAGAATTTCACCAAGCGTAAACACGCTCGTGCACAGGCTGTCGCGGCGCTTTTCCATGGCCGTGAGGATTTGCGCGACCCGCGCGACGTGTTCGGGGTGTTCTTCGATCAGGTACACGAACAACATCGTGTCCCAGTATACCCGGCTCACACGTCCTCGTCGGCGTCGTAGAAATGCTCGCGTTCGCGGCGAATGAACGCCTCGCCGCCGCCCAGGCTCTCAAAGACTTCCTTCCCAATTCCGCGAAGACTCATCAGCGACGGCTGGGCTGGCTGGCCCGATGCTTCAGTGGGCTCGTCGAGCAATCGGAAAGTGAACGTAACCCTGGCCCCCAGCCCTTTCGGCGGTCCTTCCCGTTTCTCCAGCACCAAGTGGTTCTGTTCCAGGAACTTCCGCGCGCTCAATGCGTTGCAGACCGTGGGGAAGCGGTTGTTCAGCCCCAGGGCGCCGTGTACGTCGCCGGCGACAACCCGAACCGTGACATCGCGGCGTCGGCGACTTGGCTCAATGTACTTCCGGAGCACGTAGTCCCGGACTTGGTTGGTTGGGGATTCCTGTTTCATATAAGCAAGTATAACCAGTATTTTTATAAAAAGCAAGTAGCATCTAGCTATTTCTGTGCAACATGCCGATTACCAGCCGGATCTGCTCGTAGGTAATGTGGGCCGGCAGGGCATCCATCAACGGCTTGAGTCTTTCCGAGCCCAGGCGCCGCACGGCCTCC
>Ga0187851_10004934_pt1 | contig 10780 bp, 13 predicted proteins | sample June2016WEW_6_10_FD_132997 | JGI IMG/M metagenome (GOLD analysis project Ga0187851, IMG submission 132997) | Peatland microbial communities from SPRUCE experiment site at the Marcell Experimental Forest, Minnesota, USA - June2016WEW_6_10 | ecosystem: Environmental > Terrestrial > Soil >... | reverse complement strand
TGGATCTGCCAGCAGGAAGGCATCACGGCGGATGCGGAGGCGCTATCGGTGCTGGCACAGGCCGGCGAAGGCAGCGTCCGCGATTCTCTCTCGGCGCTCGACCAGGCCATCGCCTGCTGCGGGGACACCTTGCAGGCCACGGAGGTGCGCGCGCTACTGGGCGCATTTTCCCTCGATGCGCTGGGGCAGGTGAGCCAGGCGCTGCTGGCTGGCGCTGCCGAAGGCGCGGCGGCACGCATGCTCGACGTGGTGAACGAACTGGAGCGCAACGGGCAAAACCTGCAACACTTCAGCCGCGAACTGGCCCGCTATTTCCGAAATCTGCTGGTAGCCAAGATCGCCGGCGGCGATACGCGCCTGATCGCGGCGTCGGCGGGCGAGCGGCAAAGGCTGGCGGAGACGGGCGCACAGTTTTCCGAAGAGGATCTGACCCGCTACCTGCAACTCTCCCTCGACCTGTTCCGCGACCTGCAATTCTCGCTGCAGCCGCGCTTCCACCTCGAGTTGGGCTTATTGCGGATGGTGCAGGCCGGCCGCTTGGTCTCGATCGAGGACGCACTCGCCGGATTGCCGAGCCACGCGGCGAAGCCGGTGCCCCCTCCGCTCGCGCCGATCAAAGCCACCAGCCACCAGCCACCAGCCACCAGCCACGGGGCTGCAACGCCAGCCCCTAGCCCCTCCTCCTGGCGTCAAAAGCTCCACGCCTCCCTCATGGAGCTGGGCATGGAATTCACCGCCGATGCTATCGAGCATTCCGAAGTTGTCGAGGCCAACGGCGAGTTGCGCTTTACCACGCCTCGCGAGTTCTCCATCGCCATGAAAGAGGCGGATATTAACCAGGCGGTACGGCAGATTATCGGCAAACCGCTTAAGATCAAAGTTACGATTGGAGAGGTCGCCGCGCAGAGTCAAGACAAGGTCGCGGCCGCGCCGGCGGCGCAGCAGGAGGACGATGTGTCCCGCCGCGCGCTCGCGAATCCGGAAGTGCGGAATTTCCGGGATTTGTTCGGCGGAGAGGTCCGCACGGTTCGCAACCTAAAGGAGTAGCCACATGAAGATGCCAGGCAACATGCAGAACATGATGAAGCAGGCGCAGCAGATGCAGGAGCGCATGCAGCAGGAGATCGCCCTGATCCGCGTGGAGGCCTCGGCCGGCGGCGGCATGGTCACCATCGGCATGGATGGGCACAAGAACGTGCTGAGCGTGAAGATCGACCCGGAAGTGGCGGGCGATGTGGAGATGCTGCAGGACATGGTGCTGGCCGCTTGCAACGAAGCCGCCAAGAAGGTGGATGAAGAGAGCAGTCAGAAGATGAGCGGGATGTTGGGTGGCATGGGACTGCCACCCGGCCTATTTTAATCCATGCCGGATTTTGCGGAGCCGCTGGCGCGGCTGATCAACGAATTCAAACGCCTGCCGGGCATCGGCCAGAAGTCGGCGCAGCGGCTGGCGTTTCACGTCCTGCGCGCGTCGCGCGAAGACGCCGAACAGCTTGCGCAAGCGCTGCTCGACGTGAAGGACAAGCTGGGCCTGTGCCGCGTCTGCAATAACATCAGCGACGGCGATTTGTGCGTGTTTTGCCGCGACCCAAACCGCGACCAAACAGTGCTGTGCGTGGTGGAGGAAGCGCCGAATATTTTGGGCATCGAGAGTACGCGGCAGTTCAACGGTCTGTATCATGTGCTGCATGGGTCGCTCTCGCCGCTGAAGGGCGTGGGACCGGAGCAGCTCAAGATCAAGAGCCTGGTGGAGCGCATCGGGGCGGGCGGGATTGAGGAGATCATAGCCGCTACCAATCCCACGGTGGAAGGCGAGGCTACGGCGGTTTATTTGTCGAAGCTGCTGAAGCCGCTGGGGGTGAAGGTTTCGCGCATTGCGATGGGCATTCCTGTGGGCAGTGACATCGAGTTTGCGGATGAGGTGACGATGTGGAAGGCGATGGAGGGGCGGCGTGAGATGTGACGACAAGGCGCGAGTTTCTTCGTGTACGCATGCCCAAGAACAGGCACAATGGGATGCGGAGATGGATCGGGATTCCGCTGCCGGAAGACTCGATTTTCTCTTTGACGAGGCCAGCAGGGAAGCCGACGACGGGCTGCTTCACGAGTGGCCGCCGACGAGATGAAATCCTCCGCCAGTCGGCGATTCCGCGACTTTTTCCAGCCCTTCAAGTTCCTGTCCACGCCCCAGCCGCCAAAAACCGCCGGCCCCAAAATGCGATCGGAGATCCCGGACGACGCTAGCTGAACAAGGAAGAAGAGAATGGAAGCATTGATCCCAGAGAGCGCCAGGCAGGCGATATCGAGCGTAGCGTGCGCAACATCGTGGTTAGGCATTAATGAAACGATGGGATACACAACCTCGCTCCACGGTTGCGATAGAAACAGGAACGGTGCGTATGCGTAGCCCAATGCGTCATGCGCGGATTCGGCTGCAAGGTACGCACCGAATACAGTGGCCAAATATAGCCCCGCCGTAACGACTGCCAAGGCTGTGCACACAGGATACCGACGGAATTGAAGCCGCTTGCTGTCCATCCCGGAACGATGGTAACACTGGGGAAGTAATTCACGTGAGCGGGTAACGCGCTACGCGCGATACTTCCCAAACACTCGGGAAGCTCCCTTCGGGAAAGTGGATGACGTCGGCCCGTTTGCCGGATAGCCCAAACGCTGTGGGCGGCTCACTCAAATATCGGCGCTAACTTCGCCAGTACCTCGTCCATGACCTCGGCTGGAATGCTCTCCCGCCGCGCGCGGCCAATGTCGAGAGTCCGGAGCCTGGTCGCACCTCACAACTCCCATCGTTTTGGTTCCGGCTCCTGCCAGTGTCACGGCGAAGCTTGCCGTTCGCGCGAAATTACCGCCGCTTCTGATCGGGACAATTACGGGGAGTTTCGTTACCTGGTTGAATTGAAGGTTTCCGGCTACACGGTCAGCATCGGACGCCGGCCCTCTTGCTCGTGTCCCGACGTAGGATCGAGACTGACGAGCCAGATCTCGCCACGTTTCATCAGACGATCTCGCCGCCAACGGGCTTACTGCTGAGCCACTCCCGCTCTTCGGCGGCGCGCGGCGCCTTTGGATCGCACTGCGCGAGCAACTCGTCCAGCGTATACCGGCTTCGTTGCCGCGGCTCCACAACGAGAGGGCCGCTTTCAATTGCGATGCCGACCTTGCGAAAACTGGTTGTGTGCATGGCGTTCCTCCAGTACTCGAAAGCGATGGAGGGGCGGCGGGAGATGTAGCTCGACGGGGTGTTACCCGTGCCCGTTGCCGCCGCCCCTTGAGGCGTCGATGAACTTCGTAAGTCTGTCCTCCAAAACCTGCATCTTTTCCTCAGTCACGAGTTGTGCCGCGGCCAGCTTGGTGATGTATTCGTCGAGAGTCTGACGGCGCCGCCTCTCGGCTCCCGTCTCGGTCACTGCCATGCGTATGGCGCGGCGCAGCGTATTATTGACCGCAGTTTGATCGCGGTCCTGCTTGTCGGATAGTGCATGAAGGTGCACTCCAAGCAACTCGACGGATTGTGTCAGAGCTTCATGGCGTTCGGTCAGGCGGTCCAGCCGATCGTCGATATTCATCGGATCACCCAGGCTTCTATTCTAACTCCGGGCCCCGACCTCCTCCCACCGCACCGCCGCCTTCTCGATCCGCGCCACCGCCTCCATCAGATTCTCCAGCGAATTCGCATAGCTGAACCGGATATACCCTTCGCCGAACTCCCCAAACGCGCCGCCATTCAGCGCCGCCACGCCCGCCTCCTCCAGCAGAAAATCCGCCAATTCTTTCGAAGGAATCCCGGTCCCCTCCACATTGGCGAATGCGTAAAACGCACCCCCCGGAACCGGGCAACGGAAGCCCGGAATCCGGTTCAGCCCCTCGCAAAAAGCGTCCCGCCGCCGCCGGAACTCGGCGACCATGGCGTCCACAGGCCCCTGCGGACCGCGCAGCGCCGCGATCCCCGCCCGCTGCGTGAAACTCGCCACGCACGAGCACGAGTTCACCATCAGCTTGTTCACGGCATCTACCAGCCAGGCCGGCATCACTCCGTAGCCCACGCGCCATCCGGTCATCGCGTACGTCTTCGAAAACCCGTCCAGAATAATGGTCTTCTCCACCATGCCCGGATAGCTGGCGATCGAAACGGGCGCGTCGCCGTAATATATCCGTGAATAGATCTCGTCGGCCAGCACGATCAGGTCGCGTTCCCGCACCATGTCCGCAATGGCGCGCATGTCTTCGTCCGGGATCATTCCGCCGGTGGGGTTCTGCGGCGAATTCAGCACCAGCATCTTCGTTCGGCCGCTCAGCTTGTCGCGCAGCACATTCAAATCGAATGAGAACCCGCGGCTCTCCACCAGCGGTATGGGAACCGGCGTGGCGCCCAGCGTGCGGATCATCGATTCGTAAATCGGGAATCCCGGATTCGGGTAGATCGCCTCGTCGCCCGGTTCCAGCAGCGCCAGCATCGGGAAGAAGATCATGGGCTTGGCGCCCGGCACGATCGAAACATGCTCCGGGCCTACGCGGATGCCGCGCCGCCGCGAAACGTCTTCCGCCACGGCTTCGCGCAGTTCGGGGAAGCCCTGCGGCGGGCCATAGCGCGTCCAACCCTCGTCCAGCGCGCGCTTGCCTGCTTCCACGATGTGCGCCGGCGTCGGAAAGTCCGGCTCGCCGATCTCCAGGTGGATGATGCCGCGCCCCTGGGCCTCCAGCGCCCGCGCGCGCACCAGCACCTCAAACGCGGATTCCACCGCGATCCGCTGCATACGTTCCGCCAGCTTCATGCGATTTTCCTGAAAAATGGCACACCATCGCGGAATTCCACGCGCGCCACGCGGTCGTCGATCCGCACACGCTCGCCATGCGCGCTCACGATCCGGCCCGTCACACGCCCGCCCGAATCCAGCGTCACGATGGCGGTCTGGTAAGGCACGGCGGCGGCGAACGCGTCAGTCGCCGAGTAAATCACGGTTTCGGTATAAATGGTTCCGGTGGCGTCGCTCATACCGTCCCCAGAATTGCGACTACGCAGGTAGCGCCCGATCCGCCCAGGTTCTGCGCCAATCCCAGCGAGTGCCGCGGCACCTGCCGCTCGCCCGCTTCGCAGCGCATTTGCAGTACCAGGTCGCAGATCTGCGCCACACCCGTCGCGCCCACCGGATGCCCTTTGGACTTCAGCCCGCCGCTGGTGTTGATGGGCTTGTCCCCCGCGCGCGCCGTGTGGCCTTCCAGCGTGAACGGGCCGCCTTCGCCGCGCGGCGCGAATCCCAGATCTTCGATCGCGATGATCTCGGCGATGGTGAAGCAGTCGTGCAGTTCGGCGAGCTGGATATCCGCCGGCCCCACCCCAGCCATCTGGTAGGCCTTCCCGGAAGCGCGGCGCACCGCCGGGAAAGTGGTGATGTCGGGCTTCTGTTCGAGCGCCACGAAGTCGGATGCCTGGGCGATGCCCAGCACGCGCACCGGCTTATCCGTGTATTCCCTGGCCCGCTCGGCCGGCGCCAGCAACACCGCCGCCGCTCCGTCGCTGATCAGCGAACAATCGTACAGGTTCAGCGGATCGGCGATGGGCTTGCCATTCATGGCCTGCTCCATGGTAATGACCTTGCGCATCTGCGCATCGGGATTCAGCGCGCCGTTGGCGTGGTTCTTCACGGCCACGGCGGCCAGGTGCTCGCGGGTGGTGCCAAACTCGTGCATGTGGCGCCGTGCGATCATCGCAAACAGTGAAGCGAACGTGGAGCCGGCCTTGATTTCGCCCGCACAATCGCCCGCGCCCGCCAGGATCTCGGTCACCTTGGGAGTCGGCTGCGAAGTCATCTTCTCCACGCCCACCACCAGCACGGTATCGTATACGCCGCTGGCCACGCCGGTATAGGCGTGGAAGAAGGCCGAACCGCTCGAAGCGCAGGCTGCCTCAATGCGCGTAGACGGCACGCCGTGAACGCCGAGGGCGGTGGAAACATACGGCGCGAGGTGGTTCTGACCCACAAACAAAGGACCGGCGAAGTTTCCCAGAAAAAATGCATCGACTTGTGACGGAGCGGTGTGCGCGTTCTTGAGGCACTTCTCGCCGGCTTCCACCGCCAGCGAACGCAGGTCGCGGCCGGGAAACGCGCCAAATGGCGTCTTCCCGATTCCGATTACGGCTACAGGTCTCATATTCGAATTAGCCTATCGGCTACATTGTAGCGTTGTCTCGCCCGGCGGCACATGGCCGGCCATCGGCTCAGTAACGTAACCAGCCGCAGCCCGTCCATACAGTAGAGATCCTATCCCCTGAGAACCCACCGGCCAGGAGAACCATCGTTGATATCGAAGCTATTGGTATTGCTCTGCCCGCTCATATTCACGGCGTCTGCCCAGGTTGCGGTCTTGAATCCCAACGCTCCCAAACCGGGCACTCCAGCGCCCGCGCTTGCCTTCACCCATCTGCTGCAATCGCCCGCCGGGGCCAAGGCGGATTGGGCCTCCCTGCACGGCAAGGTTGTGGTGCTTGAATTCTGGGCAACCTGGTGTGCTCCCTGCATTGCCGAGATTCCCGTGCTCAACGCCCTGGCGGGCTCGCTCGATCCCGCCAAGGTGCAGTTCATCTCCGTCGACGATGAAGATCCCGCCGTGGTTGAAGCCTTCCTGAAAAGTAAACCCATCTCCGGTTGGATCGGTATCGACACCTCCGGCAAGCTATACGAACGATTCGGAGTCAATGCCCGTCCCACCACCATGGTCGTCGATCCGGAGGGCCGCATCGTGAGCGCGACAATTCGTCCGGAGCAGATCAAGAGCGATCAAATTCTCGCTCTGGCCGATGGCCAGGAGGTCGTCTTGGGCGGCGATGTCGACCCCAAAGTGCAGGCTGAACTCAATACGGCGCTGGCGCGAGCGATGTCCGCCCAGACGGGCAAAGCCAGCGGCTCCGCCAACTCCCTTTTTGAGATCCGCCTGACGCCCGGCGATCCTGCAAGCGGGGGCAAGAGACCCGACACCCATGCGATGTTGCGCGGCCCGGGCCGGATGGACATCACCAACGCATCGCCGGCGGATCTATTGAGCTTCGGCTCAGGCATGCCCTCGGCCCGGATCGACATCACCGGCAATCCACCCGATGCCTTGTACAACCTGCACGTCGAGGCGCCCCATGCGGACGCCAGGCAACTCTCCCAAGCGATTGAGCTGGCCATCGCCTCCGGCGCGCACGTGCGAATCGAGCACCACACGGATACCAAGGACGCTTACGTGCTCACCGCGCAGCCGCGTGACGCCCAGGGCCATTTCATTCCATCCGCGTATTCCGGCGGGGCTTTCTATAGCGCCCAGACGCAGACTTTGCAGTGCCTCAACGCCACCGCCGATCAGGTCGCGGGCGCGCTGGAAGAAGCCCTCGGCGCCCCCGTGGTGAATGAAACCGGTCTCTCGGGAAAGCTGATGTTCAATCTGAAAGTGGCGCCCAAGGACCCTACCTCGTCAAACAACGCCCTGCAAGCGCTGGGACTCACGCTCGTTCCGGCCAAACGCCCCATTGAGACCGTGGTGCTATCTGCCGCCCCGGCACCGGCTAGAGAGCCGGCGCCGAAGGATGCCGCGGCCCAGTGACCTTCCCTGCTGAGCGATGCTGAGCGGCACTGAGCGTGCCGCGCATGCTCGCCCCCGCCCGGCTGGGCTAGAATTAGCATAGCGGCGGTAGGGATCGCCTACCAGCTTTGTTTCCACGTTTTAGCGGGTTTCCACGTCACACTTACAGAACCGTGGAAGCCGTAATCTACGCCCTGATGAGCGAAGCCGTCGATCCCGGCCTGGAACTCCTGGAGACGCAGAACAGGTTTGTTTCCGATCACTTACGCCGGATTTTCGTGCAAATTTACCGCATCGTGGGCAACGTGGCCGATGCCCAGGACCTTACCCAGGAGGCCTTCATCAAGGCCCTGCAGCGGCAGGATCAGCTCAAGGACGAGCAAAAAGCGGCGCATTGGCTTTCGCGAATTGCGACCAATACGGCCATCGATTTCCTGCGGCGCAACGGGCGCGTGTCCTATTGCGAGTTGGACGCCGCCCCGGAAAGCCACGACGAGAGTCCGGAGGATATCCTGTTGCGCTCCGAGCAGCGCGACTATCTGGAAGACGGCTTGCGCCTGTTGACCGCGCGCGAGCGGGCCGCGCTGATGCTGCGCGATGTGGAGGGTCTGCCGGCCGAAGAAGTGGCGCAGCGGCTGGCTTGCTCCAAGGCGACCGTGCGCTCGCACATCGCCAACGCCCGCATCAAGCTGCGCCGGTATATGGAAAAGAGGAAGCCATGACGCATCCGAATCAGTCCATTTTGGCGCTTTACGCCGGCCGGGACCTCGGTTGGTTCACGCGCCGGCGCACGGAGCGTCACCTGTCCCGTTGCCGCGAGTGCCGCGACGAGCTGCAGGCGTTCGCCGCGGCGCGCGACAATCTGGTCGCGCTGGGCGATTTGCCGGCCATCTCCTGGAACCGCCTGGCCATCGAGATGAAAGCTAATATCCGGCTTGGCCTGGCGGCCGGCGAATGCGTTGGCGCCGCGCGGCCGGCGAATCGGTTCGCCCCTTTTGCGATGCTGTCTAATGCGCGTGCGCTGGCGGCTTGCGCCAGCGTCATGGCGCTGGTGACGGCGGGTTTGGTCCTGCAGCGGCCCACTCCGATTGCGCCGCCGGCGATGGCCAGGCAGGGCTCCGTCTTGCGGGCCACCGCCAACGGGATCGAATTGAATCAGGACGGGCAGACTTTGAGTCTGCTTCAACCGCGCTCCCACGATGTGGCGTATTCGGCGGGCGCGCAAGGATCCATGCAAGCCGGTTACGTGGATTCCGACACCGGCAACGTAACGATCAATAACTTGTATGTCCAGTAAATTTGCGATTCTATTCGTGGCGGCCGCGACTGCGCTGTGCGCGCAGGAAACGCCGCCCAACAACTCGGTGAAGATCAACCTGCCGCAGGATTCGCCCTTGACGCTGATCTCGACAGACTTGGGCGACTCGCACGTCAGCCAGCGCGGCAGCGCAGTGGTGCTGGATCTGGACGTGGCCCTTACGCTGCACAACTCCAGCCCCAACCGCGTGCGCGGCGTGACGCTGCTGGTGGCCGCCCAGGAGGTGACGCCCGGCGGCAAGGCTTCCGTCTCGGTCCCCAGCCTGGACGTGGCGCCTAACCAGAACTTCCCCGTGCGCATCAACCTGCGCCTGTTGCGGCCCGCGCAGATGGGTGGCGGTCCGCTGGTGCAGGTGAACCTGGATGGCGTACTTTTCCAGGATTATTCGTTCTACGGGCCAAACCGGCTGGATTCCCGCCGCACCATGACCGCGTGGGAAATGGAAGCGCAACGCGACCGCAAGTATTTCAAGTCGGTGTTAGCCGCGCGCGGCATGGAAGGATTGAAACAGGTCATGCTGGAGAGCCTGAATCGCCAGGCCGAGCGCCCGCGCCTGGATGTGCAGGTTTCGCGAGGGCGCGCGGTGACCTCCGCGGCAGTGGGGGACCACAGCGCACGATTCGCGTTTCTGCGCTTCCCGGGTGAGCCGGTTGAACCTGTGGAAGGCTGGGCGGAAATCGCGGGCAACGAGGCGCGCAATCCGCGCATCGACGTGCGCAATGTTTCCTCCAAGCAGGTGCGTTCCGTGGAGATCGATTGGATTGTGACCGATCGGCAGGGCAAACAATACGTGGCCGGTTCGGTGCCCGCGTCCGGTCCGGAGTTCAACCTTAAGGCTGGCGCCACCAGCCGTGTACTGCAGGACACCGCATTGCGTCTTTCGCGGCTCCCGAACGATGGCGGCGCGCCGCTCTCCATTGCCGGCATGACGGGCTTTGTGGGACAGGTGGAATTTGCCGACGGCAAGGTTTGGATACCCAATCGCGAATCGCTGGCCAACGCCCAGCTATTGGGCATTCTGGAGGCATCGCCGGAAGAGCAGCGCTTGATGGACCTGTATCGCAAGAAGGGGCCCAAGGCGCTGGCGGATGAATTGGGTAAGTTCTGACGCTATCGACAGCCGCCCAAGGGCTTACTTGCGTTCGCGCAGGACGGTTTGAGACAGCGGCTCACCCCGCATCGCGATTGGATCGAATCCGAGGCGGAGGCACGGGTCCCGCTTATTGCTGCTTGGTCGACGATCCTGGCTGAAGGCCGTCCTCGGAGGGCCCCCCAGCCAAAGCTTAATTGAGCCCGACTTCCCAGACACGGACTTCCTGGGCGTTTGGCATTCACATCCGCGACATGCGCGTTTTTCGCCAAGCGAACTTGAAACCTGGCCTCTGGCCACTCATCGAGCTTTCAATCTGGTGTCCCGAGGCCTTTTCGGCCTCTTTCCGCGAGTCTTCGGTGCTCCGGGGGGGACCTGCACCAACCGTCCGAATCGCGGAGGCACGGCGGCTGCACTGACGATCGGGCCGGCGGCCACTAGCCTTTTCCGGCGAGCATCCACTTGCAGATTCAGACCTTCCAGAGCGCGCGCACCGAGCAGTTGGAGATCGCCTGCTTCGGCGAAAACGACTTCGTCTACGGTCTCGGACCTATCCACCATAAGCACGCCGTAGCCAACTGAGCGCGTAACGATCTGGCCGTTCGCCAACTGAAATTGGAGATCCTGCTTGCGCCGCTCAATCCCGATCGCCTCCAATGCCGTCGCGTTGATCCACGTGGACTCGGCACCCGTGTCGACCATCGGGCGCCGAACGGCGGTTGACTTGGAAGTCGCCGGATTGAGGACCCGGCAACCAACGTAAAAAAGTCCCATCTATCCGCAATGATAACGCG
>Ga0187851_10004932_pt1 | contig 10782 bp, 12 predicted proteins | sample June2016WEW_6_10_FD_132997 | JGI IMG/M metagenome (GOLD analysis project Ga0187851, IMG submission 132997) | Peatland microbial communities from SPRUCE experiment site at the Marcell Experimental Forest, Minnesota, USA - June2016WEW_6_10 | ecosystem: Environmental > Terrestrial > Soil >... | reverse complement strand
TGCTGCTGTTCACCGACGAGGTCGAGCACTTCATTCCGCCGCGGAAAGGCCGCAGCCATGTGCTGCGCGTCATCCGCGAGGTTTTGTATTTCGAACCGAAACGGCGCGGGACGGACTTGGCGCACGCGCTGGAATTCATGGGCCGGGTTTTGCCGCACAAGGCCATTGTGGCGGTGATTTCAGATTTCATCTCCACTGCCGGCGGCGGGTTGCTGCCGCCGCCGATTCGAACCGCCTTGCGCCAGGCGAATCGCCGCCACGACGTTGTGGCGGTGCACGTGGCGGACCGCTACGAAATGGAGCTGCCCGCGCTGGGTCGGTTGATGTTGGAGGACGCCGAAACGGGCGAAATTGTGGAGGTCAACACCGCCCACGCCGCGAGCCGTGACGCGTTTGCGCTGCGCCAGGAAAAACAACACGCCGAGGTTGCACGACAACTGCGTTCGTCGGGCATCGACACCATTCAACTTCACACCGCCGAACCTTACTCGGCGGCGCTCGGCAGGTTTTTTGAGAATCGCGAGAAGCGGAGGTTGCGGGGATGAATAGAAGCCAAAGTCCAAAGCCCAAGGTCCAAAGTTTATGGATTTGCGGATACTTTCCACGATTCTGAAATTGTGCAGCGACACCATGGACCGGGTGGGATTACCGGGAGCGCCGGCATCCTGCCGGCGAGTTCTTCAAACCAACGTGGTGCGCCGTGCCGGCAAGATGCCGGCGCTCCCAGTGGCGACCCGCTGGCGGCGGGTGTCACGAATTGCCTTTGGGAATTTTGATCCAGTATGATTGCCGCGACGAACAACGCTCTTGCGGCTGCCAACGACATCCGTGACCTCAAGCCACCGGTGGCCATTCCGAACGGCTGGGAATGGCTCTGGCTGGCGCTCAGCATCCTCGCGGGAGCGGCACTTTTGTTTGCGCTGTGGAAATGGTGGCAATACCGGCGGGCGAATGCTCCCGTGGTGCCGCCGATCCCGGCGAATGTGCGCGCGCGACACAAGCTCCAGGAAGCGCTCACCCTCCTGACCCAGCCAAAACCGTTTTGCATCCTGGTCTCCGACACCATTCGCTCCTACCTCGAGGAACAATTTGATTTCCGCGCGCCGGAACGCACCACCGAGGAATTCCTGCACGAGTTGCAGGCCACGGATTTGTTGTCGCCGGAACAGAAGGAAAGCCTGGGCCGGTTTCTGGAGAGTTGCGATCTGGTGAAGTTCGCCCGCTACGAGCCGGGCGAACCGGAGTTGCAGGAGCTGCACCATTCCGCCGTCCGATTGGTGGAAGAGACGGAACCAGTGGAAGTCCAAAGTCCGGAGCCCAAAGTCCAAAATCAACTGGCGTCCGCATGACCTTCGCCCATCCCTATTTTCTGCTGTGGCTCCTGCTGCTGCCGCTGCTGGCGTGGCTGAAGGGACGGCGCGGTTCGCCGCCGGCGTTTCTGTATTCGTCCGTGCGTTTGGTGGAGGGATTGACCCGGGTGCGCCGGTCGCGGTCGGGTGCGTTTCTGGCGGCATTGCGCTGGCTGGCCCTCGCATTGTTCATCGTCGCGCTGGCCCAGCCGCGGCTGGCAAAAAGCACGACGGAAGTGAAGGCCAGCGGCATTGATATCGTGGTGGCGCTCGATTTGTCCGGCAGCATGAACACGCCGGACTACGAGGTGAACGGCCAGCGCATCAGCCGGTTCAATCTGGCGAAGTCGGTTCTGGAAAAATTTGTGGGGGAGCGGCCGGATGACCGTCTCGGCCTGGTGGTGTTCGCGGCGCGGGCGTTCCTCGCTTCGCCGTTGACGTTGGATCACGATTATCTGCTGGACAACATCGACCGGCTGGAAATCGGCACCATCAATTCGGACGCCACGGCCATCGGCGACGGTCTGGTCACGGCGTTGAACCAGTTGCGCGATTTGCAGGCCAAAAGCAAAATCATCGTGCTGATGACGGACGGGGCGAACAATTCCGGTCAGATTGACCCGAACACCGCGGCGCAAGCGGCGGCGGCGCTGGGAGTGAAGGTGTTCACCGTCGGCCTGGGCAACCGCGAGCAGGTCGAGGCCATGGGACTGCCGCCGGGCTTTTTGCCGGATGACGACGCGTTGCGGCAGATCTCGCAAACGACCGGCGGAACGTTCTATCGGGCTGAGAATTCGGAAAAGCTCCGGCAAATCTACGCGGAGATCAACCGGTTGGAAAAAACCGAGGCGGTCGTCAATAAATTCACGCAATACCGGGAACTCTTTCCGTGGGTGGTGTCCCTGGGGCTGGTCTTGTTGCTGGCCGAACTGGTCCTGGGCCAGACCTGGATGCGGAGGCTGCCATGAAATTTGCGATTTGCGATTTACGATTTACGATCTGACGATGCAATTCGGAAACAAAGATGTTCTGTGGCTGCTGCTGGTTTTGCCGGCGCTGGTGCTTTTTTTCTGGTGGGCGTCGCGCCGGCGTCAGCAATTATTGGCGCAATTCATTCAGGCCCGATTGCTGTCCGCGTTGACCATCGGCGTTTCGCCGGCGCGCCGGAAGATCCGCCTGGGCTGCCTGGTTTCAGCCGTGGCGCTGCTGATTATCGCGCTGGCCCGGCCACAACATGGATTTGATTTGCAAAAGGTGGAACAACGAGGCCTGGACATCGTGGTCGCCATTGACACATCCAAAAGCATGCTGGCCGAGGACATTGCGCCGGACCGGCTCGAACGGGCCAAACTGGCCGCGCTGGATCTGATGCAACAGGCCAGGCCGGACCGGCTGGGCCTGGTGGCGTTTGCCGGCGACGCCTTTTTGGAATGTCCGCTCACCTTCGACAATACGGCATTTCAGCAATGTGTTCAGGCGCTGAACGTAAACACGCTGCCGCAAGGCGGCACCGCCATCGCCACCGCCATCCAGACCGCGCAGACGGCATTCAAGGAAGGCGACCACTTCAAGGTGCTGGTGCTGTTCACCGATGGCGAGGATAACGTCAATTCCGATGCGGCCCTCGCCGCCGCCCGGAACGCGGCCGGGGCTGGTTTGAAGATTTTCACCGTCGGCATCGGGACTGGGGAAGGCACGCTGTTACGGATCACCGACCCGAATGGCAATTCGGATTACATCCGGGATCCGGACGGCAACGTGGTGAAATCCCATTTGAACGGGACGTTGCTCCAGCAAATCGCCGCCGCGACCGGGGGTTTTTATCTGCCGTTGCGCGGGGCGAACACCGTGGAAACCCTTTACGAACAGGGCCTGGCCCCGCTGCCCAGGTCGGAAGGCGAGGAACGGCTGGTGCGCCGGTATCACGAGCAATTTCAATGGCCGCTGGCGGCGGCGGTTTTATTGTTGCTCGCGGAAATGCTTTTGCCGGAACGAAAAAAATCCACCGTCCAACGTCCACCGTCCGGAGTCAAAGCGCCGGTGGTTGCGGCGCTGGTTGGAATCGTGCTCCTGCCCATGGCCGCCCCGGCGTCGCCAGCGTCGGCGCTGCACGAATACAACGCGGGCGATTACACGAATGCCCTGCAGGAATTTGAGCGGCTGGCACAAGTGAACACGAACGATTTGCGCCTGGTCTTCAACGCGGGCGCGGCGGCGTATCGCGCAACCAATTTTGATGCGGCGGGGACCGATTTTCAGACGGTGACCCTGTCGCCGGATATAAACCTGCAAGAGCGGGCCTTTTACAACCTGGGCAATACCTTGTATCGCCAGGGCGAACTTAAATTCGAACCCGACACCGGAAGCCTGGATGCGATGGAGGAAACCTGGCGACAAGCGATCCAGAGCTATGCGCACGCGGTGGAGCTGAACACGAACGATACGGATGCCGCCTACAACCTGGGTTTTGTGAAGCAACAAATTGGCTTGATCGCCCAGCTGCGCGAAGCAATGCGCCGGGCGAAGGTGGCGGCGGACGATGCGGTGCGCCGCAATGAATATCACCGCGCGTTGGAAATCATGGAAAGCCTGAACAATCCGATTGCCGCCAAAAAATTCCAGGATTACATCAAAAAACTGAAGGACATCGATGCGATTGTTACTCCTGTTCAGCGTTAGCCTGCTCTGGCTGGCCTCGCCAACGGCCCGCGCCCAGTCCGCCGATGATTATTTCAACGGCGGCGCGCAGGCCTACATTTCCAACAACATTCCGCAGGCGTTGGCCTCGGTGAATACCGGGCTGAAACAATATCCCGATGATGTGAAGCTGAAAAAGTTGTACGAACTGTTGAAGCAACAGAGCCAGCAACAATCGCAAAACAATCAGTCATCGCAAAAACAGAACCAGCAATCGCAGTCGAATCCATCGCAACCGCAGAAATCGAACAGCCCGCAGCAAAACCAGCAACCCTCCCAACAAAATTCCCAACCGCAGAACCAGAATCAACCGAATCCGTCCGGGCAGAAAAATGATGAGTCACAGAAACCGGCAGCCAAAACGCCGGACGGCCAAAAACCGGAGAGTCAAAACGGGCAAGGTCAGCCGGTGGCAGCCGGTCAAATGACGCCGGAAGCCGCGAAGAGGCTGCTGGACGCGCAGAAGGGCGACGAACAGTTTCTGCAACTCAAACCGCAGGGGAAACCGCAGAACGATCAGCAACCCATCAAGGACTGGTAACCCACGGCTGGCTGCCGGCGCCGCACACGAAATTCTGTCAGATCCAAACTGGCGGGTTTCGCTTCCCGGACTTGCGTGATCACAAAGGGAAAATGGTTAAACCTTGCCCTCGCATAATTTTCCCGGGTACTAAAGAGGCCAAGACCGGTCAGAACCTATGAGTCATCAAGAGACTTACCGCCATAACGAGGCTTACGCGGAGTTCCTCGCGAACGAATCACCGCATTTTCACGCCAAATACGCGGATTCACTTTGCGTGAACCGGCCCGGGGCGCGGATCCTGGACGTCGGTTGTGGCGTTGGACAGGTCGTTGGCAGTCTGGCCCGGCGTGGCTATGAAGCCTATGGGGTGGACGTGTCGGAGCCGAACATTGCCCGGGCCCAAAAGGCCGGCCAGCGCTGTCAACTGTACGACGGCAAGCAGCTGCCGTTTCCCAATGCGTATTTCGCCGCCGCCGGCGCCATTAATGTGCTTGAACACGTTGAAGAACCGGAAGCCTTTATCCACGAACTGGTCCGGGTCGTGGAAATCAACGGACGGATCATTATTTCCAGCCCCAATTTTTTTAGGGTCATCGGTTATCACGATTATCATCCCAAAATGCGCGGTTGGGCGAACAAGTTTCAAAATTGGCAGCGCCTTCGTAAAAAGCGCCGGCAAATGAAAACCGATCCGAAGGCCGTGCGTTTTGATCACATGCCCCCGATTGTCAAAGAACCGTTCACGGCCGACGACGACGCCATCGTGGCGACCAATCCGCTGGAAATTGAATTTTTCCTGCACCAATCCGGTTGCGACGTGGAATCCATTTCCTGCACCGACCGCTACGTGGCCAGGCCGGTGGATTTCGTACTGAATCTCACCCCGCTGCGCTTCCTGATGTTCAATGCATTCGTCGTCGCACGGAAGATTCGTTGACCAAACCACGCGGGCGCGCAGCGCGGCGCGGAGGAAGCCGGGACGAAGCGGGCCCTGGCCTGGCCGGATTCCGGTTGACAAATGTAATCCCTGAGGTTACTCATTAGTCAGCGTTTATGAGAACCAGCTGCCGTTTCGCCATGGCCGTCCACGTGCTGGCCGTCCTTGCTTACAAGGAGGGCGACCGGGTTACGTCCGCGTTTCTGGCCGGCAGCGTCAATACCAATCCGGTCATTATCCGGCGGTTGCTGTTGTCCCTGCAACGGGCCAAACTGGTGGACACCTGCAAGGGCGCCGGGTCGGGTTCCCGCCTGAACCGTTCGCCTGGCCGCATTAATCTGGCTGAAGTATACCGGGCGGTTGAAGCAGCCGAGCCTTTCGCCAATCCGTCGGGCAAGCCCAATGCCGCGTGCCCGGTGGGCCATTGCATCCGGGCGGCGCTGGACACGATTTTTGCGTCGGCCGAGAAGGCCCTGGAGCGGGATCTGGCCAAGACCAGTCTGGCCGATGTCATCAACACGGTAAAAGCCTCCGGTGACTGCTGCCGGGAAAAAGCCGTTTGACATTCTATTTTTTTGAACGAGTTTGTAACTATGAGTGTTACATACAATGGAAAGGTTGAAGGAATATGAAAGCGACCATTGAAATCAATGAGGCGAATTTCGAGGCCGAAGTCTTGAAGGGCGGCCCGCCGGTGCTGGTGGATTTTTGGGCCGAGTGGTGCGGGCCATGCAAAATGCTTGCGCCCCTGCTCGACGAAATTGCCGGTCAAAATGACCGGGTGAAAGTTGCCAAGGTCAATGTGGATGACCAACCCGGCCTGGCCGCGCGCTTTGGCGTCCGGTCCATCCCGACCCTGCTCTACTTTGCCGGTGGCGAGTTGCGCCATCAAACAGTGGGCGTGGTGAGCAAAAAGACAATTTTATCCAAACTGGAAGAGCTGGCCGTCAAGGGCTGAGAACGGAGTCAATCCATGAAAACAATTTTTAATCGTACGGACCGTTCGAGGACAACGAAACTCACCGCGCGTCCCGTTCGCCTGACCGCACCGCGGTTGTCGTCGCGGGCGGGCAACCGCGGGTTGTCGCCGGTGACCGCGCTTTCCCGCAACACGCTCCCGGTCCGGCAAGTGACGCCGGCGGAACCCGCGTCCCGGGATTGGCCGCACGGCGATGTCTTGCAGCTTTACCTCCGCGAAATCGGCCAGGTAAAACTGCTCACGCCGCAGGAAGAAATCGTGCTCGCGAAACGGATCCGGCGGGGGGACAAGCGGGCGCGCGAACACATGATCAAAGCCAATTTGCGGCTGGTGGTGAAGATTGCCCATGACTATGAGGGAATGGGATTGCCGCTGCTGGACCTCATCAATGAGGGCAACATTGGCCTGATGAAAGGCGTCGAGCGGTTCGATCCCCGGAAGGGGGCCAAGCTTTCCACCTATGCTTCCTGGTGGATCAAGCAAAGCATCAAACGGGCGCTGGCCAACCAGTCCAAGACCATCCGTCTGCCGGTGCATGTGGTGGACAAGGTGGCCCATATCCGGCGGGCGGAGGTGAAACTGCGCGAAGCCCTGGATCGCGACCCGACCGATGAGGAACTGGCGCATGAATTGGACCTGGATCCCCGGCGGATACGACAATATCGCCAGGCATCCAAGGCGCCGGTTTCACTGGACGCTCCGATTGGCGATGACGCGTCGGAACGCGTCTCTGAAATCGTGGCCGACCCCAATGCGGCGGCGCCGTTCGACCGGCTCGTCCAGGAAACCGACACCCAACTGGTGCGGGAAGTTCTGGGCACACTCGATCAACGTGAAAACAAGATTCTGACCCTGCGTTTCGGGCTGGAGGACGGCCAGGAACGGACCCTGGAGGAAGTCGGCGCGCGGTTGGGAGTGACGCGCGAACGCATCCGGCAGATTCAGGAACAGGCGTTGAAGAAATTGCGGGAAAAGATGGAAGAGCGGGACCGCCCGATTACCGAAGAGAACGCCACGCTGGCCGTGGCGGTATAAGCCTTCGAGAGTTGCCATCCGTCGGTCCGAAGCGTGAATGCATCCGCCCGGTTCGCCGGCTTGATCGCTTTAGGCTCCGGCGTATATCTGCATGGGCCTGCCCAAATTCGTCACGCCGGCGAACGGCGCCAATTTTGCATCCTCCGGCTGGTCATTGTTCACGTGGGCCACGGTCGCCCCGATTTCATCGAAGTAAAAGTTTTCCGAGGCCACCAGCATTTGTTTGATGCCTCGGGACAGGGACTGGTATCCGGGATATGTCAAAATGATGGTTCTCATTTGTCCTTAATACAACTGCCCTATTAGACGTGCGGGCGGCCAATTAGTTACAGGCCGCGAATCATTTTTGCTGATGGGAGCTTACGGGCTCCGGATGTGCGGCTGAATTATCCGCGTTCGGTCAACCGCCGATGGCGGTCATGGGCCGACAGGGCTGATAGTTGGTGCGGAACTGGTGCTCCAGCGGTTTCAACCTGAGCGCGGTTTCGAACAACCCTTTCAACACATCGTCGTCGGCGCCGTGCCGCAGTGCCGTGCGCAAGTCCACCTCGATGTGATTGCCAAGGCAGGGACGCACCTTGCCATCGGCCGTAAGTCGCATTTTGTTGCATTGCTCGCAAAAATGCTCGTTCGTCAGCGCGCCGATGAACCCGACGAGCGCGCCGGTTTGTTTCAATAAATAATATCGGGCCGGGCCGTGACCGAGTTTGCGGTCGGGTTGGGGAAGCAACTCGTCCCGTTGCGCCAGCAACTGCATCGCTTCGCCGCAGGGCAGGAAGTTTTTTTCCGTCAGAACCTCGGTGGAGGTGAGCGGCATCAGCTCAATGAACCGCAGCGGCAGGCGGTGTTCGGCGGCGAAACAGACCAGCGGCCAGAGTTCCGTCTCGTTTACGCCGCGCATCAGCACGCAGTTCAGCTTCACGCGCTCGAAGCCGGCCGCGACCGCCGCGCGGATGCCGGCCAGGACCCTGGCCACGTCGCCGCCGGTGACCCGGCGGTAAACTTCCGGATCCAGCGCGTCGAGGCTTACATTCGCCGAGCGCAGACCGGCTTCGTGCAACGGTTGGGCCAGTGCTGCCAGCTGCAAGCCATTGGTGGAAAGGCCGACTGATTCAACGCCGGGAATCCGGACGATGGCGCGGACAATGTCCGGCACGTCACGCCGCACGAGCGGTTCGCCGCCGGTGAGCCGGAACTTGCGAAAACCCAGGCCAGCCGCCACGCGCGCCACGCGGACGATTTCCTCGGCGGTCAAATGGTCCGGGTGGCTTTCCCAGCCCTTGTATCCTTCCGGCATGCAATAGAGACAACGCTCGTTGCACCGGTCGGTGACCGAGATGCGCAGGTAGTCAATGTTGCGTCCAAACGGATCCATTTTATTTTCGCTCGTGCGGATCTTCACCGCGCAAATGCGCCAGCCCTTCGCGGATCGCCGGCGCGAGAATCTCCAGGCACTCGCGCACCGCCGAGGGTTTGCCGGGCAGGTTGATCAGCAGGCACGCCCCGCGCGTTCCCGCCACCGCGCGCGACAAAATCGCCGTCCGCACCCGGGCAAACGACTGCACGCGCATGATTTCCCCAAAGCCGGGCAACTCCTTTTCCAGCACCGCACGCGTCGCCTCCGGCGTCACGTCGCGTGGTGAAATTCCCGTGCCCCCCGTCGTGATCACCATATCGCATTTCAGCTCATCCGCAAATTTTTTGAGCGCCGCGGAAATCAAGGGTGGTTCGTCCGGCACGATGATGGATTCGAATTGCGCGTCGCCACCGAGGAATTCCCGCAGCGCGGTTTCAATCTCCGGCCCGCTGCGGTCGGCGTAGATGCCGGCCGCGGCGCGGTCACTGACGGTCAGGCGGCCGATTTTCATTCCTTGATTTTCTCCAACACGCGGATGCCTTCAATCCGCATTTTTTTGTCCACGGCCTTGCACATGTCGTAAAGCGTCAGCGCCGCCACGCTCACCCCGGTCAGCGCCTCCAGTTCCACGCCCGTTTGTGAACTGGTTTCCGTCGTGCAAACGACCTCGATGGCCGCGCGCCGGATTTTGAAACGGATGGCGACGTGGTTCAAGGCCAGCGGATGGCACAGGGGGATCAGCTGCGCCGTCCGTTTGGCGGCCTGGATGCCGGCGATCTGGGCCACGGTCAAAACGTCGCCCTTCGGCAGCGCATTTTTTTTCAGCGCGCGAATCGTGGCCGGCGCACAAACGAGTTGTCCCGCCGCCACCGCGCGCCGGCGCTGGACCGGTTTGTGGCCGACATTGACCATGCGCGCGCCGCCGCGCGCATTTAGGTGTGAAAAGTTTTTGTTCATCTTAGTCCGTTGATAAATATTCCACTTCGGCGCCCGCGGCGATTGAACCGCGATTCGCCGGGACCCGGATCAGCGCGTTCGTTTCGACCAGACAAGTCACATCGCCGGAACTGGCCCATGCCAGCGGGTGCAACCCTGCCGGACCCCGGTGCGCCGGCCAGAGCGTTTCGCGCGGGCACGGCGCGTCATCCAGTTTTGCCGCCAGCCGGCCGCGCTGAAACTTTTCCGGTGCCGCGCCCGTGAGTTTCGCCAGTGCCGCGGCGACAAACAAATGAAAACAGACAAAATGCGACAATGGGTTGCCCGGCAGGCCGAACGCAACCCGCGATCCGTTCACTCCAAAAATCAGCGGCCGGCCGGGACGGACGTTGACCTGTGAAAAAACGATCTCAAATCCAAGGCATTCCAGCAGCGGACGGGTGAAATCCTTGTCGCCGACGCTCGCGCCGCCGGAGATCAGAAGCAGGTTGAAGGTTGAGGGTGGAAGGTGGATGGTGGAAACCAGTTGTTTGGCTGCCTCGAAATCCTCCGGCAGATGCGCCGGCACCACGTCACCGGGAAATTTTTGGAGCAAACCGTGGATCAAAATCGAATTGCTGTCGCGGATCTGCCCCGGTCTGGGGGTCTGGTCGGGCGGCACAATTTCATCGCCAGTGGTGAAATGAACGACGCGCAGGCGCGGGCTGACGAGCGGTTGAGCGCAGCCGGCGGACGCGAGCAACGCGAGCCTGCCCGCCTCCAGGCGAACGCCGGCCGGCACGAGCGGCTGCCCGGCCTTTACGTCTTCGCCGCGCAAGCGGACGTTCCGGGCCGGTTCGTGCCGGCTGATCCGGATTCTCTGGCCGTCACGCTCAACGTGCTCCTGCATCACGACGCGCAGGTTTTCGCATGGCAGGGCCGCGCCCGTGGCGACGCGGACCGCTTCGCCGGGCTGGAGCTGGCGGGGTT
>Ga0187851_10004929_pt1 | contig 10787 bp, 10 predicted proteins | sample June2016WEW_6_10_FD_132997 | JGI IMG/M metagenome (GOLD analysis project Ga0187851, IMG submission 132997) | Peatland microbial communities from SPRUCE experiment site at the Marcell Experimental Forest, Minnesota, USA - June2016WEW_6_10 | ecosystem: Environmental > Terrestrial > Soil >... | reverse complement strand
GGATGACTTATGACACAAGCGTCCAGCAAATAGCGGACTTCGCGGAAAGAGTTTATCTGCACGGCAATTTCAGCGGCTTCACGGGCGACCGAAAATTCATCCGCGACGACGACGGGCAAAAGGCGTTCTCCAAGTTGCGCAGTTCGCAAGCCGGCGTGTATGCCTGGCGCCTGAGTCCGCAATGTCCGCCTGAATACCGGCAAAAGACCGAGGCCGGGCAAATGGCGCTGATTCGTGAAACCGATTTTGCCTTCAAGCAGGCCTTTGCGTTCTGTCCTTACAGCCCGGAAGCCGTTTTTCGGTACATCAATTTTCTGCTCCAATTCAATCGCCTGGATGAGGCCCTGATTGTGGCAAAAACCTATCTCAAGTTTGATCCCTACAATGGCCAGGCAACCGACCTCCTGAAAAGCCTCGAGGGTTTCAAAGCGCACGCGGCTGATAACGCCCAGCTTGAAGCTCAAGTGCAGGGAATGCAGACTGAAGCACAGAAAACGCCCACGAATTTCCAAAATACCATCGAACTGGCGCGCTTCTATCTCCAAACCCAGCAAACCAACCGCGCGATTGAACTGCTCCAGAACGCCGCCGGGCTGTTTGATCAGGCGTTGGCCAATCCGAACATCCGTTATTCGGAGGTCTCCGCCATGGCTGAAATTGCCGCCCGGTTGGGTGACATGACCAGACTCGAAAGTCTGCTCCAAAAACTCGCCAGCCTCGCCCCCGACCAGCCCGAACCACATTACGATCTTGCCGCGCTGGATGCCATCCTCGGCAAAACTTCCGAAGCGCTGCAACATTTGCAGACCTCGCTCGACTTGAACGCCAAACGGCTGGCCGCCAATCCCTCCGCCCGCGATCTGCTTTCCGAAGCCCGCAAAGACCCGCGCTTTGATACACTCCGAACCCTGCCTGCTTTTCAAAAAATTGTCCCACCCGGTTAGAATTTGAAATTTCGAACCTGAAATCTCAGATTGCCGGACACGTCCCAGTTGCCGACGCAAGGCCAATCAGTTAGTTTGGCTGTTCGGAAACATTTTTATCGAAACCATCACATGAAGAAAGCCGAGTCACACGCGCACAAACCCGAAACGGCCGACGAAATCCCAACCGTCGCGACCGGACCGGCGGAGCCCAGTCCATCCGCCACCACGGAGCTCACGCCGGGGCAGCTCGATGAACTCAAGGCTCGCGCAGCCAGGGCCGACGAACACTGGGACCGGCTTCTGCGCACCGCCGCCGATCTGGAAAATTTCAAGAAACGCGCCGCGCGCGAACGCATCGAAGCCGCGCAAGCCGCCGCCGCCACGTTGATTCACAAAATACTGCCCGTCCTTGACCACTTTGAAATGGCGCAGGCCGCCACACAAACCGCGCAGGATGACAAGCTCGCTTCGTTGCAAGCCGGGGTCTCGATGATCCAGCAGCATCTCAAAAGCACGCTCGCGGAGAGCGGACTGGAAGAAATTGACGCCAGCGGAAAGCCTTTTGACCCAACTTGGCACGAAGCCGTCTCTCAGCAGGAGACCGCCGACGTTCCCGAAGGCCACGTCGTTCAGCAGCTCCGCAAAGGATACAAGCTCCGCGACCGCCTGTTGAGACCTGCCACGGTCATCGTGGCCAAAAAGCCCGCGGCCCGTCCATAACGCAGAATTCGCAACCCGAAACGTCCCAATGTCCAAGCGTGATTATTACGAAGTCCTTGGTGTGAATCGCAGTGCGGAGGCCGATGAAATCAAGAAGGTTTACCGCAAGCTCGCCTTGAAATTTCACCCGGACAAAAATCCGGGCGACAAGACCGCCGAGGAAAAATTCAAGGAACTCGGCGAAGCCTACGAGGTTTTGAACGACCCGCAGAAACGCGCCGCCTACGACCAGTTTGGCCATGCCGCGTTCGATCCGCGGGCACGAGCCAGTCGCGCGGGTGGCTTCGGCGGCGGCTTTCATGATCCCATTGAAATCTTCCGCGAAGTTTTCGGCGGCAGCAGCGGCATTTTTGAAAGTGTCTTCGGCGGCAGCCAGGATCCTTCGCAGCCGCAGCGCGGCGATGACCTGCGTTATGATTTGGAAATCACCCTCGAAGAAGCCGCGCTGGGATGCGAAAAGGAAATCTCCATCTCCAAACCGGCGCGCTGCGACGCATGCAACGGTTCCGGCATGGAACACGGCTCAAAAATGCGGACCTGCGCGACCTGCGGCGGGCGCGGACAGGTCATCACCTCGCGCGGCATCTTCAGCATTGCTCAAACGTGCCCGCACTGCCGCGGCGCGGGGCGCATTTTGGATAAACCGTGCAAAACCTGCCACGGCGAAGGGCGGCGCGAGCATGGTTCAAAAATAAAGCTCCGCATTCCGCCTGGCGTGGACGCGGGCTCGCGTCTGCGTTCGTCCGGCAATGGCGAGGCCGGCTTTCGCGGCGGCTCGCCGGGCGATTTGTACGTGGTGCTGCACATCAAAGCGCACGAAATTTTCCAGCGCGACGGCGACGATTTGCTTTGTGAAGTGCCGGTAAGCTTTGCCCAGGCCGCTCTCGGCTCGGAAATCGAGGTACCAACGCTCGACGGCAGGGCCACGATTAAAATCCCGGCCGGCACGCAACCGGGCACGACCTTCCGCATCAAGGGCAAGGGCGTGAAAAATCTGCAAGGGTACGGCCATGGCGATTTGCACGTGCGCATCCAGGTCGAAGTGCCTGCGCGATTGACACCGGCGCAAAAGGAGAAGCTCCAGGAATTTGCCGCGCTGTGCGATGGCAATGAAATGCCGATGAGCCAGAGCTTTTTTGAAAAGGCCAAAAAGTTTTTCAAATGAAATGTAACATGTGAGGCGTGACCCTTTCCCCTGTCACGCGTCACCTGCCACCTTGTTTATGCACCGCTTTTATCTGCCACCCGAACGTTGCGCCGGGAACGCGCTCCGGCTCGACGGACGCGAGGCGCAACATGCGTTGCGCGTGCTGCGCGTCAAACGCGGTGAACAAATCATGGTGCTGGACGGTGCAGGCAATGAATTTCTGTGCGCCATCGGAAACTGCGCGCGCAATGTCGTCGAACTTTCCGTGGCGCTGAAAGATTTCACGCCGCCGCCGCCCTGCTCCATCACGCTGCTGCAGGCCGTCCCCAAGGGAAAAATCATCGAATCCATCATCCAGAAATCCGTCGAACTGGGAGTGCATCGGATTGTGCCGCTGCTGACCGAACACGTCGTCACGCATCTCGATGATGAGAACACAGGACACAAGCACGAGAAATGGCAGCAGGTGGCCATCGAAGCCATCAAGCAATGCGGCGCGGCCTGGCTGCCGAAAGTCGAAGCGCCCGTGACCATCGAACAATTTCAGGCGCGAAACGAAAAATTTAATCTGGCACTCGTCGGCTCGCTGCAAACCGAACGCCGGCATCCTCGCGAATGTTTCCGTGAATTTGAAACAAAGCACGGACGGCTGCCGCGGAGTGTCGGGGTTTGGATTGGACCGGAAGGCGATTTCACTCTCGAAGAACTGAAGGCGATTCAAGCTGGTGGCGCGCTGCCGATCACGCTCGGCAATCTGACCCTGCGCGTCGAGACGGCGGCGATTTACTGTCTTTCGATTCTGAATTATGAGTTGAGTTGGAAGGAATAATCACATCAAAACGCGGAGGATGGGAGGATACTAATCGTTTACGGAACGGCATGGGGAATTGGTTTGGTAAAGTCCGATCTCCCTCTGTAATTCATTCGTCAACCCTGTGTTAGATTGGGTAACCGCCAATGCCAGCGCTTGTTTTGCTGTCAATACCGCTTCGGGAAATCGCCCCGCCTCTGCATAAGCCGCCGCCAGAGTGCGAAGAATCAGCGGGTCCTTACCCTCGGAAAACTGGTTGGCCTGCTCGGCCAAGGCGATGGCTTTATCTCCATTGCGAACCGACGGCTCCGGGCAAGTCGCTAGCATCCAAGCCAAGTTTCTTTGTGCGGGTATAAATTGGGGCTGAAGTTCAATGGCTTTTTGATAACAGGCAATTGCTTCGGACGGCATCCCTTTTTGTCGGAAAGCGTTGCCGAGATTGTTGTATGCCAGCACGAAGCGCGGCTGAAGTTCAATGGCTTCTCGATATTGGGCAACCGCTTCATCCAACCGCCCTGTCCGGAGAAAACAATATCCGAGGTTGTTATGAGTTTCGGCGACGCCTGGTTTGATTTCCAAAGCTTTTTGATATTGAACGATTGCTTCATTCATATTTCCTTTTCGGAAAAGGGCATCGCCTAAATGCTCGTATGCATCAGCGGAATTTGGCTGGAGCGCCAGAGCTTCTTGATATTGAACAATCGCTTCATCGAACCGCCTTATCCGGAGAAAACAATAACCGAGATTGTTATGGACTCCTGCGAAGTCTGGTTTGATTTCCAAAGCCTTTTGAAACTGAATGATTGCTTCATCCATTTGCCCTTTTTGGAAAAGAGCACTACCAAGCCCGCCGAGGGCATCCGCGGATTCAGGCCAAAGTGCCAGTGCCCTTTGATATTGAATGATTGCCTCGTCCACCCGCCCTTGAGCCAGAAGAGAATTGCCGAGAAGGCAGTTGGCCTCCGTGCGGGCTTCAACACTCGTCAACAGGTTGAATACAACCGAATAGGCCAGCAGCAGGCACCAGCCCAAGCGAGCGATACGCCGCCACAACGGCGTAGCAACCAATGCCCGCTCCAACCCGAAAATGCCAATAATGACCAGCAGCAGCAGAGCTGGTAAAAAATCCAATTCATAGTGGCTGCCGGCTGTAACAAAGAGACAAATGGTCAAAGCACAAATCACAAAAAGCAAAAACAGAGCTGCCACAAACCAGCGCAAGACAGAAGCCACCTCCACGGACCTGTCTCTCCATGCCAACGGCGCGGCCAAGGCCAGCCACGCCAGCGGATAGTTGATCAGTATCCCAGCGTAACGGTCTCCCACACCATTGTAACCCGATGGCAAAGGCAACAGCGGCACAGCTTGCAAAAAGGGGAAATGACCACTCCATCGCATTGGCTCTAAAAAATAGAACCGAAAGTTGAACCAGAGGTAATGCAGGCTGAATTGTTGGGCGGTGGTCGGCCGGTAGTCCCCATTCAACTGATAGTGCCAGCCAAATTCGAATGGGCTGTCGAAGCGCAGGACATTATAGAGCATCAGCCCCACCCATGGTCACTGCAGTGGTAAAGCATAAATGGCAGCTACGAAAAGATTCTTATGCGAGTTGAGCGTTAAACCAGTCGCATTTACCGTGATTGTATCAAAACCCGGAAGGCACGGCCCAGGTGTTCCGGATGCGTGAGTGTTTGAAACTGCCGCGTCTGTTTCGCGCCCCATTCGCCAAAATTTTCAGCCTTCGAGGTCTTTTCCAGAATCCGGGCCAGAAATTGCGCCTGCGGACAAAAAGTTTCCGTTTTCAAACCGCACGCTTCACCAGCGGATCGGATGGCGGAAAAATTGACGTGCGCGGTGAGGTCTTGCTCGCCAACGTTCGCCAGAAGGTCATCAGCGGCGTGGTGGTGAAAATAGGCGCGGAGCGTGCCGCGCGTCCGGCCCGGCGAAAACAATTCGTCATCGGTCAGACCATAATCAATGGTCATCAACCTTCCGCATTCCAGACTGTTCGCCGCCTCCCGCCACCAGTTTTCGGCCGTGGGACAGGTTTCGATGGTATAGCCGTCGGGTAGAACATCCAAAAGCGAGGATGATACCGCCTCCGTCCCGCTTTGCCGCGCCAGGCGTTGAAAGATGGCAGATGACGATTCGGAGTTCGGAATTTTGGTCCAGACAAAATTTCCGTTTTCGAGCGAAACGCCCCGTTCAAACCAAATCTTTTTTGCGGCATCCCAGCCGAAACGATGGACGGGCATGGCATCAAGGAGTTCATTGCTAAAAATAATGCCGTTGAACCGCCGAACCTTTGAATCGTTGAATTGCGAAAACCAGCGAACGCGGGGCGCGAAATGTTTCAATCTTTCAGTTTGCCACTCCCGCCGGCGCGCTGAGGGTTCGATGATGCAGTATTCGATTTGCCCGAACAGTTTGGGCCGCGCCAACTGCAGCCAGGTCAAAATATCCAAGGCCAGTTGTCCATCATGCGCGCCTGCTTCGACGATTTGCATTTCGCGTTCCGCGTTTCGCATTTCCTCCAGCCATCCGGCAAATTGAAATGCCAGGAGCTGGCCAAAGAGTTCTCCGGCACTGACGCTGGTGTAAAAATCGCCGCGACGGCCGGGGTTGTCTTTTTTCGCTTCGTAATATCCAAAATTGGGACAGTAAAGGGCGAGTTCCATGAAGCGCGCGAAGGTCAAAACGCCGTGTTTGGCAATTTCGCGGCGGATGATTTCGGCGGGTTCGTTCATGTCTTGCAGTGTGGCGCGGGTCTAGCTAGTGTTCCAACAACGAAAAAAGATTTATGGCCAAGATAGATGCATTTTTCAACCTGATGTTTGAACAGAAGGCATCCGACCTGCACATGGCATGCGGAAACCCGCCCATGCTGCGCATCAACGGCGAACTTCAGCGGGTGGATTTTCCCCCACTCGAAAATGACTCGCTAAAAACGATGCTTTACGAAATCGCGCCGGACTACAAGATCAAACAATTCGAGGAAACGGGCGACGTGGATTTCGGCTACGAGATACCCAACATCTCGCGTTTTCGTGTCAATTTTTACAACGAGAAGAACGGCGTCGGCGCGGCATTCCGGCAGATTCCCAGCCGCGTGCTGTCGTTTGAAGATTTTGAAAAACTCGATGTGCCCCTGCCCGCGATACTCAAGAAATTTACGATGCTCAACCGCGGGCTGATCGTGGTCACCGGCCCCACCGGCTCCGGCAAATCCACCACGCTGGCGGCCATGGTGGATTATGCGAACCGGAACCGCAAAGACCACATCATCACGCTCGAAGACCCGATTGAATTCGTCCACGAAAGCAAAAGCTGTCTGATCAACCACCGTGAAGTTGGCGTGCATACCAAGTCCTTTGCATCGGGATTGCGCGGCGCGTTGCGCGAAGACCCCGACATCATTCTTGTCGGCGAAATGCGCGACTTGGAAACCATCGAACTGGCCATCACCGCGGCGGCCACCGGCCACTTGGTCTTCGGCACGCTGCACACGCAGAGCGCCGCGAAAACAGTCGACCGCATCATTGACGTCTTTCCAGCAGACCAGCAAAACAAAATCCGCCAGACGCTCTCCGAGGCCTTAAAAGGCATTGTGGCCCAGACGCTGTTCAAGCGAACGGACAAGAAGGGCCGCGTGGCGGCATTTGAAATCCTGGTCTTCAACACCGCCGTCGCCAACCTCGTGCGCGAAGGCAAGACACATCAAATCCCCGGCATGATCCAGGTCGGCAAGAAAACGGGCAACCAGCCGCTGGACGATCACATCATGGAACACGTGCGGATGAAACGCATTTCACCGGAAGACGCCTATGACAAGGCGCTGGACCGGAAAAAATTCCGTTCTCTGCTTGCAAATCCCCCGGCGGAAGATGACGCCTCCTGATTATGCGACGACCCGAGTTGGACCAAATTTTGACGACGATGCTGGCATCGCAGCCGGAGGTTTCCGACGTCCTGTTCACAGTGGGCCGCCCGCCGCAGGTTGAGGCTTACGGCGAACTCAAGCCGGTCGTCCTCGATCCGCCGATTGACAAGCTTACGCCGTATCAAACTGAAATCATCGCGCTCAACATCATCGGCGACAACCTCTGGCAGGTTGAAGATTTGCTGCGACATGGTTCGTGCGATGCCTCCTACGGGCTTTCGGACCAGGCCCGCTTTCGCGTCAATGTTTTTGCTCAGCGCGGGAATTATTCCATTGTCTGCCGGCAACTCAATTCAGCCATCCCGACACTGGACAAACTGAAGTTCCCGGAGATTTTCAAGGAAATCCCGAAGGAAAAAACCGGTTTGATCCTGGTCACCGGGGCAACCGGCTCCGGCAAATCCACCTCGCTGGCCGCGATTCTCAACGAAATCAACCGCACCAAGCCGGTCCACATCGTCACGCTGGAAGATCCGATTGAATACGTTCATACGCATGATCAGGCCACGTTCAACCAGCGCGAACTGGGCGTTGATTTTGATTCCTACGTCAACGGTCTCCGCGCCGCTTTGCGCCAGGCACCAAAGGTGATTCTGGTCGGCGAAATGCGCGATCGCGAGACGGTGCGCATCGCGTTGAGCGCGGCGGAGACCGGCCATCTGGTGTTGAGCACGCTGCACACCATCAACGCGGGCGAAACCATCAATCGCATCCTGGGCATGTTCGATACTGAAGAGCAGGAACAAATCCGCATCCGGCTGGCCGATTCACTGCGCTGGGTTGTCAGCCAGCGGCTTGTGCCCAGGATCAGCGGCGGGCGTCACGCCCTGCTCGAAATCATGGGGTCCAACCTCCGCACACAGGAAACCATGCGCCTTGGCGAAAGCGAAGGCAAAACATTCTACGAAATCATCGAGGCCAGCCATCCGTTCGGCTGGCGCACGTTTGATGATGCCTGCCTTGAAGCCTACGACCAGGGTTTCATCACGGAGGATACCGCGATGGCTTATTGCACCAAACGCAGCGTCGTTTCGCGCGGCCTTGACAACACCAAAAAGGGCCGGGGCGAGATCATTAACACCGTCGGTTCGTTGCGGATGAAATCAGCACCCAGCGAAAGTCCGCCCGTGCTTAAGCTCAAGTAACCCAATCACCATGAACACCTCATTCGATTTCGTCAGCACCGCGGACAAGCCGGCCTTGATCGCCTTTTCCACCCCGGAATGGCTTGAGACGGCGAAGGGCGCCCTGGTGGAACTGGGATACAAGGTTCACACCGCCGCCACTCACACCGACTTCCTCGTGCGCTTCGGCCAGGTGCGCTATCAAGTCGTCATCATCGAGGAACGGTTCGGCGCGAACAGCATCGAGGAAAACCTCACGCTGAAGGCGCTGCAACAAATGCCCGTCAGCCAGCGCCGCCACGCCACCACCATCCTGCTCGGCGACGCATTCCAAACCTTTGTGCCGATGGAAGCTTTCAAACAAAGCGTCCACGCCGTCGTCAACAGCTCTGAAATGTTCCTGCTCAGGCAGCTCATTGAAAAGGCGGTCGCCGACAATGATGTTTTCCTTCACAGCTTCCGCGACATCCAAAATCGCGTTTACACCGGTGACGCCCGCACATGATGGTTGCGGCTTTTGCTGAAAATTTTCGCCGGGTGATTCCATGACCCGCCTCGATCAAGCGTTGGTTGAACGCGGCCTTTGCGAAAGCCGCGAAAAGGCCAAACGCGCCGTCCTCGCCGGCCAGGTCCGCATCAACGCCCAATCCGCCCGCAAACCCAGCGACCCGGTCAAGCCCGATGACGCCCTCACGCTCGACGCCGGTGAAAAATACGTCAGCCGCGGCGGCCACAAGCTCGAACACGCGCTCAAACATTTTCAACTCGACGTGGCGGGGTCGGTCGCGCTCGACCTCGGCGCATCCACCGGCGGATTTACCGATTGCCTTCTTCAGCGCGGCGCGGCGAAGGTTTTTGCCGTGGACGTCGGCCGGGGCCAGCTCGCCTGGAAGCTCCGCCGCGACCGGCGCGTCGTCGTGATGGAAAAAACCAACGCGCGCCTTTTGACCGCGGCGCAATTTCCACCGCCGTTCGCGCCCGCGGATCTGGCGGTGATTGATTGTTCGTTCATTTCGCTGCGCAAAATCCTGCCCGCCGCCGTTCCGCTGTTGAAGCCGGACGGCAAAATCGTCGCGCTGATCAAGCCGCAATTTGAGGCAGGCAAGGCCGAGGCCGACAGGGGCCGCGGCGTGATTCGCGACGCCGTCATCCATGAACGGGTTTTGGAGGAGCTGCGAAATTTTGTTGCCGAGCAGTCTGGCCTTTCCTGGCGGAATGTGGTTGAATCCCCCCTGCTCGGCCCCGCCGGCAACAAAGAATTTTTGGTGCTGATTGAAAAAAATCACTGACCAAATCAAACGCGTCGGCCTCATCGGCAACGCCGAAAAGCCCGACTGCGCCGGCATCCTGCGCAAGGCCGCGCGGCTCATCCAGCGCGCCGGGCGCAAGGTTCTTCACAATGCCGACACCGCGGCGCTGGCGCGCGCGGCGGATTTGCTGCTCGTCTTTGGCGGCGACGGCACAATGCTCCACGTCGCCCGCGAAATCGCCGGCTCCACCACCCCCATGCTCGGCATCAACATCGGCGGCCTCGGTTTCCTGACCGCCGTACCGTCCGACGGGCTGGCAGGCGCGCTGAACCATGTTTGGAAGGGCGAATTCCAGTACGAATCCCGCGTTCTGCTGGAAGCCAGTGGAAGCTGCAACGGCCGTCCCATTCACGAAAACGCGCTCAACGACATCGTTGTCAGTCGCGGCGCGGTGTCGCGGCTGATCGGCCTGGACGTCAGTGTGAACGGCGAATGGATCACGCGCTACCGCTGTGACGGTCTGATTGTCAGTTCGCCGACAGGTTCGACGGCGTATTCGCTTGCGGCGGGCGGCGCGGTGATTTTTCCGACTGCCGACGTTCTCGCGCTGGTGCCGATTTGCCCGCACACGATGTCAAACCGCCCGTTGATTTTGCCGCTGGCCTCGACCATCTGCATCAAGGCCATCAGCCCGGCGCCCGCGACCATTTTGAGCGCGGACGGGCTGTTGGTGGGCGAACTCGATGCCGGCGATGCCGTGACGGTTCGCCGCAGCCGCCGCGCGGTGCGCCTGATGCACCTGGCGGACAATTCGTTTCTGGAAGCCTTGCGCCGCAAATTGCACTGGCGCGGAGCGTATTTGTGAAATG
>Ga0187851_10004925_pt1 | contig 10791 bp, 10 predicted proteins | sample June2016WEW_6_10_FD_132997 | JGI IMG/M metagenome (GOLD analysis project Ga0187851, IMG submission 132997) | Peatland microbial communities from SPRUCE experiment site at the Marcell Experimental Forest, Minnesota, USA - June2016WEW_6_10 | ecosystem: Environmental > Terrestrial > Soil >... | reverse complement strand
TGTCGACCACCGATAACATGATTGGCCGGTCGTGTGAGAGATGAAGCGTTCCTTCCTTGTGGATGCGCCGGTTGGCCCCATAACCGAGAATTCCCTGGTAAACGGTGACGCCCGCGATGTCATTCGCACGCATGCTTTCGACGAGCGCTCTGTGTAGAGGCTTGTCATTCCATTTATCGTTTTCGCCGATAAAGATCCGCATGAGCTTGGCCTTTCCTTCGCGCCTAAGAGGCGGAGTCGTCGGCTGCGGCGCTCTTTTCTTGGACACCTCGGATGGCTTCACCACGGTTGTATCCTGAATCTCAATCATTCCCGTGCCCGCCATCTCATACAGCTTGGGCAAGAGTTCTTCGACCTTCTCCGGCGATTCGACGAATTCTATCTTCATGGGAAGATTCTCGGTCAGCCGCTCGATACGCATCGTGTGCATGTGGTGGTCGGCGCCAAATCCGGCGACGCCGCGCACGACGTTTGCTCCGGAGATACCCCGATAGAACAGAAAGTCGAGAATTGCTGCGTACAGCGAGTGTCCGTGGTACTGATGGTCTTCCCCAACGTATATGCTGACTTTCTTAGCAGGCCCAGCTTTGAGCATGACTCCTCCTAGTCCAAGATTCCTCTTTGAGCGACGAGAAACTCCAGCGGCCCGTCCCAGCACACCGCCTCTCGTATGTTCACCCTGTCGTCCGGTTGAAGAAACTCTCCGAATTCTGCCTCGAGGTCCGCTTCATTCTTAATTCGCAGTCTTTTCGACCATCTCTTGCAAAGGTGCTGGCACTCGGTTCTTCAGCCCGTTGAATGTGACGCAGGGAGAATGTGGCATGTTGCTCTAGCCACAGCGCCAGGGGGCGGGCACGCCGGCTCTTTCATGACCTCTTTCAGTCTCGCCAACTCTTCCTCGCGAATCTTTTTACAAGCAAATGCAGAAGGACGGAGATGCCAATCCCGTGTCCCATTCTTTGGTCCCAGCGCGTCGAGAAATAGCGCGGCGGCCACTTCCGCCGGTGCGGACTTGGCGAGCAACCAGGCGTGGAAATTACATAGCCGCGTCTGTCCTTCCGCTCGCCATTGGCGCGGCAACGAATCCTGGAAATGCCTGACAGCGGCGCAGACAGGCAACTCCCTTTGACTGCAATCCGCGCAAAGGGCAATCTTTCCTGAGCAACATCAGTTTTCATGTGATCGTTCTTCCCGCAATCACACCCAGCCACACCGAAACAAAGCCCACGACGACACTCAGAATTACGTTCAGGCCTGCGATGAGTATTTCGCCATCCTGGACGTTGCGAAACGTCTCATACTCGAACGTCGAGAATGTCGTGTAAGCCCCGATGAATCCAATGGGTATCAAATATCTCCAGTTCGGGCTCCAATGCGTCCTCTCCGCCAGGAGGGTGAGGATGAATCCGATCAAGAACGAGCCCGTGCAATTGATCACAAAAGTCCCGTAAGGGAATCGTGATCCCATGCGGTCGCTGACGTATCCACCCAACCAGAATCGCGCGATCGCGCCGATGAAACCTCCCATCCCCACCACCAGGTATTTATTCATAAAGACCTAACGAGCCCCTCCCTTGTAGGCATGGCGCGGAACGTCGTGAAGCGCTCCCGTTTTTTCCCGAACCATTCAGCAAACCACCATCACCGGGCAATGAGCATACCGAAGCACCTTCTCAGCAGTGGACCCAACCAGCATCCTCTCGAACCTCGACTTGCCACGCCGCCCAACTACAATCAGGTCCACGTGATCGGTCTCCGCCCGATGCACAATCTGTTCCACGGGGTGGCCAACAGCGATGTCGGTTTGCGTTTCAACACCTAAGTCTCTCGCACGCTGGATGATTTTCTTGAACTGCTCTTCGAAATGCTCCCGCGCGTTATCGAGCATGGCGTCGACTTCGACCATTGTCGCAGGTTCCGGTGGGCGGGCGACGGCGAAAAGAAGTACCTTGGCGTCCAACGATTGGGCAAGTGCGAGAGCTCTTTCTGCCGCCTTGTCTGATTGGATAGAGCCATCATACCCGATGAGGATCTTCTTGAATTGAGAGTTCCTGTGGCCCGCCATTGTTCCTCCTTAGTCTTAGTCCGTAGTGACGGCGCTGACTTCCTTCGCGGCAAACTCTGTTTCCGTCTTTGGGAGCAAATGTCGCGGCATGAACCATGCATTGGCAAACATCGTCGGTATTACGGCACTGGCAATGACCGTTGCCACCAAGTGAGAATACTGTGCTTGGTTGATGACACCGTGGCTAAGGCCGAACAGTGCTGAAATCGTGCCGAAAGTGAGTCCCGTTGACATCATCAATGTGTAGTAAAGACCTTCCTCCCGTTGATATTTGAATGCCTTCACCGTAGGAAACAGACCTACGATTTTGGATATCATCTTCGTGCCAAATAGGGTTGCGAATACAAGCGGAGCCGCGATCAAAACAGGCACCGATACAAAGGAGCCCGCCCGAATGAAGTAGAACGGAGTGAGCAATCCGAAAGTGAGCGTCCGTAGGCGCCGGACCAGAGCGTGGTCCTTGCCGACTGTGCCCGCCAACACCATTCCGATGATGTATGCGGGAAGAACCGCCTCGCTTCCGGCCCATACGGCCAACCCGCCCATTGCGAATAGCAAGAACAGGAGATACTTCGCCTCCAGCTCGGACACCCGACCGCCATAGTGCTTGAAGAAACGCGGCGTCAGGAACGGCAGGATGAAAAACACGATGATGCTTACGGCAACGAAGATTAGAGTCCGAATCGTAAAGGGCGAAAAAATCAGGCCCAGCGCGATGACGGTCCCGAGATCATTGACGAAACACGCCGCCAGGATCGCTTTCCCGAAGTCCGTCTTGTTGAATCCGAGTTCCAGCATCACGGCGTAAACGACCGCGACCGATGTTGTGGAGAGCGCCACGCCCGCGAGCCAGCTCGATCTGACCGTCCAATGCAAGATGTAATTCGCAACGGCCGTGCAACCGAAGAACGGCCCAAGGAAGCCTACGAGACCTACGACCATCGCCTCCTTCCATTTCGTTCGGAAAATCACCGGATCAAGTTCCGCACCGGCGAGGAATGTCAGGACGATGGCACCCGTCCCAGCAAGAAACGTTATCCATTCGGAACTCGCACCCAGGCCTTTGGTGCCAACGAGGGCACCAATGATCAATTGAGCGACGGTCCCAACGACGATTTCTGTCAACGCCGTGGAGATCTTGAACCAAATCGCCAGGAGGGTTGCGAGTAGCGCCAACCCGACCCACAAGGAAGCTAGTCCCCAGACATTTTGCATGTCAGTCCTCGCTTCTACTTTTGTTCTGGGTTCGTTGCCGGGGACATGACTCCGCGACAGGAACCCTGTCAGGAGTCATCGTCTGTCCGGCTTCAGGACAGCGGTTAGAGGGCGAACTCCTCCGCCACTAGAAAAAGCATACCAAGACTCAATCCGAAGTCAATACCCACCCAATTCGTTGCCGCATTCTGGCGATTGGACGCCCACGTTTCACCGCTTCCGAGCCACGAGGCACACGGGTTCCAATCTCGCCGCAGAGTTGCCCGTGGCCGATCGCATGACTCCGGACTCCAAAACCTTAATGTTGCTTTGCAACGTCGTGGTTCCAGCAGAAAATTGAGCGCGTGTGCAGCACCCACGATGAACAGAGGTGTGCGTCCAGCCGTATTAGGAGTCAAGGTCAGGGTGGCAGCCTCCAGAATCTGGAGGGATCGGTCTGTAGGGCAAAACCAGCTTAGATTCCCCAAGAAGATCCTGCGGGACTCCCTCTGTCACGTCAAATCGCGACGTGTGTCACTTCCTGCAATTCCAAACTGGCGACACTGCTTATCTACGCGGGAAAGCAGACGATGGACGACAGAGTCAAGAAGCAACCGAGGCGGAAGGAGTTCATATGTTTGCAGAAGAACTTGCCGAGCAACTTCGGTCCCAATGGAAGCAACATCTGGACAGCGACCTGAGGGATCGAGCACGGCGGGCTTCTTTCGATGAAGAGCCGTGTTTATAAAGTCGAATCATGGGCAAAAACGGTGCTCAGCGCGTTGAAAGTGTTTATAAAGACAGATAACTTCTTGTCCTGGACAGTCTGGGAAGCGAAGCTCCCTATCTTCCTAGCTGGAAGCCTGTCAGCGAGCGCGGGATTCCATGTGATTTAGTCGACCACGTTGACAGGTCGGCCCTCGATAAAGGCACGTAGATTAGCCGCTACCGTTTCAATCAAGCGCATGCGCGCCTCTTTTGTCGCCCAGGCGATGTGGGGTGTGACGATGCAGTTTTTTGCGTGCAGCAGAGGATTATCGAGCGATGGCGGCTCGCTGGATAGAACATCAACGGCCGCGCCTGCCAAGTGTCCACGATGGAGTGCGTCTGCGAGATCATGCTCGATAACGAGCGGTCCTCGCGAGGTGTTGATGAGAAATGCGCCCAGCTTCATCTTGGACAAAGATGCAGCATTGATCATTCCGCGAGTTTGCGGCAACAGCGGGCAGTGCAAACTGACCACATCGGCGGTCGACATCAGCTCATCGACATCGCCCCAACGGAACCCCGGCCAGTTCGGAGCGTCTCTTCTGCCCGCGTCGGCAGCAATCACGCGCATTCCCATTGCCACGGCGATCTCGGCCACGTGGCGCCCTATCCGGCCGAAGCCAACGATACCCATGGTCTTATTCTGCAACTCGACTAAGGGCGTTTTCCAGAAGCTGAAATCCGGGCATCGCGACCATTCTCCCGCGTGAGTCGCTGCGCTATGAACCGCCACGTGATGACAGAGTTCTAAAAGGAGCGCGAAAACAAGCTGGGCTACCGACGCGGTTCCATAGGTTGGGACATTCGTGACAAGAACGTTGCGCTCCCGCGCAGCTTTTAGATCAATCTCGTCGTAACCGGTAAACATTACGCCTACGTAACGGAGTTGTTTAAGCTGCATCAGTGTTTGCGCCGAAAGAGGTGCTCTGGTGGTTAGCAGGACCTCGGCCTCTCGCGCCCGGAGCACGATTGCATTTTCAGGAGTGCGGTCAAAAACTTCCAAGCTGCCGAGCTCCCGCAGGGCATCCCAGCTCAGGTCGCCAGGATTTATTGCGTGGCCGTCAAGAATGACAATCTTCATGAAGCCTCCCCGTGAGAGATCGACGTGACCAGCCTGTTCCCTTTCCTCGCTGAGCCTACCACAAGCGCGAGCCCACTTAACCCGACGCGACGGTCTATCGAAACCTGCTCACGCCCCCCAGTGGCGCTAAGAAGAGAAAGGGATGCCAGGGGGCGCTCGCGTAAATCGAAACTTCCGTGCTCTGCGGACCGCATCGTCACCCTTAGATCGATCTCTTATCGATGGCCCAAAGACTTCGCAACATCGAACTCACTCAGGTGATTGGGTGGGAGAACGGTAAAGCCACGCGTGTCGAAGACTGCCTGGCAGCCGAAGAGCCGCTGGGGATGCGCACCGGACGGTATTCCCTCGACATAAACTCTGCGCACACCGGGAGACGACGAGCAACTCGTGGCTGGCTTTCTGTTTACCGAGGGTATCATCTCCCGACCAGAGGACTTGGTGGCGCTTCGCATGCCAGAGGAGAGTGCCCGGCACACAAATTTCGTGCGCGTGACCCTTGATCCCAGCGTGCGCCTTTCGGTGAACAACGCGCCGCAAAGATTTTCTGTGGGGTCGGCCTGCGGTGCATGTGGGAAGGCGTCCATCGCACAACTCCGCCGGCGAGGCTCCTGTGGGCCGGAAGCTGCATCACTGTTCGATCCCGAAATTCTCTGCCAGTTGCCGCCGAGATTACGCGCGGCGGCGCTTTTCGCCCCGGGCGGCGAACTGCTCGTCTTGGGCGAAGACATCGGCAGACACAATGCCGTGGACAAGGTTATCGGTTGGGCACTCCTCGACGGTCGCGTGCCACTCAGTGGTCAGGTATTTGCCCGCGGTGATCGCCTTTTGCGCGATCTCCTACCCACCGCCACCGCTGACCATATTCCGCTGCCGGCGTCGGTGTCAGCGCCGTCCGAGTCTCGCGGTACAACTGGCGCGCCAACGACGATTGACACTGGTCGGTTTTCTGCGAGAGCGGCGCCTCGTCGTCTACGCCAGAGAGGAGCGGATCGCGGTTACCGCTTCGGCATCGGTCGGCGTCCCCCGCAAGAGTAAAGGCGGCGATTGGCTATGGCGTTTCACACAAGCGGCAATAGCAAGGATTTCGATAGATCGCCCGCCGTCTGCAGGCATTCTGCAACACGGAAGCCGGTAAATGAATCGAATCTTTTTTATAACCCAAAGCGTCTTTTAGTCATCAGATGTATTGGAGGCCTGCTGCGAAGACGGTGCAAGGAGGTTCACAAACATGAAGATTTTCAGTGGTGGCACGGGACGCTCAGGGCCTCTGTTGGGCCGGCAACTCTTGGTGTATCTGTTGTCCTCAGCCTTGTTACTCGCCGCATGGCCTCAAAACCTGACGGCCTATCAAGACACGCAAACCTCACCCCAGCCTGCGCAAGAGCCGCCCCAGCCCACCCAGGGCGCACCGGCCCCGCCTTACGCGCAACAGACTCCTGAGCAGTTGCAGCAGCTAGTCGCTCCGATCGCGCTATATCCCGATTCTCTTGTAGCTCAGATCCTCGCGGCGTCGACGTTTCCCGAGCAGGTCGTCGAGGCCGACAGGTGGGTGCAATCGCATCCTGACCTGAAGGGCGACGCCTTGGCTCAGGCGGTGGATCAACAACCCTGGGACCCGAGTGTCAAGGCGCTCACCGCATTTCCATCCGTGCTGGGGAACATGGACAAAAACCTCTCCTGGACGTCGTCTCTGGGCGATGCCTACTATAACCAGCAACAGGACGTGATGGATGCCGTGCAGGTGATGCGCCAGCGGGCGCAAGCCGCAGGCAACCTGAAGACCACGCCGCAACAAACCGTTGCGACACAGGACTCGACGATCACCATTGAGCCTGCGAGCCCCGATGTCGTCTACGTCCCCGCATACGATCCGTGGTTGGTTTACGGGGATCCCCTGCTTGCATGGCCTGGGTGGTACCCATACCCTGGAATCTGGTTTGGCGGCCCGTACCTCTCGTTTGGCATCGGTTTCGGGATCGGATTCTTCGGCGGTTTTGGTTGGGGCTGGCCCCATTGGGGATTCGATTGGCATAACCACGCCGTGCTTTATAACCACGACAGGTACCTCTCCCGGAGCACTACGTTCTACAACCGTAACAATTTCTATCGCGGAGGAAGCGTCGGCCGGTTTAATGGAGAAAGGGGAGGATTTCGTGGGCCGGCAAATGCGGGGGGCAGACCTTCCAATGGGAACTTAGGCGGCCGCGGAGGACTCTACAACGCTCCCGGCGCAACAGCCAGACCCTTCGGTGATAGCACCGAAGCTGCTCGAGGATACGCCGAGCCCCGGGGCCAGAGCGGAGTCCGCTCGGGCGCGTTGAGCGGCTACGGCAATGGCGGAGAGGCAAGGGGCTTCTCCTCACGCGGAAGCGCCAGCTTCGGTGGTGGTCTCGGAGGATTTCGTGGCGGTGGTGGAGCCCGCGGCGGCGGACGCCGGTAACCTAGGTCCCTGATCGATCTTGAAATTTAGCAAGGAGAGACGCTATATGCGGCGAGCGAAGCAGAAATTCTATAGTTTCCATTGGGCCGATCTTCTTAAGTGGACCGCTGTCGCTATCCTTCTGACGGGTGGATTTCCCTCCTGGTCCATGGCGCAGCAACAGGGCCAGAAGACCTTTTCGTCAGCGGAAGAAGCGAGCAATGCGCTCGTCGCGGCCTTGCAGAGCAACGACGAAAAATCGATACTCGATATCCTCGGACCTGATGGGAAGCAAATTGTCTCGTCGGGAGACGACACCGAGGACGCCAACACCCGCGCTAATTTCGTCCAGAAATATCAGGAAATGCACCGCCTGGTGAGAGAGCCGGATGGAACCACTACTTTATACATCGGCCCTGAGAATTGGCCCACGCCCGTTCCGCTCATGAAAAACGGCAATTCGTGGTATTTCGACACCGATGCGGGCAAGAAAGAAATCCTATACAGGCGAATTGGCCAGAATGAAATGTCGGCCATTCATGTCTGTAAGGAACTGGTCGCGGCGGAAAAAGAATACTACGCCACGCAGCACAACGAGTACGCCCAGAAGATTTTCAGCGATGAAGGGCAGCACAACGGCCTGTATTGGAAAGTCGCCGATGGCGAGCCGAAGAGCCCCATCGGACCGCTGGTGGCGTCGGCCGTTGCCGAAGGTTACGCCCAGAGTCGAAACGGTGCTCCCACTCCTTACCGCGGTTACTACTACCACGTCCTGACGGGGCTGGGAAAAAATGCCGCGGGCGGGGCGAAAAGTTACATCGTAAACGGAAAAATGACCGAGGGTTTCGCCTTTGTCGCCTATCCGGCGGAATACAGGTCGTCGGGCGTGATGACATTCATCGTTGACGAAGATGGCGTCGTGTATCAGAAGGACCTCGGCAGGAAGACAGATGTTCTTGCCAAAGCCATGAAGGAATACAACCCCGATTCCAGTTGGCGAATGGGTGAAGACGAGCAGGAAGAGACCGCCGGCAAACAGCAAGGCAAGTAAGCGGCGCTCTCCACTCTGTCGGATTAGGATCCTAACAGGTTTATTTGCAGTTTCTTGTAGCCGTACTAGCGTGCCCACAAGTCCAGAGAGATAGTTGCCAGCTCATCGACAATGGGGATTGCCAGCCCGATCTTGGTCAAGTCGATGCCCTTTAGATAGGTGATGGGTGTGGCATGTGTCGCAGACGTCCGCGCGCACACGCGCAATTTCCGGCGCCCAGCAGAAAGTCATCTGAGGCTTGCGTTTCTCGCCGCAGGCCGGGCAATAAATTCTGCGATTTTGTCGCGCCGTCGCCCTCGCGCCGCAATGATGCGCCGACGATCGGCTTGGCGCCGCAAAACGGGCAGATTGATTGAGGACTCGCACGGCATCATTTGCTTCGCTCGGCTGCGCACCCAACCGCTCGATCGGTTTCATCATGCGCTCGGCTTCTACCAGCTCGCAGAAGACTTCCTGCAAAATGTCCTCGGCTTCCCTCTCATCGGGCGCACGTCTGCGATGAAGACTCGCTCGGACCCTTTTCGAGATTGACCACCTCTGCGATTGGTCGGTTTTGCTCGTGATCGATCGCGTCGACGATCAGCGCTTCGTTCATCTATCTCTGTAGACGGATGACGGCCGCAACTATTTCAGATAAAAACACGGCAGGACATTCCTTCCAGTCCGACCAATTGACTGGGGTCTATTTGGTTCTAGCAGGAATCATTTGCCATGCGACCATGGCACCTGCCAGAGACAGGCAGGCGGTAGAACTTAGGCTTGTCCCCCAGAGGCACACCGCCCTGAGGACACAGTCTTCGGCTTCAAAAACAACAGTTTCCCGGTGCTTTATTCCTGTTCTAGGTTTGCGTGACGGGTGAAAAATGAAAAGGGCCCCGGTTGAAACGGGGAATGGAGAGAACACCGTGAAACAAGGGGCTGATCTGGGACGCGTGCCGCGATGGAACGGTGCTGTCAATAGCGGACGGAAACATGCTCCCGGGAGGCGCATCGCCTGGACCCGCGCGAGAAGCGGCGTGCATGGATAACGGAGAATATTCCATCCCGAAGACAATCCCCTGTGAGCAACTCGGTCTCGGGGCATGCTGTAGAAATCGTGTCGATATAGCATCATTTATGGCGAGGGATGGGATTCAACTCATGAAAGGGAAACCGGTTGGGAGGGCCCAACCCGGCGGAATTCAGTACCCTTGCACTAAAGAAAAGGGGCTGCCTCAGCCGGGCGCCGCCCGAGCGATCGCAGAAAAATAGGCATCAGCCGAGGATGCCAGAGCAATCAACTCACTGTAATTCGTTAATCTGAACAGATGCCCTGAAATGAAATACAGAATCCTGAGGTCCCACTTGATCGAGCGGCGGCAAGACTCTCACAACGCTAAACTGATACAAGGGGCGTGCAGATCATGAGTGCGATCGGACTGTCGGCCCATAGAGATCCTTATTATATGACCGATATTCCCAGGCGGTCGTCGGGCGGCATTTTCAATTTAAGCTGTGCACTGCTGTTTTTGTTCTCCGTACTGTTCGTTCCCTCGCTCTGGAGCCAGTCGTCATCGACCGGTGCGTTGACCGGGATTCTCAGAGATTCTTCCGGCGCAGTGGTTCCCAATGCAACCATCACCTTGACCAGTCTTAACACAAGTTACCGACGCACCACTGCGACGGGGATGGGCGGCGCTTACAAGTGTGATTTGCTGATCCCTGGAATCTACAGTGTGAAATTCGAAGCTGTAGGTTTCAAGACGGTTGAGACATCTTCGGTAGAGATCCAGGCGACCGAGACTCGAGTGTTGAATGGCAGCCTGGAAACGATCCCTGAGCTTGAGAGTAACAGCATGACTGGGTTACGACTATTCGAGCAGCATTGCGCGATCTGCCACGTAAACGCTAGAGGTGGGCAGCGAGCGCCCGATCGATCAGCCTTGAAGAAGCTACCGCCAGAGGAAATATTAAACGCGCTGACCATCGGCTCAATGAGCGGACAGGCGCGCGGTTTATCAGATGTCGAGAAGCGCAGCATCGCAGAATCCCTCAGTTCCCAGGCGTTCGGGACGGGGATGGCTAGTGATGCCACTTCGATGTCAAACCACTGCGCTTCAAATCCTCGCCTTGCGGATCCGTTTGCTGGTCCGATCTGGAATGGCTGGGGAGTGGATCCTGCAAATACTCGATTCCAAAAAGCAAAGGATGCGGGTATATCTGCAGATCAG
>Ga0187851_10004923_pt1 | contig 10792 bp, 6 predicted proteins | sample June2016WEW_6_10_FD_132997 | JGI IMG/M metagenome (GOLD analysis project Ga0187851, IMG submission 132997) | Peatland microbial communities from SPRUCE experiment site at the Marcell Experimental Forest, Minnesota, USA - June2016WEW_6_10 | ecosystem: Environmental > Terrestrial > Soil > Wetlands... | reverse complement strand
GGAATAAATCGAATTGGTGGCATCAGCCCGCAGGGCCACCCACATTTCGATGGTGCCTTGGCCGAGAGGGAGGGTGCGGTTTGCCGAGAATTGCAGGAGGCCGTTGGCCGGCAATGCCAGGCACGATCCCCATTTGCCGGGCGCATAGGCGATGTTTTGGGCGAGTGTGGGCGTCTGGCCGTTCACTCCGTTGACATTGCCATCGAAATGAAGCAGGAGGCACTCTGCGACAGGCCCTGTGGCCAGTGGCACGCCATTGGCAACCCAGCCGAAAAGACTGCCGGATTCCGCGTCCCCGCTGGCATCGGAGAAACCCGCGCTGCCGATGAACCAGGAGTAGTCCGAAGAAAGCGAAATAGCAGCGCCGTAGCAGGTGGGCGGAGCCGCCCGGGCCGAATTCGTGGCGCAGACAACCGATATTAGCACGGACAGGAAGATGGAGAAAAATCGTGTCATGATGTGACCAACGCGTGGCCTCCGGTTGACTCCCTGACAGTACGCCATGACATCGTCAGGCTCAAGAGTTCTTATTGGACGCGTTGCGCGTGGCACGCACATTGGCCGCCATGGGAAGCTGTCCTGGTCTCAGTTGCCATTAGGACTGTCCAGGGGGATTTCCAGGACGAACGCGGCCCCTTTGCCGGAGCCTTCGCTGTGGGCGGTGAGTTGTCCGCCCATTTCCTTGGCGGCACTGGCTCCGCTGTAAAGACCGAAGCCGTGACCCGTCTTGCGGGTGGTGAATCCATGCGAGAAAATGCGCGTCAGGTTCTCCGGTGGAATGCCGATGCCGTTGTCCGCAACGGTGACTTTCAAACGGTTGTTCCCGTTCATGCCCGTTTTCAAGGTAAGCCGGCGGTCGGGGCGACCCGATTCGTTCAGGGCATGTTTGGCGTTGGTGATGAGGTTGACGAGGATTTGCAGGACTTTGTGCTTGTCCACCGTCACCTGCGGGAGGTCCGAGTACTCGCGCACGATCTCAATCCCATCGCGCTCAAAGCCGGCCCGGTTGATCTGCAACGCGTCATCCACCAGGCTGGCGATGGGTAATTCCTCCCGTGAGCCGGAGACGCGCGCGTAGGTTTGCTGCATGGCCACAATCTCCTTGATATGTTCGACATTGCGCGCCACCTGCTCATGTTCCTCCTGAAGCAATGAAAGCTCCTTGTCGATGTTGTCCGCCAATTTGATGATGAAGCCGGGCACCAGTTTGCCCTTGGGGTCGGAGATCAGGAATTCTGCGAGATTGGCCTCATGCTCCTGAAGAAGGCCCCTGACCTTGCCCAGAGTAAGGAATTCCGACCGCCGAAGCTTCTCGCGGATGATGGTGGTCGAAACGTTGAGGCTGTTGAGCACGTTGCCGACATTGTGCAGGACGCCGGTGGCAATCTCGGCCATGCCCGCCTCGCGCGAAGCCTCCATGAGGTCCTTTTGGGCCGCGGCCAGTTCGGCATGCGCCTTGTCCTTGGCTTCTATTTGTTCGCGCAGCTCCAAGGTTCGTTCGGCGACGCGGTGTTCGAGATTGTCATTGGCGCTCTGCAAATCGGCATGGGCGCGCTGCAATGCGGCCTCGGCCCGTTCGCGTTCACGGATTTGCACGCTGAGAAGACGGTTCTTCTTGGCAGTCAGCAGGCCCCAGACCAGGCCCAAAGCGCCCAAAGCACCCGTGATGGCCAGCGTCAAGAGCAGCCGGCGGAGATTCCACCAAGGCGGCTGGGTCAGGACCTTCAGATCGCGCGCCTCGCGCACCCGCAGGCGGAAGGAATTGACTTGTCCCCATCGGCCGCCTTCCAGGAGGCAGACGCCCGTGACCCGCAACTGGGTGTTGGCCGAGAGTTGTTCCACGCCTTCGGCAGTGAATGTCCTGGGCAGCATGGCTTCGAAAACGACGGATCCGGCCTGCAACACCAGGACCTGGGCCGGGCGCAGCCAGGTATCCTGAATGAGGCGGGCATCCAATTGCACCAGTTCGGCATTCGGTTCGTTGGTGAGAACTTCCGCCGCCGTCATCACCAGCGCCGGGGGATCGCCGCCCGGGCCTGCAACCCTGGACCATGCATCATTCAGGGTGATCGAGAATTCGCCTGCGACCGGATAGCCGAGTACTTCCACCACTTCGCCCAAGCGCGGCAACCGGTCGCAACGCACAAGCCGGACCAGCATCCCGCCGCTCCCGTCCTGCAAGCTGATCGTCTGGTCTTGAGCCACGCTCGTGACGCGACCGGCGATCTTGATGCGGTGGGTGAGGTCTTGATCGGACTGGTAACTGGACAGATCCATGATGCGCTCGGTCGGGATTGCGAAAGGATTGGCGGGGGCGGCCTCGTCAACTAGGATGGCGCTGTCATCCGGGACATGGAGACGGAAAGCAACGATCTGGCCCTGTTGATTGTACTGCCCCCCCGCAACGCCGCGCAAGGTCACACGCGCGTCCACCAGTTGTTCCGTTTGGGCCAGGGTCATGGTCGGGCCAAGCATGACAGGGATTTGGCCCTGGGCCGTCATCACTTGCAGCCAGCAGCGATGGTCCCTTTCCATGGCCGATTGCACGACACCGCGAATTTCGACCCACCGGCAATCGTATTGACCAGTGAGCAACTCATCCAAGCCCACGCGTGCCGGAACGGGCATCGGAGCCTCTGCCAGCACCTCAAAGGTGGCCTTGCAAACTGTCGGCGCAACATCGCCTTCAGACGTTATTCCCTTGACGCGGACGCGTTCACCGGGGCGAATGCGCATCCGCCCGCTGGCGGGTGTGACAAAAATGCCAACGGTTGAGTCCTGCATAAACAGGGAACGCCAGCGGGAGTCGCAAAACGTCACCACCCCTTCCGTGTTGACAGGGTAGCCGCGCGCCGCCTCGATTTTGCTCAGCCGGCGAATGGCTTGGACCGATTCCAACAAAGGCAGGGGCGGTTGGGCGTTCGAAGACACCTGCGCGGCATGGCTCGCGGGTGGCGGCAGTGAACCCGTCGGAAGGATCACGGCATCTTTCAACACCAATTCACCATCAGTCAGATGGGGAAACCCGAACACATCCACGCCGGAATCAAAGCGAAACCCGGGTTTGTAGGGACATTGGACCTGCACAACGCTGGTGCGGTCATGCACGGCCACGGCGGTGCCGTCCGGACGTTGCTCAAGCACGCCTTGAATATGGACCCGCTGCCGCGTCTTGCCCTCTTTGGAAACAGTGATCCGGTCAATGGGCGTCACGGGGAGCGCGAGCAGATCCGCCTCCGGAGCCTCCAGCACTTGGACTTGGTCCGATTGCTGGGCCAGTACTGCCACCCCGTCGCGACGGCCCTGGGCGTCAAATTGAACAGAAAGAACCCCGGTGATCCGCACCCGGGCATCGAGCAACTGGCGGGCCGCCATCGCAGACCAATTGAGCAGGTAAACCGCTATATTGGTGGACCCCACGCTGGTTTGAATCAACAGACGCTCGTCCCTCGGGAAGACCGCAAGGACTCGACCGTCGAGCTGAAGCAGCTGGCCGGAGGCACGCCCGCTCAGAATGTCTTCCAAATCCCAGTTCTTTGTCGTGAGCGTTTGCCTTTGCCCCGTCCGTTTCAACCTCCTGACTGTCACCTCACAGTAGCCATGTGCCGAGGTGGTCGAACCCTCGATTTCGATAACTTCTCCTGGCTGCAAAGAAGGCGTGTTGGGCGAGATCTTGAGAAAGGTGCCCAGCTCGGCGCTTTGGACAAATAGCATCCGCCATTGCGGATGGCAGTAGGTGACCGTGGCCAGCAATTTGACCGGCTGTCCCCGTTCCGCCTGTTCCAATGTCAGGTTCAGGGCGGTTTCCAGGTTGGTGATAACCTTGGGCGCGGGCGCCAGGGCAGCAAGTTGATTTGTGATGACTGATGGCTGGGAAGGACTTGAAGCGGCGCGGGCAGGGAACGAATCCTGAGCCGCCGCGTGAAGGCCAGCCGCCACCGTAATTGCTCCAACCCACCGCCAGCGCGAAACGGACCGCCAGGATTGAGCGGAGTTGCGTTTCATGACTTAGCCTCCGTCCTGCGTCCATTCGCCTGGAGAATGCGCGCAATTTGTGATCGTCTCAGTTGGATGCAGGAAACCCTGCCACCCTTCCACGAGGAGCATTCGCGCGAAACACTGGCTCTGGCCGATAACATGTCTGCATAACCATCGGCAGCGCAAGTTGTTAACTTTAGCCGCTATTCCAGTGGAAACTCCTTTGCCTGGCAATCGCTAGGGTTGCCAGACCGCCCGCCAAAACTTCTCCGGCTGTGATGGAACCACGGAGTTGGTAATGTTCAAAGTGCCGGTCACGAGCGTGTTCGTGCTGACAGGCGTCCAAGTCGTCAGGTTTGTGGAACATTCAAGGACGTAAGGAACACCCGTTTCACCCTGGAGCTGAAAGACGAACTGGCTTGAGCCGTGAGCCAGGGCCGTCGGCTGCAACTGCGCCGCCGCCGGCGCCAGCACCATGACGGTGGCCGAGTAAGGCGCGAAGGAGTAGTTGAATGCCGTCCCGCCGATCCAGAAGTAACTTTGCGCAATGTCCGGCGAGCCGCTGCCATTTTCCACCGCATTGTCCTGGGGAATCCCGTAGGAATAAACCGTCACCTCGGATGACGGCGTGTAGCCTGTCAACGACACTTGTCCAACCAGAGTATTGACAGGATCTTTGTTGACAGTCAGCACCGTCAGGCTGCCGTCCTGCCGCCGCACCCCGTAAGTCGAGAGCAGCGGCCAATCACTGGCCGCGCCCAGCACCGTATCACCCGTCTGCGCGAAATACGTCATGAGTTCCGTCGTATAGTAGGTTGGATACACATCCATGCTGCCGAGAATGTAATCTCCATTGACCACCCCGTAATCGCCATACTCGCGCCAGCCATAGAGACTGGGGCTCAAGTTGACGTCGGCGCTCCCCTGGCCATTGCGCAAATCCCACCAGAAAAGGCCGTTGAACTCCGTTTGCATCAGTTGGGCCAGGCTGTCGATCTTAAAAAGTCCGTTGACCAGGCTGACCGATTGCTTGCCGGGAGAGGAGGAAACCGAATTGTTTTCCGTGCAGACCAACTCGATGTTGGCGCCAATGCTCGCGCCCATGTAATCGTTGATCATGCTTCGCAAATCTCCTGCGTAAGAAGCCCACCCGGTCGAGGCGGCCAGCAGACCGGCATCAGACTCGTCGCCCGGATTCTGGGGATAATTATGGAAGATGGCGAAATCCGGCGTGACACCAAACTGTTTTAAACTGGCCAGCAACACCGGCGTCCAGCCATAGTTGGTCAGTTTCGTAACGGGATCAATCGCCGGATGGTTAGTGTAATATCTGCCTTGATATTCATTGAGATAGCTGTTCGCGCCGGGCGTGACGACCACGCCCACCTTGATCGTTGGATCCACCTCTTTCATCATCGATATATAGCTGTTGGCCCGGTTCGCATACGTGAATGGCTCATGCGGCAGCATGTTGCTGTCCGTCTCCCATGTGCCGTATTCCTCGTTGCCAATTTCCCAATACTTGAAATGCAGCGGCGCCGGGTGCGAGATGCGGAGAAAATTCAAGCCGTCGTCTGTGGCCAGCGGCATGGCCGCGCGCAACTCGGCCCAATAAGCCACGTTTGACCAGTTTCTGCTGTACTGATCGTAGCCCAAAGTATACGTGTTGGTCGTCGCGCCATTGCAATATGCCACCCAGGCTGCCGCTTCAGGCGGGGTGCCTGAGCCATAGTTCACCGTGATCATCGTCTCCGCGTTGATGTTGGTGATTATTTGAATGAAATTAGCCACACTCGTTGCCCACGAATAACCCGTCCAGTCCGACTTGTCATCAACCCAGTGGTAATCGTCGGAAGCGGATCCCCCGGGCAACCGCAATGCCTGGATGCCCATGTTGGTCAACAACATGACCGTCTGCTCTGAATCAAAATAACCATCCCAAATCGCCGTGTTCAATCCAAACCAGCGCGCATCAGCCGTCCGGATGGCGTTGGTGGCGTTGACCGCCAGCAGTATCACAGACGGCGCCGTGGCGCTGACAAGTCCCACATCATCCAAATAAAACGCCGGTTCAGATGAGCCGCCGCCATCCTGGATGACAAAACCGCTGAAGTCCGTCGCGTTCGCCACGCCCAAAGCCGACAACGGCACCGTGTACTGCACCCAGGTGTTGGCCACCGGCGTGTTCAAAGAATAGGTGATGCCTTGATCCGCGCCGTCGGCGCCCAGCAGGCCATACATCTGGAGGTTTTGCCCACCGTCCGGGCCGCCGTTGATCCAGAACGTGATGCTGCCGTAGTTCGTATCCGCCATGGGAGAATGAAAAAAACCAATGCCGCCGTAGGCCTCCGTGATCGTCGCGCTAATGGACTTCGTGCTGCCGGAAAAAACCGGCGTGGCATTGGAGTAGTTAAGCGTGATGTTATAACTGGCGTCTCCCCAGTCATTGACCAGCGCATTGGAATAAATCGCGTAACTGTTGGGCGGCGGGGGAGCCGGGGGTGGTGGCGGCGGCACTCCCCCCACCAAGAGGATGCTGCCGACATAAAAGGTCGGAATAGTCGAAGCGGTATCGTTCCAAATCCAAATGCCGTCAAAGTTCGTCTGGTCGGCCACGCCCAAAGCCGAGAGGGAAATGGTGAATTCCTGCCACTGATTGCTGGCCAGGGGCGGCAACGTGCAAAGCGTCTGGTAGCTCCCGTCCAGTGTCCCGGCCACAGTCAGAACCTGCCCGCCCCCAGGACCGCCGTTGACCCAAAAGTTCAGACCCGAATAGTCCGCGCTCGAAGACGGGGTCTGGGACAGTTGCAGCGCCGCGTATTCGGTGCAGAAAACACTGATCGAGTTGGAGAAGTGCGGCAACACGGGACTGGGGTTCGCCAGATTGACGCTGGCCCAACTCTCATTCGCCCATCCGTTCTGCAGGCTGTTCGAATAGAGGATCTGGTTTGGAATCTGGCCCCAAAGGCATACCGCAGAAATCTGCAGCAAACATGCTGCGATGACTCTGGCGCGCGAGCGGTGACTATTCATACCCCCTTCTGGTTGCTTCATGCTGATTCTTTATCCTTTTTTTAAAAGCTTGAAAAGCTTTTTTCGGCAGCGCGCTCACTATTTCCTGTGCCGGACAAATTCGAAGTTGCACAAGCGCACTTCGGGCTTCCCGCCCGCGTCCAACACCAGTTTGCCCGCCGCATCGAAGGAAATCAGCAGGTGGTCCGGCTTGAGATTAAGGTCCTCCAATCCGCAGCCGGCCAGCTTGGCGGCCTTGGCCCTCACCAGTTCCTCCATCATCCGGCGCGTGATCAGCCCTTTGGCGCAGGCATGTTTCGCATTCACGGACGAGTAGGATGAGCCGTCGTCCGCCGCCACCAAAGCATCCGGCCCGTTCCAGAATCCCCAGATTGTGATGTAATCATAATCCTTGCGGATGGCGGGTTCACCATCCGGCGTGCGCAGATCGGCCAGGGCCAGGTAACGCCGCGCATCGTCGGCGCGGGAAGATTCGCGGGGGCTGCCCGTCATGTAAATGGCGCGCGGATAGATGGTCTTGATGCCATGACCGCTGAGGTGCAGCGCCAGCGCGAATTCCTCGAACGGGCTGTTGTACTCATGGGCCCGGGCCGCGTCCGGAATCGCCTCGGCCCCTTTCATCTGCGCCGGATCTCCCATGCGCGACACCCTCCAAACCAGTTTGATATTGTCCTTGGTGCAGGTGCGGAACACCTGGTTGCGCGAGGACAATTTCTTCTTCGGCGTCCGGCGCCAGCGTTCCGGCAGAAAATAACTGAACAGGTCCGGGTCCCGCCCCACCACCCACAACAATCCGCCCGTGCTCTCCGCCCGCCCAAAAACATAGTCCACCCCCAGCAGGCTCGTGGCGCGCAGATGGTCCGGCATCGGTTTGCCGGCGGCCTCCTCGAACCGCCGGACCATATGAGTCAAATATATCTTTCGGTTGGCGCTGCGCACCGCCTGCTCGTGTTCCGCCGTCCGTTCCAGCAACTCATAATCCACCAACCCGTAGGCAAGCTGCCCGTGCCGGTCGCGCAATAACTGGCCGTCGGGCGTTTGCCGCAAAATGATGTGCGCCGGCTTCATGTCGATAACGTGGTAGCCCTTCTGGCGCAATTCGTGCGTGACCAGGCCCGTCGCCTGCGCCAGAAACTCCGCGCTGCGCCGCCCGCTGAACCCGAAGTGTTCGGCCGTTTCCACCGCGTCCAATCCCTTGATCCATCCGAAGAGCAGGACGTATTGCCGCAATATGTCAATTTCCACTCCCGGATGTTGCGCGATTTTCGCCCGGATTTTATGCTCCGAACGTCCCGTCTGCCACAATTGCAGCCTCTTGCCGGGCACGTAAATCGCCAGCGGCAATTGGGTGCGGATGTGGATGCCGGCCGGCCCGGCATCGCCCTGGCGCAATTCCATCAACAGGGAGAATTCCTCGAAGGGACTGTTGAACTCGGCATTGATGAATTTGTTCACTGTCAGGGTATCCAGCGGGACGTCTTCACCAACGCGCGACCATTTGACCACCAGATTCAGGCTGCGGCCGTTGACCGGGCGCGTCGGCAGCCTATAGACGGTGCTCGTGCCGCTGAGCCGTTTGCGTTCGGCTTCGAACCACTCCGGCGCAAACCAGTTTTCCAGCAGCAGATGCCGCCAGACCTGCGTGCCAAACTGCGTCAGATACAAGTCTCCATCGTCGCTGGTTTTCAAGTGAACATAATCCACCCCCAGCAGTGACGTCACCGTGCCGCCCGGCGGCGCATCGGCGGGCAGTATCATCGGGCCATGCGTCCGGCGCATTGCCGCCGCCATGGTCCGCGCCTCCTTCCACGCCTTCACCTCGCCAGTCATGGCCGCAGTGTAGTTCCGGTGCTCGTTGGAGCAAGCAATACCATAAGTTCGAAATGTTAAGCTGCCACTTCACCGGAGGAAATATCGCACCAACCTGTTCAGGCCGCAGGTTCCGTCATCATGGTGTCTTCATGCTCGTAACCTGGCGCGCAGCAGCACAACAGCCGCAAATCCTCCGCGCCCGTGTTCCAGAGCTTGTGTCGCTGCCCCGGTAAAATCGCAATAGCATCCCCGCTGGCCACTTCGCGGACTTCCCCGTTGATGCGAATCCGCCCCACCCCATGCGTAATGTAATAAATCTCCTCCGTTCTGGCGTGATAATGCTCCTGCGTGCTCGCGCCGGGCGCCAACCGCGCCTCCGCCAGACTCTGGTTGCGGATCGCTGAATTCCGATGGGCCAGCAATTCACGAATCTCCGATCCGTCCTTCGTGGTAAACGCCACTACATCCCCAAGGTTTTTAACATCCATGCCCCATCCATGCCACAACCTGGATCGCGACACCACCCAGTAATGGGACAATTATTCCCATCTCAAAAAGCCTGTGGCAACATCGACCGCTTCCGGCGCCACCATTGCGCACCCATTCCAGATCGCCCAGCGCCTCTCTATGAGATTGCAGCTCAATGTTTTACAACTGTTTTATCTTCGTGATGGATGACACCAATTCGCACCGCCAAAGCAGAATGTTTGTGTGGCGTGGCGAATGCTCGCAAGATTCTGAAGATGAATACTTGAGCTAACATGCGGAGGTCCGATTTTATGTTTCGATTGCTGCGAAAACCATGTGTGTTGTTTATCCTCTGCTGCCCTTTCGTCGTGGCTGGATGCCACCAGCACCCGTGCGCGACATCACTTGCAGATCCGCAACCGGTCCGGGCCAAACATGCCGCGGTTGATGCCGGGGCAACGGTGTGCGTCGAACAAGCAATGCTATTCACCTTGCCCGTGGTCGAAACGAAGGCCTGCGCGTTAAAGACAGAGACTGGCGCGCCGAAAAGCCCCCAGCCCAAGGATGCGCCCCTGATTGCCGGCACCCAAAAAGAGCCGGACTGCCTGATGGGACAACTCGGCGATGGCCTTCTGCTTGTTTTCAAGACGTTCACGGGCCGGTAAGTACGCCGGTCAGCACTCATCTAGGGGCCTTGGTCGGGGCTTTGCCCCCATGGGATCCTTGTTTTTAAAGCGGCCCAACCGAAGTAATATTGCACTCAACAATAATTGCCGGCTTGCCACAAAAAGAGGTGAATGTTTGCCAAAAGGTGGGGAGTCGCAAGTGCGTTCCAACCCCACTGTTTACCTTGTGAAGAACAGGTTGCGAATGCCTGTGTCAACCGGGCAAACGCCCGGATTTTGTGGCAGGCCGATGCTGATGATCACATTGAAATCATTGGCCTTCATTCCACTTTCCACCGCTTCCATGCACGTTCAGCTTTATGACATCCAAACTCACTCCCAGCGCTCCAGTCTTTGCAACCATTGACGGCAACGAAGCCGCCGCCTACGTGGCCTACCGGGTCAACGAGGTCATGGCGATTTACCCCATCACCCCTTCCTCTCCCATCGCCGAATGGTGCGACCAGTGGGCCTCGGATGGAAAACGAAACTTGTGGGGAACCATCCCCTCAATGATCGAAATGCAGAGCGAAGGCGGGGCCGCCGGCGCGGTTCATGGCGCCCTCCAAACCGGCTCCCTCAGCACGACTTTTACCGCTTCGCAGGGCCTGCTGCTCATGATCCCGAACATGTTCAAAATCGCCGGCGAATTGCTCCCGGCCGTCTTCCATGTCACAGCACGGACGGTGGCCACGCACGCCCTCTCCATCTTCGGCGATCACAGCGACATCATGGCGGCGCGCTCCGCCGGCTGGGCCATGCTCGGCGCGGCTTCCGTTCAGGAAACCACGGATTTTGCCCTCATTGCGCAGGCGGCAGCAATGCGGGCCCGCCTG
>Ga0187851_10004921_pt1 | contig 10796 bp, 8 predicted proteins | sample June2016WEW_6_10_FD_132997 | JGI IMG/M metagenome (GOLD analysis project Ga0187851, IMG submission 132997) | Peatland microbial communities from SPRUCE experiment site at the Marcell Experimental Forest, Minnesota, USA - June2016WEW_6_10 | ecosystem: Environmental > Terrestrial > Soil > Wetlands... | reverse complement strand
GAGGTACTTCTCCAAGTAGCACTCGGATCGTCCGAAGTAGTTCAGCGACTCGCGCTGGGCGCTCTCGAGGGCGTCGGCGGCCTCATCGGGGCCGTTCACCACCTTCATGCCCCTGCCACCGCCACCAAAGGCGGCCTTGATCGCCACCGGCCAACCCACCTCGTTGCCGAAGGCCACGATCTCGTCGGGACTCTCGAGGGTCTTGCTTCGTCCGGGCACGCCCGCGACGCCGGCTTTTTCCACGGCGAGGCGTGACGAGATCTTGTCACCCATCACCTCGATCGCCTCGGGGGGTGGGCCAATGAACGTCACGCCAAGATCGGTGATGGCGCGCGCGAAGTCGGTGTTCTCCGAATAGAAGCCGTAGCCAGGGTGAACGGCGTCCGCGCCGCAACGCTGGATGACGTCGAGAATCACCGGCGTGTTGAGGTAGCTCTCGGTCGCGCTGGCGCCCCCGAGCGCGTACGCTTCGTCGGCCAGTCGCACGTGCAACGCGTCACGGTCGAGCTCCGAGTAGACCGCGACCGTGCTGATCCCCATCTCGCGACAGGTCCGCATGACCCGTACCGCAATTTCTCCTCGGTTAGCGATCAGGACTTTCTTTAACACGTCAACCTCCGTACGGGGACAGTCTTTTTCTACCACCAGTCACCTAAACCCTAATCTTTGGGTGTGAACCCCATCAGTTGGCGAGTAGAGCATTTCGACCACATCGATTCCACGAACACGTGGTTGGTTGACCGAGCACGCAGCGGCGCCCCCGAAGGGACGGTCGCCTACGCGGATTTCCAAACCGCTGGACGCGGACGACTCGATCGGGTCTGGGAGGCGGCGCCCGGATCGTCGCTCTTGTGCTCTATCCTCCTGATCCCACCGTTGGACGCCGATGAACTGCATCTGGCGGTGGCGTGCGTGGCGCTGGGCGCGCGCGCGGCCCTGGTGCGGCTCAGTGGCGTGCGTCCAGGTCTCAAGTGGCCGAACGACTTGATGGTCGGCGATAGGAAAGTCGCGGGGCTCCTCGCCGAGGTGGTACAGACCGACGAAGGTCTCGCGGTGGTGGTGGGAATCGGTGTCAATCTCACCACCCCGGCATCGAGTGACGCGCGCGCCACCAACATCTTCACCGAAGCCGGGGTGACCATTACGCCGCGCGCGTTGCTCGACATCTTGCTCGAAGAGGTGGAATGGCGTCGGCGTGCGCTCGAGGACGAGCAGGGCACGGCTCGTTTGCGCGAGGAGTACGAAGGTTCCCTCGTCACCCTGGGACAGACCGTGCGGATCCAGACCCAGGACGACACGTCGGTGGGCGAAGCCATCGGGGTGGACCACCACGGAAGACTCGTCGTCCTGGTCGACGGCGCGAAACAGGTCTTTGACGTGGGCGACGTCGTGCACGTGCGATTCGAGGGACAATGAGTCGACCGATTCGAATACTCGTGACCGGTGCCGCCGGTCAGGTGGGGGTCGACCTGGTCGACACCCTGCGGGCGCTCGCGCCGCCCGGCGCGGACGCCCTGTTCCAACCCGACACGAGGCCCGTGCGAGATGACGAATTCGCCGTTTTCGCTCTCACGCGTGACGAACTCGACGTGACGAATTCTGATGTCGTGCGTCGTGGGGTTGCGACGACGCGCCCCGACGTGATCGTGCATTTGGCTGCCTACACTCAAGTAGATCGGGCCGAGAGCGATCGAGAAACCTGTTTCGCGGTGAACGCACAAGCGACCGAGACCATGTCGCTCGCGGCCCACGACGTGGGCGCGCACCTCATCACGATCTCGACCGATTACGTGTTTGACGGTACCAAGGGCAGTGGCTATGTCGAGGACGACCAGACCAATCCCCTCAACGTGTACGGGGCATCAAAGAGGGCGGGCGAGTTGCTGTGCGCCAGCGACGACACCATCGTGCGCGCTTCGTGGGTCATGGGCGTGCGCGCCAAGAATGTGCTGCACGTGATCGCCGACCGGGCCACGAGTGGCGAGACGGTGCGCTTTGTCAACGACCAGGTCGGTACCGTCACGCTGGCCAGCGACATGGCGCGGGCCTTGGTGACTCTGGCGCGCGAACGTCCAGGCGGCTACTGGCACGTGGCCAATACGGGTACGACGAGTTGGTTCGAGGTCGCGCGGTACGCGGGCGAAGTCCTCGGCCGGGGCGATGACTTCGCCACGCCGATTCTCACCAGCGAACTCGTACCTGCGCCCGCGGCGACCCGACCCGCGCGAAGTGACCTTGATACTTCGAAGTGGAACCGAAGCTGGGCGCCATTGCCCTCGTGGCAAGACGGCGTCGCTCGATTGCTACGCGACCGCGACCAGAGGGTGCGGGTATGAACGCGGGGACCGTTGGGTCACGCGTCTCGGCGGTCGTGGTCGACTATCACGCCGGGCAGGCCTTGGCGGCGTGTATTGACTCCTTGCACGCCAACGGCGTCACCGACGTCGTCGTAGTGGAAAACGGTGAGGAGGGGTCCACGCCGCCCGCGCTGGCGCAGCGCGACGTCGTGCTCGTCGCGCCGAGATTGAACCTGGGCTACGGTCGCGGCGTCAATCGGGGGGTCGCCGCGAGCTCGCGACTCGAGTACGTGTTGGTCTCCAATCCTGACGTGGTCGTACACGAGAACGCCGTCGCGCGCATGATGGCGTTCTTAGACGCACGCGCGGACGTTGGCCTCGTGGGTCCACAGATCCTTCGGCCCGACGGCACCGTGTATCCGTCCCAGCGGGTGTTTCCCAACTTTTGGCTCGCGGGATTGCACGCCTTGCTCTCGCCGCTGTGGGCGACGAATCCCGCCACGCGTCGATACCGGTCGGCGAGGGCCGACGGCACGGTGGACTGGGTCTCGGGTGCGTGTTTCATGGTGCGCCGCGACGTCTTTGAGAGCGTGGGGGGATTCGACGAGCGCTACTTCATGTTCGCCGAGGACATGGCCTTGTGTTGGCAGGTGCGAGAAGCGGGTATGGCGGTCGGCGCAGTTCACGAGGCGACGGTGACCCACGTTGAGGGTCTTTCGCGCAGTCGCGAGTCGAGGGCCATGCTCATTGCCACCACCGAAGTGCGATGCGCTTCGAATGGCAGACCGCCAAAGGGTTTCGACGACTTCTCGCTCCGGTGGCGACCCTGGTGCTCGGCTTACGGCTCTGCGTGGTCCTGATCACCGGGCGCGCCTGATCTCACGGCCGTTACCAATAAATAGGTCGAACGCCTAGGATGCTCCTAGGGCTGCGGGTGGTCTGTGGTTGAAAGTCGATGCCAGCCGCGGGCTAAACGACCCACGTAAGGCGTCTTATGGACACCGAGCATGGCGCGGTTTAGAAGTAAGTCCTGCCTCGGGGCGATCAACGTGGTCGTCGCGAGCGCCGGTGAAGTGTGCGACGTCGTCGCCGGAGAGCCTCGTGCTGCTGGCGGTGCGCACGGACACCGCTGCAGGCAAGTGTGGGGTCAAAGACCAGGTCAGCACCCGCAGCCCCTAAAAAGTTCGATTACGACCGGTAGGGTTACACACCATGAGTTTGTTTCAGAAAGTCCTAAAGGCAGGAGAAGGCAAGCGGGTCCGCCAGCTCGCCGAGCTGGTCGCGCCCGTCAACGCCCTCGCCGACGAGATGGCCGCGCTCAGCGACGAGCAACTTCGGGCCAAGACCGAGGAGTTCCGAACCCGTCTCGCCAACGGCGAGACGCTTGATGACCTCTTGTTCGAGGCTTTCGCGGTCGTGCGCGAAGGCGCCACTCGCGTACTCGGCCAGCGGCACTACGACGAACAGTTGATGGGTGGCATGGCGCTGCACTTCGGATGGATCGCCGAAATGAAGACCGGTGAAGGAAAGACGCTGGTCTCAACGTTACCGGTCTACTTGAACGCGTTAGAGGGAAATGGCGTGCACGTGGTGACGGTGAACGACTACCTGGCGACGCGCGACGCGAACTGGATGGGAGCGTTGCACCGTTTCCTTGGACTCAGCGTCGGTCGGGTCGGCCCCGACCTGCCCGAATTCGATCAGAAGCGCGAGGCGTATCAGAGCGACGTGACCTACGGCACGAACACTGAGTTCGGTTTCGACTACCTGCGCGACAACATGGCCCGACGCAAGGAACACATGGTCCAGCGTGGTCACCATTACGCCATCGTCGACGAGGTCGACTCGATCCTCATCGACGAAGCGCGTACACCGCTGATCATCTCGGGTCCGGCCGCGGACGTGACCAAGCTTTACTACCAGTTCGCCTCGATCGTTCGATCGCTCACCCGCGACACCGACTACGAGGTCGACGAGGAGAAGAAGACCGTCGTGCCCACCGAAGCGGGGATCGAGAAAGTCGAGAAGCTCCTGGGCGTCGCCAACCTTTACGACGCCGTCGCGACCAATTACGTCCACCAACTCGGTCAAGCGCTGCGCGCCAAGGAACTGTTTCACCGCGACAAGGACTACCTCGTCGACGGTGGCGTCGTGAAGATCGTCGACGAGTTCACCGGTCGCACCCTCGATGGGCGACGCTGGTCCGACGGCCTGCACCAGGCGGTCGAGGCCAAGGAGCGTGTGCGGATCCAAGAGGAGAACCACACCTGGGCCACGGTCACCCTGCAGAACTACTTCCGTCTCTACGAGAAGCTCGCCGGTATGACCGGCACCGCCGAGACCGAGGCTGGCGAGTTCGGTAGCACCTATTCATTGTCGGTGGTGCCGATCCCGACGCACCGACCGAATATTCGTCTTGACGAACCGGACTTGATCTACAAGACCGAGGCCGCAAAGTTCAAGTCCATCGTCGACGAGGTTCGTGAGCGCTACGACAAGGGTCAGCCGGTGCTCTTGGGTACCGCGTCGGTCGAGAAGTCAGAGTTGCTGTCGCGCGAGCTGGAAAAGGCCGGCGTTCCCCACGAGGTCCTGAACGCCAAGCAACACTTCCGCGAGGCCGAGATCGTCGCCCAAGCGGGTGCGTTGCACGCGATAACGGTCGCGACGAACATGGCTGGTCGAGGTGTCGACGTCATCCTTGGCGGCAACGCCGAAGGACTCGCGAATCGTGAAGCGCTGGGTCGGGGCCTCACGCCCGGGACCGAAGAGTACGACGCGGCGTATCAAGTGGCCTTCGCGAAGTTCAAGCCCATCTGTGACGCGGAGGGCGACAAGGTCCGCGAACTTGGTGGTCTTTACGTACTCGGTTCAGAGCGCCACGAATCTCGCCGAATCGACAACCAGTTGCGCGGACGTTCCGGCCGACAAGGTGACCCTGGCGAGAGCCGCTTCTTCCTCTCGCTGGAGGACGACTTGTTGCGTCTCTTCGCCACGGGTGCCGTGTCGTGGGTCATGGATCGTGCCATGCCCGAGAACGAAGCAATCGAGGCGAAGATGGTCTCACGGGCCATTGAACGAGCCCAGAACACCGTCGAGGGCCGCAACGCCGAAATTCGCAAGGACGTCCTCAAGTACGACGAAGTGATGAACGAGCAGCGCAAGGTCATCTACGCCCGTCGCCAACAGGTCCTCGACGGCGAGGACATCCACGACGCCACGATCGTGCTCATCGAAGAGGTACTCACCAATTTCGTCGAGGAGCGGTTGGAGGGTTCGTTCTCCGAGGAGTGGGACCTCGCGGGACTGCTCACCGAGTTGCAGATCTACTCACCGACCACGTTGAACGTCGAAGCCCTGAGCTCTTTCGAAGACATTGACGACGTGATCGCGGTCATCGTCGACGAGGCCGTGGGTCTGTACGAGAAGAAGTGTGAAGAATACCCCGGTGGCGTCGATACCGCCAAGGACATCGAGCGTGACGTCATGCTCCAGATCCTCGATCAGCGTTGGCGCGAGAACCTATCGGACATGGACTACCTGCGCGACGGTATCCACCTGCGTCAGATCGCCAACACCGATCCACTGACCGCGTGGCAAAAAGAGGGATACCTCATGTTCGAGCACCTGCTCGAAGCGGTCGACAGCGACTACGTGCGTTACATCACCCACGTCGAAGCGCAGTTCGAACCCGCGACCGGCGACGAGGGTCTCGAACGCGCCTCGACGAACGCCGAGCAGGTCGCTCCGGGCGGGACGGAACTTCCTTCGCACCAGACGACAGCCAAGACCACCGCAAAACCCACTCCGAAGCAGGGTGACAAGATCGGTCGAAACGATCCGTGTTGGTGCGGTTCGGGCCGGAAGTTCAAGCAGTGCCATGGCCGACCCTAAGGCGGAAAACGCCCTTCGCGACGCCCACGCTGCCCTCGTAGAACTCGAAGGGCGCTGGAGTGCCGCCAAGGAGTACTTGAAGATCGACCAGAGCCGCGAACGCCGCGACGTGCTGAGCATCGAGGTCGCCGACCCGGACTTGTGGAACGACCAGGATCGAGCGCGCGAGGTCACGACCGAACTTGGCCGACTCAACAACGATCTCGAACTCTTCGACGGACTTCGTCGCGAGCTCGACGACTGTGTGGTGCTGGCCGAGTTCGCTCGCGAGGCTCTCGCCGGTGGGGAAGCGGACTGGTCGCTGCTCGACGAGTTGGCCCAAAGTGTCGAAAAGCTCGAGCACGAGGTGGCGGCCCTCGAGACCCAGAGCCTCTTGAGCGGCCAGTACGACCAGAACGACGCCATCGTCGAACTGCACGCGGGCGCGGGCGGCACCGACGCCCAGGACTGGACCGAGATGCTGCTTCGCATGTACTCACGATGGGCCGAACGCCGAAGATTCGGGGTCGAATTCGACGAGGTCACCGAGGGTCAGGAGGCGGGTCTGCTCTCGGCCACGTTCATCGTGAAGGGCCGTTTCGCGTACGGCTGGCTTTCGGCCGAGCGCGGCGTGCATCGTCTCGTTCGGATTAGCCCCTTCGACTCCCAGGCGCGTCGTCAGACGAGTTTCGCGAGCCTCGAGGTGACGCCACTACTCAATGACGACGCGGGCGAGGTCGAGATCGACGAAAAGGACCTGCGCGTCGATACCTACCGCTCGTCGGGTGCGGGGGGCCAGCACGTGAACAAGACCGATTCGGCGATTCGCATCACGCACCTACCCACGAACATCGTGGTCAGTTGCCAGAACGAACGTAGCCAGCACCAGAACCGCGCGCGCGCGATGCAGATCCTCGAAGCGAAGTTGTCCGAGCGCGCTCGCGCCGAGCGACAGGCCGAGATGGACGCGCTCAGCGGCAACCGTGGCGACAACGCCTGGGGATCGCAGATTCGCAGTTACGTCCAAGCGCCGTATCAACTCGTCAAAGACCACCGCACGGAGTACGAGACCGGCAACGTCGACGCGGTGCTCGACGGCGATCTTGACGCGTTCATGGAGGCCGAACTTCGCCGCCAACGTTTTCGAACTTAAGAAGTTCAGAACCCTTGGAACTGGGGGATTTCGTGGCGCGAGCGCCCGCGATGACCAAACTAGAATGAAGAATGCCTAGATCGGCGTGTTCGCTGATTCCAACGAAAATTAAAGGGGTAAATGCGTGATTCGTTTCGAAGGCGTCTCTAAGACGTATAAGAACGGCACCCCGGCGTTGGTCGACATTTCACTCAATATCGACAAGGGTGAATTCGTCTTTCTGGTGGGTGCCTCAGGCTCGGGAAAGACCACGTTCTTGCGTCTTCTTTTGCGCGAGGAGCTGCCCGACCAGGGACGAATCCTCGAAGCCGGTCGTGACATTGGCGAACTTCCAAAGTGGCGCGTTCCCTACCTTCGACGCAATATTGGCTGTGTCTTCCAGGATTTCCGGTTGTTGCCCAACAAGACCGTCTTTGAGAACGTCGCCTTCGCCCTCGAAGTGATCGGCCGACCGCGTTCGACCGTTGACAGCCAGGTGCCCCAGATCCTCGAATTGGTGGGCCTGACCGACAAGTCGCGCAACTTGCCCAGTGAACTCTCGGGCGGCGAGCAACAGCGCGTCGCCGTCGCGCGGGCGTTCGTGAATCGTCCACTGATCCTGCTGGCCGACGAACCCACCGGGAACCTCGACCCCGCCAACTCCGAGTCGATCATGGCGTTGCTCGAGCGAATCAATCGCACCGGCACCACCGTCGTCATGGCGACCCACGACAAGGCCCTGGTGGACCGCATGCGTCGTCGAGTGATCGAGCTCGACCGAGGTGAAATGATCCGCGACCAGGTTCGCGGCGTCTACGGCGTTGACGAGGGAGCGGTCCTCTAGTGCGCGTGTACCTCCGCTACGCCATGAAAGAGACTCTGGGCAACCTGTGGCGCAATCGCATGATGACCATCGCCGCCGTACTCACGGTTGCCGTGTCGCTCTCGCTGGTCGGTTCGGCGCTGCTGCTCAAACAGAGCGCCGCCCAGGCGTCGGCGCAGTGGCAGCAGGGGACACGCGTCACCATCTGGATGGAGCCAGCGGCGTCCCAGAACGAGATCTCGAGTGTGCAGAGCCAGCTCGCGGACCTGCCGATCGTCAAGAGCTGCGTCTACTACACCCAACAACAGGACTTCCAAGAAGCCATCAAGCTGTTGCCTCAGTCAGAATCCTCGGTGCTCACGGCCTCAGAAGTTCCCTCCTCGTTCCGCTGCGTGCCGACGGTTCCTTCGAACGCCTTCGTCGTGCAGTCCACCTTTTCCGCCCAACCCGGTGTCTATAGCGTGACCGCGCCCGAACAACAGATCCGAGAGATGAACCACGCCATTCGGATCATCCAGATCGTATTCCTGGCCCTGGCGGGAGTGTTGCTCTTGTCGGCGACAGTACTGATCCTCAACACGATCCGCATGGCGATCTTCTCGCGCCGTCGTGAAGTGTCGGTGATGAAGCTCGTCGGGGCGACCAACTGGTTCATCCGCATCCCCTACATCACCGAAGGCTTCATCCAGGGACTGCTGGGTTCGGTCGTGGCGATCTTGGCCGTGACCGCACTGCACACCTGGTATCCGCTGCACAACGAGTTCCAACTCGATACCAGTGCGCTACTCGGCACGAACGCCGTGGTGTTGATCGTGGGCGTGGTGATCGGGTCGGTCGGATCGGCCATCGCGATCCGTCGTTTCCTCGACGTCTAGGGCGATTTGGTTACTGTTGCTCGTCGAATTCGAGCGCGAGTGAATTGACGCAGTAGCGCAGACCCGTCGGAGTCGGTCCATCATCAAAGACGTGGCCCAGGTGTCCGCCGCACCTCGAACAGAGGATCTCGGTGCGCGTGCGAAATAGGGACCGGTCGGTGCGCTCGAGCACGGTTCCTGGCTCGCACGCGTCAAAGCTGGGCCAGCCGCAGCCGGAGTCGAACTTCTGCTCGCTCGTGAAGAGATGCTGACCACAACCCGCGCAGGTGAAGACGCCGTTCGCGTCCACGTGCAGCAGTGAGCCGGTGAACGGCGCTTCGGTGGCGGCTCGTCGAAGGACCGCGTAGCTTTCTGGCGAGAGCTGCTCGCGCCACTCCTCGTCGGACTTGTTCACGTCGTAAGCCATCTCTGCACAGTACCGGCGAGTGTGCCGGAAAGGTTGCACGCTCCTAGGAGAAGCGGGGCTGCGGTGCCTCGGGAATCACGCGCGGGAATTCCGGCTTGTCGTTCAACAACCTCGAGAATGCGCCGGCGAGCCCTTCGGGGTCGAGTCCGATCTCGGCGAGCAGGGCGTCGGGCCGATGGTGCTCGAGGAAGGCGCGTGGCACGCCGAGGATTCTGGTGGAGGGAAAGGGTCGATCGAACTCCTGGGCGCGGCTTCGGGTCGCCGACACCATCAAGGTGCCCGCGCCGCCGTGGCGAGTACCGTCCTCGACCGTGATGATGCGGTCGTGGTTGAGCGCGTCGTCGATCATGTCCGGATCGGGTGGCAGCACGCGTACGTCGTAGAGAGTGACGCGCGAGCGCTCGACACCCATGAGTTCGAGCGCGCGAAGACTGTTCGGCGCCATCTTGCCCACGGCGAGCACGCACAGTGAACCGTCGCCTCGTTCGACCAGACGAGCCTTGAGGCCTTCGCCGATTTTGTGATCGAAGGGCTGGGGCAGAGTCTTGGGGAAGCGAATCGCCGTCGGACTAGACATGGATAACGCGGTCGCCATCATCTCGGGGATCTCTTCGGCGCTCGAGGGGGCGAATATCGTCATATTGGGAATTGCCAGACAGAGCGCGATGTCGAGGACGCCGTGGTGACTTGGACCATCGTCGCCGGTGATGCCGGCGCGGTCGAAGATGAACAGGACCGGAAGATTGAGTAGTCCCACGTCGAGGTGTGCCTGGTCGAAGGCGCGCGAGAAGAACGTCGAGTAGATCGCGACGACGGGCTTGAGCCCTCCCATCGCCATGCCCGCGGCCGCGGTCACCGCGTGCTGTTCGGCGATGCCCACGTCAAAGAAACGACTGGGGAAACGCTCTTGGAATCCCAGCAGCCCGGTGGGTCCCGCCATCGCGGCCGTGATGGCGACGATCCGGTCGTCGGCGCTCGCCAGCGCCACCAGAGAGTCTGAAAAGGCTTGGGTGAAGGACTGTGGCGCGACCTCTTCCTCGTTGAGTCGCGGCGGCAACTTATAGTCGTGCATCTTCAAGTTGTCGTTGGTCGCGGGCGCGTAGCCGCGACCCTTCTCGGTGAGGACGTGTACCACAATCGGGCCGTCCCACTGCGCGGCACTCTTGAGCACAGTCTCGAGCTGTTCGATGTTATGACCGTCGACCGGTCCGATGTAACGAATGCCGAGGTTCTCGAAGAACGTGTGCGGCGTGACCATCTCACGTACTACTGACGTAAAGCCGTCGATACCCAGGTAGGCGGCCCGGCCACCGGGTAGACGGGGAATCGAGTGACGCACGCGCTCGCGCAGCGTCAAGTAGTGCTTGTTCAAACGAAGTGAGGTGAGCGACCT
>Ga0187851_10004920_pt1 | contig 10796 bp, 10 predicted proteins | sample June2016WEW_6_10_FD_132997 | JGI IMG/M metagenome (GOLD analysis project Ga0187851, IMG submission 132997) | Peatland microbial communities from SPRUCE experiment site at the Marcell Experimental Forest, Minnesota, USA - June2016WEW_6_10 | ecosystem: Environmental > Terrestrial > Soil >... | reverse complement strand
GGGTCACGTAGATATCCGGACTACCGAAATTTATGCCCGAATTGATGGTGAAATGAAAAGAAAAGCTCTGGAAAAGAATATTAACAATGTAGTAACGGATAAAATGCCGGAATGGCAAAGCAACGCTGGACTGATGAACTGGCTGAAGAACCTGGGAAAATAATGGAAAGTAAGTATTAGGGAAATATGGGGATAATGAAGCTATAATGCAGAAAAATAGTATGCTACAAGTGTTAACTTTCCATTATCCCCGACTTTCCATTACCTTTGTAATGCGAAGCTTCACATTACAAAGGAAAGGTGGTAAAACATGAAGGCATTACCGTTATGTTACTCCCAACCAATACGGCAGACGGGAGAACGACTCAATGAACAGTCGCATCGTTTCATGCAGAATACCGGCCTGTTCCACCATTGGCTTGGGAAGTATCAGCACCAGCCTATCCACCCTGGTGTTATAACAAATATTAGTAAGAAACTGTCGGCTGAAGTCGGCAGTCCCCTTACGATAACGATTATGGATACTTAGAATCGTTTCGATTTAGCCAGATGAATTATTCATGAAATCCACGCGCTCTTGTCAACGAGCGTATCGTCTCTCTATCTCCCAAGGGGAGGGCATGAACTAGCTGACTGCTTTTTTAGCTGTTCAGCGGATGACATGATATTCTCCCCTTGCTCATTTGGTGGTAACGGATTATTTTGAAACACAAAGCATCACAATCTCAAAAAGTATATCCCCAAAATAGTGGAAAATTTTAAAATTATTTTGGTCTTAGTTACAAATCTACAAAATTACTCGAAAAAGTAATTTAGAGCAGCACGTTGTTTGGATAGAAAAATAGTGCTAAAATCACCCTAATCTCGAAGATTGGGTTAAAACAAAATGGAGAATTCATGAAATATAGCGAGATTTTTCAGATTAAGCCTGAAACGAGAGTCAAATTGAGTAGCATTGATCCTGATTACACGGGTGATTTCAAGAATAAATCATCTGCTAAAAATAAGATCGAAAAATGCATCCGGGAATTGCGGGATTTCCAATATCGCTTATATGCTGATGGTAAATCGTCACTACTTATCTGTTTGCAGGGTCTAGACGCAGCCGGAAAAGATGGTACTATCGTGCATGTGTTGGGTGCCATGGATCCCTTGGGAACCAGAGTTTGTGCATTTAAAGTGCCAAGTGTTGAAGAAGCTTCACATGATTTCCTCTGGCGTATTGAAAAACAAGTCCCTTCCAAAGGTGAGGTTGTCATTTTCAACCGCTCGCATTATGAGGATGTACTGGTGGTCCGAGTGCATAAACTAGTGCCCCAAAAAGTGTGGTCTAAACGTTTTAATATTATTAATAACTTTGAAAAAGAACTGGTCGCCAACGGCACCCAAATTTTAAAGTTTTATTTGCATATTAGCCCCGAAGAACAACTTAGACGTTTCGAACAAAGGTTGGATGACCAAAGTCACCAATGGAAAATAAGTGAATCTGATTATGAAGAAAGAGAATTCTGGCCGGAATATATGCGGGCATATGAAGATGCAATAAGTGAGACAAGTACGAAGTATGCACCATGGTATGTTGTTCCTTCTAATCACAAATGGTTTCGTAATCTTGTTATATCAAAAATTGTTATTGAAAAATTCAGAGCTCTAAAAATGGAATATCCGCAGCCCCAGGTTGATATTGATAAAATTCGTAGAAAATACCATGAAGCAGTTAAGGAAGCGAATAGAAAGTAGAGACCATCTCAATTAAATATAAAAATTCAATTCGTTATGACAATATTAGGGAGAAACTTTGTTTAATGCTAAAAAGCGAGCCCATAAAGTTGCGTGTACATTAGCCGGAGTGATTTGGGCCATAGAAGGTGTGTTTACAATTGGATACCCCGGCTTGGATAAAAGTATATTTTGGCATTGTTGTCTAACCTGAATTTTTTAGGCTCAGGTGTTAAAATGAACCTACGCGTATTTTATACAACTGTAACGATCACTTGGTCATCCTATTACAAGATAAACATCGAACGTTGAAGCAGTAATCTTGAGCTAAAAACATGATGCAATAGCGAGAAGGAGAAAACTTTGAGCAAGATAATTTTTGTGACAGGGCCATCGGGAATGGCCAAGACTAAAGTGAAAGAGAAATTCGAGAATTTGGCTAAACCGCTGGGAATTCAATTTCAAAGGGTTATAGCGACTGTTTCACGCGATATGCGTCCCAATGAGAATCAGGGAGATCCATGGTTTTTTAAATCTGCCGCAGAGATAAAAACAAATCACAACAAAAATCCTGAACGTTACCTACAAGTTGAAGTTCGCAAAGGGGAGTTGCAAGGACTTGACACTGAAACCCAACTCAAAAACAAACTTAAGATCACGGATGTGCTTTGGTGCGAACTACATATAAAATGGCTGAAGGAAATAGAAAAATGGATTAAAGACAACGCACCGAGCACAGAAATAATAAAGATATTTATTGCTCCTTTAACAGAAGCAGAAGTACTTGTCCGAATGGCGAAGGAAAATGCCACGTGGGAAAACGTAATTGAAGAAGAAATGCTGCGCAGGCTTATTGCCAGAAAAATTGCCAATCTGGACAATGCAACACTAGAGAAGCTGCAGGAGCGAGCACGAAATGCAGTTTATCAGTATGCCCTTCGGAGTCAATTCGATTGCATAATTGTTAACCATCAGGGTGAAGAATCTGCCCAATGGGGGGGCGTATCCGAATTTCCGATAGGTGAAGCGGCCCAGGTGATGGAACAATTCTTTCGAATTTACATTTCCTGATGCAAATAAGGCCTTTAATTATCCAAAGAAATAAGCGTGCCAGTACACAAATGACCGTCCTGCAAAACCGCTGGTTGTTCGATTCCTGTCAATGCATATTATTACTTTGAATTGGATTTAAATTTAAACATTCAGGAACTTATTGTTGAAAAGTGAATAATTAAAGTTTGAATTAGATAAAATCGGGAGTTTAAAAACATTACTGAAAAAGAATTGGCTAAAAAGAAAAGATATTGCAGTTAACCAATAAATGTAACGAAATTGCGACGAAACCAAGCCACATCTTGAGAAGAAATTCAACCCAGCCTTACCTTTTCCAACATCGTTGATAATATAGACCGAAGTTATTACTTTTTACTACAACATAAGGGCTAATCGGCTTTTTCCTGATTTTGAAAGACTTGATTGAATAAAGCACTAGGTTTTTCCGAGCAAAAATGCTCCCAGAGCTGTTTAAATGTTTTCTGACGTTCGCGGGCTATTTCCCCTTGGTATTGATAAATTTCACCCAATATAAATATCAAGTCCGCATCGACGAGCTTTCCTTCCCAGTCTTCAAGGATATGGGTGATGAGTTTTTGGTTAAAGACAGTGTCTTGGAGTTCCCCAAGACAATCCTGTATCTCGACAGTTCGATGAATGACTTCATCGAAAGCACCGCCGTAAGGTGGCGCCAGGAATTCAAAAGTATAGCGTAACCGCTTCATTTGGATGCGCAAGGCATGGAATTCATTAAGTTTCGGGTTTGACAGTGCTTTTTTACTTTGTTCAATCACATTATCAAATTTTTGAGTGATCATCGGTGGTGCCACTTGTCGAATTGGCTTCATGGCCGTTGGTAATTCTTGACAATCCATACACGGTTCGGCTAAAAAATTTGTCATACGTGTTTCAAAATTTTTAAAACGTCGGGATTTCAGCGCATCACTCAGCGCTTTTAATGGGATGCGGCGCTGCTTTACGACCAGACTCTCTAATGTTTTTCTTTTCTTTTTGGAGAAACTTTCGATCATCCCTTTGTAACCAGTCAGGTTAATAATAAACACATCCAAGTCTCTGACCTCTCCAAAGAGGCCGCCGAGCCATTTCAAACGGTCTTCAAAATATATTGCGGTGGCTTCTGGGATTGCATTATGAAAGAGAATTAGCGCAGAGCGCATCCGTCGCGTTGCCACCCTGGCCTGATGCACAAACTCCGGGTCCCGATCACTGATAACGCCAGAAAGTTGTTCTTCGAGCCAGCGGAACTCGACCGCAAGGATCTTTTTCAGGGCGGTGTCAAGACGGTCATCAAGCTTAACTTTCAGGTTTTCGGGTACTTTCTTGATGAGCGGCTCAATCTTGAGTTGTGTGATCGCTATTTCCAATTTTGTTTGGGTTGCCTTGGAATAATGAAAGGTATCGGATATTAGTTTTGCCATGGATTCAAGCGCTGCTTCCGAGCCTTCGATAATTTCCGCTTCGAGTTGATGCACCAGTGATGCGCGCTTTGGCCTAAACAATGCATCCGCAGCAAAGCTTGATGTATCGAATGAGAGCTCAAATCTAGCACCCTCTGGCGACTCCACCAAATAACGGTGCCGGTTAGTACGGATAAGAATTTGTTCCATTAGCTTTCGGGGGTAAATAACTTCATTGACCTGTTTTCTCAGGGTTTTTATCGGGATATCGGTGGGAGGGTGAGCAGGTTTTTTGAGGACTAGCTCTGTTTCCATTCGTTTAGCAATACCGTCTTCGATTGCACTGACGCTTTTTAAGGTGTACATTGCGGTGCTATTAGATAGACGGTATCTCAGTGATAGTTTATTTTTAAGTAGTGCCCAGTCCGTAGTATCCATGTAAATGTCGATATTTTTCAACGGAGTGATCTTATCAATACGGTATTTGTTCTGACGTAAACAATTTACAACTGCTGCCTCAGCTAGAGTTCCGGGTATGATAAATTTTAATTCAATTTCAATCGAATTGGATGTATCGTTCATAATCGTTCCGCAAAGATACTGCCGCCTTTAGGCGACAGAGGGATTGCGGGAATCCTCCTTAATATTTGGCATTATGAATAGCATTGTTCTACAATACTGATACGAAGCAAACACTGATGATAAAACTTTCCCCGAATCCAGAGCAATACAAGGCTCTGCTTGAGACAATGGAACGTTTCAACGAAAGTTGCAATTATACTTCGGGTAAGGCTTTTGAGACTTATACTTACGGTCAGTTCTATCTTCACCACGTTGTTTACGGCTATCTTCGTGAGCATTACAAACTTTCGGCGCAGATGGCAGTGAGAGTGGTTGCTCAAGTCTCGGAGAGCTATAAGGTTGATAGGAAAGTCCGGCACTCTTTTAATCCCCACTCGGCTATGGTTTATGACCAGCGTATTCTTTCGTGGAAAGGACTTGACAAAGTTTCTATACTGACCTTGAGTGGTAGGCAAATTATTCCTAGCCGCATTGGTGCTTACCAAGAAGCGAGGATTGACCACAAAATCAGGCAGTCTGATTTGATTCTCAGGGACGGTATTTTCTACTTGGCTGTCGTGGCAGATGCTCCCGAACCGACTCCCGATGACCCTAACGGCTACTTGGGGATTGACCTCGGTATCGTAAATATTGCCGCTGACTCCGATGGTAAAACGTATTCGGGTAATCAGGTCAATGGTCTCAGAAAACGACAGGCTAAACTCCGTGGCAAACTTCAAGCCAAGGGCACGAAGGCAGCCAAACGACTTCTCGTAAAGCGTTCTCGTAAAGAAAGGCGCTTCGCTACCAATATCAATCACACCATTGCAAAGAGCATTGTTGCAAAGGCTAAAGACACTGGCAGGGGTATTGCTCTGGAAGAATTGAGCGGTATCCGTGACAGAATCACGGTTCGGCATAGCCAGAGGAGACAACACCACTCTTGGGCATTCAGACAATTGCGTACTTTTATCGAATACAAAGCAAAGTTGGCAGGGGTTGTTGTAAAACTTGTTGACCCTTGCAATACTTCTCGCACTTGTCCTATCTGCGGTTGTATTGATAAACATAATCGTCTTTCTCAAGCTATATTCTCTTGTGTATCTTGCGGATTCTCCTCACCCGCTGATACGGTCGCTGCGGGAAATATTTCCCGTAGGGCACTTGTAAACGTGCCGTACTTCTCGCCCACCCTCGTTGGGGCTGGGCAGGGGAAAGCTGTCTGCTTTAGCTGATAGTAGTTTACTCTAAGAATCTCCTTTTACTCCCTTCAGTGAAATCCTTCTGTAAGCCCTTTGGCAACGCAGTTTTTTTCAGAGCTATCACTACATTATTCATATCATAACCGAACCTGACAATATGGCCACGGATTGCATTTTCGTCTGCAGAGAGTATAGCATAGGAAGGCCTAGGATCACCGTCAACCGGTTGCCCGGCTGAACCGCAGTTTATGATAAGAACACCGCCGATGCGTTTTATAAAGGGAATATGTGTATGTCCGCAAACCAGAATCTCTGGCTGTTTGTCGCCGAGCTTCAGTGCCAATCCCACGTTGGTAATGCTTGGATAAATATCATCGTCATTGGACATCGGACTACCGTGTACGACGAGAAGTTTACGTCCAACCTGCAATTCTTCTTCCAGCATTGCCGGTAAGCCTTCAAGAAAACGTTGAGCAGGTTTTTTGATGTGTTTCGCTGTCCAGAATAAAAGTTCCCTTTTCTTCTTCGGCATTTTAGCGGCTATTTCTTTTCCCTGCTGAATGACATTAAGAACTTTGCAATCGTAGTTGCCACTGATTGTTGGGATCTTATTTTCTTCCAAATAATTACACACTTCGCTGGGGAACGGCCCATATCCGGTGATGTCCCCCGCGCAGATGATCTTGTTTACCCCCTGCGCTTTGGCATCAGCAACTGCTGCATTTAGTGCGGGAAGATTCCCATGTACATCGGAAATAAATGCTATTAACACTGGTACACCATCGTTCTGCCCGCCTTTTTTACAAGCAGGGTTTCTTTTCTGTGCGCTCGCCTGATTTCATCCCAACATTTACCATTAGTTTTTAGATTCACAACGATCTTATTGCGGTTAATTTGTATTTTCAATTTGCTGATGATACTAGCATGATTGCTGTCTAGAGCATCTGCCACTCGTAAAATGGCAGCCAGCCATTCAACAACATTACGACTTTTCAGACTCAAAGCCGCGAATTTCTGGTGTCTTGCAGGATTCGGCAGCGCTTTTGTATGGTATCGGGCAACCAGAGCACACACAATCTTGGCTTTGTTATCAAATCCGGGGATATCTTGCTCTAATATCATATCCCCACTCAGTTTATGATGTTTTTTTAGAGAGGTCTGTGACCACCCGATGTCATGTAAACGACTTGCGATTTCCAAAATCTGGCGTTCAATCTTGCCATACCCGTGCAGAGGCTTAAGTGCATCAAAAATTTCAAGAGCCAGACAAGTCACATGCTTGCTGTGCTCTGGGTCACTGTTATAAGCTAGTGATATTTTATTTACTTTAAAACGGGTTTCCTTGAATGTGGCACCACGCATCGTTTTTCTTTCCAAAATTGGCTTACTACTTTTTGGCTCTTTTAATTCCAATCTCTTTTACGCGTTCTTCATATGGACGGGACTTCACTCCGCCGCTCCGCGCGGCGTCTATTAGCGCGCTTTGGCTACGCAAAGTTTGTTCCCCTTCCTTTGGTTTCAGACGAACATAAGATCCATCTGGTTGCATAAGTCGAGCTTTGACATTATCGTTAAGGTAAGTTGCCAGAATTTCGTTAATAATACGCGATTTAAGATCGGTATTTTCAATTGGGTAAATGATTTCAGCACGTTTAAAGAAATTTCTGGGCATATAATCGGCGCTACCTGAGTAAATCTCTGGGTCTCCGCCATTACTAAAATAATATATGCGTGAATGCTCAAGAAACCGATCCAAAATGCTGGTAACACGAATGTTTTCGCTAACCCCCGGTACGCCTGGGCGCAGGCAACAGATACCGCGAACGATAAGGTCGATGCGAACGCCGGCACACGATGCTTCATACAATTTGGCAATTATGCCGGTGTCCACTAAGGCATTGAATTTGGCAATAATACGCCCCGGAATCTTTGGAGTTGATTTCTTAATTTCTCGGTCAATAAGACGGAGCATACAATCTCTGGTTGTCACTGGTGAAATCATGAATTTATGAAACATTGAAGCCAATGTTTCTGCGGTAAATATATCTCCGCTGCTCCATGAATTAAAGCCAGTAAGTACATTAAAGAGAGCAGAAACGTCGTTTCCAAATTCGGGATTGCATGTTAAGAGTCCAATATCAGTATACATTTTTGCGGTGAGCGTGTTGTAATTTCCGGTTGAAACATGTACATAACGCCGAGGGTGTTTATTCTCCATACGCACTACAAGAGTCGCCTTGCAGTGAACCTTCCATTTCACAAAACCATACACGACGTTGACGCCGGCATGCTCCATTTGACGTGCCCATTCGATATTATGCTGCTCGTCCAGACGAGCTTTCAGCTCAACAACAGCCGTCACTTGTTTACCGTTTTCAGCAGCACGGCATAGTGCGCTGACAACGGGTGAGTCGTTTCCAATACGGTAAAGCGTTTGTTTTATTGCAAGAACATCGGGGTCGTCTGTCGCTCGATTGAGGAAATCCATCACAATCGCGAATGAATCGTAGGGATGGTGTAGGAGCACATCCCCTTCACGAATAAGTGTGAAGATATCTTTGTTCGAAGCAAATTTTTGCGGAATTCGAGGATTAAATGGCGGATCTTTAAATTGTGAAGCAAGAGGAATGTCGTGCAATGGCAAAAGGTCGCAAATGTCTATCGGACCATTAATCTCAAATACAAATTTTTCCTCGATGCCTAAACGGTCTTCCAACATTTTCAAAATATTGATGGGGATTTTCGGTTCCACCTCGAGGCGCACCGCTATTTGATGCGTGCGTTCTTTAATTTCAGTTTGAACTGATTCCAATAAGTCCATAACTTCATTTTCATGCAGATCATAGTCATGATTCCGGGTTACCCTCAAAGCGATAGTACCTTTTATTGGCATGCCGGGAAATAGCATTTTAATATGAGTACGTATCAAATCTTCAAGAAGGATGAAATGGTGCCCCGGCATATTCAAATTTATAGGTACAAGCCTGGGCACATTTGAAGGAACTTCGACGAATGCATAGGGTTGGGGACCGCTCGCTGCACCGGCTTCTTGAAAAATAACCATTAAGTTTAATCGCAAATTACTTAGAAAGGGAAATGGATGCCCCGCATCAACAGCCAGTGGAGTAAGAATCGGAAAAACTTGAATTTCAAAGTATTTATTAAGTCGCGAGGATTCCTCTTCGCCAAGTTCATCAATTCCGTGAATAAAGATATCGCCTTTTTTAAGTCCCGGTATTATTTCGTTCATTATGCAATCGTATTGTTCGGTAACTAGTTTCCTTACTTTGTCCGATATTTCATCCAGTTGCTGCCTGATGGTTTTTCCGCTTGGGTCACGCTCGTTAATATCAGCATCGAGAACGCGAAAAAGACTTCCAACCCTAACCATAAAAAATTCATCTAAATTCGAGCTGAAAATCGAAGCAAATTTTAATTTTTCCAACATGGGAGTAAGTTCGTCTTGAGCTTCTTCCAGCACTCTATAGTTGAACTCAAGCCATGACAGTTCCCTATTAATGTAAAGAGATGGGGAATCAAAATTATGGATTATCGATCCATCTGCCCGATACAATAACTCTTGCACTTTAGGCATCCCTTACGGAAACGCAATATTATTTTACTCTTGATCCGAAAAAACCGAGTATTGTTGAAAATTCAGTGAACATAGATTAAATCGATAAATTTGAGATCTAAATCTTGGTCGGTGAAGTTGGAATTTACACACAATGACCTTCTGCATAATCGCACGAACGCATTTCAGTTTGAGTATCAGCCATCCGATCAACCAAAATGCATAAGAGCCCATTGTCAGCCACTATTTTTATTTTTCTTTCCATGTTTGTTTCTATAATAATTACAATTGTTTTTACTTAGGAATTTTAAGCACCCTTTAAGAGACAACTTTGTTCAAAATAAAACCAGAAAGACATCAATATAATAAAACAAGCGCTATGTAAAAATAATAACACTGACACTTAAAATATTACAAACATATAACATTTGGAACTCATAACAAATGATTTTGCATAATCGCTTTGCGAGAGATATTTTCGATGCGACCACATCGGGAGCAAATCTTGACATATCCAGCTTTTATATCCGGCTCCAGTGACATTACACCACCACATCCACGACAGACTTCCGCTGTTGAAGAATGTAGGTTCTGTTTCTTGGCAAAGATTTTGGTGCTTCCAAAGGTCATTTTCATCGCCCTCCTTGTATAAATATTGGTGTTAATAAATACGTTTCAGTCGACCGTGAAATAGTGGAATTTAATGAACCAACACTCCGGACGTATCATGTACTGGTAACAGTTGGACGGATTCAACAACATTTTCTATCGATTTAAGTGCAGAAACTGACAACGTAGCCAATTTAGGTCTTCCGTTAGCCTCAACAGTAAATATAATTTCAGGTGAACCTTCCAGCATCTCGACACTCTTGACGCCAATCTGCCCTCGAAGCTTATTGGCAATTTCCGAGCTCTTACATTCCCGAATATTTAATAGTATGTATACTTTAGCTTTCATGCAATTCTTGGTTTTTCTGCCTTGCAATGGGGTGAATTAAAGGTTTGGTTAATTTTTAATTCCCTATTATTAATTTTACAGAACGTTCATTAAGATTGAATTAAGGAATTGTTAAATTACTGTTATAAAAAACTTAATTTTTTCTGATATTTAAAATATTTAACATAAATTTAACCTAACCTTAAGTGTCCCCTGAGTTTCTCAAATTAGTGACCTGAACCAAGTTTTTGGAGCAAATTCTGGACTGATTGCGGAATAATCTCTTTTGCTGGATATTCTCGACCATTGATAATCACCACACCTGATCTAAT
>Ga0187851_10004918_pt1 | contig 10796 bp, 7 predicted proteins | sample June2016WEW_6_10_FD_132997 | JGI IMG/M metagenome (GOLD analysis project Ga0187851, IMG submission 132997) | Peatland microbial communities from SPRUCE experiment site at the Marcell Experimental Forest, Minnesota, USA - June2016WEW_6_10 | ecosystem: Environmental > Terrestrial > Soil > Wetlands... | reverse complement strand
GTAAGGTGAAAAACGGTTCCCTGCCGCAGCTTGTAACGGTGACGGAATGCGAATCCGGTTTTGTCCGACCCTGGCCGTTGCAATCCGCTCCACCCAAAAACAGTGTGTGCCGGATCGACGAATAAAAGGTTGCGACCTCCTCCGGTCGCCGATGAAGCGAACCGCTCTCCCGTGCCGGATCTGACGCTGCTGTTCTTCGAACCAGCCAAAGGTTATTCCGGAAGCAGCAAAAACGGTCACCTCCGGGAGAAGGTTCACTCCATCGGATACAGGCTACCGCGCGCTGTAGCGCACGTGCGGCATATCGCTGTTGGCAAAGTCGGCGCTGGTTTCACCGGTTGCCGAGACGTCATCGGCGCCCGCGTTCTTCAGCGTTTTCTTGGCCAGCGATACCCAGTCGGAATTGTCGCAGTGAACGGAGAGCAGTGCCCGGCCTTCCTTGATCAGGCCCTCGTAGCGCCGCGCCTCATATTCGGGAATACCCATTCCGATGAGCGCGCCGATGATTCCACCGGCCACTCCGCCCGAGCCGACTCCCGCTAACAGACCCATAATCGGTCCGGCGGCGATAAACGGCCCAAGGCCGGGAATCAGTATCGCGCCTGCGCCCGCAAGCAGCCCCAGCGCTCCGCCTACGACGGCGCCGGCTCCCGCGCCGGTCACCGCGCCTTCGGGTGCTTTCGTATGTTTTTCGTGAGCGAGATCTTTGGTCCCTATGTTGTCGGCGAGCAGGACCGAGATGTCCTCCCCCCGAAACCCATTGCGCAGGAGCGCGTCAACGGCGGCCTGCGCGTGAAGCCGGTCGCTCAGAATTGCAAAAACTGCTGTATTTGCCATGATTTCTTTCCTTTCCTGTTCTGGATGAATTAGCGGCCAGCGGCATGAGCCGATGGCTGCACGGTTAGTTCGTTGGTTACGCTTCCCGCGCCAGCGAATTGCTTTGCCTTGTGCTCGATAGCTTGTCTCTCAGCGTCGGAGCGCACCGGTCCGCGCAACGTGACTTGCCCATCGTGAACAAGGATCTTCACGTTGTGCGCATAGGTCGACAGCGTCTTGTCTGTCACCAGCGAGTGGCGAATCTGCTGGGTGAGCCTTCGATCGGCGTTTTTCGTCGACACTCCGTTCGCCTGTGCCAGAGCGGGGGCGTCATCCGGGAGGGTCAAGGCGGCGCAAGCCAACCCACCGGCAATCACAGCCACCAGAATCGACAGTCGTTTCATTCCACTTCCCTCCGCGCACGATTCCTGCAATCCGGTACCCACCGCAACAAGTGGACGTGACATGCCGGATACTTTCACCCCAGGCTCTTGGGAATGCATCGTGCCGAAGTATCTTGGTGCGGTCAGTACGTTTGCGCGGCCTTGGAACGCTTCCAGGCGGCTGGTAAAGTTTCTATGGCGAACTCCAGCCCATACCGCCGTATGAGCGCCTGGAAGAATTCCGAGGTTACGAATTCCTGGTGCTCCGCATCCAACCAGCGAGGCGCAACCATGGCAAACTACGCTCTTATTTGCACCGACTGTGGCCGAGAATTCGAAGAGACCGATGAAGGCCCGGAGTTCGACCCGGCTCTCATCTCGTGTCCGGATTGCGGCAGCGACCGCATCCAGATGGCCACGGAAATGGCCTCGTCCGCATCTTCGAAGCGGAATTACCCGCGGGTATAGATCGCAGCCGTGCCAGGCGCGCCAGGCCGTAAGTGGCCGCCGTATTCCGGCGCTCCCGTGGCGATTGCAAGCCGCCAGAGCGAATCTGGCCCGGGCCTGTGTTCTTCTCCGAAGTTGCAAAGCAAGAGCGCGGATGGGCCGAAGGGGTCTGAGCGTTCCATGGTCAGCGTGCGCGCGTTCTCGTCCACTGCCACGCAGGTCAAGTCTCGCCGGCAGTTAGATAATGCAGGTTGATTCTTGCGCAGCGCTATCAGGTCGCGGTAAAGGCGTAGCATCGCCGAATGGGGCGCGGCATCAATGGCAGTCCACGAGAGCTTCGATTTCCCGAAGGCCCGCTGACTCTGAGGGTCTTCATACACGCCTTCCCCCGCCGTCGCGAAATCGCCATACTCCTTCTTCCGGCCTTCGCTCACGGCGCGCGCCAATTCGGGATCGGTGTGGCTGGTGAAGTAGAGGAACGGCGCAGGATCTGAGAACTCCTGCCCCATGAACAGCAGCGGCACGTATGGCGCGCACAATAATATCGCTGCGGCAAGTTTCTGCTCCTCAAAGGAAACGCGGGCGGCAAGCCGCAGTCCTTCGCTGGTGTTGGCCACCTGATCGTGATTTTCGAGGAATGCCACAAAATGCTCGCCTGGCCGGTCTTTCGACGAATTGCCAAAGCGCCGCTGCCGGTACGCCGACCATACGCCGTCGATCACATAGCCATCGCGGAGTGCTTTGCAAATATCGGCGATGTGACCGAAGTCGCGGAGAAATCCACGCCGGTTGCCGGTGAGAACACCGAAGACCGCGTGATGAAAATCGTCCAGCCATTGGGCGTCGAGTCCGTATCCACCGGCTTCTCGCGGCGCGATGACGCGTACATCGTTGAGATCGCTCTCGGCAATCGTGAAAGCCTGGCGGCCAAGCCGCGCAGCCTGATCCCGAAAACAATCCGCCAGCTCGTGTAGGACGTGCTGCGCGCTGAAATCGTAAATCGCGTGAATCGCGTCGAGGCGAAGCGCGTCAATATGATATTCCGTCAACCAATACAGCGCGTTGTCAATGATCAGCCGCCGTACGCCGTCCGCTCCAGGGCCATCGAAATTGATAGCGTCGCCCCAGGGCGATTTGTAGTGGTCCGTAAAATACGGTCCGAACTCGCCCAGATAATTGCCTTCGGGCCCGAAGTGGTTGTAGACGACATCGAGAGCCACCGCGAGTCCAGTCTCATGACAGGCGTTCACCAGCTTTTTCAAGCCAAGGGGACCACCGTACGTCGATTGCGGCGCGTAAATATCGACGCCATCGTAGCCCCAGTTTCGATTACCCGGAAACTCGCCGACGGGCATCAGCTCCACGGCCGTGATTCCGAGTTCTTTCAGATAAGGCAGCCGCGCGATCGTCGCTTCGAAGGTGCCTTCGGGAGTGAACGTGCCCACGTGCAGTTCGTAGATGATGTAATCGCGTAGCGGAATGCCCCGCCAATCGCTATCACTCCATGCAAACCCGTTGGGATCCACAATTTGCGATGGGCCGTGCACGCCCTCCGGCTGCGATCGCGACACGGGATCGGACCGGTCGGCTTTATCATCCAGCACATACGAATAGTATTCGCCGGACCGCGCGTTCTTCACGACAGCATGGAAATCTTCGCCCTCGCGATCCATCGCGTGCTCGCGGTGGCGAGAACCCTCAATCCTCACCGACATGGCCCGCACTCGCGGCGCCCACACGCGAAACTCGACACCACCTTCGGGCAGGACAGTTGCTCCGTAAACCAATCGCCAGGCAGTCATGCGCTGTGCAGCATTGCAAACGGGGCGTGTGCGAATGCGGTGGCCAAAGGAAGGACGAGTTTCCCATCGCGGACTTCCGGAGTGATGGTGTGGCCGGAGAAGATGTCTCGGAATGGCCGCTGCATGTTTTCGGGCAGCGTCAGGACGCTGTTCCCCCAGGTTGCCTCGCCAGCCGGAACTCCATGCGGCTCGCCGAGCCTAAGGAAGAATCGCCCAGCAACGACGATGACCACTTCATCGCCCAGTGTTCGAGCGAACGACACGGCGTGCGCTGCCCGGTTACCGTCGGCATTCAAAGGAGTGTAGTTGCCCTTGGCGAACAGCTCACATCGATCCCTGCGAAACCCCACCGCCCGGCTCATCAGGTACATCTTGATCGCGCCATCACATGGGTTCTTCACCAAACGTTGCATGCGCGCGTCTGCACCGTTCCAATTTCTCTCGCGGAGCGAAGCCAGCAGCTTGCCGCGGGCGGCATAATCGACAGGCCGCCGATTATCGGGATCCACCAGGTCGAAAGCCCACAGTTCGTTGCCCTGATAAAAATCGGGCACGCCGGGAGCGCCAATCTTCAACAGCGTTTGCGAGAGAGAGTTCCATATGCCGGCTCTGGCGATGGGCCCGTGGAACTCGAGGAAATCCTCGAGAAACTGGTTCCTCCCGGTTGTATCAAGCGCGCGCGCGACAAACTGGCGCACAGCCTGATCGTACCCTTTGTTCGGGTTGATCCAGCTCGTGTGCATCTTGGCTTCGTGCAGCGCCTTATCCATGTAATCCTGAAGCCTCTGCACGTACGCGGAGTGAGCCGACGCATCCATGGCTTGCAATGGCCACGTTCCGACCAGCGTTTGATAGAAAAGATATTCGGCGTTCGCGTCCGGCGCCGCGATTGTTTCCAACTTTGTCTTCGCCGCGCGATTCATGTCGCGCCATCGACGAATCGCGCTGTACCATTCGCGTGGCATTTCCGAAAGCACATTGATCCGCGCGCGCACGTCCTCGCCGCGCTTGGTGTCGTGCGTGGAGGACGCGTTCATCGTGTTCGGCCACGTGTATTCGCGGAGCAGATTCCGGCGATGGAACGCGCTGACCGAAACCCCGAAACGCGCCGGGTCGCCGCCCACTTCATTCAGCGACGCGAGCGGGAAATATCGATAAAAGGCCGTGTCTTCGAGTCCCTTCGCCATCACCGGCGCGGTCAACTGTTGGAGCCGCATTGCGAAGACATGGCGCTCAGCGCGCTGGGAGTCATCCAAGCCTTCGGGATGCTCCAGGAGAAGGACTCCCTGGATGAAATCAAATATCGATTCGCTGATGGCCGGGTTGCGCCGCTTCGCTTCGCGAATGGCGATCAGGATCTGGCGGCGGTCTTCCGGATCCACCTCGGTATCTTCTCGGCGAATGTAGCTGCGATAAATCGGGAACGTCGAGATCACTTCGCGCAGCGCGTCGCGCAGGCTTTCCTGGGTGAAATCCCGGAACCATCGATTGTGCTCTGAGATCCTGTCCAGCCGGCGAGCGAGAACGTTCAACTCACTCGACATCCCGGTCTGCAGGATCAGCCTGCGGCTTTCCTGCATCAGGTCATCAAACGATTCCGACCAGCCCGTGAACCGGCGGTAAATCTGATCGAACGCCTTCTGCTTCGAACGGTCGACGAACAGTCCATTCAGCAGGTTGAGGAACCCATAACCGGTGGTGCCTTCGATGGCCCAATTGGCACGCAGCGGCTCGCTCCCAATCAGGATCTTCTCGGCGACAACGTAGAAGCTGCGCTCGGCGCGCGCGCGGACAGACTCGTTGCCATTGGGCGCTTGCGCAGTCTGGGCCCTGCAACCGTCCTGCAAATAGCGGAAATACTTCTCGGGATCCCAAAGCCCGTCGGGATGGTCCACGCGCAGGCCGGTAATGTGGCCCTGTTTCACAAGATCGAAGATCAGCGTGTGAACCGTGGAGAACACCTCGGGGTCTTCGACGCGAATGGCCGCGAGTCCGTTTACGTCGAAGAATCGCCGGTAATTGATCTCATCGCCCGCCACGCGCCAGTGAGCCAGGCGGTAAGGCTGATTCTCCAACAGGCGTTCCAGACGGTCAAAGCTGCGCGGCTCGCCGCGTTTGCCGTTGATATCCGCGAGACTCGCCTCGATGGCGCCCGAAGCCTCCGCGCTTCTTTCGATCAATCCCCATAGTCTGCGCCGGGCGATCTCCTTCTCGCGCTCTCGCTCATGAATCCTGGCGTCGTCGGTTTCAGTGATGCCTGGAAGGTGCCCAAGCTCGGCGATGATGCTCTCGAGTTCCTGCACGTATTCATGCGTGGCCCCGAGTCTGTCTCGCAGAGCAATCACCGCGGGGTCCAGAATCGACGGCCAGGTCCGCGGATTCAGCGGCAGGCGGTTTTCATAAAACGCCACCTCGAACTTCCCTTCTTCATTCACAACCTGAATCAGCTTGTTCTCCAGTACGCGACCGAACTGATCGCCAAGAAACGGCAGCAGCACCTTGTTCGCGAGCTCTTCCTTCGGCGGATGCCATTCAATATCGAAGAATCGCGCATAGCGGCTGCTTGGGCCGTTTTCGAGGACATCCCACCACCACTTGTTCGAGGGATGTGTGATGCACATGTGGTTCGGAACCACGTCGACAAGCAGTCCCATGCCATGCTCTTTGAGCTTTGCCGAGAAACGCCGGAACGATTCGTCGTCGCCGATTTCGGGATTCAACCGCGTCGGATCGGTAACATCGTAGCCATGCGTGCTGCCCGGACGGGCCATCAGGAAGGGCGATGCATAGGCGTCCGTGATGCCCAGTTCGGCCAGGTAATCGGCTAGGTTTGTGGCGTCCGCAAACGTGAACGAGCCGTTGAACTGCAGGCGGTAAGTGGACGACGGAACGCGTGATGGTTCAGTTTGCCGGCGCTTTTTCATAGGGCGCGACTCACCCCGTGGGACTCCACGGAGCGAAGAAGATTGCGCGAAGAATAGCCGCATCTGAGCCTCTTGGCGAGGCCGGGAGCACGAAATCTCAATCTTGCAGCCACTCGTTTAAGCGGAATAGTGGAGACCGGCTGGTGTCAGCACTCCAGCATCTGTTGAACCTTCGGGCCGAGAGCCAGGAACTGCTCGACGGTCGAAGGCTTTCGGAAGTAATCCGTCGCCCCCAGCTTCATGACGCGTTCACGATCGTTTGCCGCGTTGGAAGACGTGATGATCAGAACCTTGACAGCAGCCCATCGGCGACTGGCACGAAGGCGCTTCAATACTTGCTCGCCGCCGAGGCAGGGCAGGTTCAGGTCGAGCATGACGAGGTCCGGACAAAGCTCCTCGCCTTTCTCCACGTTGCCAATGAACTGCAGGGCCTTCATGCCGTCTCCCAGAATCTGAAGTCCGCATTTCACGTGGGCTTCGGCCAAGGCCTCCTCGACCAGATTCACGTCGGCCGGGTTATCTTCCACCAGGAGAACCCGAGCACCCTTGACCAGCTTCATGGCAGCCTCTCGATCGGCAATGTAAAGAAGAACGTGGATCCCCTGCCTTCCTCCGATTCCACCCAGATTTGTCCGCCAAGGCTCTCCACGACGCGTTGGCAGATGGCCAGCCCAATCCCGGTTCCCGCGTATGCTTCACGCCCATGCAGCCTCTTGAAAATCCCGAATACCTCTGTGCGGAATTCGTCGGGAATGCCAATCCCGTTGTCCTTCACGAAGAAACGCCAAAAACACCCGTCCTGTACCGCGCCAATGGATATCTCAGGCGCTCTTTCGCTGCGGTACTTGAGTGCGTTTGAGAGCAGATTCTGGAAAAGATGGGTCAGAGGGACGGGATCGCCGAACACTTTGGGAAGTTGTGGAACTGTGAGCGCGGCACCGGTTTCCTCGATTGTCGTCGCGAGGTTCTTGCAGACATTCTCGATGACGTCGTTGGTATCCACGAGACCAGCGGAATCCATCGATGCCTTTCCCGCCGCCGAGTATGCCAGAAGATCGCGAATCAGCATCTGCATCCGGTGCGCGCCCTCGACGCAGTACGCAAGATACCCGAGAGCTTTTGCGTCGAGGTGAGACGCGTATTTCTTTTCCAGGAGCTGGCTGTATACAGCCACCTGGCGCAATGGCTCCTGCAGATCATGACTCGCTGAATACGCAAACTGCTCCAGATCCGCGTTCGCGCGAAGAAGGTCTTGATTGGTGCGGCGAAGCAGTTCGTCGGCGCGACGCTTCTCCGTCACGTCTTCCACGATGAAGCTGAACTGTGGCCGGCCATTCGGGCCAGCGCCCAGGTAACTCGCGACGGCGCTCAGCCCGCGGGGGCCCGATGCGTGAGGGCTTTCAAACTCAAATCGCACCGCGGAACCCTGTTCCTGGCAGCGCCGGTACTGTTCGATCCAGATCCGCTCCACCGAATCGGGGACGCCAAGGTCCTTCCATTTCCTTCCGGCCATGGTCCGCACTTCGGTCCCGAACAATTCCGCGGTCGCACGATTGCAGTAGACGGCGACCACATCGTCGTTCTCCAATTCGGCGATCCCCATACAGAACAGGGAGCTGTCGTAGAAGCTCTGGAGCGTGGTCTGACTCTCCCGCACGGCCTTTTCGGCCTCCTCCCGCCTCTTTCGCATCGCCAGATGGGCGCCGACGCGGGCAAGCAGCTCGCGCGCGGTAAACGGCTTGATCAAATAGTCGTCCGCGCCGGCTCCCAGCCCCTCCACGCGGCTCTCTTCGCCAGCCCGCGCTGAGAGAAGGATCACGGGAATCGTCCGGGTCCGCGCGTTCTTCCGGATCTCCGCCAGCAATCCAAACCCGTCCAGACCCGGCATCATGACATCGCTGAGGATCAAGTCGGGCGGGTTGGCAAGGGCAGAGGCGAGGGCTTCATCCCCGTTGGAGACGGCGGTCACCAGAAATCGCTCCCCAAGCAGGCGGCGAACGTATTCGCGCATGTCGGCGTTGTCGTCGGCGAGAAGGATTCTCTCGCCCCCGCGGGCATAGACGTCAGGGTGCCCGATGTTGTCGACGACGACTGGCGCGCTCACTGGGCCATCCGAAAGCCATCGCAGCGCCTCCTCGACGAACACCTCCGCCCGACTCCCGGTGGGTGAGACCGCCGCGGCCGCCCGTATCTTCTCACTGGGCAGATGTGCTGTTCCGAGGGGAATCGAAACCGTGAACGTGCTCCCCTGGCCCACCTCGCTCTTCACTGAAACGGACCCGCCGTGGAATCTGACCAATTCCTGAACGAGTGCCAAACCAATGCCCGATCCCTCAATGGTTCTGCTGAGGGCGCCCTCCACTCGATGGAACCTCTCGAACACGTGAGGAAGTTCCGCTGCCGGAATCCCGGTTCCGGTGTCCTCAACTTCCATCTCGACATGCCCCCCCCGGCTTCGCAGGGAAACTCGAACCGTACCGCCGAAGGTGAACTTCAGGGCGTTGGAAAGAAGGTTCAGGACAATCTTCTCCCACATGTCGAGGTCCACGTATACCGATTCCGGGACAGGCTGGCACTCGATAACGAATGCGAGCCCGGCACGTTCCATAGCGGAGCGGAAATTAGCGGAAAGATCGGCGGTGAATTGGGCGAGATCCACAGGCTCGAATACGGCCTGCATTCTCCCCGCTTCAATGCGCGAAAAATCCAGCAGGGTATTAACCAGCTTCTGAAGTCGAAGTCCATTTCGGTGAACCAGTTCCAGCAATTCGCGATTATCGTGAGTGGGGTCCTCTGGTGCATTCGCCAAAAGCTCTTCGACGGGACTGAGCATCAGGGTGAGCGGCGTTCGCAGCTCATGGCTCACATTCGAGAAGAACGCTGTCTTGGCGCGGTCGATCTCTGCGAGCGCTTCGGCACGCCGGCGTTCGGCCTGGTAAGCCCGGGCATTGCCGAGCCCGGCGGCGATCTGGCCGGTGAGCAAATCGAGAAAACCGCTGTACGCCGTGTCGAATTGCCGATACGGATTTGTTGCCGCCACAAAGAAGCCCGCGGGCCGTTCCTGACCCTGCTGCTTAATGGGAAGGATCATGGCCTGTTCGGGGGCCTTATTCCAATCGCCCAGGGGCAGCGGGGCGAGCTTTTGTGTCCTGGACAGACGTTGGGGATGCGTGGCCGGGTTGAAGAACATCTGTCGCGCCAGCAATGGCCAGTCGGACCCGGCCTCAAAGCGCTTTGCCGCCAACGGATGCTCCACTGCAATGCCACTGCATGACGCCAGTCGCGCCTCGCCGGCTTCGTCAAACAGGTACGTCAGGGTGAAGGGCAGATCCCTGGTTTTTCGACTGAGCACTTGCTGCAACGCATTCAGTACCTCATCCTCTGTATTCGCGTTGGTGAGGGCGGACGCAACATCGCGCAACGTCTCTACGCGCCGCTCGCCGATCAGCCGTTCGGTCTCTTCGGTGACTACGCAGAGCATGCCGCTAATCCGGCCGTCATCGTCCAGCAAAGGGCTATACGAGAACGTGTGATAGGTCTCCTCCGGAAAACCGCTTCGCTCAAGAACAAGCAGCAGCCCTTCCTCGTAGGTAGCTTTACCGGTCGACATCACAGCTTCGATGCGCGGTCCGATGTCCGGCCAGATTTCGGCCCAGACATCGTCGGTCCGCCGGCCCAGGGCGTGCGGATGCTTGATTCCCAGCGTGGGCCGGTAAGAATCGTTGTAAATCATGGTGAGATCGCAACCCCAGGCCATCCACATCTGGTAGCGCGACGACAGGAGGATATTCACCGCGGTGCGAAGGCTCTGGGGCCAGCGGTTGATCGGGCCAAGCGGGGTTCCGGACCAATCAAACGTCTTGATGCGTTCCGCCATCTCCTCCGGAGCGTGGTCTGTAGAAGCACCTTGCTGGGTGGTGAAGGTTTCGATGTTGTTTTTGCCCGATCTCATCCTTCCTCATCTCACAGATCCTGGTGATCAGCGGCCGTGGGGCACTCCGGTACACATTAGCATTTGCCGGGCGATCCAGGAGCTTCGGTTCCGTCCCGGTTCAAGGGCTTCTCCTTCGGGCTTTACCATCGCAAGTCAAAGGCCGTTTTGCGGCGTTGACCGGAACACGGGATGTTTGCCGGAATCCGGAATATTCTCCAGACGCCGCGTCGATTTTTCAGGCGGTGCCGAAGAGGCGGCCTCGATTGATCCGGCGAGCGCGTCGCGAGCCTCGGCGTGCACCGGTGCCACTGGAGTTCACAACGATGCAACGACAATCGATGGAATGGACGAAAGACCCCAACCCGAAGCTTCCTCCGCCAGATCCCGACCCTGAGGACCCCGGGCAGTGACCGGTACCTGGCCCGAACCCGGACGGAACCGGGGCCCGATGTCTTCCCGATCGATCCGTCCGTGGAACCCAGGTTCAGCC
>Ga0187851_10004916_pt1 | contig 10799 bp, 10 predicted proteins | sample June2016WEW_6_10_FD_132997 | JGI IMG/M metagenome (GOLD analysis project Ga0187851, IMG submission 132997) | Peatland microbial communities from SPRUCE experiment site at the Marcell Experimental Forest, Minnesota, USA - June2016WEW_6_10 | ecosystem: Environmental > Terrestrial > Soil >... | reverse complement strand
CGGTCGAAAATGGCGTCCCGATTTTGCGCTGCACCAATGACGGGCTGACCTGTTGGGCCGACGCCCAGGGCCGTGTGCGTCAGATTCAGAGCACCTCAGGCAACGTATATGGGCCGGGTTATATCATCGCTCAAATCCCCCTGCGCGCCGTCGACGATCACCGCCGAACCTTCTACAACAGACATGGTGATTGGTTTCCGTTCAGCTGTGGCACAATTTGCATCGGATGGCTGATTGCAACCGTCTGGAGTCGGCGCCACGGAATGCTGCCAAATGGCGCCGCTGAAACTGTCCGGAATTGAGGGAACCTGCCCACTATTGAGACACAAAGTGGGGGGGGAGGCGGCGCAATCCCGGTTCCCTTCGCCCCTATTCATTCCATGGCACGCTCCCTGCTCACTCCTAATCATGTTGTTAGTGTTGGTATGAGAATGATCGATTACATACGGATTCAAGTGATTCCACCGGTTTCCTTTGGCCTCTTTTTGGCCGTCGAAGGAATAGTATTATACGGGTTGTATCGGGCGATTGTTACGCCGTAGACAAGACAGAGCCCCGCGGCCTTTCCCTGAAAGGCTGGCGACCCCCGGATTAGCCAATAGCAAAAGTCGGCGCGGATAAAACCGCGCTGGCCTTTTTGTTTTTGGATGGCCTTTCCCGTTTCAAATCTTAAGCTTGATCCGGCGGCCGCCCCAAATGAATTGCCTGGACCAGACCTTGCCCACGCCCGCAGCCAACCTGGCCTGCGACGAAGCCTTGCTCGACGCCTGCGAAGAGCAAACCGGGGGCGAAGTGCTGAGGTTTTGGGAGCCTCGTGATTACTTTGTCGTTGTCGGCTATTCCAACCATGTCGCGCTGGAAGTCGACATCCGCACTTGCAGGCGTGAACAAGTGGGGGTGTATCGGCGTTGCAGCGGCGGCGGAACCGTTTTGCAGGGGCCGGGATGTCTCAATTATTCACTCATCCTCAAGATCGAAGGACACAACCCTCTGCAAAACATCAGTGCAACTAACCACTTCATTATGGGCCGGCACCGTGACGCCTTGAGCGCGATTTTGGGCCGGCCGATCCGGATGCAAGGGCATACGGACCTTTCGCTGGGCGGACTGAAGTTCTCCGGCAACGCCCAGCGACGTAAACGCCATGCGCTGATCTTTCACGGCACTTTCCTTCTGGGGTTCGATCTGAGCCTGATGGAAAAATTTCTGCCCATGCCCTCCCGCCAACCGGACTACCGCGAAGATCGTCCGCACCGGTTGTTTCTGACGAACCTGCCCGCGCCCGCCAGCGCCGTGAAAGACGTGTTGCGCCAAACATGGTCCGCCGGGGCTGTGCTGGACGTTTTGCCAGATTACCAGCATCTGATCGTGGAAAAATACTCGAGGGATGACTGGAACTGGAAGTTATGAATCGATGATAAGACTCGCAGTCAGTTGCCGCCGAGGTTATGGATCCAGCCGGCGCTTTGCGAATATTGAGCGTAGGCCTTGTCGCCGAGAGTTTCACGGGCCGCCCGTTCCGTCTCGGCCTCGATGGCCTTGAGAGCCTCTTCAATCCGCTCCGGCGGAATTTCCTTGTTGGCCAGAAGTTGCTGCTTCTGGTCCTCGGCCACCTGGCGCATATCGACAATGGCTTGCGAGGTCTCGACCGGCAGGTCGAAACGTTCCGCCAATATGCTCAGGTTCTGATATTCTGGATCCTTGCTCCGGTCCAGAGCTGCGGCGCGGTCCGGGCTGAGCTGGGCTTTGACGTCGCTCATCATGCTTTGTTCAGCGGCGGCTTTGGCGTCGCGCACACTCGGGTCGCTCATGTCTTCGTAGGCATAAGCGGCATCAATGGCCTGCTGCCGCCGAAACAAGTCGCGAAATTCCTCCTCGGTCGGGTTAAAGCCGACGAGTTCCTTGCGCAAATGATCGGCGGTCGGCGACATGCTGAGCTGGTATTCGTCCTTTTCCTCCGGGCTGAGCAGGCCGGACAATGCCGTGTTCTGCTCCTCATCAATCTTCCTCAGTTTTTCGATATCGCCTGGAGAAAGCGCGCCCGCCTGGAGGCCAAAGGTAATGCTCTCGCGCTCCCCTTCGAACTTGTCGCGCAACGCCAGAAGCTGGGAGCGCTTGTCCTCGGATAAAAAAGCCAGGCGGCGATTGTCTTCGTCGGTATCGACAAAGTATTTGTTCATCTCCCGCTCGTAATTGACGCCGAGCAATTCCCGCAGCACGGCGGGAAGTTCCTTGTCGATTTGGGCGAGTTGTTTTTCGCGCTCTTCGAGCTGGGTTTGCTTGAGTTTTCGTTTCTCGTCCGTTTCCCAGAAGCGGAACGGGCGCCCATTTTGGTAATATTGCCCTCGCCGTTGCGCATAAAGGCGCATGACGTCGGTCATGATTATGTCCCTGAGCGTGATTTCCGGGCAGCCGATGGCGCGGAGGTTGGCGATGTACTGACGGTAATCCGTGGATTCAAGCTGGTTCCAATTGAAGGTGTTGCTCTGGTAGACAATCGCGGGCTGCGGGCGGGCAGCAGCCTCCACTGCCTTGGCCTTCCATGCCGCCAATTCGACCTGGGCCGACTCGCGATCTTGCTCCACTTGCCGTCCCCAGTAGTCGCTGAAATAAACGTATCCGGCCGCCAACACTGCCGCGTTGAACACACACAGAATGACAACGAACCGCGTTTTCATTCTCCCCAGTGTACGGATTTATTTGCTCGCGGAAAGCCGGAAAATGATCGTGTTGTGATAAACCCGGCCCGGCCTGAGGGTGGCCGAGGGGAAATCCCACTGGTTGGGCGAGTTCGGAAAATGCTGCGGCTCCACGACAAAGGCGGCGCGGGCTTCATAGACCTGGCCATATTTGCCCGTAATCGATCCGTCCAAAAAGTTGCCGGAGTAAAACTGCAGGCCCGGCTCGGTGGACAGCACTTCCAACACCCGGCCCGAAGCCGGGTCGCTGATTTGGGCGATCACGTCCAATTGCCCCATGGGATGGTTGAGCACAAAGTTATGGTCGTAGCCGCCGCCGAATTTGAGCTGGCGGTCATTTTGGTGAATGCGGTCGCCGATGGCGGCCGGCTCGAGAAAATCAAAGGGTGTGCCTTCCACCAACCTCAACTCGCCGGTCGGAATCAACGTCGCGTCCACGGGGGTGAATCTGTCGGCGTCGATGAAGACGATCTGTCGGAGAATATCGCCGGAGCCGGCGAGGTTGAAATATGAATGCTGGGTCAAATTGATTACGGTGTCTTTGTCGGTGGTGGCGGTATATTCCAAGCGCAAGCCATTGTCAGACATCAGGGTGTAAACGGCCCTGACCTTGAGGTTGCCTGGATAGCCTTCCTCGCCATCTTTGCTGAGGTAGGTCAATTCCAGCGCCGGCCCTGCGTCGCTCCGGATGATTTGGGCGTGCCAAACCACTTTGTCGAAACCCTTGAGGCCGCCGTGCAAGGCGTTCGGATAATTATTGGTCGCCAGCTTATAGGTGACGCCGTCCAGGGTAAACCTCCCTTTTGCGATACGGTTTCCGTAACGTCCAATCAACGCGCCGAAAAACGGGCTGTTGGTCAGATAACCGTCCAGATTGTCATACCCGAGCACCACATCGCCGATATGGCCATCTCGGTCGGGGCCTTTGAGCGAAACGATGATGCCGCCATAATTGCAAATCCTCGCCTCGACGCCGTTGAGATTGCGCAAGGTGAAAATATCGACGCTCTGGCCATCGTGCGTTTTGCCGAAAGGCGCCTGGGTAATCTTGCAGGGAAGAGCTTCGGGGCAACAGGCTCCACAGGCGGAGCCGCAGGCATCCGAACAACAAGAATCGCAAGAGGAAGAGGGGGTGGAGGCGCTTCCGGCCAGCGCCACGGCCAGCATGGCGACGGCGGCGAGATGGAATTTATTCATTGTGACCCGGGTCAGCGAAAATTAAGCGGACTGGCTTGCGGCATTTCGTTGGGGCAAGCCTGGTTGATGGGCGCCTCGGGCGTGCGATCGTTGGCGGAGACCAAATGGTTGGCCAGCAGATAAGCCTCCACCTCTTCGCCGCTGACATCCGGCAGCATTTTGCCGTTGACCTCGACACAAGGGCTGAGCATCTGGCCGCTTTTCTCGATCATTTCCTGCCGTTGCACCGGATCGTTGATGATGTCGCGATCCTGGAAAGGCAGGTCGTATTTGCGCAGCACGGCGCGCACGCCCTGACTCCAGCCACAGGTGGGCTTCAAATATGCGATAATTTTAGGTGTCTCCATAGCCTTTATTAGTGTTCATATTGCCACAGGTGGAGTGAAAGGCAACCGCTAAATTTCACCACACCCCTCTTTTCCTATTATCGTGCTTCAAAACGGCGCGGCTAGGTGCTAGAATGCATTCATGTCGAATCAACCCTTAAAATATACCTGCGAAGAATTGGCGAAAATGATCGACCATTCGCTGCTGCACCCGACCTTGACCGATCAGGAGCTGGAGGCGGGCTGCCGGCTGGCCGCCCAATACGGCACCGCCTCTGTCTGCATCAAACCCTATTTCGTAAGGCGCGCGGCGGAGTTGCTTAAAGGCACAGGCGTCATTGTGGGAGGCGTGGTGGGATTCCCGCATGGCAGCAGCACCACAGAGTCGAAACGCTATGAGACGCAATTGGCGTGCGAAGATGGAGCGGCGGAAATTGACATGGTCATCAACGTCGGCAAGGCGCTGAGCGGCGAGTGGGATTACGTGGAGCGGGACGTGAAGACGGTGTGCGTCGAGGCCCACAAACGGGGCGCAAAGGTCAAGGTGATTTTCGAGAACGATTACTTGGGAAAAGGCGGAGCGGGCTTGAACGGCGATGATTTCAAACGCCGGTTGTGCCAGGTGTGCGAGCGCGCCGAGGCCGACTGGGTGAAGACGTCCACCGGGTTTGGTTTTGTTAAACAGGCGGATGGCACATATCAAACGCACGGCGCGACGGAACACGACCTGCGGTTGATGCGCAATAGTGTGTCGCAAAAGGTGCAGGTCAAGGCGGCCGGCGGCGTGCGCAGCCTTGATGCCTTGATCAATGTGCGGGATCTCGGCGTCAGCCGCTGCGGAGCGACGGCCACTGCCGACATGCTGGACGAGTATCGCCGGCGCGAAGCAGGCCAGCCTGCAGCCGCAAAGAGGGCAGCGCCCGACTCCGGCGCCTACTGAGTTTTCTTGCCGGCGTTTAAAGCGAGATCGACACGGCGCGATAGAATATCCGGGCGCTGTTCGTAGCCGGCAGGAACTGCATCCTCTGACCGCTTAATGTATTGGTGCTGACCGGCGTCCAGGTGAAAAGGTTGGTGGACGATTGCAGCACAAACTTCCCGCCAATCTCGCCCTGGACCCAGAATGGAAAATTCCCATTAGTGGGCCGTGTGCCGGCCAGCAAGGTCAGGACAGGGCTGGGCGGGATGACCAGTAAAGTCACGCTTTGGGGCGGTACTGTGGTTTGAAGCAAGCCGGAACTGTAAGGCAAATTACTTAATTGTGAAATCGCGCCGTTATTGAGTTGCCAGACTTGCGCAGTGCCGGAGCCGGTGTAGTTGGTAAGGTTGAGCGCGAGCGGCGTGTTGCCGTTCAAATATTTGTTGATCGCCATGATGGTGAGCGCGCCATCGCTGCTCCGCTCCGCCGCAAACACCGACACGTTGTCCGGATCTGGCCCCCCAGCTAGGACGCTGGTGTCGCCGAAGGTGGAGTGGTTTCCGTCGTAGTTACGGTACATCTCGAAGGCCAGATAGGTGGGCATTTCAGGGACCGTCCAGCGTGTGGCCAGGTTCAACCCTTGCCGGCCAAAGATGCCCAGGATGTCGGCCTGGGCGGTGGCGCCGTTCATGGAGGTTTCGCCGCCCCAATTGTATTCAGTGATGCCAATCTTGGTCCCCGGATAATAAGTGGCAACCCAATTGGACATGCGGGGAATCAGCATGATGATGCTGTCGATCCAACTGGGGTCCACGTAATTGGTGTCCCAGAAGACTCGCGTCGATTCGTTGCGAAGCAGTTCCGTGGCGGTGTCGGCGTCGTCAGAGCTCACATTGCCTTCCTGCGGGTAACAGTGGGCCGTGCAATAGTCGAGCAGGCGCTGGCCGTTGGTTTGCTGGTATTGATGCAATTGGTTCAAGAGCCAGGGGTAATAATCCCAGCCCCCATTGGTCTGGCGATCGGGATATTCACTCACGTTGTAATTGTTGTTCGACCCTGACCATTGCTGGTCGTAACCGCTGTAAAGATAGCCGGGCCAGCCCCACTCTTCCGGCCCGAGCACTAGCGCGTTGGAATCGACGCTTTTGACCATCGAGGCATAAGCCTCGATGTCGTCGAGGATCTCCTGCATGGTCGGCCCCACCGGGTGGACGTCCTGATGTGTCGAAGACCAGAGACTGTGTTCGTTGTCCATAATGTAGTAGCCCACACCGCCGTTGGTGGAGACGCCCCAGTTGGTGATCAAATGCTTCACGTACCCCATTTGGAAATTCGTACCGACTGGAGTGTTGGCATCGTTTGGATTGTTCCAAGTGATTCGGTTTTGCCAACTGATCCCATTGGAGGTGGAGATGCCGTTACCAGCATCGGGCATGTAGGAGGAATCGCTTCCCGTCTGTGGACCGTACTTGGCGATGGAGTAACTGGCGAGTTTTCCCCGGCTGGGCCCCAATATCGGAGCCCAACCAATCATCGGAATGGTAACCAAAGCCTGTGCGCCCGCCGCCTTGCTGTCAGCCACAAGCGAATCCGTCGATGCTCCTGGCGTGGCGGGGTCATCGGCAAGGCTTTCAAAATACCAATCCGAGGCGTGATTGTGGGCGTTGATTTGCCAGTTATAGCTGGTCTCGGCGTTGCCCCCCCCGCGATTCATGGTGCAGCCCATAGCCTCCAGATCATTGGCCGCGGCCCAGGCCACGCCGTAGATCATGGGGCTGATCGCCAGCCGATTTGTCCCGGCGTCAATACCAATATAGGCTGTCGCATTCGTCCCTGACGTTGCCACATTGTTGGTGTTGAGTTGGATATTATCCAGGTAAAACGTGGACTCACCCGTTCCGGCGGAATCCTGAATGACGAAGCCGGTGAAGTTCGCCACGTTCGAAACCCCAATGCCTGACAATGGCACTGTGTACTGCAGCCAGGTATTGGCCTGCGGTGTGCTCAAAGAATAGTTGACACCCACGTCCTCATTCTGAGTGGAACCGACTTGCTCCAAGCCATACATTTGGAGATGTTGCCCGCCGCTCGTGCCGCCGTTTAGCCAGAAACTGATGTTGGCATAAGGCGCATCCGACATTTCCGTATTGACGATTTGAATCCCCTGCCATCCGTTGGACATCGTCACGCTGATGGAATACTCGCAGCCGGTATATACCGGAGAAGTATTGGCGTAGTTTATCGTGGCCCAGCCCCAGTTTGCCCACCCATTAGCCAGCGTATTGGAATAGATGATCATGTTCTGCGCCTGGATTCGAGGAGCGGAACAGGCCAGAAACAAAGAGGCGGCGGCGACGGTTGCTGATGTAAGGAATCTATTAGTTTTCATGTTGGTTGTGGGTTGCCCGGCTGGAAGTCAGGTGCCCGTCTTGACGTGATCGGAGCAAAAGATCCAGATGGCCTCTTCGCAAAGTCTCGTCCGGCCATTGGCGCTGCGCTTGCGGCGATGGCATTGGTGTTGGTTCATGTCCATGCTCCTTGATTCATACCATTATTCTATCCCATTTTTGACGAGTTGGGAAGGCGTTTTTTTGTGGTCCCGCTCGACGAGAATGGGGGTTTACGAGAAGAGTGGATTCCGGCACAATCCAAGTCTGCTGTGAGAGAGAACGATGAAAACGCAACGCAAAGACGGCGCAAGCCAGCCAAGGAACGAAGGGTGGAACAAGCCCTGCCCTCCATCGGCGACGGCGCGCAACTTTGCCGCGTGGCCGGGGTTGAAGATGAGGAATAAATAATGAGCAATTGCATCTGGATGACTACAAACCGTTCGAACGACCGGCGGCGGCAAGATTCCCGTGTTCCCGTTGACAGTTGTGGATGGGGCGTCGCGCTCCGTGCTTTGTCATTCATAGTTTTGTCCGCGTTGCCGCTGCTTTGGGGCGGGTGCGCCAGCCAGCACAAGGCCGACCTGCACCCGGCCGCGTCGCACCTAGCCGGCAAAATTGCCGGGAATTCCTACACGTCGTCGCAGGGACATTTCAGCGTGCCCTTTCCCGTCAGCCACGAAGTTGGCGGCCGCATCATCCACGATGACGCGCAAAGCGTGACCTTTTATGACAATTGGGGCAGCAAGATCAGCTTTTATTCCAAGCCCTTCAATGCGCAAAGCCCGCTGATGACTGCGCCGCAATCGGAAGCGCGGGGAAAAGCGCTGGCAATGTTCATGAAGGACATTTACGGGGATATGATTGTGGCGCATTATCATCCGGACGCTTTGGATGGGGCGGTCTCGTTCATTTATTTAAAGCCGGTGAGTCCTAAAACCGGCGTGGCGACTTTTATCAGCCAGCAACGGGTCTATCTGGTGGAGACGGACTTTCTGCCGGGCATGCAATTGCTGTCCAATAACGATGACGCATCCGAGGTGGCGCGCGATGAGTGGCTGGAAAAACGCGCCGTGGATTTGCTGCGGTCCATCGAGGTCAAGTGAACCCCCACTCACGCCAGCAGCGCCCGGGCGTGCTTGAGGATTTCGCTTTCCACGCGGCTTTTGAAAGGCAGGGCCGCCCACGGCAAATTGATGTTGATCCGCAGCTCGGCCGGCTGCACTTCCAATTGCCCGTCCACGGCAAAACCCATGGCGCGAAAACGGAAAGCATCCGTGTTGCCCGTCCACGCCTCCTCCACGTCGGTGATCTTGTCGCCGAATTGGGTGCGGGTGTCGGCGAGAAGTTTTGAGATCCGGCTTTTGGCCTCGTTCTGCCCCAGTTGATGCGGCACGGAAAGTGTGACTTTTGGCATGGCAAAAAATGTAGCGCGAAAAAGCGCCGGCTGCAATCGCGGCTAAAAGTCCGCATCGCACTGGGAACAGGGTCTCTCGCCGCTCTTAGCCCCGGGTTCCCGTTGGTGCGCTTCCCAAACCAACCGCAATCCTTCCAGGGTCAAGAGCGGCTCAACGGCGGTGATCTCCGGCAATTTGGCGGCAATCAACTTTCCGTAGCCGCCCGTGGCCACGACCGCCAGGCGTGGGCAGCGCAAAGCGCGTTTCAATTCAACCACCAATTGGCGGATCAGGCCGCGGTAGCCGTGCACGGCCCCGATGAGCATCGCCTCCGCGGTGTTCCTGCCCACCACCGCCGTGACTTCCCGCATTCGAATGCGGGGCAGCAAGGCCGTTTTTTCATGCAGATAATCAGTCATCACCGCCAGCCCCGGCGCAATGATGCCGCCGACATAGTTGCCCTTTCGATCCACCACATCGAACGACACCGCCGTGCCGAAATCGACGACAACGGACGGCGCGCCAAAATGCGCCCTGGCGGCGACGGCATTGGCCAGGCGGTCCGGACCAATGGTTCGGGGCGCGGGATAATCGATGCCCACTCCCCGAACGGTGTCGGTGGTCAGTTGGAGGCAGGACAGGCCAAGCTTCGCCTGAATGAACTTGACCACGAGCGGCGTCACAACGGGCACGACGCTGCAAAGAGCCACGCCGGCCAGCGGCTGTTTCTTGAGGAATCCAGCGGCGGCGCGCTGGGCGGCGCCCGTCCCCCACCCCTTCGTCGGGATGTCGATATGGCGGCCGACCCGTTTGGAATTGGCCAGGCCGATGTGGGTGTGGGTATTACCGATGTCGATCAATGCAATCATCGGCGGATATGATTCCCAATCTGCCCAGAAAGTAAAATGTCAAAGAACGAGGATCAATTGACAATGGATAATTGATAATTGACAATTGACAGTGGCGCGTGGCTTTTGTCGAGATTCTTTACATCCTCAGCAGTCGGCCACTTGGACACAAAATCACTATGAGTCGCTTTTAGTAATATGACCGGTTTAGTCCTTGGTTGATTTGTAAGACGTTTATGTATAGGTCTTTGCGCACAATTTGGCGGCCAGAGCACTGGTTTGATTCCATTGTAACTAAACTAATCATTGTTTGACTCCGCCTTGCAGGAATGCGAAGGGCTGAAGGCTGAAGTTCTGAATAAACACCGAGGAAACGAAGCAAACGAAGGCGGGCCGTGGGATTAGGATTAAGTAGAACCATCCCCCGTTTGGAGCGCACGGATTTTGGCGTTTTTGGCATTTTTGAATTATTTCTTCAATTCGGTTGACAGATGAGGGGCTTCCCCCATCGTCCCGCTCGTGGCGGGACTTTGGCGGACAAGTCCTCCTTCGCCATGGCGCTTCCGCCGTCGCCAGGCTTTGGCGCGACAAGACGGACGGAAAAGATGACGCGGCTGGTCCCCTCGCCCGTCATCGGCCAGCCGACACTTATTGGCACTTCTGCTCTCATGCGTAATCAGACTACATAACGCATAGATGGATGTCAATTTAAAATGTTACATTAATTAACCCTGGCGAAAACTGGCCTTGGCGGCACGCTTGCCGAGGGCAAAAGAACGCCCTGCGATGCTTTTCATCCGTCGCCGAGGTAGCAGGGATTTGGCAATGATGGATCGAGAGAAAATAGACCAAGAGAATGCGTGCCGGGGGGGGCCGAGGGGCTGGTTTTTTATGTTTCAATGAGCGAACCGACTGTAGCATCATCGTAGTCCGGTAACAGGATACGTGCTATGAGGATCAGTATTCTCGCAGATTCCAATTGGGAAGCAAAGGTTGCTCACGCCAAACGTCCGCTCTGCATAAGGG
>Ga0187851_10004914_pt1 | contig 10800 bp, 9 predicted proteins | sample June2016WEW_6_10_FD_132997 | JGI IMG/M metagenome (GOLD analysis project Ga0187851, IMG submission 132997) | Peatland microbial communities from SPRUCE experiment site at the Marcell Experimental Forest, Minnesota, USA - June2016WEW_6_10 | ecosystem: Environmental > Terrestrial > Soil > Wetlands... | reverse complement strand
TTGGGCGATTTCCTGGGCTCGCGGGGTCACGCGTGCGCACCCTCCGCGGCCACTGGATACGGATTCATGCGCAGGTAATTGACCAGCCTGTACGCGCCCTGCCCGACCAGCCACCCGCCGGCCAGCAGGAATGGCAGCCCGCCCAGAAGAGCCGCCGGGACATTTACCCAAAGGAACGGCAGCCCTGTGAGCGCCAGGATCAGCGCCCACCACCATGAGTAGGGGAGCTCCGAGTTCCGGTTCACCACGTAAAGCGTGACTGCCAGCGCGGGCATCGCGAGTGGTACGAGCCAATGTCCCAGGAGTTCCCGACCGGCTAGACACAGAACAGAGAATCCCAGGAGCGGTCGCACATTCCGAGGCCAGAAAGAAGTGGCATTCTCACTGACAGTAGGGGAAGGGGAGAAGGTAGAGAGGAAGTACGGCTGGCTGGGCCGCAAGGAAAGAGGAACCGGCGTTCGGGAACCAAACCAGTCTCGCTCCGGCGGCTGCACGTAGCCCGTGCGTGGATACGTGATTCGAGATTTCAGGAAATCCAGGACGACGCGCTCCGCGCCGAAGAAGTACAGGAACAGGCCCGTAAATGAGATCAGGGAGCCGGCCCTGGGCCAATGCGTGGGTGCGTAGATTCGCCACAAGCACGGCACGGCGAACAAGATGACGAACGCCAGCCCGCGAAGGATCTCCGGGAGGCCATCGACGGACCAATAGGAGGCTGCCCGCTGCCCGTACGAGGTAGTCTGCTTAGCGGAATCGTTTTTCAGGTCCCGTTCGCTCATGCCTTCACCCCCTCCGCGGCCACTGGATACGGATTCATGCGCAGGTAATTGACCAGCGTGTACGCGCCCAGCCCCACCAGCCACCCGCCGGCCAGCAGGTATGGCAGGGACCGCTGGAGGCCTTGCGGCACGTCCACCCAGAGGAACACCGGCCCCGTAACCGCAAGCATCAGAGCGGACCACCATGGGTAAGGGCGTTCCGAGCCGCGATTCACCACATACAGCGTCACGGCCAGCGCGGGCATGGCGATTGGTACGAGCCAATGTCCCAGGAGGTCCTGGCCGAACATGCATAGGATGACGAACCCCAGAAGCGGCCGGACAGTCCGTGGCCAGAAGGAGGTCGCATTTTCGCTGACGGAAAGGGGGATGGTAGAGAGAACGTAGGGCCGGTCGTCGAGCCGCAAGGAAAGCGGGACCGGGGGCTCGCGGATCGACCAGGATGGATCCGGCGGCTGTACGTATCCCGTGCGTGGGTAGGTTATTTGAGATTTCAATATATCGAGGACTACGCTCTCCCCGAGGAAGAAGTAGAGGTACAGCCCAGCAAACGAGATCATGGCGCCGGCCCTGGGCCAGGGCCCGGTCGCATAGAGTCGCCACAGCCACGGCAAGGCTCCTACGATGGCGAGCGCCAGACGGCGCGAGATCTCCGGAAGCCCATCGACGGACCAGTACGAAGCGGCTCGCTGCCCATAGGAAACTGTCGGATCCGCAGAATCTTCTTTCATGTAATCTAGTTTGCATAACAAACTAGTCTTTGTCAAGGAGCTAATTACCATTTCGACATGATTCTTCGGACGGCTGGGTGGCATTCGGAAGATTGCGTACGCTCACCGGAAGGTGAGGATCACGCGCGGGGCTCAGAAGCCGCAAAACGGCAATCGGGAGAGATTGAGTCCCGAGGGCGGCGCGCTACTCTGGGTATATGCGCGTCAACCACACCCGGGAGCGGCTGGCCAAAGGCGAAACGGTCTTTGGTTGCGGACTCCAGAGCTATCGTTCGGCCGAAGTTCCGCGGACGTTTGCAGCCGCCGGATTCGATTACGTTTTTATCGATATGGAGCACGGGGCCTTCGACTTGGAGACGGCCTACGACATGATCGGCGCCTCGGTGAGGGCCGGCATCACGCCCATCGTCCGGGTGGCCGAGGTGGCCTATTCGCTGGTGGCGCGGCTGCTCGATTCGGGCGCGCAGGGCATCATCCTGCCGCGGGTGGAGGATCCCGCCATTCTTCGCGAGGCGCTGAGCTGGATGCGCTTTCCGCCGGAAGGCAAGCGTGGGTACGGGGTGAACTCCTTCATGGTGGACTATGAGCCCCGGAGCTTCACGGAGATCATCGAACACCTGAACCGGCACACGCTGGCGGTGGCGCAATTCGAGACGCTGGCCGCCGTCGAACGGGCGGACGAGCTGCTGTCCGCAAAGGGGCTCGATGTCGTGATGGTAGGGCCGGCCGATCTCTCGATCTCGCTCGGCATCCCTGGCCAGTTCGACCATCCGCTGTTGATCTCGACGGTGGAGCGGGTGATCGGCAAGTGCCGGGAACATAACGTCGTGCCCGGCATCCAGACACGCAGCGCCGCCATGGCGAAGGCTTGGGCTGAGCGAGGAATGCGGTTCGTGGGGGCCAGCTCGGAGCACGTACTATTGCTCGAAAAGGCGCGCGAAACGGTGGCCCTGCTGCGCTCCGCCGCAGCCCCGGCGCGGGGCTGATCCGGTTTATTTCGACTGTTTAGCCGCTTCTCCCCGCTCCGCGGGGTATCCCCGGTCGAACCAGTCGGCCGCCATGTTGGTGGGGATGTAGAGCGCCTTCGCCCGCGTGAACCCCATCTGCCTGAGCGCTTCCATGGCGGGCTTGACGTTGGGACAGTGGTCCCAGGGGCAGCACCCGCAATAGACCACGATCTCGCGGTCGCGCGGCAGGTTGGCCAGGGCCGCGCGGAGCGCCAGCAAGCCGGCCGGGGTGTTGGCCGGCCCGGCATAGATGGAGTTGGGAATATGCTTTTCGCGGTACAGCACCGCGAAACCCACGTGAATCAGGGCCGGTTGCGCGCCCTTGGCCCGAAGTCGCGCGGCCAGTTCCTCGGGCCGGGCCAGGGACATGTCCGCGGCCAGCGCCGCAAGCAACGCCGCGAGCAAGCCAATCGCCAGAAGTTTCATCCGCTTACCACTTTACCGCGAAGGACCGCGTGCGGATTGCGGCACACTGTGAACGAGCGGCGCATTTTCAGGCAGGTGCGATGCGTGTTCTAATATATTTTCACGGGTTTGTTGGGGTTACTTCATAATATGCGCGTGTTTCGCTTTGCGTTGATGGCTTGCGCCGCTTCCCTTCTTTGCGCGGCGCCGGTTCGCGATCCCGGCCTGGCGAAGGCCCAGGCCGCTCTGGAGCGGCTGCCGTTGCGATTCGAAGCCAACCTCGGGCAGTGGATTCCCACCGTGCGCTATGCCGCGCGAGCGTCCGGCTATAGCCTGCTGTTCACCGGCGCGGGACCCACCATCGCCATCGGCGGCTCGCAAAGGGTGGATATCTCCCTGTTGGGCTCCAACCCCGCCGCGGAGATCCAACCCCTCGAAAAACAGTCCGTCCACACGAACTACTTCGTGGGCGCACGGGAGCGGTGGCGCAGCGATGTGCCGACCTATTCGCGGGTTGTATACCGGCAGGTCTACCCCGGAATCGACGTGGTCTACTACGGTACCCGGGAAAGCCTGGAATACGATTTCACGGTGGCCCCCGGGGCCGACCCCTCCAACATCAGGCTGCGGTTTCAAGGCGCCGATCGCGTCTCCATCACGCCCGAAGGCGACCTACTTGTGGAAGCCGCCGGACGCCGGATGGTGCAGAAGCGCCCTTTGCTTTACCAGGCTGGCGTGAGCGGCGCGGCCCGAAGCGAAATCCCCGGACGTTACGCCATGCTGGGGGACAACCTGATTGGTTTCAGCGTCGGCCGGTATGACGCCACGCGGCCTTTGGTGATCGACCCCTTTCTAGTCTATTCCACGTACATTGGGGGCTCGGGGACGGACGAAATCGACGCCATCAAGACTGATTCGCACGGCTACCTCTACATGGTCGGATACACCACTACCAGCGACTTGGTGGCCACCCTCGGAGCCTGGTGGAGCACGAACTTCGGCGCGGCGGGCACCGCCGACTTGCTCATCGTGGTGTTGGACACCACCGCCCCCGATCCGTTCCCTCTCCGCTACCTCTCGTATCTGGGAGGGTCCGGGGACGATCTCCCCTCGGGCATCGATGTGGATCAGCAGTACCACCTTTACATCACCGGGCAGACCAAGTCCCCCGACTTTCCCATACAGGGAAACGCCGTACAGACCGCGCCGCTCGGCTCTGCCTGGACCGCGTTCGTGACGGAACTCGACCTCCTCGGAGGGGGGTTGCCCTACTCCTCGTATTTCGGCGGGACCAATGCGACTTACGGAACCGGAATCGCGGTGGACCAGAACGGCATGATGGATGTCATCGGAACCACCCAGGCGACCGACCTTCCGGTCACCGACAGCGCCTACGCCGCGGTCCTCTGGGGACTGCAGGACATGTTCCTGTGCCAGCTCGATCCGAACTCCGCCAATATTGCGTATTCCAGTTTCCTGGGCGGCGAGCTGTCGGACAGCGGAGTCGGTATCGCGGTGGGCTCCGACGGCCTGGCGTACTTCACCGGAACCACCAATTCAACGCAGTTCCCGCTGGCGGGCGCCTCGTACCGCAGCACCCTGCAAGGCGGGGATGACATCATCATCGGGGCGATGGACTTCACGCAGTCCGGGGTGAATTCCCTGGTGTACTCGACCTATTTTGGAGGGTCGGACGACGATATCGTTCGCCGGCTCACGTTCGACAACAGCGGCCGCGTGCTATTGGCCGGCTACACGCTCTCGACGGATTTTCCGATCAGCTACGACGCCTTTCAGGGAGTGGCCGGCGGCAACGGCGACGCGTTTGTATCGGTAGTGAATCTTTGGCAGCCGAGCGCGTTCCTGGTCTACTCGACCTACCTGGGCGGCGGGCAGTCCGACGTGGCCTATGACGTGATCCCCGACGCAACGGGCAGTCTGCTGGTCACCGGCTACACGAACTCTCCCGATTTTCCGATCACCTACGACGCCCCCCAGTTGCAGTTCGGCGATGGGACCGAAGTGTTCGTGGCCAAGCTCCAGCCTGGCGTGCCGGGCCGCCCCGGCTTGGAGTTCTCCACCTACCTGGGGACCTTCGGGCTCCACGTCGCCAAAGGCATCGCAGTGGCAAGCAACGGCACGGTCTATGTGGCCGGGTTTACCACCGTGGGTCTTCCGTCGATGGGCGCTTCGGCGCTGCTTTACGGCGGCGGGACGCGCGACGGTTTCTTCCTCCTGCTGACTCAGTTGGCCGCCCAGCCGGTGAGCCCCGATCGCAAGCATGCATCTCCCCCGCGTCCCGCCACGGTGAAGCCTGGTTCCCCGCCCCGCTGAAACAGCGGCCACCGGCAATTGCGAACACCCGCCGCGCATTCCCGGCTGTTCCTTGAGGTCGAAAGCAATATCCCCGCCGCGAGGTGCGCCGGCCGGCAGGCGCGCAAAAGACGGCCAACCCGGCCGGCGAATTGATTTTAGGCCGGCTGTTTCGGGTCTCCACGCTCTTCCCGGCGCCGACAGTCCCGTTACCGGCTTACGGTGGCGCTGCTGCCTCCGCCAATCGTGCCGGCAGCCGCAAGGCCGCCGACGGTAGCCGCGGCGGCGACTCCCCCAATGATGGCAAGCTTGGCGCCGGAGACCCCAGTGGCGCGCGCGGCCCCGGCCGAGGAGCCCGCCGCAGGCGTTGCAGTGATCCCACTGACGGCCAGAACCTGCGTCACGCCGGCGGGCAAGGGTTTACCGTCATCGACCTGGGTTCCGACCACGGTGACGCGCTTACCCACCATGCCGCCGAGCTTGTCGCCGCGGAGTTCCACCTTCACTTTGGTGGTCTCGTCGGTGAGAAAGAACCGATCGCCGTCCGTCGTGACAATACCGGTCAACGTAGTGCTTGACGCGGGCGCTGGCTGGAGCTGCAGCAGGACGCCCGGGAGCACCCGCGCCACCAGCAGGCCACCGGCGTTGCGCACTTCCGCGCTCCCCGCGGCGACCGCCACTTTGACCAGCTTGCCATCCGCGCTGGCCACGCGCAACCGCGTTCCGGATTCCGCCGAATCGATGCGCAGGCCAGCCGCTTCCACCCGGTAGGTGGAAGCCTGACGCAGTTCCGCCAAGCCGGATTGCAGCACAAACCGGTCGTGGTAGAGTCTGGCCGAGGAATTGGGCGCCAGGGTAACCCGTTCGCCGGTTTTCAGCATAACCTCGGAGGAGGCTGAGGTGGTCCGCACGGCGACGCCGTCGAAGACGGTGGCCGCGCCGGGCACGGATGCGCCATCGACGTAGAACGTCCCTTCGGAGCGAGCGGCCCCGATCACGGCCGATGAGGCCCCGAGCGCCGTCAGCGCTCCGCAAGCCACCATCAGCCACATTGTCTTCCGCAACTGCCTGTTCATGTGATGCTCCTTTTCAACAGTTTTCGCCGCAACCCCGAACGCCGTCGAAGCCCGTGCGGCACGCACGGCGCCGCCAACCGCGGCGCGTCAGAGGTGGAAACCCGTTCCGACGCTCGCGTAACGCCGCCTCAATGTTCCTATCGGCGGATTCCGCGCCGGGCATTAGCTCTCCTCGATCAGATTGGTCGCGCAGGACGGCCCCTCCCGCTCGCTCAAGGCCAGGAAGCTGGTCGAGGGGCGCTGAAACCGGCTGCGGTCCCGCAGAGTGCGTGGCATAATCTCAGGTATGCGAATCACCTGGCTAGGGCATGGATCGTTCGAATTTCAGCTTCCGTCGGGACAGGTCATCCTGATGGACCCATGGACCAGCGGCAACCCCGCTTACCCCGCGGGGCACGAAATGGCGCGCGTGGACACCATGTGCATCACCCATGGACACTTCGATCATGTCCACGACGCCGTACCGCTGGCGAAGCGCTTTTTCCCGGAGGTGGTAGCTATTTACGAGACCTGCCAGTGGCTGGAATCGAAGGGAGTCTGTAACCTCCGCCCCATGAACAAGGGCGGCTCGCAGCGGTGCGGCGAGGTCACCGTGACGATGACCCACGCGGTGCATAGCTGCGGCATTCTCGACGATGGCAAGATCGTTTACGGCGGCGAGGCAGCCGGCTATGTGCTGCGCTTCCCCGACGGAAGGTCGCTCTACTTCGCGGGCGACACCAATGTGTTCTCGGATATGCATCTCATCGAGCAGCTCTATCATCCGGAGCTGGCCTTCCTGCCCATCGGCGACTTATTCACGATGAGCCCGGTGGAGGCCGCCCTGGCATGCCGGCTGCTTAAGCCGAGCCGCGTCATACCCATGCACTTCGGCACGTTCCCGGCGCTCACGGGACGGCCGGAGCAGTTGGGCGAGCTGCTGGGTGAGCTGCCCACCGAAGTATGGGCGCTCGAGCCGGGTGAAGCGGTGGAGTGGTAGGCGGAATTGGCGCTCCACGGTCTATGCGGCGCGCTAAGCCGGATGGGCGTCTCGCGACCAGATCTTTCGCCCCTCCGGGGCTGGTGTGATGCCGGCCCGATCCATGGCTTACGCCATGGGCTATTGTCTTTCACCCCTCCGCGGTCCTTGCGGGTTGCCGCGACGCGGGGCAGGCGCGCCAATCGGGAGATTGGCGTACACAGGGGCTAACCCAACCGGTCGAGCCTTCCCAGAGCCCACTTCGCGTGTTCCGCTATCATGCGGTCGTCCGACATGGCCAGCCGCTCGAGCGGCCGGCGAAACTCCGCCAGGCCGAGGTTGCCCATGGCCACGGCCACGTTGCGCAGAAAACCGAAGTAGCGGGCGCGCGTCACCGGCGTTCCGCGGAACAGGGAGCGGAACTCGGGCTCGCCGATCCCAGCGAGTTTCTCGAGCGGGGGCGCGAAATTGCGCGTTTCTAAGGCCGGGTCGGCGGTGGCCGGCGCGCGCCGGTTCCAGGGGCAGACATCCTGGCAGATGTCGCAGCCGAAAACGTGCCCGCCCATGGCCGGGCGCAATTCTTCGGGTATGGCTCCCCGCAGTTCAATGGTGAGATAGGCGATGCAGCGGCGCGCATCGAGCATCCATCCCTCGCCGCCGGGAGCCGGAACCAGGGCCGCCGTGGGGCAGGCGTCGATGCAGCGGCGGCATGTGCCGCAGCGGTCGGGCGGCGGAGCGTCGGGCTGGATTTCGAGCGAGACCAGCAACTCCCCGAGAAAAAACCACGACCCGGCGCCCTGGTGGATCAGGCAGGTGTTTTTCCCAATCCATCCCAGGCCCGCGAGGCGCGCGTAGGAACGCTCCAGCAGGGGGGCCGTATCCACCACAATGCGGGATTGGAACGGCCCGCCCGCCGCGGCCCGCAACGCGGCCTCCAGGCGCTCCAGGCCGCGTCTTACGGCGGCGTGATAGTCGGCGCTCCAGGCGTAGCGTGAAATCCACGCCCGCTCGGCGGCGGTGAAGTTCGTCGAGTAAGGCAGCGGCTGGTTGTAGAGCTTTCCGACGCAGATCACGGAGCGCGCCGATGGCAGCAGATTGCGTGGGTCGTCGCGCGCATCCGCCCGGGCATCGGTCAGATAGCGCATTTCGCCCGCGAAGCCGGCGGCCAGCCAATGGCGGTATCGAACGCGGTCCTCCGCCGGCGCGGCCGCCGCAACCCCGGCCAACTCAAAGCCGCAATCGCGCGCCAGGCGCCGCACATCCTCCGAAGTCAAATCTCCAGCCCCACCGATCGCATCAGCTCGATGGCATTGCTGTGGCGCACCACGCCCGGCTGAAGAACATAGTCGAAACAGATGCGGCCCTCTCCGATGCGGTCTTCGAAATGGACATTGGCAGCGCGCCCCTTGAGGGTCTCCACAATCTCCGCCAGCGCCAGATCGTGAGTGGTGATCAGACCTACCGCGCCGCGCTCCACCAGACCGCGGACCAGGGCCTCGGCGCCAATCCGGCGGTCATGGGAGTTGGTGCCGTGGAGGAATTCGTCCACCAGAAAGAGCGCTGGCAGGGGGCCGGAGGCCAGGTCCAGAATCTGCCGCAGGCGCAGAATCTCGGCGTAGAAACGGGAGATGCCGCCCTGCAGCGAATCGGTTACGTGAATGGAGGCGCCCACCGCCAGCGGCGAAAGCCGCAGCCGGCGCGCGCGCACCGGGGCGCCGGCCTGCGCCAGGACCACGTTGACGCCCAGGGTGCGCAGCAAGGTGCTCTTGCCGGACATGTTGGAGCCGCTCACAATCAGCACGCGCAGCTCGCCGCCCAGGCGGACATCGTTGCGCACCACGCGGTCCTCGGCGATCAGCGGATGGGCCACGCCCTCCGCCTCCAGCCATGGCCCGCTTTCAACGAACTCCGGGAAGGGGTCGGCGGGGTGCTCGAAGGCGTGGCTCGCCAGCGAGCACAGGGCTTCCAATTCGCCCAGCGAGGTCAACCAGCGCCGCACAACCTTCCCCGAAGCGCGCCGCCAGTTCTCCACGGCGAAGGCCAGGTGGGTGGACCAGAACACGAAGGGTTCGGCCATTCTGACCAGCACGTGATCCCGCGAATCCAGGGAATCGGTGAGCCGGGCGAGCCGCGCCAGCCGTTTCGAAGGCGGATCGCCCTCGGCATCGAGGGAAGCCCGCAGGGCGGCCAGCAGAGGCGATTGGAAGGTTTCCCGCTCCAGGCGCACCAGCGTTTCGGAAATGAGCTTCAACTCGTGGGCCGCCTCCTCCACCGCCTGCACCACGGCTCCCACACGCTTGTGGAATCGATACAGGAAAAATGCGTTACCCACCAGGGCCACGAAGAAGAAATCCCGCAGTCCCACAATGGCGGCCTCGGGCAGATGTACCAGGCCGAGCGAGGCGGCGTTGGAAACCAGAAAGGCCGCCGCTCCCGCCAGGCCGGCCACGGTAAGGGCCCACACGCCGGCGCGCCCTCCGGCCGCCAGCAGGGGCGGGGCCTCGCCCCAGGCCGCCAGCGACGCCGGGTCCACCCCCGCGCGCGCCTCTTCGGCGAGGATGGCCAATTCCTCCCGCAGGTCCACTCGCGGACGCAGCTCCTCGACGGCTTCCTGGCGGGCCCGCACAGCGTCCGGCGGCGCCGGAGCGAGCAGCCAGCGCGCCAGCGTATCCTCGCCGATGTGCGTGCGCGCGGTGCACAGCAGCTCGAACAGCGAGCCCTTCCCGAACAGGTCCAGATCGCGCGCATAAGGATGGGCCGGGTCGAGATACCGCGCCCCGCCCTCGCCGCCGCCGGCCCATGCGCCATCCAGGCGCGCCAACCCCCGCTCGAAGAACCGCGCCGCCCTGCGGCGCCTCTCCATCTCACGCAACAAGCGCTCATGGGCCACTACCAGGAGCACGAAGGCCGCCCCCGGAGGCGCCGCCCATAGGACCGGCAGGACATCCGCCAGCGCCAGTCCGACGATAACGACGGCGCTCGCCATGGCTGCCAGACGCCAGTTGCCCAGCGCCCGGTGGCGCCGCTCGCGCCGCGCGATCTCAGCCTGCCTCTCGGAAAGGCGCTGGAGGTAGAGGGAACGGGGATCGGAATGCATTGGCCTCCCTCATTCTCTCTCGGAACGGCGTGATTTGTTTCCCTGAGGCTTCGGGCCGGGCATGCGCCCGTCCGGGCGCCCGCTTCAGCCGGCCCACCGGGGCCGTTTGGGTTTGATCGGGAATCGGGGTAAGTGGTTTTTGTTGGTTCGGGATCGGGCTCGGTAATGGGTTCGATTGGTAATTCTTCACGGAGGGCTTTGAGCCGGTCGAACTCCTCGATGGCGCGGCGGTAGTGACGCTCGGCCTGCGCCTGATAGCGGAGCAGGAGGCTGAAACTGTTGGCCTGGCGGTTCAAGCGATGGAAGCCGTCGCCCAGCAGGTAGTTGCGGATCTGGGCGCGGGTGACTTCGATATCGCCGTCGCCGGCGATGACCGTGTTCAAGAGGCGGATGGGTTCGCCGCCGTTGTCGAAGGACTCGTCGAGGCAGGTGGT
>Ga0187851_10004911_pt1 | contig 10808 bp, 6 predicted proteins | sample June2016WEW_6_10_FD_132997 | JGI IMG/M metagenome (GOLD analysis project Ga0187851, IMG submission 132997) | Peatland microbial communities from SPRUCE experiment site at the Marcell Experimental Forest, Minnesota, USA - June2016WEW_6_10 | ecosystem: Environmental > Terrestrial > Soil > Wetlands... | reverse complement strand
GGCACGTCGGGCACGGCAAGAGCGTCGGTGGCCACGGTGATGCGCGGCAGGTTCCCGCTGTCATGTCCCTGGGATTTTTGCTGGTCCGGCGGCGTCAGGTCCGCCATGAAGATGTTCCGCCAGCGAAAGAATCGCCCCTCCGGAATGACGTCGCCGACATAGAGGATCGTATTGGGGAACTGCTCGTCGAAAACATGCGGCTGCACTTCCGCGGTAAGCTGCGCGGCGGCCATGCGATTCAGTGTGAGGTCCGTCTGATACCACGACCACGGCGTTAACCACAATGTGGCGAATGCGGTGAGCAGGAATCCCAGCACGGCCAGCGTCATTACGGGAGCGATCACGACGCGGCTGGGTACGCCCGCGGCACGCATGGCGGTGATCTCGCCATCTCCGGCTATGCGGCTGAGAGCGATCAGCGTACCCACCAGCACTCCGAGCGGAATGGTGAAGTTCAGGGTGAACGGAAGGGCCAGCAGAAACAGACGGCCCACAGTGGATGGCGGCGCCGAGCTGCGCATCATCAGCCCGAACAGCGTGCTCATCCGCTCCAGAAACAGAACGAACGTGAACAGAGACAATCCGAGAACCGAGCTTTGCAGCACCTCACGAAAGATGGCCCGGCTGAGGATGCGCATGCGATTTACCGCTGCGCGGTGCGTGGAGGCGGCGGGACGAGGGGAATTCGCGGCTCCTCTTCTTCCACCGGCTCGAGTTCCATTTCATCGAACAGGATGCCCGGCGAAACCACCGTGGAGAGGTTCACGTACCCTCCGGCTCCCATCATGGCGAACGGCGCGCTGTTGTCGAGATAGTTATAGACCGCCGACTCATCGGATGCGGCAATGACATCGCGAAACGACCGAGTGGAGACGCCCCGGAATCGAACTCCACGAATGAGCTCCTCGTGGCCGTCCGGATAAACGCGGTAGGCCCGAATGGGTGGAGGCACCGGCCGCGTCCCGCCGCCGGACCGCTGCATCGCGGTAAACATGCGCTCCAGCTCTTCGCGGCTGGCGGAGCTTGGAAAATCGACCTCCCGCACCACGATCCCGTATGGCTTCTGACGCTCCTGGCAAAGGGCGATCAGTTTCTTCTTCATATCGGCGAGAGGGGCCGTGGTGGAGGCGTGAATGAAGAGATTGCCCAGCCCGGCCGCACTTGCGCCGTACGAGCCCGGGAGGCGGCCCGCGCCGTTCGACACTTCGAGACCTTTCTTCACCGGCGTGCGCGTTAACAGAAATCCCTTCAGCACGCCCTTTTCGATGATCATGACCGGCTGAGCGGCGACGCCTTCATCGTCGATTGCGTAGTGGCCGAGCAGTGTGTTGCCTTGCCATTCCGACTGTTTCGGGTCGTTCACCGCGTCCATCCATTCGGGCATAATGGTGGACCCAAGGCGGCCTTCGAGCTCGCTCGGCGACCACGGCACCGGGCGCTCGGGCTGCGCCACCGGTTTGCGGGTGAGCTTGAGATTCGGGACCAGCACCGCGGCAAATAGCTGGGCTGCGGCGCGGGGTTCGAAGAGCATGGGGCCGGTAAACGCCTCGCCGCGCGGAGCAGCCGCCAGCGCCGTCACCGTGGAAGCGACGGCGGCCGTCTCGCGCCGCAGATCCAGATCGGATGGCATCTTCAACGGCTCGAACTCCTCGGTGGAGGCGGCAGCCCGGACCAGCATTCCATCGGGAGCCTGTCCCCACGCGCGCACCCGCACGATCATCAGATTGTCGGGGCGGCGGATGGCCGTGCCCTCGGAATCCATGAGGTAGGAAGTGGTGTTGATGAATTCGGTTTCCACGCCCGAGCCGAGTACCTGCGGATAATCCACGAAGATGGCCGAAAGCGCGACGGTGCGGTTGCTCCACTCAGTCTTGTCAAAAGCGATGTGGGTTACCGGCTCGATGGAATGAACGGGAGGCGCCTTGGTGTAATCCGCGAGAGGCTCGGTGACATTGACATTCTGCAGAGCCGAGCGCTTGTGGCCAATCGCCTCGAGCGCCGTCTTGAACGCGGCATCCGTAGCCAGCCAGATTTCCCGGCGAATGGCGCCATAATCGTCGTCGACCGGCAGCGAGCCGGAATCGAAACGGGCGCCGGCGGGAAGCTCGGAGAGCACGTAATTGGCGTTGTCAAAAACGTAATCGCCTACGCGGATGCCGACACGCAGTAAGCGTACGTGCCCGCCCGATTGCGTGAGCAGACCGCCCAGGGACGCGGAGGCCGAAAACGAATCGACATCGTCCAGCGTGTATCGCAGCAGATAGAGCGGGTCTCCTCCGGAGACGATTCTTAGTTGCGGCACGCGTTCCATCTCGTCGTGCATCGCCCGCATGAGCACGTCGGTGTCTTGTGCGACGGAGGGGATGGCGGCAAGCAGGAAGAGCGTGACGATGAGGTGAGCGCGCCGGACACGCGGCGCCAGCCGCGTTCCTGGAGGGTCCGGCAAAAACGCGGCTGGCGCCGCGTGTCCACTCATGGCTGCCCCTCCGGGCGCGAAAGGAACGGCGGACGGTCCAGCGAGCGCTCCTTTTTCTGCACCTCGATTTCAGAGACCAGCAGCGCGGGGGACACTGCCGACACGGGGACGCTCCCGGATTCAGCGCCGCAGATGCCATTAAACACGAAGGAATGGTCGGAGGTGGCGACGATCCGCGAGAAGCTGGCCAGCGGCGTACCGACGATATCCACTCCGCGCACCAGCTCATCGGGCCGGCCGTCGGGGTACACGCGATATACCAGAATCGGCACAACGGTGAAAGCCTGCAAACCACGGCGTCTGGTGGTGGTGTAGCCGCTGGTCACATCCTTGAAGTACAGGCCGTAGGGTTTGCCCTGCTTCTTGATTTCGTCGACCAGCATCTGGCGAAGCTTCGCCTCGGGCACCTGGTTCTTCGATTCCACGATCAGGTTCGATTGCCGGGCGACAATGTCGAATCCCGGCTGCCTCCGGCCGTGGCCGTTGGAGTGATCGAATCCCTGAATGGGCATACGCGACATCAGAAACGTCTTGAGAATTCCGTTGTCCACGACGGTCACCGGCCGCGCCTTGACGCCTTCGTCGTCGTACGAGTAGGAACCGCTGAGATCGGTTCCATCAAAGGAGTGGCGCGTGGGGTCGAAAACCACCGAGAGAAAATCGGGCAGCACGGGCTTGCCGATGCTTTTCGTGAAGGTCTGGCCCTCGCTTTCATCCTTCTGCCGCTGGCCTTCCACGCGATGGCCGAAAATCTCATGAAAGAAGACCCCGGCGGCGCGGCCGGATAGAATTGCCGGACCGACGAACGGATCGACGAGAGGCGCGTCGGTCAGATTCTGCAGATCCGTGGAAACCTGGCGAGCGGACGCTTCGAGTTCGGACAGCTTTGGCAGGTGATCGGGATCGGAGGCTTCGAACGTCGCGTAGGTGCTGAGATCCATCCCATCCACCGCTTTTCCTCTGGCGCTCATCACCAGGCGGGCGTAAATGCGGCCATGCTCAACGCGCGTCCCGCCGGTGGTGACCAGCGTTCTCGTCTCCCGCTCCACCACGACCGCAACTTCGGATGCGAGCACTCCGGAAGAGCGGCCCAGTTCGGCCGAAAGGCGGCGAAGCCGGTCCGTCCATTCCTGCTCCGCAAACTTGTAGTGGGGTGGCTGTTCACTGGAAACGGAAGCCTGCTCCGACGAAAAGTCGTCTGAGGTATCTTCTTCGGCCACTGTGGTCTGCTCGTCGGTTTTGGCCTGAGTGTATCGCTGCGCGGCGGCTCGCCAGGCGCGGTCGGTCTGGAGCCACAGGGAATTCCGAATGGAGTTCGGCACGTCGTCCATGGCGATAACCGTGCTGACGCGGAAGTGACCGCGCTCCCCGCGGATGGCGTGATAGTCGTCGAACTTCGGGGTGCCCACGCGCACGGAGACGTCGAGCACGCGAGTGCGGCTGTGGCCGTGAGCGTGGATGGCGCCGTTGGAAGCGACGATGGAATCGCGTTCTTCCTCGGTCACCTCATACGCGATGTAATAGGGCGCCGGTTTCGCCTTTTGCTGGAGAGTGGCGAAATTTCGTTGCAGCTCGTCCTGAAGGATACCGGTGAGATTCGCCGCAAAAGCCGCGGGAAGCAACAGAAACAGAAGATAACGCACGAACTATCAGAATAGCAGCCGCGCTCGCGGAGAGACGTGGAAATGCGGCGCAGCCGCGTACCTTCGGAACCGGCACAAGATGCGACTGACGTCGCGTGTCCATCCGATCAACGATCAACTGGCCAGCGAGACCAGGCCCTTTTCGCGCAGTCCGGTGAGGGCCAGCCCATAGCGGCCGCGCACGCCGGTTTTCTCGAAGATGTGTTTGAGGTGGATCTTCACCGTGCCGGGACGGATGCCGAGCTCATTGGCGATCTCGCGATTTTTGAAGCCCTGTTCCACCAATTGCATCACCTGCTGCTCGCGGGCGGTCAGCTCGGAGCGGGAGCCGCGGTCGCGCTGCCATGAATCCTGCAGTACGCGGTCTTCCATCCAGCTCCGCCCTTCGGCCACTGTGTTGAGGCAGGAAATAAGCTTTTTCACCTCGGTGGTTTTTCGGATGATTGCCCTGGCGCCGCCCTGCAGGAAGCGCAAAGCCTCGGCTTCGGTTACGGAAATGCCCCAGACGACGATGGCCGGGGGGCGTTCGACGGCCTTAAGACGCATCAGCCAGTCGAGCACCGCCTGCATTCCAAAAGCCTTGTCGATCAGAAGGATATCCACCTCGCAGTGCTCCGCGACGCGCCATCCTTCTTCGAGCGAGTCAATCGAATGCGTAAGACACAGGTCCCCGGATTCGTTGAGGAGGGCTCTCAGGCCCTGGACAGCAATCGGCTGAGTATCGCAGACGCCTACGGTTTTTGTGTTTAGTTCGGTCATAGCAACCATTGGAAGCCACCAATCTTTGATCGCGCGAAACGCTGCCGCCTGCGCGCTCGAACGACGCCGGGCTTATCGGCAACGTTCTATGCACCTTTAGTCAGCCAGGTAGAAAAAGGTTCTCATGTTATCCTCTCGGGCCGCCGATGTAATCGATAGTGGTTCGTGCGGATCGCAAGTCCTCCGAAAACCCGAGAAACAGTGGCAACTGGAAGGCTCTGTTCATCAGTCCTAACAACCAGTTAACGCTGGAAATGCTGCCCTTAGTGACGCACCATCCGGCGCTTCTGGCGGCGGCGCAACTGCGCGCTTATCCCGGCTCCAAAGAGCTTCAGGACGCCCTGGCCGAACACGGCGCCGACCTATGCTTTCTGGACGTCACATCCGAACCGGAACGCGCGGTGAAGTGCCTGTCGGACTTGCAGGCCATCAACAAGAGCATACCGGTTGTGGCGATGCTTTCGGGCGACGATTCCAGCCTGATCCTGCGCTGCCTGCGCCAGGGCGCCACCGAGTTTCTGGCACAGCCGTTTACACAGGAGCAGCTGGATGCGGCGATGGCTAAGATCGCGCGGCTGAATCCGGCGGGTGTATCGAAAAAGGCCAAAGTGTATCTCGTAGTACCGGCAAAGGGCGGGTGCGGAGCAACCACCGTCGCAGCCAGCCTGGCGTGGCAGTGGAAACGGCTGGGCGTCAAGCGCATCCTGCTCGCCGATCTCGATCCGCTGGCCGGTACGCTCTCGTTTCTGCTGAAACTGAAAGGCTCATTCAGTTTTCTCGATGTGCTGTACCGGGCCGGGGAGATCGATGAAGATCTCTGGCGGGCCATGGTGACGCACAGCAATGGCGTTGATGTTCTGCTGTCTCCCGAAAACCCTGGTGAAGGCCAGTCGGATCTGGCGGATGCCGGCCCCGTGATCGAATACGCGCGATACAAATACGATGTCGTGATCCTGGACACCAATAGCGTCTACGGGCGCTGGAATCTCAGCCAGGCGCAGGCGGCCGACGAAGTTCTGCTGATCACTACCAACGAATTACCCGCTCTTCAGGCGGCGCAGCGTTCACTCGGCTACCTGCAACGGAACCAGATCGGCCGGTGGAAGACGCGCATCATCGTAAACCGTTATGAGCACGGCAGCGGTCTTGAACAGGATGTAATCGGAACGGCGCTGGACGCGGACATCTGCCACGTGCTGCCCGAAGATGCGGACGCCGTGCAGAAGTCGCTGATGGAGGGCAAGCTGATTCAGCCGACCAGCAGCCTGGGCAAGAGCTTTCATCAACTGGCAGACCGCCTCGCCGGGCGCGAACAGAGAAACCATAAATCGGCATCGTTCGCCTCGAGTCTGCTAGGGCTGTTCTCGCGCAGCACGCCCTGACCAGCGCTTTCTCGAACGCCCGGCCTATTCGAACGGCGTCTTTTCGCGAACCAGGCGGGCAATGTCGGCAAGGAATTCTTCCACGGGACGCATGCCCTGATCTCCGTGCCTCCGGTTGCGCACGGAGACCGCGCCAGCCTCGGCTTCACGGTCGCCAATGACAAGCATGAACGGGACCTTCTGTAGCTGTGCCTCGCGGATCTTCAGGTTCACCTTCTCCTTGCGATCGTCCAGTGTGGCGCGGATTCCCGCTTCGCGCAATTTCGTCAGAACCTGATTCGCATATTCGATCTGCCGGTCGGTGATGGGCAGCACGGTTACCTGCACCGGGGCCAGCCAGACCGGAAACGCGCCGGCGTACAGCTCAATCAGATATGAAACCATGCGCTCCATGGTGCTGACGATGGCGCGGTGAATCATCACCGGGCGATGCCGTTTCCCATCGGGCGCCACGTAGCTCAGATCGAACTGGCTGGGTAAATGGAAATCAATCTGGATGGTCGAGTACGTCTCCTCGTGTCCCATGACGTCGGCGAGCTGGATGTCCAGCTTCGGCCCGTAAAACGCAGCTTCGCCGATTGCTTCCTCGTAGCGCAGACCCAGCGAATCCATGGCTTCGCGGAGCACACGCTCGCCAAGTTCCCACATCTCCGGGTTGTTGACGTATTTCTCTTTGTTCGCCGGATCGTGCAGAGAGAGCCGGTAGCGATACTGCGTGATCCCGAGGTCCTTGTACGCGCGCTCCAGCAGCCGCATCACCCCGGAGAATTCTTCCTTGATCTGATCCGGCGTGCAGAAGATGTGGGCGTCGTTCAGGGTCATGCAGCGCACGCGGCTCAGTCCACTGAGCACGCCTGAGCGCTCGTAACGGTACATGGTGCCCAGTTCGGCGATGCGCACCGGCAGGTCGCGATAACTGCGCATCTTCGACTCGTAAATCAGGATGTGGTGCGGACAATTCATCGGCCGCAGCACCATCTGCTCGGTTTCGAGGTCCATGGGCGGGAACATATCGTCCTTATAGTGTTCCCAGTGTCCGGAGCGCTGATAGAGCTCCACTTTGGCGAGATCCGGCGTGTACACGTGCTCATATCCGGACTCCCGTTCGCGTTCCAGAATGTAGTCTTCGAGCAGGCGCCGCACCGTGGCGCCTTTGGGAAGCCAGAGCGGCAGCCCCGCGCCAACGGTCTCGTTCACGGTGAACAGTTCCAGCTCTTTCCCCAGCTTGCGGTGATCGCGCTTTTTGGCTTCTTCCAGACGATTGAGGTACTCTTCGAGATCCTTCTTTGAGAAGAATGCGGTGCCGTAGATGCGCTGGAGCTGCGGGTTCTTCTCGCTCCCCTTCCAGTAAGCGCCGGCGATGGAAAGCAACTTGAACGCCTTCAGTTTGCCCGTGGACGGAACATGCGGGCCGCGGCAGAAATCGATGAAATCCGGCCCCAGCGTGTACTCACTGAAGATATCCCCCGCTTTCTCGGCGATCAGCTCTCGCTTCATCCAGTCATCGGCATATTTGCGAAGGCCTTCGTCCTTGCGGGTGAGCTTGCGCTCATAGGGCAAGTTGCGGCTTTGCAATTCACGCATGCGCTGCTCGATCTTTTCCAGATCGTCCATGGTGAACGGCATGTCGCGCTGGAAGTCATAGTAGAAGCCCGCCTCGGTGGGCGGTCCTATGCCGAGCTTCGTCTCCGGGAATAGTTCGAGCACCGCGGCCGCCAGCAGATGCGCCGTGGAATGTCGATAGACGGTGAGCGCTTCGGGGTTCTTCGTGGTGAGGATCTGTAGCTTTGCGTCCGTCTCGAAAGGACGAGTGAGATCGTACAACTCATCGTTCACTTTCGCGACAAGGGCATCGTCGGCAAGCCGCGGCGAGATGGAGCGGGCCACATCGAGGGGCCGGGTTCCCACCGGAACGGCCTGCGAACTGCCGTCGGGAAGCGTGACGTTCACGGTTTCACTCATGTGAGGTTTTAATCCTCAGGTTAGCAAACGGCTATCGCATGCAGCGCCGGTGAGGGAAATCTGCTCTCCCGATTCTGCCGCGAACTCCCCGCCGAAATGCCGCCGCTATCTAACACGGCTACAGTCACGGCATTTATCTGGTGTGCATTCATCAAATTACGCCGTTTTGAACGTCTTAGGTCACGTTCATTGTTATTTCACGTATAGATCTCCAGAATGTTGAAAGAGTTCGAGCGGGATTTAAGATCTGCCCGCAACCCTGTCAACAGCCCTGCCGGCTTCTCGTCCGAAGGCCGGCGGGGTATTTTTTTCAGATATCAGGATTGACGAGGAGGCTTTCAATGGACGCCGCTTTGCTCCTGACCATCCGTCTGCTCCTTGCACCGGCGGATACAACCATCTCGTTGCCGCCAATCGCCGCAGTCACCGATTCATGCGAGGCTGCCAAAGATCCCACGGCTGCGGCTGTTTGTCTGAATCGCAGGGCGCTCGACCGGGAACAGCACGGCGATTACGCGTCTGCCTCGCGGACGTTGGAGGAAGCCGCCCAGCTCTGGACGCGCGACCCAAGGCCTTCCACAGCCCTGCATGCGACTATTCTTTCGAACCTTGGCGACACCTACGAGCAATTGGGGCGCTGGCGGGAGGCGCGGGAATCTTTCATGCAATCCCTGGCCGAGAACGAAAGCGCATTCGGCCGGTCCGACGTTCACGCGGCGTTTTCGATGGTGCGCGTGGCGACCGTTGAAATAGTTCTGGGAAATCCCGCGCGCGCCGACCAGTTGCTCAACACTGCGTTACCGATCGAACGCCGGGCGATGCCGGGTTCGGCGCTGGAGTTCTCCGGCGCCCTCACTATCGCGTCGATGTTTGAACTTCAGAGGGGCAATATCGCCGAAGCCGCGAAACTGGCGCAGGAAGGCGTGGCCGCGGCAGGCTCCCGAAGCGAAGACACGGTGGAGTACGCCGCGAACCTGACCAACCTCGCTGGCGTTTACATCGTAGAACACGACACGGCGCGGGCAACGCCACTGCTGAACCGGTCTGTCGACATTCTTGAACGCAGGCTGGGACCCGAGCATCCACGGCTCACGCCCGTTCTGATGGACCGCGCCATGATTTATCAGGGGGAAGGGAAGTCCGCGCTGGCTGAAGCCGACGCTACACGCGCGGTAGCCATCCTGGCTCACGAATCCGGGCCGGACAACATCAACACCGCCTGGGCACGGCTTCGGCTGGCCAGTATTTATCTGGATGAAGGCAAGCTCAGCGAGGCCGAGGGAATTCTCCCCGGCGTGGTGGAACGGCACCGCCGATTCTACGATCATCCAAATTGGCGTCTTGCGGCCAGCGTTGCCGAACTCGCTCGCCTGAGGACGGCCCAATCGCGGAGCGGCGAGGCCGATTCTCTCTACCGCGAATCGCTCGCGATTTTCGAAGCGGCCGCGCCAAACAATCCCGAGTTCGCGCGGGCCATGCGCGGCTATGCCGATTTGCTGCGCGCCGAAGGAGGACCGAAGCGCGAGATCCGCAAGCTGATGGCGAAAGCAAGAGCGATCAGTTCGGAAACAGAGCCGCTCTCGCGGTAAGGAGGTCGGCCGCGCTCAGAACGTATAATCCATCTCGATATAGCCGAACTTGGAATCGTATCCGGTTGGGAAGATCTTCTTCACTACAGGACCGCCCTGGGCGTAGCCGAAATAAAGGCCCAGCGCGAGCGCGCGGGTCAACTGGAAATCACCGCCCGTGTCGTAAACCTTGGCGAGACCCGATAGGCCGTTGGACGGTCGGCCCAGGAAACCGAAGGTCCACGGCTGGAACGCGCCGCCTCCGCCATACCAGAGGTCGTGGCTGTTGGACAGCCATACGTCGTGGAAGTCACTGCGGAACGTGACCCGCTTGAACGGGCGCAGGATCAACTCTCCGAACAGGTCGCTGTTGTTCATTTCGTTGTAGAACGGGTAACGGGCATAAATACGCGGCGTTGGCAGCATGCTGAAAAACGTGCCATGGGTGTTGTCATTGGGATTGCCGTCACCGCTCGACCAGAACATGCCGCCGCGAAGCCATGGTTTGAGGCTGCCGAATCCTTTGGGCTGGAAACCGGCTTCGCCATTCGCAGCGCCTGCCTTTTGCGTTTCCGTGCCCCACGTTCCGGTCTGCACCGCGCCCCATCCCAACACGTCAAACGTGCCGGCGCTGGTCATGACGTCCTGAATGTAGTGCGCCCCGAAAGTGGCGATGTTGATGCCGCCAAAATCGTGAGCTTTTGCCGCGGCGGAACGGTTGTCGGTCTTAACCACCGGGCGGTCATCGTTGTAATACATCGTGAAAAAGCGCCATTCGCCATTTGCGTGGCCGTGGCCGAAATCGCGAGTGACGGATGCATACGCGAACGGTGTTTTTACCCAGCCCCATCCGTCGGTCTGGAAGACGCCACGCGTGGGGATTGCGCCCACCGCCGTGACGTTCCATCCGTTCGAGGTCCAGTCGTAATGGCCGCCGTCGAAACTGCGGCGAACGTCGGAGAATCCAAAGGTGCCGATGAGGTGCTGTTGAATGCGGCTGGCCCGCAGCGCGGTGAGC